>ENA-OWPA01000202-OWPA01000202.1-bioreactor-metagenome-genome-assembly--contig:-NODE-202-length-107483-cov-6.863006_pt1 | contig 107483 bp, 111 predicted proteins | sample MGYA00238139_ERZ651803 | MGnify/ENA primary metagenome ERZ651803 (study PRJEB26909, sample SAMN07631231) | bioreactor metagenome | isolation source: Switchgrass digestor | place: USA: Dartmouth... | reverse complement strand
CAGCGACCTCGCGAGAGCAAACTATGCTATTTACAACTTCCTGCGACGAGGACAGCAAGAAGATCTGAACAGCATGCTCACAGCAAAATATGAGACAGCCCCTTTGTTTTTATGCCGCGGATTTTCTAATCCTGTCAGTTGTTCTGTTTCTCTTTCTGTTTCAACAATACATAGGAAGAACCGTCTATCATTTTATCCCGCACGCTCAGTTCTACGGTCTCTATCTGGTACTTGCCGACCAGCGCTTTCTCGGCAAGGGCGGCATAGTCCACGATACTGTTCCATCCCCTGACGCTTGTGACTATATTTTTATTTATGACATTCACTATTTCATTCAGCCTGGCAAGGTTCTTCAAAGTTACATGCTGCTGTATAAATGCCTTGATAAACCTGTTCTGGTTGTTCTTCCTGTATATGTCGCCATAGTTGATGAAATTGCCGTTTTCGTCGTATCCCTGCCTGAACCTTACATAGCCTTCCGCATCCTTTCCGTTCAGGTGCCTTGTGCCTTTCTCAATATAAATCTTAAGGTCCTGGTATGGATCCTCGTAATTCATGAGGTTGGGAACATATACGGTAACTCCTCCGAAGTAATCGACTATGTTCCTGAAGCCGTTTACCTTGACGTAAACAAAATCTTTGATATAGATGTCGAATATCTCGTATATAAGGTCAGCCAGGAAATCCACGTAAGGCTTGCCGAAACGCCCCGTGTCCTTCCTGTACTCGATCATGTTCCCTATGGAAGGCGCTGCGTTTATACGATGCATGCCCTTTTCCCTGAGATATGACGGATTCGCCTTTTTCAGGGCATCCAGGACCTCGTCGCTGTAATCTATATATATGTCCCTTGGCAGACTTATCAGTTTAATATGCTGAGCTTTCGTGTCTATGCTCAGTATCGTGATCGTATCAAAGTTGAAACCGGTAGGATCCGTTCCCAGCAGCAACACATTGGTGCTGTCCGGATCCGTAAGGGATTCAAAGTACTTCTGGTCATTTGTAAGCCTTGGTTCCTCAACAATGATGCTGTCATCATCATCATTGGGTACTATATCTTCATCATTCGGAGCCGGGGTCGCTGTTACGACAGGTGTCGTGTCTGGTTCCTCATGGGTTCCCGAAGAATGGCTCTGCGAAATCATCATGCTGAAAAGTATCACAAAGACGGTTGAGAAAAAAGCCATCAGGACCCTGGCTCTCTGGAACCTTCTGATAAAATCACCCCCCATAATATCAGGCATATCAGGTTTAGCTTGTCACTTAATACTCCCGTTTAGTACATACCATAAATCCAACTTTTGCATTATCGGGAGAATCAGTGCTTTTTCAGCGTTTTAAGCCTTTCAGTTATTTTTTCGTACATCTCCGTGTACTTTTTTTGTTTTTCCCTTTCAGCCCCGACGACATGGGCTGGAGCCCTTGAAACGAAACCTTCGTTTGAGAGCATTTTGTTCACCCTCTCAAGTTCCGCCTCAAGATTGGCTTTCTCTTTTTCCAGTCTCTCTATCTCTTTTTCAATATCTATGAGATCCTCAAGGGGAAGGTATATTTCCGCGCCTTCGACCACAACAGCGGCTGCGTCGCCTGAAATGCCATCCTTTGCTTCCTGGCGCAGGATCTCCGACAGGCCGGCAAGCCTGCCGAACGTAGCTTTCTCGCTTTCCAGCAGGTTTATGATCCTGATGTCCCTGGTCACAAATATGGCTTTTGCTTTTCTCGATGCCGGCACGTCCATTTCTGCCCTTATATTCCTGATGCCTCTCACTGCATCCATGATGAACTGCATCTGTTTTTCCTCTTCCGGATACAGTACTTTGTCGGAGTATTTCGGCCATGACGAGATCATGATGCTCTCATCGCCTGTTACAAGGTGGCTGTATATCTCCTCGGTTATGAATGGCATGAAAGGATGGAGCAGCTTCATTGCGTCCGCAAGGACCTTGTTAAGTACATAAAGCGCTTCCCGTCTGCCTTTTGCATCCCTGTCGTAAAGCCTCGGCTTCACAAGTTCGATGTACCAGTCGCAGAATTCGTCCCAGATGAAATCATATATTTTCTGCAGCCCTATGCCCAGCTCAAACTTCTCCAGGTTCTCGGTGACTTCCTTTGCAACCGAGTTGATCCGGCTCAGTATCCATTTGTCAGCTACCGTGAATCCGGATTCGTCAATGTTGCCGGCAAAGCTAATATCGTCATCGAAGTTCATCATTACAAACCTGAAGGCGTTCCAGATCTTATTGGCGAAGTTCCTGCTTGCTTCAAGCTTTTCTTCCGAAAAACGCATGTCATTCCCGGGTGATGTGCCTGCAGTCAGGGCATAGCGCAGCGCGTCTGTGCCGTATTTATCTATAACTTCAAGGGGATCGATACCATTGCCAAGGGATTTTGACATTTTTCTGCCCTGGGCATCCCGTACCAGGCCATGGATAAGCACATATCTGAACGGCTCTTTACCCATATGTTCAAGCCCGGAAAAGATCATTCGCGCCACCCAGAAGAAAATGATATCGTATCCGGTAACCAGCACATTGGTAGGATAGAAATACTTAAGATCCTCCGTCTCTTCGGGCCAACCGAGGGTCGAGAAAGGCCACAGCGCCGATGAAAACCAGGTATCAAGCACGTCCTCGTCCTGCCTTATGTTGGTCGATCCGCATTTTGAGCATTTGTCGGGGGCCGATCTCAAAACCATCATCTCTCCGCAGCCGTCACAATAATACGCAGGAATCCGATGGCCCCACCAAAGCTGCCTGGATATGCACCAGTCCTGGATGTTTTCCATCCAGTTGAAATAGATCTTGGAGAATCTTTCCGGCACGAATTTTATCGTACCGTTTTTGACGGCCTCAATAGCAGGCTCTGCCAGTGGTTTCATCTTAACGAACCACTGCCATGACACTCTTGGCTCGATTATTGTATCGCACCTGTAGCAGGCGCCGACATTATGATTGTGAGGTTTTACCTGTACAAGCAGCCCAAGGGCCTTAAGATCCTCTACCACCTGCCTGCGGGCCTCAAAACGGTCCAGCCCGGCATATTTTCCGCCGTTTTCGTTGATGGTGGCATCCTCGTTCATAACGTTTATTACCTCAAGGTTATGACGAAGGCCAACTTCAAAGTCATTGGGGTCATGGGCAGGAGTTATCTTAACAACGCCGGTCCCGAAATCCTTTTCCACGTAGGTGTCTGCAATTATCGGGATTTCACGGTTCATAAGCGGGAGCAGTACTTTCTTTCCTATAAGATGCTTATATCTTTCATCATCAGGATGAACCGCTACGGCAGTATCGCCCAGCATGGTCTCGGGCCGGGTGGTTGCCACCTCGATATACTCGTCCGATCCTACGACAGGATACTTTATATGCCAGAAGTGCCCTTCCTTTTCTTCATAATTTACTTCAGCATCGGAAATGGATGTCCTGCACGCCGGGCACCAGTTTATTATCCTTTCGCCCCTGTATATGAGCCCTTTCTCATAAAGGCGCACGAAGACCTCCAATACGGCTCTCGAAAGTCCTTCATCCATCGTGAACCTTTCGCGTTTCCAGTCGCAGGAGCTCCCCAATTTTTTCAGCTGTTCCACTATCCTGCCGCCGTATTGTTCTTTCCATTCCCATGCGCGCTTCAGGAAACCTTCCCTGCCCAGGTCCGCCTTAGTAATGCCTTCCTGGGCCATTTTTTCAACGATCTTGGCCTCCGTCGCTATGCTGGCGTGATCGGTCCCCGGGAGCCAGAGGGTGCAGTATCCCTGCATGCGCTTCATGCGTATCAGGATATCCTGCATGGTATTGTCAAGTGCATGGCCCATATGAAGCTGCCCGGTTATGTTGGGGGGCGGGATGACGATCGTGAACGGTTCCCTGTTATGATCGATGACCGCATGGAAATAGTCTTTCTCCATCCATTTGTTGTAAAGTCTTTCTTCAACCTGCTTCGGGTCATAGGTTTTTGCTATTTCTTTCATACTCACTCCCCAATCCTTTCAAGCCTGATGGAATACTTGATTTTCTATCTGAAGGCATAATATACCAGGAATACGCCCGGCAACATGAGCAGGAGTCCCAATATTTTCACCCTGATTGTAGCCTTGTTGAACATATACTCGTCAAGCTCTTCCTCAGTAAGCTCTTCAGCCTCGTCAACAGTCATTTTCCTGTCAAGTTTCGTTTTTCTCACTATGATCTTGGCTCCATAGTTAATCGCCGCCCCGATACCTATCAGTAAACATGCCAGTATTTGAAAGAAAGTCATAGATGCAGATTCCCTTTCTGTGTCAATTAAGATTGTTGTTTCATAATATAAAGGCTTTCATCCTTATTGGACGAAAGCCGGCTTCCGCGGTACCACCAAAATTCCCTTTCGGGCTCTCACAGACTTTAACGGGTCTTATCCGGCATGACCTACTGCGTATACAAACTAATGTACCTGTTCAGCCACGCAAGCTCGGGAGCGACCTTCAGCGAAACATTGCCACGGGAATGCTTTCAGCCTGCGGCATTCCCTCTCTGTCCGGATATTTGCGCCTACTCCTCTCCGTCATCGCATTTATGCTTGCATAAATTCATACAATTGATATTAATTAATCAATATCCCGTTGTCAAGAGGCAAACGGCTCAGTTCACCAGTGGAACCATGCAACAATACAGACTTATACTGAACTCAGCTTATCAACAGCCTGGTTTTCATCCGGCAAGAAAAAAATATCTTTTCCTTTATTGCTCTCATAAATGAAAGCTTTCAGGCTTTCACTCGAGCAGGCGGAAAAATCTCCTACTATAGCTAACTTGGTATTATAATTCACAAATTTCTGCAAAACTTCACCGGCAAGCCTTGTTCTCAGGCGAAAAAAGTCCTCGCATATGGCAGATTTATTTAAAACTATACGGTTGCATCCTGTATCATACCAGACAGTAGCTATAAAATCCAATGCTGACTGTACATCATTTATAATTACCTCATCGCTCGTTATAACAGCGATATTTATATCGTTCTTATTTACTATCCTGCTTGTCATAATAATTCTCCGGTTTATCAATGCTTTTCTTTTTATTTTTTACCCGTATGTCCTGGCATAGTCCACATATTTAAACCTGATACCGGTGCTGCTCTCCTGCCATTCACCTTCATATGTCTTTTTAAAACCAAGGGTTTCGTCAAGGTTGACCAGGTGGGTGTCGGCATCAAATTCCCCGTCTATTTTTGTTATCAGCGCCGTGCTGCAGTACGGAAGAAGCAGGTTATAGACGCTTTCCCCGCCGGCAACAAAAGCTTTGGCAGCGCTGCAGTCAATATAATTTGAAAGTTCTTCAAGGTCATGGACCACCACTGCCCCCTCGCATGTGTAGTTCCTGTCCCGTGTAAGCACCACATTGATGCGGTCAGGCAGAGGTTTTTTATCCCTGAAGCTTTCAAGGGTCTTTCGGCCTACAATGATGATATTGCCTTTCGTAAGCTGCGAAAATCGCTTCAGGTCTTCCGGGATCGGTTTCAGCAGCTTATTTTCTTTGCCAATTCCCCAGTTTCGATCGACTGCAGCGATCAGGATCAGGTTTTTTCTCATATTGGTCTCCTTAATGCAATATTCGGCTTAAAACAAGGCAGCGTCAGACTGTACGAAAATTCTCAGGCTGTGTAATTATTCAAACTGTTTGCTTAATTCGCTTAAAAGCAGCGTGCCTGCTGCCAGGCTCCACGAAATTATACTGCTACAGGGATATTTTTTATCTGCGGCCCTGGCTCGTATCCTTCAAGGGCGAAATCGTCCACTGTAAACTTGTAGAAATCCTTAATATCAGGATTCATTATAAACCTGGGCGCTTTCCCGGGTTCTCTCGAAATAAGCTCCCTTACCAGCGGCTCATGACGGTCATATATATGGGCATCAGCTATGACATGGACCAGTTCTCCTGCCTTCAGTCCGCTTACCTGGGCGAACATGTGGAGCAGGACCGAGTACTGCACCACGTTCCAGTTGTTGGCTACAAGCACGTCCTGGGAGCGCTGGTTCAGTATGGCGTTTAGCTTGTTTCCCGTAACGTTGAAGGTCATGCTGTAAGCGCAGGGATAAAGGTTCATCTCATGGAGATCCGCATGGTTGTACAAATTCGTGATTATCCTGCGGCTGTACGGATTGTTTTTCAGATCGTACAGGACCCTGTCTACCTGGTCAAACTCGCCTTCCTTATACCTGTGCTTTACTCTCAGCTGATAGCCGTATGCCTTTCCTATGGAGCCGTCTTCATCAGCCCAGGCGTCCCATATATGACTGTTGAGATCCTTTATATTGTTGGATTTTTTCTGCCAGATCCAAAGGATCTCATCTATGGCAGCCCTGAAATTCGTAGGCCTTAAGGTCAATATGGGAAACTCCTGCGAAAGATCATACCTGTTAACTATACAGAATCGCTTTTTTGTATAGGCGGGGGTTCCGTCAGGCCAGCGCGGACGCACATTCGTTCCTTCGTCAGAAAAACCGTTTTCAAGGATATCCTTGCACATTTCGATAAATATCAAATCCGCTCTGCTCACTAAAAACCCTCTCCTTGTCTAACCTTGTCGTTTTTATTTGAATAAATAATATAATATATGGCGCAATAAATCAACGCAGATACTCTAAAACGCACAGGCAAGAAGAACCGTCACACTGTGCGTAAACCAATCATTGCGGCTGTAGCCTGCAGCGATTTATCGCTCCGTGAATCCATCCGGGATTCAAGCCGCGACCGCTCCGCTGTCCGTGCTGCGCTTAAATCGCATGCAGGCACGCCGCTTTTATAGCACAGGAAAAGAGTTTTTTCTTACGTCCCCCTGCTACCTTACTGTGGTGGTTACGCGCATCCTTTTCTCATTCTCCCAAACTTCAACCAGTATACCGCCGCTGTCGATAGTCTGCAGGACCATGGAACCCTGGGCCGAAAGCCTTTCGAGGGTTTCAGGGCCCGGGTGACCGTACCTGTTCCGTCCCACTGAAATCACGGCTAAGCTGGGGCTTGCTTTTGCAAGGAATCCGGCACTGGATGAGTATTTTGAGCCGTGATGGGCTACTTTAAGCAAATCACAGTCTATATCCGCGTTATCGGTTAACAGTCTCTTCTCGGTTTCGGCACTTATATCACCCGTGAACAGGGCGCTGAAATCGCCATAATCAAGCCTGACGACCAGTGAGAACTCGTTGGCGTTCGCGACTGCCGCATTCGGCATCAGCCATTCTTCCTCCAGGGGATAGATAGCTTTGATAACTAATCTGTCTTCCTGGTAGAGTACATCCCCTTCCTTCATTTGGGTGACTGGAATCCCCATTTCAAGGGCCTTGTCGGTCAACTCTCTCATTTCGGTGTCCGGAGCGTCAGCCACAATAAGCCTGTTTACTTTTATCTTATCCAGGACAGTTTTCAATCCCCCAATATGGTCCATATGTCCGTGAGAGGCTATCATAAGGTCGATTTCAGTCATGTTCAGGTTGTACAGCAGGGGAACCACTATGTGCTCGCCGGCAAATGAACCCTTTTCGTCGTTTATACTGCCTCCACCGTCAATGATGATATTCCTTCCCGCAGGTGTTCTTACCAGGGCACAGTCGCCCTGGCCCACATCGGCAAAATACAGCATCAGGGCACGGTTTGGTATGCTTGTCAGCAGTATCAGCGCCCCGCTGGCGGCGAGTATCACGGCAGCAACAGGTCTTGCCGCTTCCCTGTCCATCCTTGGGTGACAAAACCTGAAATAAATGATCAAGGCATAATATAGGACAACAAGGATAAAAGCCGGGGTAGCGATCCTGATTTCGGCCCAGGGAATTGCAGCGGTCCTTTTCGTGATAAACAGGATGACGTCGGAGATAATGCGGGTCAATAATCCCGCAGACATTCCGAGGGGCATATACAGGTTTCCCAGGATGGCCGTTATTGCGGCCAGCACTGTAAACAAGCCCGTTAACGGCACTATCAGAAGGTTTGAAAAAACCGATATCACAGAAAACGTATTAAAAGAATATGCAATGACAGGTATTACCCCAACCTGGGCCGCGACGGTCCCGGTCAGAACATCCCTGACAAACTTGGGGAGCCATTTCGGCAGCTTCCCGAATATCGGATTATAGAGTATTACCAGGGACAGGGTCGCCAGGAACGACAGGATAAATCCAGGATCGAACAGCATGAAACTGTTGCACAGAAGGATAATGATGGCTGAAAAAGCAAGGGAGCAGTATACGTCCGGTTTGCGCCACAGCAGCATGCCGGTCAGAGTGACGCCTGCCATGATGGCAGCCCTGACAACCGATGCTTCCATACCGGTGGCAAACACGTAAAAAATCATTGCAGGAAAAGCAATGGCAGACGACCACCTTGGGCTGAACCCGATTTTTTTCAGCAGCCAGAGCAAAGGAGCCAGAAGAAAAGCGATATTTGCTCCCGAGACCGCCATGACATGCGCCAGGCCGGCCCTTCTGAAATCCTCCTCCAATTCTTCCGGCATCCCGTCGGTGTAACCGATAAGCATTCCTGCTGCCACCGAGGATGTTTCTTGCGGCAGACATTTGTCAAGGGCGGAGATAATCGCATTGCGCAGCCTGTATCCTGCGTTTTTAAGCCATGAAAATTCCCTTCCTTCCAATATATTTACTGCTTTGGCGGAAACGCTCATTGTTCCCGATATCCCCCTGGCTGCAAGGTATTTTCTCGTATCGAAACCGCCAAAATTCCGTTTCCCGGCGGGATTCCTTATCTCCCCCGTCACATTGACGATGGAACCGTACTGAAGGCCGGGTATGGGTTCTTCCGAGTAAATATTAACCTGGATACGATGGTTCCTTTCCCTTGCATTCTCTTCTCCGTTGACCGACAGGATCTTAATGGTGAAACGTGTTTTCCCTTCTTCATGCCTCGGTTCATCATATACCGTTCCTTTTAGTGTCACAGCCTGGCTTTCCATTTCAGCGAACCTGTCGTAATAGTGGTGCTCGTTGATACTGTGGAGTATGTACCCGGTTATCATGAGCGGAACGGCCAGAAGGCAGAACCGTGACAATTTCCCCTTTAAAGGCCTGTATACGAGGATGAAGATGACTAAACTTATTAATAAAGTTACTAAACCCCATCCATGATAAATATTGACATCTGCAAGGACAATGCCCCAAATAAGGGCTATTGCTGAAATAACCAAAGGTCTTTTCATCGTTACCTCAATGCCTCATCAGATAATTTTTTTCAGAATCGCGACCTGGGTTGTGCCATATTGCATAAGATGCTGTTCCAGCGAAGGGGAACGGGAGAAACCCGCCTTTTCCCAGAACGAAAGACCTCGCCTGTTCTCGCATGATACGGAGACAAAACATGCCCGTATCCCATATTTCTTTTTTGCATAACTCAGAAGATTATTTATTGCGAGAGTCCCCAGTCCTTTATTCTGGCAGGACGGCTCGATGATAAGAATATATACCCAAAGGACCGCTTCGCTGTTGTTCATTCTGACCTGCCCGAAAACGAACCCGACAGGGGATTTTTTATCCGGGTAGTTTATCATAAATGCAAGCTTTCCGGGTTCGGTGCTTTTCAGTCTTTGCCTTATATCTGAAAAATTCCTGAACCCGGTGGCATACCCGAAGCAATCAGTCATGCCATACCATTTTTCAAGAACTGCCATATCCTCGTCGGAAGGCTCTTTGAATGTCAGGTAAAAGCCGTTGTTTATATCCATTGGTGATCCCCATTATGTAATTTTCTCGGTTTTGCCGCACGACACTATGGCTGGGATTGGACCAGGTACCAGCTCTGCCAGCCATTATATATGTTTTTCCAGACAGGCCTCCTGTCACCCCTGATGTAGTTGTGGTAAAGGACCGCGCCGTATTTCCTGTACAAAGGAAGGATAACGTTGCTGCTGCCGTTCAGGTTAAGGCTGCCTTTAAGGAGTTCCATTGTTTCAGCGTCATCAGTATAAATCGGCAGGCTGCAGCCCAGGATCATCATATCGAACCTGCCGTTTTTTACAAGAGTCTGCAGGTTATCATAAGTCAGGGCTTCAAGCTCCACCGAGATCCCTATTTCTTTAAGGGCATCGGAGACCCACTGGCCGATACGCTGCCTGTCGGTATTTACAATATTATAGGATACCTTAAGGGAAAGAGGATGCCTGATTCCGTTCTTATATACAAAGAAATACTCTTTTTCTTCATCATAGCCGAATCCTTCGTTCACAAGGGTTTCGATCGCGGCATCCTTGTCTTTTTTCCCAAAAAGGCTGTTGTCGCTCATGTTCCCGATAACGGATTTCCCCATGTCAAGCGGGTGCTCATGTTCATACCATCTCAGGTACTCTGTTATCACTGACCTGAAGCTTTCGTTCCCCATGGGGGAATTGCTATAGCCCGAGGGTGAAAGCACGAGGAATTCCATCATGCTGCTTTCATACTGGTTTATAAATATGTCAGCCCTTTTTGAATAGCTTTCAAGCTCTCCTTCCTCCAGCCAGGCAATGTCGACCTGGTGTCTCTGGAAAGCCTGGAGCATTTCTTCATCGTCCGAGTACAGCCTGAAAATTATGCCGTCTATCCATATATTGCCGACGGGATTATCCGGATCGCTGAATTTCCACCATGAATCGTTTCTCACCAGCTTGATGGAATCATCATCGTAAGATTCGAATTTAAACGGACCAGTTCCGATAAGCTTCATGTCCGCTTTGTGCCCTTCGACAGGCCAGTCCTTGAAAACATGCCGGGGCACGACCGGGAAAGTTAGTTTTTTCAGGATGTTGCTGTCCGCCTTTTTGAGCACTATCCTGAGACTTGTGCTGTTAAAGGCATTCACGCTGCTTATATTGAGTACGTGATTCTGGTACAGGGACTTCTTTCCGGCTTTTTTTATCGTTTCTATTGTAAAAGCCACGTCATCAGCGGTCAAAATGCTTCCGTCATGGCATTGGATATTCTCTTTCAGCGCCAGGTCGAGTATAAGCCCGTCCTGGCTTAGGCTGTACCGTTCCACGAGGTTCGTTTCGGCGACACCGTCCTCATTTTCGATAAACAGGCTGTCGAACACGAACATTGCCATTTGGCTCACATAAATGTTTGTGGTGGTCAGAGGGTTGAGGGTGTCCGGGTATACCATGAACAGGTTCAGGAAACCGCCTTTCGATGGACCCATATCCTCACGGATTACTTTTACCGTGCCATGGTCAAGGCCGGTGATCGGTTCATCGGATGAAATCGGGGTTTGCTTGCCGCACCCGGTCATCGTTATTGATATCAGCAGTAATAATATGATAAAACTTTTCCTGTTGTTCATACTAACCCCTTATCATAAGAAAAGCAGCTCCCGTGCCGCATTTTCCGCCGCTGCCCCTGTAGGAGAAGAATATATCTCTGTGGCATTTCGTACATATCCTGCAGCCTGAAATATTTTCTTCAGGCACACCTGATATTACCAGGTTCTTCGTTATTATTCCCTCAAGGTCGATTATCCGTTTATCTCCCGGAGCTTTGGAGATATAATCCCCGGCCCATTCAAAAGTGCTGGTAAACAGGTCTGCGACATCAATGTCCACATCGAAGCAGCATGCTCCGATATGGGGGCCGAAAGCAGCATGGATGTTCACAGGATTGCAGCAATAAAAATCTTTCAATACCCTTAAGGTCTCAGCGGCGATGTTAAGCAGGGTTCCCTTCCAGCCCGAATGGGCAACAGCGATAACCCTGTTCACCGGGTCATAGAAATATACGGGAACGCAATCGGCATATAAAGTCATCAGCATCAAGCCGGCCTGGTCTGTGGCGAGCCCGTCAATGTCATTGTAAGACCTGTCCCTGACAATGCCCATCCCCGCGTGGCTTCTGTTTACGGGAAGCACGTTTTTACAGTGGACCTGGTGGGACAGGACCATATCGTGCACAGAAACTCCAAGCTTTTCGCCGATTATCTTATAATTTTCCCTTACATTTTCAGCAGGATCAGGCCTGTTGAAATTAAGGTTAAGGGTGGAGAAATCCCCCTGGCTCACTCCCCCGAAACGTGTCGTGAAACCATGGACAAGCTCGGGAAAATCATTAAGCGACGGTATCCCTATATAGGTCAGCCGGTTGCTTTTTACCGCCGCCAGAAAGCTGTCATCAAGAACTTTTCCCACTAAAGTTCCTCCGCAATTTTTCTTTAAGGATATTATACTATATATCACCCCATGGAACAGCAATTTTTTGACTCTACTTGCTTCGTCTAAGCATGTTAGATTTTTCCAGCATCGATTCGATGAATACCCCGTATCCCCTCATGGGATCGTTTATGAATACATGCGTGACAGCACCTATAAGGCGCCCGTCCTGTATGATCGGGCTCCCGCTCATACCCTGGACTATGCCGCCCGTGCTTTCCAGGAGTCTCTGGTCCGTGATGCGAAGCACCATGTTTTTGGTACTGGACAGGTCTGCCCTGGAAATTCTCTGTATTTCGATCTCGAACTCCTCGACTATATCCCTGTCGATACACGCCAATATGGTAGCCTTTCCCACTTTCACAGTGCTGTGGGGACCTATTTCAATAATCCTTCCCCAGTTCCTGTTGAACTTATCAATTTTATCGTCATCTATTTTGCCGAATATTCCGAAATCACAGTTGAGTTTTATGTCCCCCAGTACCTTAGGGTTGTTCAGAAAATCCCCCTCAAGCTCCCCGGGAGACCCTTTCATTCCTTTTTTAATCCCCTGGATGGTTGACTCAAGAAGCGAGCCAGACCCTACCTGCAAAAGGGAACCTGTATCAACGTCATTGATGCCATGGCCCAGCGCGCCGTAAATCCTGCTTTCAGGGTCGATGAACGTCAGGGTGCCTATTCCCGCAGAACTGTCCCTGACCCATATTCCAAGCCGATATTCATCGTCCTCTCCCGACTTTACAGGTGTTATGCTTGTTTTGTATTCCGTGTTTTGCCTTGAATAAGTTAATTCGATAGGTTTGCCGCCGGATTTTTTAATCACGTCGATCAGGTCCGATATACTGTTAAGATCTTTTCCTCCCGCTTTCTTCAATACGTCTCCGGCGATCAGCCCTGCTTCATCTGCAGGCACCACTTTCGTCCCATCCCTCAGGACCACTCCTGATACATTGATTATAATAATTCCGTCGGTCTTCAGCTTGATTCCGATGGGAGCGCCGCTCGCTATTACCTTTTGGCTGTCAATCGAACGGACCTGCACTGTTTTAAACGGTATAATGCCAAATATCCTGAGGCTGAGCTCCGCTTCCCCTTCTTCGATCGCTTTTATTGTATAGGGCTTCTCCAGTCCGCCATAAGTATTCGTATGGCTGCTGCTGACAGTCAGTATCCCGCTCTTGCAATATGCCTGAAGAGGCAATCTTACCGCAAAAATATAATCTTCGCCGGTCAGTATGGTAATTCGACCGGGAATGACAAAAAAAGTCATGGTCAGAGCCGCGACTAAAACCAATACCAAAACGGATATGATAAAGGAAGGCTTAAGCAATTTTTTCAACAAAATATCACGCTCCACATGCAGTATTACTTTCATAACTTAACCTGCACGCGGAGCTCTTATGCCTGATAAAAAATCCTTATTGTGGGTTCATAAACCTGTCCAGTCTACAATATCCGATGTATTTTTCATGCAATCGCTCTTTAAAAAATCATCTTCATAACTACTGGAACACATCATGGGATGGCGTGATTCATAAAATTTACCTTTCGATATGAAGGGCTTGAAACTTTGGGCATTTTTTCCCCACAGGAACCAGATCATTTCCGGGCTCATCGACGATATCCACGATAGCAGCTTCTCGGTAAATCCCTGCCAGACTTCCCTGTGGCTCAGCGGCTTTCCGGGTATAACCGTGAAATATGTATTCAGGAAAAGTACCCCCTGCCTTTCAAGGCTTGAAAAAAGACGATCCGGTCCGGCCAGCCTGAAAGATCCTTTTTCGATCTCATCGACAATCCGGGAAAATGTCGGTATCCTGTCGTATGAATCGATGCTTTTTTTTGATATGTAAATCAGCCTGACGAAGTTTTTCAGTGAAACCTGCCTGAAAGGCCTGGACCATGAGTCAAGGTTCCCTACCTCGAATGCCCTTCCTGTAGCCACACCTTCTTCGGGATACGGGTCCTGTCCAAGAATGATGATCTTCATGGAAGATAAGTCCGTCTCCAGGAACCGAAGGACCTTGTCCCTGGAAGGCGTGTATTTGTCGCCGATCGCTTCTTCGATTTCCGAAAACTGTTCCAATATATCGTCGCTTAAAAAGCTGTTCCATGATGGATGAACCTTTTGCGGCAGCAGACTCATGGTTGTTTCTCCTTTATATTTTTGGCATGCTGTTCAGATCTGAATTGCCTCCGCAGGAGCAGTCGATTATATCTCGTTCAGCAGCTGCCTGAGCTCTTCAATCTGATCGCGCAGCACGGCAGCCTGCTCGAACTCAAGCTCCCTCGCAGCTTTCTTCATATCCCTGGTAAGGCTTTCGATCATTCTCACTATGCTGTCCCGGTCAGGCGCTTCGGCCCCGATCCATTTGCCCTTCCTGTATTTTTCCCCGTCCTCGGCAGCCTTCGTCGCCTCGATAACGCTGTGAACAGCTTTCTGAATCGACTTCGGGGTGATATTGTGAATCTTGTTATACTCTTCCTGCACCTTGCGCCTGCGGTTCGTCTCATTAATGGCGTTTTCCATTGCAGTGGTTATGTTGTCGGCATAGAGGATAACCCTGCCCTCCACGTTCCTGGCTGCTCTTCCTATGGTCTGGATAAGGGAGGTCTCCGATCTCAAAAAGCCTTCCTTGTCAGCGTCCAGTATGGCAATCAGAGCTACCTCAGGCAAGTCCAGCCCTTCTCTCAGCAGATTGATGCCCACAAGCACGTCAAATTTGCCCAATCGTAAATCCCTGATTATTTCAAGCCGTTCGAGGGTGTCGACATCCGAATGGAGGTACTTGACCCTGACACCCATATCGTCCATATACTTGGTCAGGTCCTCGGCCATCCTCTTGGTCAAAGTGGTTACAAGGGTCCTGTAACCTTTTTTGGTCGTTTCCTCGATTTCATGGAGCAGGTCGTCGATTTGCCCTTTGACCGGCTTTACGGTTATCTTCGGATCCACCAGTCCAGTGGGTCTAATAAGCTGTTCCACTATTTTCGTTGAAAGGCTCTTTTCATATTCCGCGGGAGTGGCGCTCACATATATGACCTGGTTCACCTTCTGGCAGAACTCATCGAATGTCAGCGGCCTGTTGTCGAAGGCTGACGGAAGCCTGAACCCGTATTCCACCAGGGCTTCCTTTCTTGAACGGTCCCCGTTGTACATTGCCCTCAGCTGAGGTATAGTCACATGGGACTCGTCGATCACCAGCAGGAAATCCTTCGGGAAATAGTCTATAAGCGTATAGGGAGGGCTGCCCGGGGCGCGTCCGCTGATGTGGCGGGAATAGTTCTCGATACCCTGGCAGAAACCGATCTCCCTCATCATCTCTATGTCGTACCTGGTCCTTTGTTCGAGCCTCTGAGCTTCCAAAAGCTTGCCGTTGTCTCTCAGGTACTTAAGCCGCTCTTCCAGTTCCTCTTCTATGGATTTTATGGCTCTTTCCATTTTCTCGCGGCCTGTGGCGAAGTGGGAAGCCGGAAAGATTGCCACATGGGACCTGATGCCTGTTACCTCGCCCGTAAGCACGTCGATCTCGGTTATCCGCTCGATCTCATCGCCGAAGAACTCCACCCTTATAGCGGTCTTGGATGACGAAGGCGGGAAAATATCCAGCACATCCCCCATAACCCTGAAGGTTCCCCGTTTGAAATCAAACTGGTTCCTTGTGTACTGGATTTCTACAAGCTTGCGGATAATCTCGTCCCTGTCCCTTATCATGCCGGGACGCAGTGAAATCATGAGGTCAGTGTAATCCTCAGGATCACCCAGTCCGTAAATACAGGACACGCTTGCCACTATGATAACGTCTCTTCTCTCGAAAAGGGCCGCAGTGGCCGAGTGCCGGAGTTTATCTATCTCGTCATTTATCGATGAATCCTTCTCTATATAGGTATCAGTGGAAGGGATATATGCTTCCGGCTGGTAATAATCGTAATAGCTGACGAAATACTCGACGGCGTTGTCGGGGAAAAATTCCGAAAACTCATTGCATAGCTGGGCAGCCAATGTTTTGTTGTGGGCTATGACAAGAGTAGGTTTCTGTACCCTTTCTATCACGTTTGCTATCGTATATGTCTTGCCCGACCCGGTAACGCCCAGAAGGGTCTGGTGCCTGCTTCCCGACTTTATGAGTTCAGTAAGTTCTTCTATGGCTTTCGGTTGGTCACCGGTAGGCTTGAAATCGGATCTTAGCTTAAATTCAGGCATATTCTGCTCCTCTTTCCTTAGCATTCTTGTGTTTCGCTGTGTAATACTTCATGCTGTTCATCAAGTTACTGTCAAGCGGCGTGCCTGCATGCGATTTAAGCGGAGCACGGACAGCGGAGCGGTCGCGACTTGAATCCCGGACGGATTTACGGAGCGATAAATCGCTGCAGGCTACAGCCGCTATAGCAGTATAAGCTCCTTAAATATTAAAAGGCTATACATGCTTGCACATGCATAGCCTTATGTTTAATTCTACATGAGTTACAGCAGGAAAACAAGGACCACGGACACGATGACAAACAAAACAGCTATCCAGCCTGTGTATTTGCTTAACTTGGCATCCAGGTCACGGCCTTTGTGTTTGCCGAAAAAGGTCTCGGCACCGCCGGCTATTGAACCGCTGATCCCTGCGGAACGGCCTGCCTGCAACAAAACCACTGCTATAATAACGACACATATTAACAAATAAATAATATTAACGATAACTGCCAACGCACCCATATCAAGAAAACCTCCGATTTTTATACAGCGTTTATCATTCTAACACAATAACTGTATAAAATCAAGAATAATTAAAGCCTCTTCTCAAGTTCCGCCTTCTCCTTTTCGAAACCGGGCTTCCCAAGAAGGGCGAACATGTTCTTTTTATAAGCTTCTACGCCGGGCTGGTCAAAGGGATTAACTCCAAGCACGTAACCGCTTATGCCGCAGGCTTTTTCAAAGAAATATACCATGTATCCGAACCAGTAGGCCGTCATTTCAGGTATGTTGATTACAAGATTGGGCACGCCCCCGTCGTTGTGGGCCAGTATCGTTCCCTGCATGGCCATCTTGTTGACGAAATCCATTTCCCTGCCTGCCAGGTAGTTAAGCTTGTCAAGATCGTCGTCTGTCTTTATCATCCTGATGGATTTCCTGCTCTTTTCAATGTTGACCACGGTCTCGAAAATATTCCGCAAACCGTCCTGGATATACTGTCCCATGGAATGGAGATCCGTTGAGAAATCGACTCCGGCAGGGAATATTCCCTTCTGATCCTTGCCCTCGCTCTCTCCGTAAAGCTGTTTCCACCATTCGGTGACATAGTGCATGGAAGGCTCGTAATTGACCATTATCTCGGTAGTCTTGCCTTTTCTGTACAGGATGTTCCTGACGGCTGCATACTTATAGCAGTCATTCTCTTCAAAGGGCTTTTTGCAGTCTTCATAAGCATCCTGAGCGCCCTTCATCATTTCTGCTATATCAATTCCTGCAACTGCGATGGGCAGAAGCCCGACTGCCGTAAGAACAGAAAAACGTCCTCCGACATCATCGGGAATAACAAACGTTTCATATCCTTCGCTGTCCGCAAGAGTTTTCAATGCTCCCCTCGCCTTGTCGGTGGTGGCATAGATCCGGCTCTGCGCACCTTTCCTGCCATATTTCTTTTCCATGTAATCCTTGATGATCCTGAACGCAATCGCGGGCTCGGTAGTGGTTCCGGACTTGGAAATAACGTTGACGGAAACTTCCTTTCCCTCGATGAGATCCAGCAGGTCTGCAAGATATGTCGGGCTTATATTGTTGCCGGCAAAATAGATTTCAGGTCCGTTCCGTTTTTCTTTAGGAAGCATGTTGTAAAAAGAATGGGATAACGATTCTATGGCAGCCCTGGCGCCCAGGTATGAGCCTCCGATACCGATTACAATAAACACATCGGAATTTTCCCTTATTCTCTGCGCAGCCCTGGTTATGCGGCTGAACTCATCACGGTCATAGTCATTGGGGAGCTCCACCCAGCCTAAGAAATCATTGCCTGGGCCCGATTTTTCATGTATCATCCTGTGGGCGTTCTCTATCTGATTCCCCATGTAACGGATCTCATTCTCCGATACAAAACCCATAGCTTTTTTGCAATCAAATGTTATCTTAGCCATTGCTACATCTCCTCGCGCGTTTATTCCATATTTTTCTGAATTATTCTATCATGTTTGTTTATTTTAGCACAAGTTTTTCATTTTCAGCTGGCGGCTAACCGCCGCTCTGCCTTTGGCGCTTTGCTTTTTTCCGGATATAAAAATTAAATATCTGTCGGTAGTAGAACAGCAATACCGCAGGAACCAGCAGAAAAAGAAGCCTTCCGAAAACAGTATTTGCAAACAGGATCAATGCCCCAAGCCACCGGCTCCTTCCGTCAAATATGCCTATTACCGATTCCCGTTGAATTGTCTGCCTCATGGAACCGGCCTGGTATGCCGACGGATAATGGTCGATATCCACGGTAAGATAGTCTTCATGTTCCTCAACGACTCTCTCGACATAAACTTTATTGTCTTTTCTGAAGATAATTATCTGACCAGTGTCTATATCATAACTCCGGTCCGTCATCCTGAAAAACGCGAGATCATTAGGCATTATTGCCGGCTTCATCGTCTCAGACTTAAAGACATAAGGTATTACGCCCCTGATAACAACCTCGTTCCCCGGCGCAGTCGCATTTATTATGATTATCATTATATTGAACATAAGCATGGCGCATATGAGAATAATCACTAAAAAAGAAACTGCAGCGTTCAGTATTTTGATGAGGCTTTCCGGTTTTCTTCCCTGGTCCGCTGGTACCAGCTTACAGGTTTTTAAACTGAATCTAAGCAGGCTGACGCCCTCCGGCAGTGATGCTTCATCGTCAGGCGGATTGTAGTATTTCGCCGTTTCATTTGCCCTGAATGCGCATGCCGGAAAAGCCAGAATGATAAATGCGGCTGCAAGCGGCATAAACCATGAGCGGCCCGGATCGAGTATATTGAAAATGTTCTGCATGATGACACGATTGGACAGGACAGCGTAAAATCCGGTTATTCTTTTGAACACCAGGATAAGGGCGGCAGAAGCAATGATCAAGTATCGGGCATTGGTGACTGTCCTTGCATATAGAGAAATCATAAGGGTTATAAGGCTGATCAGAACCAGGTTGACCGTTCCTGCCACAAAAAGCGAAGGTATATATGAAAAGACCAGGTTATACCTGAGAAAAGTCGTAAGCAGTATGACCAGGGCAAAACCCACCGTGTAGGTCCACATCACTGAAAAAAACAGTGCAAGAAGCTTTTCAGCAAACATCCTTACAGGATTGTAACCCATCTGTACCAGAAGGTACCACGAATTTTTCCTGATTTCCGAAAAGAACAGGTAATCATAATTGATTATAAAGTAGACCGTATTTAGAACAAATGACATATGAATATAGATATAAATGGTTGAAAAATAGCTGGGCTGCATTATTTCGGGAAATGTTTCGGCAACAACGGTGTCCTTCAGTGTCTGGAGGAGAAAAAAAACAGCGAAGGAAACCAGCCCGGAGAAAAGCGCAAACGTGATTTTTCTGTCCCTGCTTGTCTTGTTGTCCGTATAACTTTGCCGGAGCTCCTTTTTAAAGTAGCTTGTTCTGTATATCATATCTTGAGTACAGCTCCTCCATCGCGATGGAAACTTTTTTGGGGTTTACTTCAATATGCTCAGGATATATGCCCGCTTCCGAGATCACTTTGAAAATATGGCCAGGATCGCCGGGTTTTTCATCAGTGGTGCTTATTAAGAGGCTTTCATCTTTTATTGACAGCCTGTGATCCGGAAGCAGCCCTGAAAGCTTGTCAAGTATCGTCTTTATATTCCTGTCCCTTATGATCACTACGACATTGTCATTACATACGCAGAATTCTCTCACGACTCCCTGGTATATTATTCTTCCGTCTGCAATAACGGCAGTATGGCTGCATGCTTTTTCTATCAGAACACAGTTTTTAGTGCATAATACCAGGCTTTTCCCGTTCTCTCTCATGAATGAAGATATTTTGCTTATGGCATTGACAAGCACATCGTTGAAATCATATTCCGGAAAATTGAACACAACCAAAACGCTGTCTGAAAAAGCTGCCGCAACCAAAGTCACCACCGCCCGCTCTTCCCTTGTGAGAACCTTGTTAAGCGTCAGGGAAAGATAGCCAAGCCCAATATCTATAAGAAACTCGAAAAGCTTTTCCTGTAACTCCACAATGTTTCTGCTGCGCTTTCTCATTGTGAACACAAGAAATTCCAGGACATTCATGTTGCCGTATGGCATATCAGGGGTGCATATATAAAAGACATGTTTCAGTATCAATTTCTTACGCCGTGTCATACCTCTCTCAGCCAAAGCGCATTTGCCTTCGCTATATGGCACAATATTGGCCATGATCGCCAGCAGCAGCCGCATTTCATAGGCTGACCTGCCGGTTATGCCCCATGCTTCCCCCTTTTTTATCAAAAGGCTTATATCGGTCAGGACTGGCCTTTTTTCCCCATTATCAAAGAGGAAGTATTCATATGATGAAATACTCTCCATAAACACTACGGTATCGATCTGAGCATTTATTGCTTCCTGACTAATACACCTCATAATATACAGCCTTTTACCTCCGCTATGTTAATGGAACCCTGGCAACAAACACCGATATGACCCTGTCGGGAGTCAGGATTTCAGGATCGACCGAGTTCTTGGGGTTATCACCCTTTGTCCGGTATGAGACTTTGCCGGACTCATCAATGAGAACTTCGACGATCCTGTGAGTGACGATAAAACCCGAAAGGTTCCTGAACGTGACTATATCTCCAGCTTTGAGTTTTCCCGGATCTCCTGGTCTCCGGCATATAATGACTGTCCCGATGTCAAATGTAGGCTCCATACTGCCCGATTCAACCACAAAAAAGTTAAAACCCATGATGTCCGGGATCTCTCCCCTGTTTCGGGCCAAACTGACAGATACGACAGTAATCGAAAGCAACAGTATGAAAGCGTAAAACAGAATAAGTCCCGCAAGTTTCAACAGCCTCATTTTGCAAGGCTGTTTGCTGCCCCTTCCTGATTGTCTTTCTTTCTCCGAACGAATAAGTTTTCGCATCTCTTCGATTTCTTCGTCGGTCGTATATTTGTCCAGCAAGGCCATCCCTTCCTTTTCCTATGTGATATTATGCCCAGTAAAAGGACCTCAACCTGCCAGTCCATCACAAATTACATGCAGGTATCCGAAAAACCTCGATAAAAAAACCCGGGATAATCATATCCCGGGACTTTTAAGACATTGCTTATTTAATATATCTGTTATTTTACTTCTGTACGCCTGTTACGGACACTTTAACAGCAGTTCCGTATTCCGAGCCGGCATAGTTTATATCAGCATTGTCGTTGCCCGGCCAGACGACAGATACGGTATAAGTTTTTTCCTGTCCAACGTTGTTCAGGCTGAACTCATCGTCAAATGCGATGGTTCCGTTGGCTGCGACAGTACCCAGTATTTCGCCGTCAGAACTCTTTACGCTTACTACAAGAGGAGTAATTGTCTTTTTCCCGTTCGCAGAAGTAACATCAATTCTAAAATCCAGATCCATTGCTGTTTCGCTTATGACATTGCCGTCATAGTTCCTGACGCTGAATTGCCATTCTTCCGACTCACCGGGCGCTAACTTTACATTTTGGGTGAACGTATCGGTCCCGCCTTTTGAAAGGATGAATTCTTTGGCTACCACGCTGCCTTCCGACAGATTATCAATGCTGGTAGTATACATTGCAAGAGTACCTGCGACTACAGATGTAGCAAGCAGCAGAGTCAATGCAAGAGTAATAATTTGCTTTTTCATTTTGTCCTCCTTAAAAAGTCACTTTTTGTATTGTGAAACAATTTCAATACCAAATTCCGATTGTGCCGTATAACATGACAGGGTGCCTGTCGTCGCGGATATCAGTGCAGCTGCCGCAAGAAGCAGCACTATTATGAACTTCTTCATAAGCCAGCCTTTCTTTTTCAGTCGTTACCGAACACGCACGTCAGATCAATATTCCCGATCGGATCCACATTGCTTCCGCTGACAACAACGTTCCTGATGGCTTCAGTTCCCAGGCCAAGCGCCAGTCCGCCGAAGGAAACGCTTTTACCGGGCAGAATATCATCTGTCTTGGGGTTGTTGTAGGCAGGACTAATATACTTGTAGTATCCTTCGGGCAGCCCGCCGATAAGCCGCGCATTGCTCCACACACTGACAAGTTTGTCGTCAGCGAGGGAAAACTCTATGCTCCAATCCTTTATCACTGTGTCTGTATTGTTGGTGATGGTTACTTTATAAGCAAACTCATTGATATTGCTTTGCCCGTTCTGCCATGGAGCGGTCGTTTCATATCGCACGCTGATTCTTCCGTCCGTCGGGTTCGGATTGCCGCTCAGAGGAACCTGTGATGCCATTGCATCAACCGTTATGCTTGTACCGTATTTTTCACCCGCGTAATTAATGTCGTTTTCTCCGTCACCAGGCCAGAAGATCTCGACGACGTAGTCCTTTTCCTTACCAACCTCTGAAACCATGAATGCGCCGGTCACATCAAAGCTGCCTGTTCCTGTCACGCTGTTTAACACTTTGCCGTCAGAATCCCTGACTGTAACAACCAAAGGCATTATGGCGCTTTTGTTTTCAGCAGGACGAACATTGAAAGTAAGCCTGTAATACAGGTCAGTTTCCGTAACAATGCTGTTTTCATAGTTTCTGACCTTGAAGTTCCATCGCACAGTCTCAGATGGAGCGATCTTCACTCCCTGCCTGAAGGAATCGGTCCCGACGCCTGTAAAAATGAACTCCTTAGCCGTTACACTGCCTGATGCGAGATCATCTATCGAGGTCGTATACATAGCAAGGGTTCCCGCTATAATAGAGCTTGCCATTATCAATACCAATACTGATCCGATCAAAAACTTTTTCATAAATCATCCACCCCCAATTGTGCCGGTCCAGTGTCAATATGGGCATATATGCTTTTTCCCCAAGGGTTACATGATATCATGAAAAACCGCATAAATCCATGAGCATATTTATCCAGTACGGAAAAGCGAAGCAGGGGGTGCGAATGGATAAAATAAATGAGCGCCCTTTTCAATAGCGCTCCTGACATTTCACTTGCTTAATTATCACCCTGCCCTTAAGGCAGTATGATTTTTATGCAGGCATAATTTGTACCATGCTGGCTCACGGTTTTGTGGAGATAAATTTACCATTCGCATAAAGAGCATTGTTATTGCCTTCTTCAATAGGGGTGCCCGCCGGGATCTCAGCCAGCACATATGCTTCCCCTCCGGCAATGGTAATTTTGATTTCTCCCGATACATTCTTGGCAACATAATCATTTTTTACAGTGTTATATATGTCCACGGGCTGCGGACCTGTAACTGTATAAATGATTTCCTTTTTACTTTTATAAGGATTATATATCAGGTAGAAATAATAATCATCCTTTACAGGTTGTTCTGAAACCAATACTTTAAGTATTCCTTTCTGGTTGGTGGGCGAAATCCTTGAGCCCAATACCCCGGCTCTTGCGCCGCTGTACAGTGAATAGTCGGTTGCTGCCCATCCGTTTATTGTAGGGTCACCGCCAAACCAGGGCTGCTTACCGTTATAATTGCTTATTATGCCTTCGTAAGGAACAGCCTCTTTTATTGCTTCAGGAATTTCATCCTTGTCGGGCAAATAATGGGTGGATTGATTTTCACTCCTGGTCCGGGAGGCGTAAAAATACCGTGCATTGTTTGTAAGCCTTAAAATCCAGTCTCCGATGGGTTTGGCATATTCCCTGTCGTATTTTGCCACCGGCAGTATGGCATCAGCGGCTGAAAAGGTATTCATTGAAAATGCGTATCCGCCTCTGTCGGTGGTGCTTCCTGCAAGGCCGGACATATCATAGCCGCCCCATGCTTCGTATATGATGCCCCATCCTCCCCTGGGAATGGACGTTCCGTCAAAAACATGCCCGAACGTCTTTTTAATATCATATGTTTTCCCGTGAAGGGCATTCAGTTTTGCGTTCATCAGGGGCGCGTAATACAGCAGAAGCTCGTACAGGGGACTGCCGAAGTATTCCTGCAGATAATCCATACAGTTTATCATTGCGGTAAGGTATTTTTCGTCTCCCCAGGTCCTGTAGGCGTAATCCATGAGCCAGGCTATTCCTGCCGCACAGTCAGGTTCCGTCCATATATTGTTCTTAAAAGGTTCTTTCGTCGAAAAGTCAAAGCCGGTATAGTCAAAGTCAGGTTTGTCCCCGCTTCCATACATTATTTCATAGGCCTCATACCAGCTGTCAATTGTGTTTTTTACGTTTTGCGCCATTTCTGTTTCGTCCGGATAGTATTGGGAAACCTGGGCATACAGAATTGCAGGATATAGCATGTACCACATGGAGTATCCGGCAGAGGTCCCGCCCGGATTGTTAGTAATTATTTTCTCGTCTTTATTGTAGAATGCGTTAAGCATCCGTACATAGTTTTTACCGTTATAATTGGTCTTGTCCATGCCCATTTGCGCTCCATTAAGCACGGCCGCAATGCATGTTACTGCCTCCTGACTTCCGTCATTGTCAAAACGCCCGTCGCCTACATAGGCAGCCATACCAAAAGTATCATAGGTTTCGTCCTGCCATATCAAAGGCAGGTATTTCCCTTCACATGCCTCATCAAATACCAGTTTATCAAATTTTATGGCAACGCTGGCATAATCAAAATATTCAAAGCTGTCAAGGCTGAATTCTTTAAATTTCTTTATGCGACTCAACTCCGTTTGTGACGTCCCTGGATCCTTTTTCACAGGAGACTGGCAGGCTGTTGTCAGCATGACAACAGCCGCCAGCAGAGTCGCAGCAAATCTTTTTACAGAAAGCTTCATTTTCTTAAGCTCTCCTCTGCGCTCTGTTATTTCTGGTTATACATTTTTATCTCAGAAACTTCAACCTGTGCTTCAGGGCTCTTGGCAGCAATTATCCAAAGTACGCCTTCAATTTTTTCACCATACAGCGAGATAACATCCTCGCCCAGTTTGGAACGGATGTCAACACCTGCATAATTATTATACTTAAAACCATTATCCTCGAAAAGATAGAAGCCCCATTTGTGTTCATCTATTTTAGGCTCTGACGGAACAAATTTTGCTGCCCATGCAAAGCCGTCATTGCACTCCCTTATCCTTATTAAAAGCATAGGATGCTTGCTTAAGTCCAGTGTCATTTTTTCAGACTGGATACCACCCCAGCCGGAAGGGTCTGCTTTAATAATTGCAGCAGTATCACCCATCTCAACTGAACCTAAAGGACTATTGTCGGGGGGAATCTCCATAGGTTTCCATGCAGCGATCTCTTTCGCGGTCTTCGAGTAAAAATATTTCACACCGCCGCCGCAACCGGTAAATATAAGCGTCAGGGCTGCCAGTAAAAAGATGGAAACAAGTCTTTTCAGGTTTTTTTGCAACATAACTTACAATCCTCCTAAAATATATTTTTTAACCCTTGATTCCTGCCATTTTTACTCCTTCAACAAAATATTTCTGCGTGAATAGGAATAACAGAAAGACAGGAATCAGGATTATAAACGAAGCAGTCATAAGCGGGCCCCACAGGGTTTCTCCCGTCATATTGCTGAATGATGCCAGTCCCAGCTGAACCGTATACCATTCAGGATCGCTGATATAAATCAATTGTCCAAGCAAATCGTTCCACGTTCCCATGAAAGCCCATATCCCTATCGTTATCAATGCCGCCCTGCTCATGGGCACATAAAGCTTTGTAAAGACCTGAAAATGATTTGCCCCGTCAATTAGCATGGCTTCTTCAAGCCCCTTCGGGAATGTGGAGAAATACATTCTGAGAAAGAAAATGAAAGAAGCGGCTCCGAAGTATGCCGGAAGAACAAGCGGAACATAACCGTCGGACAGGCCAAGCTCCGTCCACATAATGAACGTAGGTATCATGGTTACTTCATAAGGTATCATCATGGAGGCAAGAAGAATCATAAAGAGTATTTTTTTGCCCCTGAATTCAAACCTGGCAAAACCGTAAGCTACAAAGGCAGAAACAAAAACTTCCCCAAATATCTTCAATACAGCCAAAAGAGCCGTATTGAACATATGTCTTGGGATGGGCATTATATCGAATGCCCTTTTAAAATTACCCGTATAAAATGTGGACGGGATCCATTTTATAGGGTTTGTAAAAATTTCATTGTCAGTTTTGAATGATGTACTGACCATCCAGAAAAAAGGGAGCAACAGTACTGCCGAACCCAGCAAATAGAATATTGTTATAAATATTCTGGTGATTATCACAGTGCGTTTGCTTTCCATTTTGCTCCCTCCCTTTCTAATCTGAATAGACCCAGTATTTTTTAGTTATGTTGAGAACAATGGTAATGTCCATTATTATGACAAACAAAATCCAGGCCAATGCGGTTGCGTAACCCATTTTATAAAATGAAAAAGCCTCCTGGTAAAGATTCACCATATAGAAACGGCCTTCGTCTCCCGCTCCTCCGAGAACATACGCATCCGAGAACTTTCTGAAGGCTGATATTATACCCATGATGGTGTTGTAGAAAATAATAGGAGACAACAAAGGCACGGTTATTTTGGTCGTTCTTTTTATGAAACCGGCACCCTCAATTTTCGCCGCCTCATACAACTCTTTCGGGATATCCTTTAATGCCGCAAGATATGTAAGGTATCCTCCGCACGCTCCCCAAAAAGCCATAACCAGGTAAGAGGGAAGTACCCAGTTGGGATCGAAGAGCCAATTGGGGCCTTTGATACCGAAAATATTCAGCACTGAATTTATCAGCCCATAGTTCGGATCAAGTATCCACTTGAACACCACGGCAACTGCAACACCTGAGACCAGTGACGGCATATAAAAAACCGAACGGAAAAAGCCGACCGCTTTGGTCTGGATATTAAGGAATACCGCTATCAAAAGAGCTGTGCAGATTGTGAGAGGCACTGCAAAAATAGCATAGCGAACCGTTACCCAAAGAGATACATAGAAGATTTCATCATTGAATATATCTATGTAATTCTGAAGGCCTATATAATTAAAATCACCAAGAATGCCCCAATCAGTCATTGAAATGAATACCGATGCCACTAACGGCACAACGCCGAAGAGACACATTCCAGTAACCCAGGGAAGCACAAAAAGAAAACCAATATTCTTTCCTTTTTTCCTTTTCTTCATTGCTGATCACCTTTACACGGTGTTTGCCTTTATTTTCTATTTCCTTTTATCCATTATCTCTCTTGCTTCCCTGGCTACTGCTTTTGCCTCGGTTTCATAGTCGAAATCCGGATCGTTGAGCATTTTACTGTAAATTCTGTTCCAAAGTTTGTCGTTTATCTCGTTCCATTCAGGCGTATAGTTGGCTGAACGGGCATTTTCAAGACATATTTTGATCGTAGGCAGCGCAGGCTCTTTTAGCGGGTCGATTTCCACTATCTGCTCAACTGTGCCTTTTATAGGCGGGGCTATCTTCCATTTAAAAAATTCTTTAGTTATTTTTTCAAGGATCATAAAAGCTTTTTTATCGCCTTCCAGCTTTTTGCTCATAACGGTGGAAGCCGTCCAGTCAAATCCATGCGGCTTTCCATCTGCACATACCGGCATGGGAGCATAACCTATCTCAAAGCGTTCTTCCTCAGGAAGTTTCGATATCTTCTCTTCAAAATTATCCTGTATACCTCCCATGAACATTGCGGCCCTTTGCTTTTCGAACCAGACGTTATTTGAGCCAAGGCTCGCCACCTCACTGTATTTGGGTGTGATCCCGCTTTTAAGGATCTTTTGAAGTATCCCGAGCCCCTTTAATGTCTCATGGCTGTCAATCAGAATATCTTTGCCGTTTTCTCCAACAATATCACCGCCGCCTGCCCATATAAAGGTTTCTATATTGGGCCATCCGTCAACGATATATCCATACTGCTGATATTGGTTTCCATTTGAGTCTGTCTTTTTTACAGTCAGCTTTGATGCAACATCTATAAATTCATCCCAGGTCCATCCTCCCAGGGGATCCGGGAAATCAACGCCCGCTTCTCTGAACAAATCCCTATTGTAATAAACAATAAGCGGATTGGCTATCCAGGGTACACCGTAGTATTTGCAGTCATATTCGGCTGACGCTAAAACTCCGGGATAGAAAGTATCAGGATTGATTTCAGTACTTGCCTTAAACTCATCTGTTATGTCGGCTATGACACCCATGGACGCATATTTTGAAATGAGTTCCTGAGTCAGCCAGAAAAAATCAGGCGTTTTCTTGCCTGCTACATATGTAGAGATCTTTATATAATAATCAGAAGGAATGCTTAGTGTCTTAATATAAAAATCGCCGTTGGCTTCGTTATTGATACGGTCTATTATCTCCTGGAATTCCTTAAGTTCCTCCCCCGCCGCCCAGGTAGCGAAAACATAGGTATTACCATCGTTATCATCAGTATTTTTACCGCATCCTGTCATAAAGACCGTTGAGAAAATCAAAAAGGCACATACGGCATGAATAAACGCAATTTTTAATCTCTTCATTGACCCCTTACTCCTCAAAAAAGATTTAGTATATTTATATAAATAAATTTTTATAACTTTAAATAAATTGATATTGACTTTAATATATATAAGCATAAAGCGAAATGTTAAAGTCTTTATTTGGCAGAACGCTTACCTGATGCTTGTATGGCACGAAATTGCCTGAGCAATGATTCTTTACTTTAAATCAATTATTATTTACTTGAATTTTGTAGGCTATGGGCGCAATTTTAAAGTTAGTTTTTTGAATTGGTAATCAGATTTGAACTTGCAAAATCAGGACATCCCCTATTCAAAGGACTCCAAAGCCTTTACTTTATAAAAAAAGATACCAGATCCGGTTTTTGATCTGGTATCTTTTATGCCTGATTCCTTGCCGATCATTTATATCCTTGTGACCAGCAACTTGCATGGCTTTAATATCTCATATCTGCCCATGCCTGCGGGAAGGAAAACGCTGTCTCCTTTTCTGATTTCCATAGAGCCGTTTTCATATGTTAGAGTCGTATCTCCCTCAAGGCAAATGATGGATACAAACGATTCGTCATTTATATTAAATGAAGCTTTGGTCTTTACCTCGATTGATTCCGTATGGAAAAATTCGCAGCTTCCCAATACAGTTCTTATATATCCTTCATGTTCCTTCGGCTGTCCGTGGGCACCCGGTTTTCTGGATGGAGGATTCAGGTTCGTCGCTTCGATCGCCTTTTCGATATGCAGTTCCCGGGGCTTGTTATCAGCTCCCAGCCTGCCATAGTCGTACACCCGGTATGTCAGGTTGGAGTTCTGCTGGACTTCGGCAATAACCAACCCTTTCCCAATGGCATGGAGAGTTCCCGCTTCGATGAAAAATACGTCACCTTTCTTTACAGGCACCTTATTGACTACTTCCATAAGGGTGTTATTTTTTATCCTTTCCGCGAACTCTTCCCTGGAAAGGGGCTGACTGAATCCATAGACCAGGGACGCGCCTTCTTCAGCTTCAAGGACATACCACATCTCGGTTTTCCCGAAACCACCTTCATGCTTCATGGCATAAGCATCGTCCGGATGGACCTGTATCGAAAGGTCGTCCTTTGCGTCTATGAACTTTATCATTATGGGAAAGTCTTTGAACTTTCTGCTCCGGGTTCCCAGTACTCCTCTGCCTTCTGCCTCGATATATTCAGTCAGGGTCTTTCCTGCATGCTTTCCGGTGACGACAGTCGACTGGCCGTCCTTATGGCAGGAAAGCTCCCATGATTCAGCTATTATGTCTTTGTCGGAAACTTTATTGTACCTGGTTTTCAGTAAGTTCCCTCCCCAGATGTAATCCTTGAATGCCGGCAACAGTTTTATCGGTTCCAAAAGCATCACTCCACTGCTATATATGATAAACATATTATATAACTCGGCGCATCTGCGTCAATGCTTATAAAGACTATATATAACATAGATTAAATTATAATTTTTCATCAAACAAGGACGGGATGGTTCCCGTCCTTGTAAATCAGTTAAGTTGCTGAGATTCTTCCCTTGCTCAGAATAACCGATATATGTTAGGCCATGGGATGGACCCTGTTCTCGTAGTCCACCATGTCGGGATCGATCTTGTACTTCTGGGCATTGCGGTATTCAAAGAACTTGACTGCGACCTGCGGGAACATGGCATATGTCAGTATGTCTTCGTCCTGCTCGATGTACTCGGCCACTTCCTGCCTGATCTTATCCAGTTCGTTGGGGATCAGGTCTGCTGGTCTGCATGTGATGCGTTCTTCATCGCCAATGATCTTTTTGACGATCTCATCGCTTATTGGCGCTGGTGTCTTGCCGTATTCTCCTTTTACGAGGCCTTTTGTTTCCTTGGGCACCATCTTGTAGCGTTCGCCGGTTATGACGTTCATGACTGCCTGTGTGCCCACGATCTGGCTGGTCGGGGTAACCAGCGGAGGATATCCGAGATCCGCCCTGACCTTCGGCACTTCTTCCAGGACTTCACGGAACTTGTCTTCCCTGCCTGCCTGTTTAAGCTGGGAAACAAGGTTGGACAGCATTCCGCCGGGAACCTGGTAAATAAGAGCTTTGACGTCGACACCCATGACCTTTGTATTAAGAAGCCCGCTTGATAAATACTTCTCGCGAAGCTTTGAGAAGTAATCTGCGATTTCGCTCAGCAGGTTCAGGTCGTACCCTGTATCGTAGGGCGTGCCCTGCAGGGTTGCAACCAAAGGTTCCTCTGGCGGCTGGGATGTTCCCAGAGCCATGGGCGAAATTGCACAGTCCACAACGTCCACGCCTGCCTCAATACCCTTGAGGTAGGTCATTGAGCCCACGCCGCTTGTGTAATGGGTATGGAGCTGGATGGGAACCTTCACGTTTTCTTTAAGGGCTTTAACAAGCTCGTATGCCTGGTAAGGTACCAGCAGACCGGCCATATCTTTTATGCATATGGAGTCGGCTCCCATTTCCACGAAAATCTTCGCATCCTTCACGAACTGCTCAAGGCTGTGGAAGGGGCTGACCGTGTAGGAAAAAGCGGCCTGGGCATGTCCGCCTTCCTTTTTGCAGGCCTTTATCGCTCTCTCTATATTTCTCGGATCGTTCAGAGCGTCAAAAATACGGATAATATCTATACCGTTGGCAACAGCTTTCTGAACAAAATAATCCACCACGTCGTCGGCATAGTGCTTGTATCCCAGGAGGTTCTGCCCTCTAAGCAGCATCTGGAGCTTTGTCTTTTTAGCCTTTGCCCTGATCTTCCTGAGCCTTTCCCACGGATCCTCGTTCAGGAACCTGACACAGGCGTCAAAGGTCGCGCCGCCCCAACATTCCAGGGAATGATACCCTACCTCATCCATTTTTTCGACTATAGGCAGTATATCTTCTGTGGTCATTCTTGTGGCTATGAGGGACTGGTGCGCGTCTCTCAAACTGGTGTCGGTTATCTTTATTCCCATAGTTATATAATCCTTCCCTCCTGATACTAATTCAATGTCAGCATGACATCACCGGTATTAACCTGCTGACCCTTTGTTACATTAATCGAAGCAACAGTGGCATCCTGGGGCGAAAGTATTTCATTTTCCATTTTCATGGCCTCAAGAATAAGCACCACAGTACCTTTGCTCACTTTATCGCCGGGCTTGACCTTAATATCGACTATATTGCCGGGCATGGGAGCCGTGATTTTTATCGCTCCTTCAGCGCCGGACGGAGCCGGAGCGATGGGTTTTTCAGCAGGCGCTGCGGCAGGTGCAGCAGGGGCTGCAGCGGCAGGAGCCGGAGCTGATACAGGCTGGGTCGGTTTTGTGGCAGGTGCGACAGCGTGTACGCCTACTTCTTCCACTTCCACTTCGTAACTATTTCCATTTACATTGACTATAAACTTCCTCATATCCGTATCCTCCAAATATTATGCTGATTTATATTAGAGCGGTATATTTCCATGTTTCTTCGAAGGCCTTGTTTCCCGCTTGCTAGCAAGCATATCCAGTGCGCTTGCTATACGCTGGCGGGTCGCCGCGGGTTCGATAACGTCATCCACGTATCCCCTTGCTGCCGCGATATAAGGGCTGGAGAACTTGTCACGGTATTCCTGGATTTTCTGTTTCCTGAATTCTATAGGATCCACGGCTTCGGCTATCTCTTTCTTGAATATGATATTGGCTGCCCCGTCAGGACCCATGACTGCAATCTCTGCGGTAGGCCATGCCATTACCATATCAGCGCCCAGGTGCTTGCTGTTCATAGCTATATATGCGCCGCCGTATGCTTTTCTTACAATTATGTTGATTTTAGGCACAGTAGCTTCCGAGAACGCATACAGCAGTTTTGCCCCGTGGCGGATTATGCCGCTGTGTTCCTGGGCTACGCCAGGCAGGTATCCGGGAACATCCGTAAATGTGACCAGGGGAATGTTGAAGGCGTCACAGAAACGAACAAACCGGGCAGCTTTATCCGAGGCATCCACGTCAAGGGCTCCTGCAGCCACCTTGGGCTGGTTAGCTATGATTCCGGCTGTTTTGCCGCCAAACCGGCCAAAACCGACGATTATGTTTTGCGCAAAGCCCTTGTGGATCTCGAAGAAATCGCCATTGTCTACTGTTCTTCTGATTATCTCCATCATATCGTATGGCTTGTTCGGATCGTCCGGAATAATGGAGTTCAGTTCGGCGTCAAGCCTGTTTACATCGTCGTAGGTCAGTATTTCTTCCGGATCGGTAAGGTTGTTGTCGGGAAGGTATGAAAGCAGCTTTTTGATCTGGGCAAAGCAGTCTTCCTCACTGGCGCATTCGAAATGAGCTACGCCGCTCTTTGTGTTGTGTGTGTTCGCTCCTCCCAGGGTCTCAAAGGTGACATCCTCACCGGTTACGGCCTTGATGACCTGCGGACCGGTTATGAACATATGGCTTGTTTTGTCAACCATGAAGATGAAATCCGTTATTGCAGGAGAATAAACCGCTCCGCCGGCACACGGTCCCATGATTACAGAAATCTGGGGAATGACTCCCGATGCAAGGGTGTTCCTGAAGAAGATATCACCGAATCCGCCCAATGCGTCGATCCCTTCTTCTATCCTTGCTCCGCCGGAATCATTGATGCTTATGAACGGCGCTCCCATTTTCATTGCCATATCCATTACCTTGGTGATCTTCCTGGCATGCATTTCTCCAAGGGAACCGCCGATCACGGTGAAATCCTGGGATGAAACAAAAACCAGGCGTCCGTCGACAGTACCATAACCGGTTACTACGCCATCGCCTGGAATTTTTTTATTCTGCATATCAAAATCTATAGACCGGGATTCCACGAACGCGTCGATTTCCACGAAGCTTCCTTCGTCAAGAAGCAGGTTGAGTCTTTCCCTTGCGGTTTTTTTACCGGCTTCATGCTGTTTTGATATCTTTTTTTCCCCGCCGCCTTGTTTTATTTGCTCTTTTCTTGCGTAAAGATCGTTTATTTTCTCAAAAGTAGCCATCTTTTCACCTCGTAGTATGAATAAAATAGTAAGTTCTGGTTTATAAACATTTGTTAATAGGTTAACCATTTAATTATTACATGGTTATAATTATATCTCAGTTTGGTCTGATTCGCAATAAATGGGTAATCAGTTATCAAATTTTCTCCAATTACCTTTACCCGCTTATAAAATGTTAAACCCTGAAAACCATTAATTTTTGCTGAAAAAGATTCCCGCCTGCGGATGAGAATAATAATCAGCCAAAAATATTAAACTACGGATACAAGCATTCTACGGGGAGGTTTTAATATGTTCAGATGGGCTGTCGTTTTCCTTGTGCTTGCATTGATTGCCGGTTTGTTCGGTTTCGGCCTGATTGCCAACCTGGCGTTCGATATAGCCAAGATCCTGTTTTTCATCTTTATAGCCCTTTTTGTTATCAGCCTGATTTTCGGAAGGGGAACAACCAGGTCAAAAACCTGACATTCAGGGACGATTCAACCCTTATGCGCATAAGGGCAGGCCTGCATGCGATTTAAACACAGCATGGATTGCGAAGCGATAAATCGCTGCAGGCTACAGCCGCAATAATGTTAATCCGATAAAAGCCTCTTTTCTCCCGTCAGTTCCTGGATAGGCCCGATATCCTGGGTGACTTCAAGTACTCCCAGGAACTCGCCTTCAGAGTTTCTGACCGCGAAATACCTGATATATACAAAGCGGCTTCCCATACGGATCCAGAAATCCTCATGGTCCTTTCTGCCCGATTTCAGATCCTCGACTATTTTCTCAACAACATGCACACTGGCCGGGGGATGGCAGTTGTGCACCTGTCTCCCGAGTACGGATTTCGGCCTGGCAAAGATCCTGTCTTTACCCATCGTGAAGTACTTGACAGCGCCGTTTCTGTCCACGAATGTCATATCAAATGGCAGAGTATTCAAGACCGCGTTGATCTCTTCAGGCGTCATTACTCCTGCGTCGAACCTGACATAGCCTTCGCCGGGTATCTCGGTGCCTTCGTTTTTTGCCTTTTCCCTAATGTCTGTCCTTGCAGGCTTCCATTCCACGGTGGGCTTGTACAGGGTATATCCGAACTCGTCGCTTTCTTTCCTTATCTGCATCCATTCGTCCTCGGTCAGGGTTTCTGCCACCATGGGGAACAGTATGTTCTCTTCCTTGAATATCATTTCCCTGACCTTGTCCAGGGCAATTTGGGCCTTTTCAGAAAGCCGATCCCTGTCAGGGTTGTCCGAATCACCAAACAAACCGATGACGTCACTTATATGTTCCCGTATCTCATCATCCACTCCCCACATTACTTTCGGAGGAGCGGTGATCCCGTATTTCTCCATGTACGGGAACAGCAGGTTCTCTTTCCTCAGATAATGCCTGTCTATCTCTTTCAGCTGTTCGAACCCTTCCCGGACCTTCCTGGCCTTTTCTTCCGAAGGATCATTCCTGTATGCGTCAAGATCGGATGTTATTCTCCCGATCAGTCTCTCGATTGCCTTGTTTTCCTGCATGAAAGTATGGATCGGATGTCCCGGCGTTTCCCCGGGTGTTTTTGCCTGGTGGATCTCTTCAATTGATCCTTTGAATACTGCCGCGTGGACATCGCAGAGCCTTTGGATCTCCTCTACGGGCATGCCTTCAGCAATCAGGGCAGCTTCCATTTCGGATATCTCAGACGCGGAAACGCCCTTTATAAGCTCTTCGAACCTCGCTTTCACTTCTTCAGGGGGCTTGCCCCTGTGAAGGTCTCCTATAATCTCTTTCAGAACCTTTTGCCTGTATTCGCGGTTATTGATGATTTCACTCACTTCAATCCCTCCTTGTTTTTAATTTCGAAACCCCGGGCCTTAAACTCTTTTTCGATAACATTCATATCGATTTTCTTCATTTCGGCTCCTTTGGGGATGGTCATAAATCTGCCGGCAGTATTAAGCATGGCGGGATTTGTGATGCTTTCAAAGCCGAGACTCTTCATGATCTCCGCCACTTCCGGGTTTTCCTTTACAAGATCATAAACGGATTTAGTCAAATCAAGTATCTTTTTCATATTCATCATCCTTAAAAACATAACTCCAGCCTGTCAGCGCTGACTTGGACTTTTATAAATTCTATGGCTTGTTTATATTCTAATCCGGAAATACAGAAAAAAATGTGACGTTGAGCATGATTTTGGAATAAATTAAGACATGACACGAAATTTTTATATATATACCCGGGAATCATCATGAAGCCCGATCGGCAGCGCGTTCAAGGGCAGACCTGTCCAGCAGCAGGACTTTTTTGTTACCGTTCATTTCTATAACGCCTTCATCCTGAAGAAGGCTCATCTTCCTGCTCACGGTCTCCCGGGTAAGGCCAATATAATTGGCTATGCCCTCCCTGCTAAGGGGAAGCTCGATCATGATCCCTCTGGGATGCGGTTTTCCGTACTTGTCGGCAAATTCCAGCAACACCGAACTGACACGGGCCTCCACGGTGCGTGTTCCCATTGTCTCGACGGTGTTTTCAAGGCGGTCCAGGCGTCGGCATAATTCCTCCATTATTTTCAGCGCGATATCGGGATGCTCTTTGAGCAGCACCTGGAAATCATGCTTGTGGATCAGGCAGATATGGGTCTCTTCCAGGGCTTCCACGCTGTAATTGGAAACCTCGTCGCGCAGCAGGCTCCTTTCGCCGAAGAAATCTCCTTCGGAAAACAGATACAGGATCTGTTCCCGGCCGTCCTGGGTATTCCTGAATGCCTTGGTCTGGCCCTTGTTGATGATAAAAAGGCTGTTGACGCTTTCTCCTTCAAAAATAAGGAGCTCGCCCTTTCTATATCCTTTATGGATGATCAGGTCCGCGATCCTCAAAAGTTGCTGGTCATCCAGTGAAGAAAATATTGAGATCTGCCTGGCGCACAGCTTGTTATGACAGGAGTCGCAGGTGCAAATCATTTTGCCCATCTGCAGGTATCGTCCTTTGTAATAAATATTTTGATTTTATTATTATACATTATTTCGGTCTTATAAGCCAGATGTGACAGGGGGACGGAGTTGTTGTCACGTTGGGTTGTGACAACAACTCCGTCCCCCTGTCACAATCATGTTCTATTCAAAAATGTATTTGTCCCTGTAATCATAGGCCTTGACCAGGAATATAAAGGTCTGCTGGCGCAGGCAATCCTGGCAATGTTGTCAACTTAATCATAGAACCGTCCCCCGGTGCCTTTAAGAGGGACGGTATGCTTTGTGAAAACGTGTTTTACTTTCCTGTATAGATCATGATGGCATCCTTCAGGAATGCTGCCGCGCCTGGCTGAACCCTGTCGTCATAGTAAGCCGTGAATCTTTCGTCATCGACATACATCCGGGCCAGGTTTGCATGGCTCTCCCTGTCATAGCGCCCCCAGCACAGGCTTATCCATTGTTTATGGAGATCGGCCGTTTTCTGACCAAGAGGGCCTGACGGATCTCCGGTCTTCATGGCTTCGGCAAGAGTCTCAAGGATCTGCTCCGACAGGCTGTTCATCCTGTCAAAGTCTTCTTTGCTCATATTTTTAAAGTAAGCGTTCGATTTATCGACCTCATCATCCCCGTATTTTTCCCTGATCTCCTGCCCGTACTTTGCTTCATTTTCATCAATGAGCTTCTGTTTGAAGCCTTCGAACTTTTCACTGTCTGTCATTTTAATTCTCCCTTCCGCGGAGGCAATTGATTTTTCCACGTTTCTGATAAGCAAATCCAATTGCTCTCTTTTTGCAAGGAGCATGACATGATGGTCGCGCAGCGCTTTTGCCCTGTCGAAAGAGGGATCCGTTATTATTTTTCTGATACAGTCCAGATCCATGCCAAGTTCCCTGTAAAACAGTATCTGCTGCAGCATATCCACTTCTTTCGGACCATAGATCCTGTACCCTGACGAGCTGATCCTTGCCGGCTTCAGGATACCTATCTCATCATAGTACCGGAGGGTCCGGGCGCTTATTCCTGCCAGCGCTGCCAGTTTTTGAACAGTGTATTCCATCTTCATCAACTCCCCGCATACATATGCTACACCTTTACGTTACGTCAATGTCAATACTTTTTTACTTATAACTCTCAGCTTTCAGGAAGAAATCATAAACAGGTTTCAGCCTGACAAAGCCAGCCTTCAGAACTTCGGGGAGCTTTTTGGAAAACGCCAGTTCATGGTTGTTTTGCGCACATTCAAAATATATGTTTTTTCTGTTCAGCCAGGATTGGATATTCTCCGGCTGATCGGGATATCTGGTTTTTTTATATGTTTCGCCGCCTAATACGAATTCATCCTGGGATTCGTAAAAATCCAGCGCTTTTACGAAAGCGGGGTCCCTTCTTAATATCAATTCCCTCATACTGGCAAGAGACGCCGGATCGGCCGAGTAATACCCCACGCCATAGCTGGAACCCTGCTGATTTATTTCAAACCAGTAGCACGGAGATATAGACATTTTGGATTTGTCTCTCAGGAACACGATCCACACATTGTCCCTGTAAAGGCTTTTATCCTTTGTGAACCTGGTATCCCGTCTTACTCTTGAGATAACTTTTGACGGTACGGTTATGATCTGGCTGTCTATCTCAAGCATAACGGGCGCAAGCTCGGTGACAAGCTCTGTAAAAGGGTTATAAACCAGCTTTTTATATATATCCTTATGGCTGTCATACCATTCCCTGCTGTTGTGCATCCTGTTCTCAAGCAAGAACATCAGCGCGTCTTTCGTAAATCCTTCAAAACTCATATTTTTTGCCTCCTGAGGTTGCAGATTGATTACTTTATAATGATACCACAACCTCTTGAGAAGTTGTCACAGGGGCGGCAGACTGTGCGAGAACTCTTAAGCTATGCAAATAGTCATGCATAACTATTCTGTTTAAAACACAAAACGTTAAAGGCATAAACGTAAAATGTAAAAACCTATATAACGTAAACGTAAAAAGTAGCCCACCCTTAATGCTGGGCTACTTATGGGTTTTAATTATTTATTCAATTAATATTATGTATTATGTAGCCCAGCACTAAGGGTGGGCCATATTCATAGCAGAATATGTGATCAGGTCCGTCCCCTGTGGCAACTTGTTGTCAACAGAACCGTCCCCGTGACAACTTAGCGGATATAGCTGTTGACGATAGCGCCTACAAGGCCCCAGGTTATCCCGAGAATCGCTCCTCCCAATACATCCCTTGGGTAGTGCATTCCAAGGTATATCCTGGTGATGCCCACAAGAAGGGCCAGTGCAAATAGGATCGTGCCTGTTGCCAGGCCGAATTCGAAATGCTGGAACAGCAGTGTAGCCATGAAAAAAGCCTGGCTGGTATGGCCGCTCGGGAATGAATGTCCTCTTGCTTTCGCTCCCACGACCCGGATATCCTTGAGACCGATAAACGGCCTTTTTCGTCGGATCATCATTTTCAGCACCTCTACAGCCAGCCAAAGGGTCAAAGTTCCCAAAACCACCTCATAGGCTAAAAGTTTATCTACTCTCGCATGGAAGAACAGCGCAAGGATTAAGGCAAAGACGCCGTTGCCCAGCTGGGTGCCTGCAAGCATGAACTTGTCCAGCCATGGTGAGTGGCCGTCTTCTACATTGAAGATCTTGAATACCCAGATATCTATTTCCTGTCCCTTTTTCCACACAAGCGATATAGCGATGACACTGAATCCTGACACAAGGCCGACAAGGAACTTATACTCCACAATTTTCTGCCAGAAAAGGTTCAGCAGCCTTGATGGGATTACTTTCAGCGACATGGCCAGCAGAATCGTTATTAGTATTATCCAATAGGCATAATGTACGCTGCTTATATATTCTATTATTTTCTTCCAGACCCAGTGGACCTTAAGATCAGGTCTGCACGGATTTTCCCGTTCAATTCCTTTTCCCTTGTCCATATATGTTCAATCATCCTTTTTACTGTCCAACCCGGCAGGTCCTGCAATCACTGTCAGGGCACGGCGACGTATTTCTATATGCACCTTCCCCTTTCCCAGTGTTATTCCGTCTGCCAGTACTGACATTTCAGGATAAGACTCTATGTCCACGGTTTTTACCCTGAAGTGTTTTATTCGCGAATCTTCAGACAGGTCAAGTCCGGGCAGTTTCAGCATGTATCCCATCATAAGATCCAGTTTCGGTATATCCGCACATAAAAAAGCATCCAGGAACCCGTCCCTGTATGACCCGTCGGGACCTACCCGGAAACGGCGCCCGATATACGGCATGTTGGCAACCAGGACAACATGGCCGGGAGCTTCAGTTTCTTCCCTGCCGTCCAGTACCAGCCGGATCTTTGACGGAGTCGAGGCCGTAAAGGTGGAAATAAAGTCCCCAATGCGGGATATATCGCCGTGCTGTATTCCGTCGCCCGGCCCGAACAACTCGGAAAACAGCCCTACAGAGCATATTTCAATAAAGGGAACCACATCGCTCCCGCAGTATGCAAGACCAATATCGCACCTGGTCCTTTTACCTGTTCTCAGGACCGATATGGCTTCCCTTATATCTCCCGGTATTCCAAGACTTTTTGCCACATTATTCTGTGTTCCGGCGGGAATGATCCCCAATGTCGCATTAGTGCCATATATCGCTCTCGCAACCGATGAAACCGTGCCGTCTCCGCCACAGATCACGAACATCCGTATACCCTGTGCGAGCGAATCAGAAACCAGCCCGGCGTAATCGGTGCCAGGCTCGGTTATATATAACTCGGGTATATATTTCAGGTCCTGCAGTTCTTTTATTATTTCGGTCAATATCTGGGGTGACTTTTTTGCCATACCCGATGTCGGATTATAAATCAGTTTAATCCTTTTGCGTCGTTTATTGGTATAATGTATACTCATAAGTTCTCTGTCCCGATTGCTGCTGTATTTTTTTATCATCTCCTGTTCGGCTTTTTTTATTTACCGCATCTTTTTGTTCCTTGATATTCAAAGGATTGCAAAAATTTTTGTGCCCGCTCAGTTTTAGGATGTGCAAAAAACTCCCCGGGATTCCGGCTTTCCTCGACAATCTCGCCATGCTCCATGAAAAGAACACGGTCTGCGATTGCTTTTGCAAATGCCATTTCGTGTGTTACGATAATCATTGTGCTTTCGTTTTTCGCAAGCGAAAGGACAACTTCCAGCACCTCGTGCACCGTTTCTGGGTCAAGGGCAGCCGTGATTTCATCCAGCAACAGGATCTCCGGGTGCATAATCAACGCGCGGACAATTGCAATTCTTTGCTTTTGTCCGCCGGAAAGCTGTCTCGGATAATCGTTCCTTCGGTCAGCCAATCCAACCATTTCAAGCAATTCCAGGGCCTCCCGTTCCGCCTCTGAACGTTTCCTTTTCTGAACCTTTAAAGGAGCAAGCAAAATGTTTTCCAAAACTGTTTTATGGGGGAAGAGATCATAGTTTTGAAAAACCATGCCAATTTTTTGCCTCATAACAGATACATTTTTTGAATTCTTCTGCACCCTGTTCCCATCAAGCAGGATTTCACCGCCCTGAATATCCTCCAATGCATTCAGGCAGCGCAGCAATGTGCTTTTGCCGCATCCGGACGGCCCAATAATGACAATAACTTCACCTTTTTTTACTTCAAGGCTGAAATCGTTCAATATTACACGACCGTCATATTCTTTACGCAAATGACTGATTTTTAAAATTGTCCGTTCCGTCATGACCACCTCTTTTCCAGGTATGTTGAAAGCCTGCTGATGGGCCAGCAAATTAAAAAATACAGCAGGAACACAACCGCAAAAACTCCGAAAGCGGCATTTGGAGAATTTCTCCGGTTCGCTTCGATAATCTGCTGCGCCACCTTCAATACCTCAACTATTCCAATCATAATGACGAGACTGGTTGTCTTGATCATTCTGGTAACCAGGTTTATGGACAAGGGAATAAGCCGGCGGACAGACTGAGGAAGAATCACATGGAGGTATGTCTGCGCCCGGGTCATTCCAAGCGCAAACGAGCTTTCGTACTGGATCCGGGGAATGCTGACAAGTGCGCCTCTTACCAAATCTCCCATTTCTGCCGCGCCCCAGAAGCTGAACACAATGATCGCGGAGAGTTCCGCCCCAAGATTCCATCCAAATACCCTTGTCGTACCGAAGTACACTATGAAAAGAAGTACCATTTGCGGCATGATCCGGACAATTTCCAAGTAGACACGAAAAACCAGTCTTAATACTCTGTTTTTTGAAGTCATAAGGACGCCCACTGCCAGCCCTGACAAAATACTGATCGTAACGGAAATCATACTTATCCTGACTGCTGTCCGCAAACCTTCAAGCAGTCGCATAAAATTGCTTCCCTTGAAAAGCACATCAATCCCCAAACTCTGCATAGCGAAGCCTCCTTTCAAGCAGGCTGCCCAGGATGGAAACAGGCAAAAGCATAAGGAGATAAAACACCACCAGCATAGCCAGGCACTCGATTGTCCTTGCATACATGGCGATAAGATCTTTCGCCGTGAACATAAGATCCATCAGACTGATGGTTGAAAACACGCTGGTTTCTTTTAACAGGAAAATCACATTGGCCAATACTCCCGGCACGCTTGTATTAATTGCCTGGGGCAGGATCACATGACCGAACACCTGTAATGGGGTCATGCCAAGGCTTTGGGCGCTTTCCGACTGAACAGGCGGAACGTTCTCCAGGCCGCTGCGGAGTGTTTCTGCCATGTAGGCTCCTCCAAGCAAACCCAGGCCCAGGGTGCCGCAGAAATCCGGCGAGAACTTTACACCGATTTTGGGCAAAGCGAAATACATGAAAAACAACTGCACCAGAAGAGGCGTATTGCGGAACAGCTCTATATAGCAGCGTATAACCCGGCGAAGAATCGGTACTTTGAGATAAATGATTATTGCGCAAAAAGCACCGATCAGCAATGAGAGAAAAACTCCCTGCCAACCGACCCGTATGGTCAGAAGAAGCGCTTGCCAATAGCGGGGCAGATAAGCGATGATTACTTCAAAATTCATATTCTCTATACTCCTTGTAAAAACTCCACCGCGCAGGCAGCATACAGCTTGACGGCAACAACGATAGCCTGCTCGTCAATGTCAAAGTACCCGTTGTGATGGGAAACCGTGGTTTCAGGAAGGCTTTCGTTAGCCGAACCGATGTAGGCATAGGTGCCCGGCACTTTCAGAATAAACTCGGCAAAATCATCGCCGCCCAGGGAAGGAGTACGTGATGTAATGACATTTTTCTCACCAAACAGTTCTTTTGCGATTCTGGCGACCTCGGCAGAGACATCGGCATCATTGACCAGCGGCGAGGTGAAATCCTTCCACTGGATTTCTGCGCTGCCGCCATATAGCTGTGCAGTTCCTTTTGCAAGCTGTTCCAACTCTGCCCTGACCGCTTCCCTGGTCTTCCGGGTCATGGTACGGACGGTGCCTTCCAGCACGGCTTTTTCTGCCACCACGTTGTAAGCGCTGCCTGCATGCAAAGTGCCAATGCCGATAATGAGGGGCTCCATAGGGTTGAAACGGCGGGTGGTGATCGCCTGCGCACCGGTGACAATGGCAGCGGCGATGAAGAGCGCATCCACACCCTGCTCTGGGTTTGAAACATGAGCGGATTTCCCCTTGACTGAAATGCGAAACCAATCCACGCCGGCATTGTTGGGTCCCGGCATTATAACCACCTTGCCCACCGGCACATTGGAAGCGGTGTGTACCCCAAAGCAGCGGTCCGCTCCCTCAGCATAGCCCTCGTCCACAAAGACACGGGCGCCATATCCGATTTCCTCTCCGGGTTGGAACACCAGGCGAACTGTACCGCCAAAGTCGTCCCGATGACGGCTGAGAAGTTTTGCCGCCGTCAGCAGTGCCGCTGTATGGGCATCATGTCCGCAAGCGTGCATTTTGCCTGGTATTTTGCTTTTATAAGGGCACTGACGTTCCTCGTTGACGGGAAGGGCATCAATATCTGCCCTCAGGAGAATAGTTTTGTCATCTTTCCCGTTTCCCTTGATTTCCGCATATACGCCTGTTCCGGCCACTCTCGTGGTGGCAAGCCCGAAACTGCGCAGTTCAGCCTCGATCCTTTCGGCGGTGCGATATTCTTCCCTTGCGATTTCGGGATATTGGTGAAACTCCCGGCGCAATTCCCGTGCATAGGAGAATTCCTGCTCTGCCTCCCGAAGCAAGGTTTTAACCAAGTCGACCATGTGGCATCCTTCTTTCATCGGTTTTAACGGTTCCAAAATTTTCGGTTGGTGGTTCTCCGGGCCAGGAAACTTCCCAGGCTTTGCAGCAGCCAAACACATAAAATCAGAATAATGACGCAAACATTGACAATATCCAGATGGTGGAGATTTTGACCGTAATTGATGGCAAAACTTCCAATGCCGCCCGCTCCAACCGCGCCTGCCATGGTGGTCAGGCCGATCAGGCTGATGGCAGTGATAACAGTAGCGCGAATCAAATCGGGTACGGCTTCGTGGAGATAGACCCGGAACACAATCCCGAACACCCCGCTGCCCATACTCCTTGCAGCTTCAATTTTGCCTCCGCTGACTCCCGCAAGAGCGGATTCCACCTGTCTGGTATAGAAAGGCACTGCACCGAACACCAAAGGAACAATGGCGCCTTTTACCCCGATGGCAGTTCCCGTCAGGGCACGGGTTAAAGGAATCAGGAAAATCAGCAGAATCAAAAATGGAATGGCGCGGAAAAAGTTAATCACTATATCCACAATGCCGAACAATATCCTGTTGGGGTAAATACCGTCCTGTTTGGTGACAGTAAGAATAACGCCAAAGAACAGGCCCAGTATAAAGGTAATACCGCCTGCAATAAAAAACATGGAAACCGTTGCCTGGCAGCTTTCTGTAAACTTATCCCAGTACTTCGCCAAATTGGGCGCGATACTCTCAATCCACTGCATATCCCGTCACCTCCCGAACTTCTACATGGTGCTGTTTCAAATCCCTCAAAGCTGCCTGAATACTCTCTCCGTTTCCCGATGCTGCAACCAGCATCCGTCCGATAGAGCCGCCCCGCAAAAGTTCAATGTTGGCGAGAAGAATATCCAAATCCACCCCGTACTCCCTGGAAATACGGGAAACGGTCGCCTGGCTCAAAGAGTCCCTCGTAAAAAGAAGCAGATAAAAAGCGCCATTTTCCTTTCCGGCAAGGATCTCATCCCGGCGTGCTATCAGCTTATCCGCCTGGGAGAAGCCGGATGTCGAGCTGACAAAACGCCTGGTAATTTCAGCCCGGGGCCGGGAGAAAATGCGGTAGGTATCACCGCATTCCACCACGTGCCCCTGCTCCATCACGGCCACTTTATCACATATAGCTCTTATGACTGCCATTTCGTGGGTGATGATCACAATGGTCAGCCCAAGTTCCCGGTTCAGCTTTTCCAAAAGCTGCAGAATCGACTCCGTCGCATCCGGGTCAAGGGCGCTGGTTGCCTCATCTGACAGAAGCACCCTGGGATTGTTCGCCAAAGCGCGGGCAATGGCAACCCTCTGTTTCTGTCCTCCCGAAAGCTGGGAAGGGTAAACCGATGCCTTATCCTTCAAATCCACCAGTTCCAGAAGCTCTCCCACACGTCGGCGGATTTCCTTCCTGGTTAACCCGGAGTATTTCAGGGGATATGCGACGTTGTCAAATACCGTGCTTCTGTCCAGCAGGTTAAAGTGCTGAAAAATCATGCCGATTTGCCTGCGCTGACGGTTCAGCTCCTTTTCGGGCAGCACTTCGAGAGTACCGTTTTCTTCTGTTTGGAACAGTGTGGTTCCGTTTACCGTAACCGAGCCGGAATCCGGCAGCTCCAAAAGATTTATACATCGTACAAGGGTGGATTTTCCCGCACCGGAATTTCCGATGACACCGAAGATTTCCCCTTCCTGCACCGTCATGCTCACATTTTCCAATGCGGTCACATCACCCGATTTAAGATGATATACTTTGCTCAGATTTTTAATGACTATCATGTTACCTCCTTGAAAAGGAGGCTACATCTCGCAATGAAGAAGCAGCCCCCATCTGTTTTTTCACTTTGCCAAACCTGCCAGGTCCTTAAGTTCCTCCAGGGAGGAAACCTTTTTGGAGTATAGGCAGAGAGGGGCAATCAGCGTATCGCCAATCGCCTTCAAATCATAGCCGTTGGCGGCGGAATCGTTTTTCAGGTATGCTTTGTGCTGGAACGCATTCAGATCAATATCGCCGTTATGCAGAGCTTCATTGGGGAGGTTATAGGCGTCAAAGGTTACCAGTTCAATGTAAATATTGGCGTTTTCCTCATCCAGCACCTTCTGCACAGCCTTCCACTGGTCGTTGGAAGCCCCGCATACACCGACCTTCACAACAGTCTTGCCCTTTGGATCGGATTTATAGCTGTCTACTTCCGCAACAACGGCATCACCGTCAGTGAAGCTGACATCATAATCAAAGGCGGGGAAGTATGCCTCTTTATACTTGGTCAGGATATACTCTGCCACGATTTGGGTTTGGTAGGCGGCAACTATCTTTTTATAGATTTCGTTATCGGCATCAGCGGTTCTTGCCACAATGACATTCACATAAGGGTTGTCGCCGCTTACGTCCTGCTTTTCGATAATCAGGGCGTCACGGGAGGGAACCAGTCCCACCGGAATTGCGTATGTGCCGTTGATGACGCTTGCGCCAAAATCGTCCAGGGTTGACGGCAGAGTGTTTGCGGTGGTGGGAACCAGCTCCACGTCGTAAATGTAGCCGGTAATATCAGCAAGCTCGGGAGTGTAGCCTGCGGCAGGGTCAACAGTAATCAGGCCGGCGGATTCCAGAAGCTTAATGGCTCGTGCCTGATTGGTACTGTCATCGGGAACACCAATCTTGACAGCTTTGGCAGAATGGTTCCTGGCGGCGGAAAGTGCGGCAGCGGCAGCGCCGCCTCCCTCTATTACAAGGATATCTTCATATTCTTTACCGTAGATGTCCAGCAGGGTTGCTTCGTAAGCAGCATGGAAGAATTTCTCCTTACCGAGGGAAATAATTTCATTGTTCAGCCAGTCCAGCAGGCTCTTGTTGCCCTTGGCAACAGCGGCGGCAATGGTGTCAGCGCTGCCAAGGGAAGGAATGCCCACTGTGAAACCGGGATTCTCGATGGCAAAGGCGATGACCTCGGTGTTGTCATTTGCCCAGGCTACGCCGTTCCCGTTTTCAAGGGCGGTCTTGGCTTCTGCGTATGTATCGTATTTCTGAAGTTTTATATTCGGATGGTTTTTCTCCAAATAGGTCTCTGCCGTCGTTCCTGAAATGACAATCACTTCGTCCCCGGGACCGATTTCATCCAGGCTGGTGATTACCCTATGGACAGGGGATACGACTCCCAGGGCCACGTTCATGTACGGCAAAGTAAAGTCAACTGCCTGTGCGCGTTCCTCCGTCACCGTAAAGTTAGCAAGAATAATATCTACTTTGCCGGTCTGAAGATACTCAATACGGTTTGCCGCCTCAGTAGATACGAAGTTGATCTCAACTCCAAGATCTTTACCGATCCGCCTTGCAAAGTAAACATCGTAGCCCTGATATTCGCCGTTTTCATCCACATAACCGAAGGGATACTTGTCAGAAAAAACGCCAATATTGATCGTACCGCTTTTTTTAATTTCATCCAGCGTTCTGTAAACAACGCTTTTTCCGGTTATTGGCTGTGTGGCAGTCTGACTGGCTCCGCAGCCTGTAAGAGCCGATACCGCAAGTATTAATCCGAGAATTGCTGCTCCTGTTTTCTTCCATATATTCTTCATAATCTTCTACACCTCATTTCGAATTTGATGATATGGTGCCGTCACACCTTGCATTGAATCTGAGCATAAAAAAACCGGGGCTTTTAGTTCAGCTCCCGGGCATATGGCCTTTTCCGCATTCATGGGAATTATGAAATGTACACATCAGTAAAACACAAAGCAGACGAATGCACCTGGCCATAAGGATATGCCCGGGAGAACGACATTCGGCTGCAACACATCATGTATTCATAAGAAATTTTTGCTCTATACATGGCATTCCTCTCCTTTCTTTTTTGGATTGCTCAAATTCATTGGTGCTATGATACACCTTATTACATACTATGTCAATATGTTTACTAATATTTTATTGCCGTGGGGTTTTTTTATGACAGATTTGGCAGTGAAATTCCGGCATGCAAAAAAGGAAGCAGGGCAACTCATCCCTCGCTTCCTTTTTGTCTGCATCCGCTGATTATACTATGAATCTCGATACCAGTGTAGACTATGTTACCTTTTGATTCAGCCGCCTTGACATACCATGGGCGTTCATAAGACTTCCAGGCAGGATCGTCAGGCACCCAGCCGGTTCCGCAATCTGCGCTGCCATCAGGATACCCTATGTATATATCAACAATTTTATATTTTTCTGAAAGATCCGGATAAACGGATTCCAGGTAAGACTTAAGGTATTGCCTTGAGCCTTCGTTGACAGCCTGCTGCAGATGCCTTGCTTCATCCTTCAGAAGCGTCTCCCTCTCGGAAAAATATCTGCCGGTTTTTGCAACCATATATTCCGCTTTAGTCTTTAGCTGGGTTTCTGCCAGCTTTAAAATATTTCTGTTCATCTCGCTGTAGCCCACAATAGCAACCGTACCAAATGATGTTACAAGAAGCAGTATTATCACAAGCAGCATCTTACCCTTCAGGCCGATTTTCATAAGTATTCCTTCCTTCCTATGTAAATTAAAAAACAGGAATTTTAATTAGCAATGTCTGTCTTTAGAAATATACCACTTTTAGGAAAATCAAAATCAATTATGCCTTCGATTAATCCTGGAGATGCATATAATAAAATGGGTTGTCAGACATGGACAACCCATTTTATTCTACCTATTTTATTATCCCGCTTTGTAAGCCTTTGCCTTCTCGAACTCCTCTTCTATCTCTGCCGACGGTTTCTCCGACAGGAGCGACGCGATTACAATGGCTATGCATGAAAATACAAATGCGGGGAACAGTTCATATATATCGAGTATCCCGCCGATAAACCGCCTTACGATCATTTTCCATATAAAGACCATCACACCGCCTGTTACCATGCCTGCGATAGCGCCTGTCCTGTTAACCCTTTTCCAGAACAGGGAGAACAGCATAATCGGTCCGAAGGTAGCTCCAAAGCCAGCCCATGCAAAAGCAACCACCTGGAAGATTATACTGTTTTCATCAACAGCCAGGGCCATAGCGCAGACTGCAACCAGGACCAGGACCAGTCTTGACATTCCCAGGACTTGCTTGTCGGTGGCGTCTTTCTTGACGATTCCGTGGTATATAGTCTTCGACACTGCCGATGCCGCAATAAGCAAATATGAGTCTGACGAACTAATTGTCGCTGCCAGTATGCCAGCCATGACAATGCCGGCTAAAAGCGGGGGAAAGAATTCAACGGACATGTGGATGAATATATTTTCGGCATCGCTTGAAGTCAGCAGGACATCAGGATAAATGATTCTTCCCATTAACCCTATTACAACCGCCGCAGTAAGTGAAACAGCGCACCATATGGTCGCCACCCTCCTGGATAATTTAAGCTGTTCGGGATCCCTGATGGCCATGAACTTCAGAAGCACCTGGGGCATGCCAAAATACCCCAGGCCCCATGACAGGGTCGATATGACTGTCAGGAAACCATAAGTGCCCGCCTGGCCGAACAATGGTTTTCCTGCCTCGATTTGCTGAACGCCATTGGCATTGACGACGGGCTGAGCTACCCCAAAGAACTCAAAGAATCCCGGGATCTCTTTCGCATTCCTGATAACTTCGGGTAATCCTCCGGCTTTAATGGTCCCGACAGTCAGGACTACCACCAGCGATATGATCATGACGATTCCCTGCATAAAGTCAGACGCGCTCTCTGCAAGAAATCCGCCTACGAATGTGTAGAGAATAACGAAAATCGCCCCTGCTATCATCATATACAGGTAGCTTGTCCCGAACAATGCGCTGAAAAGCTTGCCGACTGCAACAAAACAGCTTGAAGCATATGCAGTGAAGAACACAAGGATAAACAAGGCTGCAATCAAAGCGATAACTTTCTTCTTTTCCTTGAACCTGTTGCTCAGGAAGTCGGGAATGGTGATGGAATCCTGTGCCACGGCTGTATAGTTTCGAAGCCTCTTTGCCACAATGAGCCAGTTGAGGTATGTGCCAATAAGCAAGCCTATGGCCGTCCAGAACGCCTCGCTTAAACCGGCCCAGTATGCTACTCCCGGAAGTCCCATCAGGAGCCAGCCGCTCATATCGGAAGCCTCTGCTCCCATGGCCGTGACCCACGGTCCGAGGGATCTTCCGCCGATAAGATAGTTCTTGCTGCTGGAGCTGGCTCTCCTGGCAAACAGGACGCCAATGGCGATAACTACTGCCACGTAAATAAACATGGCTATAAAGATTTGCAGTCTGTCCCCGTTCATAAAATACTTCTCCTTTTATGTATTATTTAGTGCATAATTATACCAAAGAATTTGTATTTATTCAACGATATTACGGGGACTACTCTGTTCTGCCAGCTCTTCAAGGAGAAATTTACTTCCGCAGCTGTCACATATGAAGCAATAAGTCACCTGGTACCTCCGGCCAAAGGAATGCAGCATTCCTTTTTTGCCCTCAACTGTGAATGGCCCTATGCCCATATCGATCTTTTCCTTCTTCTTTCTTAGGTCACCGCCGCAATAAGGGCATGGTTTTTTACTCTTAAACAGGTACTTGATTTCATTTCCGCCAAGGCTAAGACTGTAGTGGACACCAAGCGGTTTTCCTTTTTTGATCCTTGAAAGAGAGAATAATCCCATGGCAAGGAAAAGTGCACCAAGAAAAGCAAATACCCCGCCTCGACATTCACGCGGTCTTCGTTTTCCGGATCATAAAAAACCTTGACCCTGTCGCCTGTTTCGTACCTCGGAGGATAGCTTCCGAAAGACGATTCGAAAATCCTTAATTCCCCGTCCTCAGTTTCATATTCCACAACCGGATAATACAGGACGGATTCGTCGCCGTCATCGTCTGTCTTAATCTTTTCCTTCACATCAATAACGATTCCTTCGGTTGAAACCATCATTCCCGATTCGATAAGGCTGGCGATTATTAAAGCAAATCCAAGCAGGATAAACACGAAAGCGAAAAGTGTGAACCTTTTGAAAACTCTTTTCGTTTCCTCCACAAGGCTTCCCCTCTTTTCAATTGCTTTTTATTGATAAGTCCCTGACATATAATACCAAAGTGAAGCAGGGGGACGGTTCCTCTGTTTCACTTTAGAAATAAATGCCAAAATGAAGCAAAGGAACCGTCCCCTTGCTTCATTTGTTTCACTTTAGAAATAAATGCCAAAATGAAGCAAAGGAACCGTCCCCTTGCTTCATTTAGGAACCGTCCCCTTGCTTCATTTTTCCCAAAGCTTGTCAGGATATAGCCCTTCCGCCTTCATTCGCGCTATTGCCCTGATGACTTTTTCCTTATCTTCCCTGTATGTAACCCCATACCATTTGTCGTGGGACTTGAGGACCTTCACGGTCGCCTTTTCTTCGCTGATGAGCTCTCCCACCACGTTGGGGAGGAAAAACTCAGCGTTAAGCGGATTGGTATCCAGGCTCATGTCAAGGAAGGTTCTGAACCTCTTGTCAAGCTCATGAAGTATGCTGTTCGTGAAGCCCCACATGTTCATTGATACGATGGTTCCATTCGGGATCGGGATCCACGTATTGCCGCCATCAAGGGTGTATGCTGCGCTATCTCCCTTTTTTTCTATCCGTGTACGCTCAATTATCCCGTCCAGGTTGCCATCACGGTCTACAGAGCATACCCCTCTGGCCACGTGCCCGTTCTCTGTGAGAGTGTTTTCGATTATATAGCCTACCATGGCATAGTTATATTTTCCCCCGTCCCTTTCTTTTGACAGGTGGTCATATATCAGTGAGAAAGCCTCTTTCCCGTAATAGTCGTCCGAGTTTATTACTGCCAGGGGGCTTTCTGTCTTTCCCCTGCAGCACAGCACCGCATGTCCCGTGCCCCATGGTTTGACCCTTCCTTCGGGCACGCTGTATCCCTCGGGCAGATCATTAAGGCTTTGGTAGACGTATTCTACATCGATATGATTTCTTATTCTGTTTCCTATTCTCTCCCGGAAGCAGTCTTCATTTTCTTTTTTTACTATGAAGAACACCTTTTCAAAACCTGCTTTGATCGCATCATAAACGGAAAAATCTATGATAAGGTGTCCGTGCTCATCAATGGGATCTATCTGTTTCAGACCTCCGTACCTGCTTCCCATTCCAGCGGCCATTATTACCAAAACCGGCTTATTCATTTCCAACACCTTGCATATTAATTGAATTTTATTCAAATATTATCACGGCATGATACCGATGTAAAGCACGCTTCCTTATTTATTCCCCGCTACCCGGAGCCGTTTTTTCATTAGTATTCTGCTGACAAGTTTTTCCGCTTCGACTATCGGAATGATCGACACAGCCAGTCCCAATGAGATCAGCAGGTCGGTTGCCGACAGCGCGGTAAGTTCAAACACGGTATTCAGCCCCGGAATATAAATCACTGTCAATGTCAGGGCAAAGGCAGCAAGCATGGCAAGCAGCAGGAGCCTGTTATTGCCCTTGACTCTAAAAATGGAACGGGTGCTTGATCTCAGATTGATGGAATGAAAGATCTCGCACAACGACAAAGTAAAGAACGCCATGGTCATTGCGGTTACCTGCCTGGTCTCTTCTGAAAGATAAGTATGGAAATATCCGATAAGGAACGATATCAGGGTGAGAACAGCAATAATCACTCCCTGGTATATTATCCTTACACCGAGCTTATTTGCGAAGATGCCTTCTTCGGGATCCCTCGGAGGCCTTTCCATAATATCCTCTTCAGCCTTTTCCATGCCAAGGGCGATGGCCGGCAGGGAATCGGTGACTAAATTGATCCAAAGGATGTGGATAGGCGAGAACAGCTTAAGCTTCATAATGGTCGCCGCAAACAGCGCCACCACCTCGCTCAGGTTTGACGACAATAAGAACTGGATGGATTTCTTCACATTATCGTAAATCCTGCGTCCTTCTTCCACGGCATATACTATGGTGGCAAAGTTATCATCGGCAAGGACCATGTCGGAAACGCTTTTGCTCACGTCCGTGCCGGTTATGCCCATGCCTACCCCGATATCGGCGGTCTTGAGCGCGGGGGCGTCATTAACGCCGTCGCCAGTCATGGCGGTTATTTTGCCTTTCTTCTTCCAGGCCTTAACTATCCTGACCTTATGGTCTGGCTGGACGCGGGCATATACCGAGTACTGTTCGATTTTTGCCTCAAACTCTTCGTCAGACATCCTTGATATCTCTGCTCCGGTAATGGCCTGGCTTTCGTCAGTTATCATCCCCAGTTCCATCGCTATCGCCACAGCAGTATCCTTATGGTCGCCTGTGATCATAATGGGCCTGATCCCGGCCGAACGGCACTCCTCGATGGCCGCTTTCACTTCAGGGCGCACGGGATCAATCATGCCCACAAGGCCAATAAAAATCATATCTTTTTCAAGGTTTTCAGGCGATGTGTCCTGTGGAAGCGTATCCCAGTATCTCATGGCCGAGCCGAGGACCCGCAGTGCTTTTCCCGCCATTTCCCTGTTCCTGTCCAGCACCTGTTTCCTCAGCTCGTCACTTAATGCCACTTCCCCCTGGGGAGTAAGCATATGGGTGCATCTTCTGAGCAGTTCGTCGGGAGCGCCTTTCGTATATTGAATGAATCGGCTTTCTGACTTGTGGATGGTGGACATCATCTTCCTCATGGAATCAAAAGGCGCTTCTGCCACACGGGGCAGCCTTTTCTCCAATTCATTCTTGTTTTCGCCTTTATCGAGGGCAAAACTTACAAGGGCATTCTCCGTCGGCTCCCCTACTATGCTTCCGTCTTCGTCGGAGAGCCCGGCGTCATTGCACAATGCCATCGATACCGCCAGCTGGTTTTCATCGCCGAAGCTGTCGACCACGGTCATCCTGTTCTGTGTGAGAGTGCCGGTTTTGTCCGAACAGATTATCTGCGTGCACCCGAGGGTCTCGACAGCCGTCAGCTTTCTTATTATCGCATTCCTCTTGGACATTTTCGTTACACCGATAGACAGGACAATAGTCACTACAGCCACAAGGCCCTCAGGTATCGCAGCGACCGCAAGGCTTACAGCCAGCATGAACATTTCCAGGACATGCCCGCCTGCAAAGCCGTCATTTCCCAATACGCTTACTATAAATATAAGAACACATATGCCCAGGACTCCGATGCTCAATACCTTGCTCAATGAGGCAAGCTTTTTCTGCAGAGGTGTTTTGTCTTCACCGGTTCTTGATATGATACCTGCTATTTTGCCCATCTCGGTGGACATGCCCGTCGCCACTACTACGCCTTCTCCGCGGCCATATACTACGTTGGTACCCATATAAGCCATGTTGCGGCGATCTCCGAGGGGCACGTCCTCATCGTTTACCGGAACAAGCACTTCATGGGTCTTTTCTGCGGGTACAGATTCACCAGTTAATGATGCTTCTTCGATTCTAAGGCTGGAGGCGCTGATGATCCTCATATCGGCAGGTATGGCATCCCCTGCTTCCAGCAGAACGATATCGCCGGGTACTATATCCTCTGACTTAATTTTAACTACATAACCGTTCCTTCTTACTCTTGAATAGGGCGATGACATTTTCTGAAGAGCTTCGATGGCTTTTTCAGCCTTTCCTTCCTGTACGACTCCCAGTATGGAATTCAGGATCACAACCGCCAAAATGATTATCATATCGGCGATTTCCGAGACTACGCCTGATATTACTGCGGCTGCTATGAGGACTATAACCATAGGATCCGCCATCTGACCGAAAAACCTGGCTGCAAGAGACTTTTTCTTTCCTTCGGAAAGTTTGTTCAAACCGTATTTATTCTGCCGTTCAGCGGCCTCTGATGCATCCAGGCCGCTGCGGGACGTGTTCATCCTGTCAAGAACAGTTTCAATGCTTTCATAATAATTCATTTAACAGAATACTCCTTTCAGGAACTTAACCCGGTTTATTTACAGCTCCTGCCAAGCTCCCGACTTAAATAATGACAAAACTCTTAATTATATAGTATAATAAAATAGCAAGTATTATTTAATTATACCATAAATCAGCCTTGTAATCATACAGGTATGCCGTTTTTTGTCCGACATTATTAACAGGTTTATAATCACGCGGGGGAATAAATAATGAAAACCAGGGGACGCCTGTTGTTCTTTTTAATAATTATCCTGATAGCTACCACCTCATGCAGTCCCAAGTTCATGAATCCCGACACGGGCTTAAGTACAGGCAATGAGTATCCCTATACCTCGTCGGAAGATCTGCTGAGGTCATACAAGGTGAATGTGGAAACGGAAAGCTTTGCCGAATTGACCTCGCCTCTTGAAAAGGAAGCTGCAGGGTTAAAACATATCCTCCAGTCATACCTCGATATCGACAGTGAACATTTTATCGGCGAGGATAATAAGGAATTCCTTGAATCGGACATTATCGGCAATCAGAGTCTTTTCCTCCCGATAACAGCCGAAAACTGGGAAAAGGCTGTCCGGATCATATTCTCATTTGATGACAGCAATGACCAGGATTTGAAAATGTATATCCGCGATTTCGCGAAGGATAACAAGATAGAGAGGCAATATGCCGTCTCCGGCTTGATGAAACTACTGTCCTTGAGATATAGCATATCTCTTGGCGGTGACGCTGCCAGTGTCCAGAAGTCCGAAATAATATCCGACCTTGTTGATATTGACGATACGCACCAGTACCTGGTACGACAGGCCTACTGCATGGGGATTACCGATTTTTCTGTGGATAAGGACAAACTGTTCAGGCCTTTCGATTATTTAAGCTACGGGGAGGCAGTCTCCATGCTGTACCGGGTACTGACCAACCTTGGTCTGCCCGGCTCAGAACAGGCTAACGGAATCATAAAAACACAGGTTCCGGTTACCGAGCCAAGTCTTCCTGAAGATTCGTCAGCTTCCGGCTCTTATTCTGTCGAAGTTATATTGCTCGAATACAACGAATATAAGGCTGATCTGCAAAACAGCAGTTGGGCTCCCGGCAAAAAAAGACTTGAAATGCTTCAACTGGCAGAAAGCATTATTGGGATTAACCTTGACGGGCTTCATCCCATTGACAGGCCGTTAGGCATTGACAGCTGGGCAAAAATACTGGATAAGGTGTTCGGTCTTGAGTACGAGGACATCGATCCATACCTGTCATCTTCAACAGACGGCATGTTGCCCTATGATATCGCCGCAATAAGTATTATGAAAGCATCTGACAAGCTGCTTGGCTATGGACCCAGTGACGCGGCCGAACATGAAGTTGAGGAAGCCCGCGCTGCCATACCCCAGTTCGATACTGCAAGAGATACGAGCAAGTTCGCCCAGATGTTCTCATCAGGCTTGCTGGATGGATTGTATACCATACCTGGCTTTACGCCCCAGCGACCTGTGACAGAAATAGAGGCTTTGCTCCTGGTTAAGAGAATAATAGAAGGAATCAGTACCAGGTAGTTCGCTTTATAACGGAAGGATAACCTTGAAACTGTTCTGCCTGATCAGGTTTATAAACTTCACCTTGCCGGTTTTTTCGAAGGCTTTCCTTATCTTTTCCATTCCCATGCAAGATTTTATAAAACGCTTGTTCTCGTCTAACGTCATAAGGCGCTGATAAAGCCATGGATTGCGCCTGTCGGGGGGATACTGCCTCACATGGAGGTTCATGCTGCCGGTCCTGGACACTGCTCCGGGATTTATGATTTCGACTTTTTTATCTGTAATGCTTATGGTTACTCCTCTTGAGAGTTCGAGGTAATCCCTGTGTACCAGGGCATTTGCCAGGGCCTCCTCGAATGCGTCAAACGGGTAATCTTTACGGGCGATTATCTTTTTTACTTTTTCAGTGACCTGATCCATCATCGAAAGTATATTGCCGGATATTATCTCAGCATCGCTGTCATGTATTATCCTGACATAACAGTGCGGCAGATATTTCTGCGGGGCTTTTCCGAAAAGCAGCAGCCCTCCGATAGTCGGACAGTATCCGCCGTCAGACCTCTGCCCGATAAAACCGAAAGCGTCAAGGACAAGAGTTTCGGGCTGACTCATGGTTATATTGTTCCTGCTGAAATACCGGTTGATGATATCAAAATCAAGGTCATCCATCGAAGCGTTTTTGACAATTACCGTTTCATAGGACATGAGCCCGTTTTCCTGCATCATTGACGCAAGCTCCGAACGTCTCGCAAAATCAGTTGTAGAACCTCTCCTTATATAAAACGCGCCGGTCTGGAGCACCTGGTGGGGAGCGTGCCTGCTTCTGAATATGGTAAGCACGGCCACGGTCTTTCCGTTGATCTGGACAAAATCCACGTTGACCGGAACCGGAGGGTCCGTCCGGTTATATATTATCTGCTGGATCTGTTCTTCCTGGAAATCTTTGGGATCGATGCCTATGATCCTTTTGGTCTTATCCTCCACTCCATAAATAATGTACCCGCGTCCGCCGCGAGTATTGGCTATGGCTGTGACATCCTTTACAAGCTCTTTCTTTTCACCCTCGGTATTAAGATTGAGCTCTGCCTTAAAGTCCAGTTTTTCGCCTTCTTCCCGGGAAATAAGCTGTTTTAACCTCTGGGTATCCACCGGCACCAATACTCCTTTATTTATGGAATGAGGCATTTGATTAATTTGCTAAGATATGTAATTATAGCAGTCAGGTATGCTCGTGTATTTCATAATCGGCCCATTCAGCCTGGAAAACATCTGACTGCATGAGTGTTCCAAGATATTTCCTGTTCCTGACTTCATCGAATCCTTTCCTTGTAAGAATGAACGATACCCTGACCTCCCTGTCGTTAAGCAGGCCGTCGCAGTAAAATTTCGTATCAGGTTCGATTTCATCGTATTCAAGATGTTTTCCTGTCAGTATCCCTTCCGGCAGCTTTCTGCAGTTTTTGCCGTACATCGCTTCTCCTGAACTGAAAAGATGTTTCATACACTCGTCCTCGCATGCAATATTATCAGCCAATATCCAGGTCCTTAAGCAAGTCAAGCTTCCTGTAGTTTTTATCGTGCTGCTGCCCGATGTACCTGAACGCGACAGATGAAAAAACCGGCAGTAATTTTTCGGACAGCTCAAAGTTAAATATTCCACTTTTTTCGGCGCATAAAACATACAGGATGCCTTTGGCCACTCCTGGCTCAAGCATGATGGCATCCGGGTCATGCGCGGCGCATTCCTCACATATAAAGCCACAGCTTTTCAGGCTGAAAAAAATGGTCTCGATATCATGTTTATCACATACGGCACAGCTGCTAACGTGTGGCGGATAACCCGTTACCTGCATCAGCTTCAGAGCGAAAGCCGACGATACCAGGAGCGGATTTCTGCCCTTGCTCAGCGCATGGAGGGCATATAGGACAAGGCTGAGAATCCTGGCCGAGGAAGCGGGATCCTGGGCCGCGTCCCCTGCCATCTCGAGGATATGGGCAGCATGGGTAAAGCGTACGAGATCGGAAGCGAGATTATAATAATTCGCGATAACATCACAGCTGTTCAGGGAGAAACCCGAACTGCCTTTAAATAAAACATATTCGCCGTAGGTCAGAACCTGTGTGCCGTATGAAGCCCGGCTCCCGTTCCTTCTCGAGTTCCTGGCTGAAACGGATATTTTCCCCAGGTCCCCGGTGATCAGGGTAAGCATTTTGTCGGTATCATTAAAAGGCACTTCCCTGATTACTATTCCCTTTGTCTTGATTATCGCCATTTGATTAACCTGCTATTTTAAATGTTTATAACCGAGTTCCTTCAGCATGAAATCACTGTTGCGCCAGTCATCCTTAACCTTTACCCAGAGCTTCAGGAATACCTTTGAACCCAGGAGCCTTTCTATATCTTCCCTTGCCAGCATACCGACCTTTTTGAGCATGGCTCCGTCTTTGCCGATTATTATGCCTTTATGGGACTCCTTCTCGCAGTATATGTTTGCGTCTATCTCGATTATGCCTTTTTCTTCGTTCTCCCTGAAGCGGACCACCTCTATCCCGGTGCCATGGGGAACTTCATCGCTCAAAAGTTGAAGTAATTTCTCCCTTATCAGTTCCTGCACCATGACCCTTTCGTTCTGGTCTGTCAGCATATCGTCCGGGTAGAATTTATCTCCTTCCGGAAGCAGCTTGTATATGGCGTCAAGGACCAGGGGCTTCGTTTCCGCGTCTATGGCGCTTATGGGAATAATCTCCTGAAAGTCGTGCAGTTCACTGAACTTAGCCATAAGGGGAAGCAGCTCTGTCTTTTCAACCAGGTCAATCTTGTTTATCAGCAGTATAACCGGCGCATCAGTCTTTTTTAGCTCCTCGATTATCATGGAATCCCCGGGACCGACTTTTTTGTCGGTAGCCTCGATCAGGTACAGGATGACATCCACATCCTCGAAAGCATTGTATGCTTCCTTTATCATGAATTGCCCAAGCTTGTTCTTGGGCTTATGAATACCTGGAGTGTCGACAAAAACCATCTGGTATTCATCAGTTGTCAGGATCGCGCGTATGCTGTGCCGGGTTGTCTGTGGCTTGCTTGACATGATCGCCACCTTTTCACCGGCCAAAAGATTCATCAGTGTCGATTTGCCCACGTTCGGCCTTCCCACTATAGCAATGAAACCTGATCTGAATGCCATAATCTATCCAACATCCTCCATATCGCTTGGTTTGAATGAGTGAGGTAATATATCGTCAAAAGTATATACTTTATATTCACCTTGGCGGTTGCTTAAATACAGCGGCATGTCAGGAGCGCAGAACTCGCTGATGAACTGCCTGCAGATACCGCAGGGCATCGTGGGGTTGTTGCTGTCGCTGGATATGGCTATTGCCAGTATCCTCCTGGCTCCGTCCGATACAGCCTTTACGACAGCTGTCCTTTCGGCGCATATCGAAGCCCCGTAGGACGCATTTTCCACGTTGCATCCCGTATAGACCTTGCCATTGTCTGCATACAGGGCGGCTCCCACATGAAACCCCGAATATGGCACATAAGCGTTTTCCTTCGCCTCGACCGCAAGCCTGACCAGGCTTTCGGGTTCGTAATAAGCCGCTGCTGCTCCCATATCGTCTTTCAGCATCATTATTCCTCCTGTACCGGGTAATATTATATCCAGGATAATTTTATCACTTAATCCTGCCAGGTAATAGTCTTATCGGCGTTATATCCCGCGGCTCTTAATATTTTATCCCGTAATCATGTTTCAGAAAATGGTATAATACCGGGAAATTATAAAAATATTATAAACCCCCTTGTTTTTTTCTCTGTAAATGATATACTACATTTAAAGTTTCATTATCTCAATGGATTCATATACCCTTTATTGTGACTGCCCTCTCCTTATTCTGGATTGTGGGTCATGTTCAAAAAGGTGTAAGGTCCAGGATTAAGGAGGTTTTTTTTAGCATGGCGGACAAAACATTGAAATGCAAGGATTGCGGAGCCGATTTCATTTTTACGGAAGGCGAACAGGCTTTCTACAAGGAAAAGGGATTTGAAAACGAGCCCCAGAGATGTCCTGAATGCAGAAGGGCAAGAAAGATGCAGAGAAACAACAGGATGTACAGAGCTTAAAAAAGCAAGGAGAGTGAGAACTCTCCTTTTTTTGTGCCTTTGTTGTTTCGCCGCGGAAGCCGGTTATTTGCCGCTGTCATCCTTTCCTGATGCTGAGCTTGTCTCCGTCCGAATCGACTATCACCGTATCGCCCTCGGCAAACAGTCCCTTTATTATCTGTCTGCCTATCTCCGTCTCGATTTCTTTTTGGATGAAACGTTTTACCGGCCTTGCCCCGTATTCCGGGGTCCATCCGTTCTGCACAATATAGTCCAGGGCTCCGTCGGTTATTTCCAGCCTCATGTCCTTTTCCGCCAGCCTGTCCGAAACATTCCTCATGACAAGTTTTACTATTTCCTTTACTTCGTTTCGTGTCAGCGGCTTGAATAGGACGATGTCGTCTATACGGTTCAGGAACTCCGGCTTAAACAGGCGACGCAGCTCGTTCATCACCATGTTCCTGGTCTTCTCGTCAAGTTCCCCGTCATCGCTTATGTTGTCAAGCAGGTAGCGGCTTCCCACGTTCGAAGTCATGATCACTACAGTATTCTTGAAATTGACGATCCTTCCCTGGCTGTCGGTCAGCCTTCCGTCGTCCAGTAGCTGTAGCAGCAGGTTGAATACGTCCGGGTGGGCTTTTTCTATTTCGTCAAAGAGTATGACACTGTACGGTTTTCTCCTTACTGCCTCGGTAAGCTGGCCGCCTTCTTCATATCCCACATATCCGGGAGGAGCCCCTATAAGCCTTGCGACAGAGTGTTTTTCCATGTATTCGCTCATATCGATGCGGATCATGTTGTCTTCGGTATCAAAAAGCGCTTCCGACAAAGCCCTTGCCAGCTCCGTCTTCCCCACGCCTGTAGGACCCAGGAAAATGAATGATCCGATAGGACGCTTGTTGTCTTTCAGACCCGCCCTGGCGCGAAGCACAGCGTCAGAAACGGCCCTGACCGCCTCATCCTGCCCAATGACCCTTTTGTGCAGTTCCAGCTCAAGGTTCAGCAGTTTCTGTTTTTCTTCCTCCATGAGCTTCGACACCGGAATGCCGGTCCACTTGGAAATGATTTCGGTAATCTCGTCTTCGGTGACCTCCTCCTTGAGCATTCTTCCCGATATTCCCGCCTGCTTCTGCTTTTCAGTCGCAAGGGCGTTTTCAAGCTCGGTAAGCCTGCCGTGTTTCAGCTTTGCAAGGGTCTCAAGGTCATAGTTACGCTCGGCATGCTCGATCTGGAGCTTCACGTTCTCAATCTCTTCCTTTATTTCCTTCTCACGTTTTATATACTCCTTTTCGAGCTCCCATTGGGCTTTCATCTCATTGGCCTTGTCCTTCAGCCCGGCAATCTCGGCTTCTATTGCCGCAAGGCGCTCCATCGACGCTTTGTCGTTTTCCTTTTTCAAAGCCTGCTGCTCTATTTCAAGCTGCATTATCCTTCGGAGTATCTCGTCCAGTTCAGCAGGCATGCTGTCGATTTCGGTCCTGAGCATTGCAGCCGCTTCGTCCATAAGGTCTATGGCCTTGTCAGGAAGAAAACGGTCTGTTATATAACGGTTCGAAAGGACCGCGCACGCTATGATGGCGCCATCGGTTATGCGCACCCCGTGGTGGATCTCGAATCGTTCTTTAAGTCCCCTTAATATGGATATGGTGTCCTCGACCGACGGCTGATCGACCAGGACCGTCTGGAAACGTCTTTCCAGCGCGGCATCTTTTTCAATATGTTCCCTGTATTCATCCAGCGTCGTAGCACCAATACAGCGGAGTTCGCCCCTGGCCAGCATGGGTTTCAGGATATTGCCCGCATCCATGGCGCCATCTGTCCTGCCGGCGCCCACAATGGTATGAAGCTCGTCTATGAACAGGATTATCTGGCCTTTGGAGGCTTCCACTTCTTTCAGGACAGCCTTGAGCCTTTCTTCAAATTCTCCCCTGAATTTTGCGCCTGCGATAAGGGAACCCATGTCAAGGGAATACAATATTTTGTTCTTCAGGCTGTCGGGCACATCGCCCTTCAGGATTCTCTGGGCAAGGCCTTCAACTATAGCCGTCTTTCCGACGCCCGGTTCGCCTATCAGTACGGGATTGTTCTTTGTCCTTCTTGAAAGGATCCTTATAACGCGGCGGATCTCGGCATCTCTGCCAATTACGGGATCAAGCTTTCCTTTCCTTGCCAGTTCGACCAGGTTGCATCCGTATTTTTCAAGGGCCATGTAATTCATTTCCGGGTTCTGGCTCGTAACCCTCTGGTTGCCCCTGATCTTGGTCATGGCGTCAAGGAAAGTATCCTCCGTAACACCGAAATTCTTCAGCAAATCTGAAGCAAAGGTCCTGTTCTCCCTGATCAGGGCAAGGAAAATGTGCTCCACGCTTACATATTCATCCCTGAGCTTTTTTGCCCTGTCCTCGGCATTGAGCAGGATCTGGTTGAAGCGCCGCGTGGCATACACGTTGGACGCTGCGCTGCCGTAAACCTTCGGCAGGCGTTCCAGCTCTTTTTTCAATTCTGCGGCTATGTCATTGGGATTGACTCCCATCACCCACAGAAGTCTCGGGATCAGGCCATCCTCCTGGTCCACCAATGCCAGGGCCAGGTGCTCTCCGTCCACCTGCTGGTGGTCAAGCCTGATAGCCCACTGCTGCGCGCCGACAATGGCTTCCTGCGCTTTTTCGGTATATTTCTCAAGATTCATGCGTATCACCTCGAATCACTTTACGAACTGTGTAAAACTCTCGAGTGAGCAATTATGTATGCTGATTTACCCTATTTGCATCAATACGGCTTGCCTGCCTGCGGTTTAAGCGCGGCACGGGCAGCGGAGCGGTAAATCGCTGCAGGCCGCAGCCGCTGGCAGGATTACTCTCACTCGGTCTGCTTACCTCTGGTTATCAAGCCGCATGAGTTCCCGGTATAGCTCTTTCTGCCTCTCGGTGAGCCGCTCCGGGTTGTTTATCTGGACCTGGATATACAGGTCACCTCTTCCGCCTATCGGGTTGTAATAACCTTTGCCGGGAATCCTTATGCTTCCCCCGGACCTTATTCCCTGGGGAATACTTACGATCATCCTTGCTTCCGGGGTGGAAACTTTGACCTCTCCTCCCAAAGCTGCCACCCACGGGGTTACCTCGATTTTCTTGTATATGTCGGAACCCTTCAGGGTATACTCGTCCTCCTTGAATTTTACGACAAGGTACAGGTCACCGTTCTCTCCGCCGTTGATGCCTTTTCCGCCCTGTTTGGCCAGACGGATCTTAGCGCCGGGCTGGATACCTTTTGGTATCTTTACGGACAGTGTCTTCCTGCCATCAGGGCCTTCAAGGGTTATATGCTTCTCGGCGCCGAGCAATCCTTCGGCCACCGATACCCTTATTTCGGCTTCCTTGTCTTCTCCTCTCATGGATTGGTTGAAGCCCCATCGTGTCCTGTTTCCACGATTAAAAAAGAAGTCATCCAGGTTGATGCCTCCGTCGCCGAAAAACATATCGAAAAAGTCACTGAAACCTCTTGAACCGCCACTCCTGTATTCATATCGCACATTTCCCGTATTGAACCCGAACTGGGAAGGATCAAAGTCAAAACCGTTGGCAAAGTTGAACTCATTTCCGAACCTGTCGTATTTTTTACGCTTTTCCTCGTCTCCGAGGACTTCGTAAGCTTCATTTATTTCCTTGAATTTTTCTTCGGCTTTCTTATCCCCGGGATTGGCATCAGGATGGTATTTCTTTGCAAGCTTGCGGTATGCTTTCTTTATTTCATCCTGGGTGGCATCCTTTTTTACGCCTAATATCTCGTAATAGTCCCGGTACTTCATCTGCACACCTCCCGAAGCAAGAGTTTGACCTTCCTTGACCTTCACCATTATTATACCATTATTATTTACAATTTCAATATTTTATTTTGTTGGCCGCTGTTTTATTATTTTTAATGGGGTATATAATAGTATAAGCAAATTACAAGGGAGGAAAATCTATGACACGAAAGGAAATCGTCGCGCTGCTCCTTGCCGGCGGACAGGGAAGCAGGCTCGGCGTGCTAACGCAGAACCTTGCCAAACCGGCCGTACTGTATGGCGGAAAATACCGTATCATAGACTTTACATTGAGTAACTGCGTCAATTCAGGAATAGATACGATAGGTGTCCTTACCCAGTATCAGCCCCTCAAACTCAACTCCCATATTGGAATAGGAAAGCCATGGGACCTGGACAGGATGAATGGCGGTGTCACTATCCTCGCCCCGTACATGAAGACCGAAAAAGGCGAATGGTATTCAGGTACTGCCGACGCCGTATACCAGAACATCCATTATGTCGATGAAATGTCTGCAAAATACGTTATTATACTGTCCGGCGACCATATTTACAAAATGGATTATTCAAAGATGCTTGATTACCATAAACAGCAAAAAGCAGATGCTACGATTTCGGTTATAGACGTTCCTCTCAGCGAAGCAAGCAGGTACGGGATCATGAATACCGATGAAGAAGGCCGGATCTGCGAATTCGAGGAAAAACCCGAAAAACCCAAAAGCACCCTTGCCTCCATGGGTATTTATATATTTACATGGGACATTTTAAAAGAGTATCTTATAAACGATCATGAGAAAAGTTCCACTCACCATGACTTCGGCAAAGACATCATCCCGGCCATGCTGGCCGACAACAGGCGGATGTTTGCCTACAAGTTCTGCGGATACTGGCGCGATGTCGGTACCATCCAGGCATACTATGAATCCAACATGAACCTGATTGAACTGGTCCCGGAATTCAACCTGTTTGATCCCAACTGGAAAATCTACTCCCCTAACCCCATCTACCCTGCCCACTATATCGGGGATTCAGGTCATGTTGAAAAATCCATCGTTGCCGAAGGCTGCATGATTTACGGCACGGTACGGCGTTCCGTGATATTCCCCGGCGTGACCGTTAACGCCGGCACAGTCATCGAGGATTCAATTGTCATGTCCGACAGCCTTATAGGAACCAATACCGAAATCTACCGCACCATAATAGGTGAAACGAGCGTTATAGGAAACAATGTAAAGTGCGGTGTGGGCGAATTCGCCGAAAATACTTACAATCCAAAGATCTATGATTCAGGCATCAACGTGATAGGTTCAAACACCGTCATCCCCAACAATACCGTGCTGGGGAAAAACGTCGTCATAGACAACTATATAACTCCCCATGATTTTGATACCAACTATATTCCTTCTGGAGGATACCTAATAAAAGGGGCATAACAGTCCCGAAAGGACGGCAGATCCCGCTTGCGGCGGACGAACGCACGATTCCGAAGAAAGGAAGGATAAAACTGATGAAATCAACGATGGGAATAATTCTGACCGGCGGCAAGAATAACCGCCTGAAAGAACTGTCTCTGGAAAGGTCGATCGCTGCCATCCCGGTCGGCGGAAAATACCGGGCAATAGATTTTACCCTTTCAAATATGGTCAACTCAGGCATTACAAATATAGGTGTAATAACGCAGTATAATTTCAGATCGCTGATGGATCATCTTGGTTCAGGAAAAGAATGGGATCTTGACAGGAAAAATGAAGGATTGTTCATCTTCCCGCCCTATCTTTCCGAATTCGGTACAGGCTGGTATAAAGGCACGGCAGATGCCATGTACAATAACCTGACATTCCTCCAGAGGAGCGATGAGGAATTTGTTATCATAGGGCAGGGTTACGCGGTATATAACATGGATTTCGAACCGATGCTGGAACAGCACATCCAGACCGGTGCTGATATAACCATCGCGTGCAGGAACATGAGCGACATACCCTGCGAGGAGCAAAAACTCCTTGGAATGATCCAGGTAAACGATGAAGGACGGATCATCGACTTCATGGAGAAGCCCTTAAATCCCAGGAGCATCATGGGATCAATGGGAATTTACATCACGCGCAGGGCGTTCCTGATAGACCTCCTGCAGGAAAGCGCCGCTAAAGGCCTTACCGAGTTCGTCCATGATATAATAGTGCGCCAGATTAATAACCTGAAAATCTATGCGTATGTTTTCAACGGTTACTGGCGTCCTCTCAGCAATATCAAGCTTTACTACAGGACCAACATGGAGCTGCTCAACCCGAAAGTCAGGCAGGAACTGCTCATGGGCCGCAGGAAAATATACACGAAGGTCAAGGACGAACCCCCGGCAAAATATAATGAAGAAGCGTATGTGCGCAACTCGATCGTGGCTGATGGCTGCATAATTGAAGGAACTGTCGAAAACAGCGTGCTGTTCCGGGGCGTAAGGGTCATGAAGGGCGCCGTGATAAAAGACAGTCTTGTTATGCAGGGAACGGAAGTCGGCCGCAATGTAAATCTTCGTTATTGCATCCTGGACAAGGGAGTCACCATATCGGACGGAAAAACGCTGATCGGGGATCCCGAATGGCCGCTTATAGTCGGGAAGAACGTCAGGGTATGAGTTAAGGAGGCTGACTCAAAAGCTTGTTCTGAACAGAATGCCGACAGTATTATTTTGAGACAGCCTTCTTTTGCGTATAATAGACGGAGGTTTTTGCTCATACTCGAGTAAAAACCTCCGTTTAAGATACTCATCCAAAAATTGAATTTTACATAATCACGAGAACATCGCAGCTTTCCCCTTCAGCCAGCAGGGGGATCTTATCGCATTCCACATTGTTGACGAAGATCTTCTTTACTCCCTTGCATACATGGTCGGGGTTCCTGACTTCAATATTGTATACAGCGCCCCTGAATACGCGCATCGCGCGGAAACCGCTCCATTCCGAAGGAATGCACGGATCCACTATCAGTCCGTCATAGTCCGGTCTGATACCCAGGATATACTGGGCCGCAGCTACCAGGTTCCATGCGGCTCCGCCTGTAAGCCATGAGTTTCTGCCGATACCGAACTGGGGATGTTCCTTCCCGAGTATGTTCTGGCAGTATACATAGGGTTCGACTTCGAAAAGGTCCGCATCCTCGTTGCGCCTTGCGGGAAGTACCTGCCTGTAGTACTGGTATGCCCTGTCTCCGTTGCCTTCCATGGTTTCCGCCACCATGGCCCACGGGTTGGTATGCACGAAGATACCGCCGTTTTCCTTCGCTCCTGGCGGATAAGTGGTTATGCCGCCCATATCATCGTCAAAATGCCTGAAACCGGGATATACCTTCACGATGCCATATTCCGAGTTCAGCCAGCGGTATACCGAATCAAGGCATTTCCTGCTGCGCTCTGGATTGGCCACGCGGCCCAGTACGGCCCAGGTCTGGGAGTTGATAAAGATCTTGCCGAATTCGTTCTCCTTCGATCCGATGACTTTTCCGTTGTCGTCAAAGGCCCGGATATACCATTCACCGTCCCAGCAGGTTTTTTCAATGGCCTGTTTCATATCTTCATACATTGTCCTGTAGCGAGCAGCATCCTCGTCTTTTTTCAGGTATTCGGCCATTTCGATCATTTCCAGCGCTGACCTGCAGTACAGCATGGATGTGAATACGCTTTCGGCTATACCGTTTCCTATGTCCAGGTTCAGTGTGTCGTTCCAGTCTGCTCTTCCTGCCAGGGCCAGACCATGGGGTCCCCTGTAGTTGTTGGTGAATTCAAGCGCTCTGTCAAGGTGTTCCCAGACCGTCCCTTCCGTCTTTTTATCATTGTATACTACCTTTTCCTCCAGGAACCCGAAATCCCCGGTTTCCTTGACATATGAGTTTACGGCCAGCGCCAGCCACAGATGGTCGTCAGAGTACCAGTCGAATTTCTTTATTGGGGCATCTCCTTCACCGCCTTCTCCCGTGAGGGGGAAGAACAGGTGGTAAATGCGCCCGTCGGTGTATTGGCACCTGAGGAGCTTTATAATCAGCTCTTTTGCCTGGTCGGGTATAGTATGCATAACTCCAAGGGTATCCTGGGCGCTGTCCCTGATGCCCATGCCCCTCCCAAGCCCAAGCTGGTATAAGGAAACAAAACGGGACCAGTTGAACGTGGTCTTGCACTGGTACTGGTTCCACGTATTGACAAAAAGGTTCATTTCCTCGTCGGGGGTATCCACGCTCAGCTTGCCAAGATATGCGTTCCAGTGGTCCTTAAGTCTTTGAAGGGCTGCATGGGCCGCTTCCGGTTCAAGGTATGGCCCGATCTCGCTTTTAATCACCGTCCTGTCTTCTGCAAAGCCAAGAATGAATACAAGCTCTTTTTCTTCATGCCTGCCAGGGGACAGGTCCACACAGAACGCGCCAACACCGTTCATGCGATAAGATATGGAGTTTGAGCACATCCCCTGCTCCACGGCTATCGGGTTGGATTCGGAACGGTATTTGCCGATGAAGGTCTCCAGGTTCGTGTCATAACTGTTGATTTCCGCTCCCGTAGCGACGAAAGCAGCAGCCTTATCTTCATGGTGCGGATGCCAGGTGATAATGCCGTCATTGTAACGGCCCTGGTTGATCTGCTGTACCCAGTCCACATTCTGCTGGTCCTTGACGGCGTCCCAGAAGCAGAATTCTGCATAGCTGAAAACCTGCAGCTTCCTTGGCACATTGGTGAGGTTTTTGACTTTCACGAGCCATATTTCAAAGTCCTTGTCATCCGGTACAAAATAGGTTACAGATGACGCTATTCCCTTATACTCCCCTTCCAGGACCGTATATCCAAGCCCGTGCCTGCAGCGGTATGCGTCAAGTTTCCTCTGGACCGGCTGGTAACCGGGGTTCCAGTATTCACCTGTGGCGGCATCTCTCAGGTATATGTACCTTCCCGGCCTGTCCATGGGAATATTGTTGTACCTGTACCTGGTGACCCTCCTGTACTGGGGATCCTTATGGAAACTGTATCCTCCGCCGGTGTTGGATACGATCCCGCCGTATTTCCCGCTGCCGATATAGTTTATCCACGGCGTCGGGGTATCCGGCCTCGTGATGACATATTCGCGGTTCTTTTCATCAAAATAGCCGTACTGCATACATACTCCTCCAAGATTAAAATCTATCGATTTTAACAGGTCGGTTCCCAGTTGTTCCTTTTCAGGTGAAACAGGGGGCGGAAGCTTGTAAAGCGGCACATTTACCAGCCGGAGTCTTCGGTTTCGTTCTTGCGGCTCCTGGTCATAAGGTCATAGACCGCTTTCCTGCAGTCCTTTCCTTCGAACAGAATCTTATATGCCTCCTGGCATATGGGCATGGATACCTTGTATTTTTCCGAAAGCTCTTTAGCCACACGGGTGGCGTATACTCCTTCCACGACCATATGGACTTCCCTGAGCGCTTCCTCGACCGTGTAGCCTTTGCCGATAAGGTATCCGGCCCTAAGGTTCCTGCTGTGTTTGCTGGTGCACGTAACAATCAGATCCCCTATGCCCGTCAGGCCGGAAAAAGTTTTCGCATTGGCTCCCATGGCCGTGCCAAGGCGCGCGATCTCGGTTATTCCTCTTGTCATAAGCGCTGCTTTGCTGTTGTCCCCGTAGCCAAGGCCGTCACATATTCCCGCGCAAAGGGCAATTACGTTCTTCAGGGCTGCTCCTATTTCCGCTCCGATCATATCAGAACTTGTATAAACACGGAATAAGGGAGACATGAAAATATCCTGGACCTTTACAGCCGCCTCCCTGTCATGGGAAGCAGATACCACTGTCGTAGGGATGCCCCTCGCGACCTCCTCGGCATGGCTGGGACCATACAGGGCCACAAGCCGGACATCCGGCAGTTCGCCAAGGATCACTTCACTTAACCTCATTCCCGTGCCTTCCTCAAGACCTTTCGAGCATAAGACGACGATATCGCCTCCCGAAACATACTCGGCAAGCAGTCTGCAGGTTACCCTCACTGTTTGTGACGGGACCGCAAGCACTATCAATTCGTGATCCCTGAGACACTGGGCAAGATTTGTCGAAAAGATGACGTCATCGGGCACTTTTACTCCCGGAAGCTTGTCCAGGTGTTCCCTTTCCTTGTTCAGCATATCTACTTCTCCCTGGAAAAGGGACCATACCCGGACCTCGTGTCCATTTTTTGACAAGTGCGCCGACAGACTCGTTCCCCAACTGCCGGCTCCTATGATCGATATAACTGACATTCTACTCCTTCTCCTTTTGATCTTTGCTGCTAAAACTTAATTTCCTTTCGTTCCCCGAAACAAGCCTGACAATATTCTCCTTATGTCTCCAAATAATCAGCGCCGCCAGGGCTGCTCCTGCAAGGATCTTAACAAGAGGCTCGCCAAATGCCAGGGCCATAACGGGAAAAATCACTGCGGCCACCATCGATCCCAAGGATACATACCGGGTTATAGCGACTACCACTATAAAACCAGCAAGACAAATTGCTGCGGACAACGGGGAAAACATCACCGCTACGGCAAAGGAAGTCATGACACCCTTCCCGCCCCTGAAACCGAAGTAGACCGGCCAGTTATGCCCGACTACGGCGAATAAGCCGGCCATGTACTCACCGATGTATATCCCGTCGCCAGGATTAATTTCGCCAAAAACCCAGCGCCCGATCATGCATGCAAGGATACCTTTTATAAAGTCTCCTGCTACAACCGCGGCCGCGGCGCCCTTCCCAAGGGTCCTGAGCGCATTGGTCGCGCCCGCATTGCCGCTCCCGTGCTCCCTGACATCCGTCCTGAAAAAAAGCTTTCCTATAATGATCGATGTGTTGACGCTCCCGATAAGATACCCGATAACCGACGAAAAAATGATGATAATCGCAGTCATAAGCCTATTTATCTCCCTTTTCCTTTATAATAAATCGGATCGGCGTGCCTTCAAAGCCGAAATTGCTTCTCAGGGTATTCTTGAGATACCTTTCATAGGAAAAATGCATGAGTTCGGCGTCATTGACAAAGACAGCAAAGGTTGGCGGCTTGACACCGGTCTGGGTCATATAATATACCTTGAGCCGTTTTCCTTTATCCGAGGGAGGTTGTACCATGGCCAGGGCATCGTTGAGGACGTCGTTGAGGACTCCGGTCTGCACCCTGAAGGATGCCTGGTTATGGACAAAATCTATCAGTTCAAATAGTCTTTCCACCCTCTGGCCTGTCTTTGCCGAAATGAACACCACGGGCGCATAATCCATGAAATCCAGGTCCCGGTAGATCTCCTTGCGGTATTCTTCAAGCGTTCCGGTCTCTTTTTTGACCATATCCCATTTATTAACGGCGATAATGGACGCTTTTCCCTGTTCATGGGCATAGCCCGCGATCTTGGTGTCCTGCTCGGTAACACCGTCATTGGCATCTATCATTATTATGCAAACGTCAGCCCGGTCAATGGCCGACCATGACCTTATGATACTGTACTTCTCAATTTCTTCCTCGATCCTGCTTTTACGCCTGATGCCCGCAGTATCAATGAACATGTACCGCTTTCCGTCCACTTCAAAAAATGTATCAATGGCATCCCTCGTCGTCCCCGGGATATCGCTTACTATAACGCGCTCCTCGCCAAGTATTTTGTTGACCAGGGAGGATTTGCCCACATTGGGCTTTCCTATTACTGCGACTTTCACACAGTCATCATCGTCTTCTTCATCGGTCTCGGGCGGAAATTTCTCGTACACCGCATCAAGAAGATCACCTATGCCAAGGCCGTGGATAGATGAAACAGGATATATCTCCCCCATACCCAGGCCATAGAACTCGTATGCCTCCGGCGGCAGATCTCCGGCGCTGTCGGTTTTATTCACCGCAACTATTACAGGCTTGGCCGATTTTCTCAGCATGACCGCAACATCCTCGTCGGCTGCGGTAAGACCTGTTTTAAGATCCACCATGAAAATGATGACATCCGCGGTCTCAATGGCTACCTGGGCCTGCCTGGCCATCTGCTTCTTTATATAGTCCTCGGAGGTTGTTTCTATTCCGCCAGTATCAATAAGGGTAAATTTCCTGCCTCTCCACTCGCTTTCGGCATAGATTCTGTCACGGGTAACACCCGGCGTATCATCTATGATCGATACCCGTCTTCCGGCGAGATAATTAAAGAAAGTCGACTTGCCAACATTTGGTCTTCCAACTATTGCAACTACAGGCTTTGGCACTTTTTTACCCCCATTTTCCAGTTTGCTATAAACATTGTACCCGCTTTTTGTGATTATATCAAACCCTGTTGTTTTATCGAACCATATATTTTTAAGAATCATCAGGCATATTGCATATATATTAGTAAACTGATAACAGCGGGAGGAACAGAAATGGACGGAAATATAGAACTTGTGCGGGAACTGAACGGTGTGAAATACTTCTTTGACCATAACGGGAACAGTTCGTCCAGGATCGTATCGACCCTCGGTGCGTTCAACCAGAAAGTGATACTGATTTCAGCGGGATATGACGATAATATTTCATGCGATTCCCTCGGAGATATACTTGTGGAGAAAGTCAAGCATCTAATACTGTTTGGCAGCGCCACCGCCATGATAGAAATGAGTCTCATGCGCAAGCTGACAGGAAAGAACCAGGGCATCGACATCCGCATAACCCATTGTCCGACCCTCAAGCAGGCCGTGGACTGCGCATTCCTTTCATCAAAGCCTGACGATATAGTGCTCCTGTCTGCAGCAGGTTCCTGTATCGACATATACAACGGCACAGAAGATCTGTATGACGATTATAAACAGCATATATTAGACTTATGATCATTCAGAAGGTCTCTGAAATGATCCCGCCGCCCGCTACCAGGTCACCTTCATAAAGGACTACCGATTGCCCGGGGGCGATAAAAGGCTGGGGAGTATCAAAGACTATCCTTGCCTTATTGTCATCAACAGCCGTGAACTTCACCGGAAACTCCTTCTGGGAGTACCTGGTCTTCGCCATGGTTTTCATTTCGCTGTCCGGTTTATCATATAGAATATAATTCATGTCCCGGGCTATCAGCCCCGAAACCATCCCTTCTTCCCTGGTGCCCAGCGTGACGGTGTTGGTCACCGGGTCCTTGCCTATAACATACCTCGGTTCGGGAAGGTTTATTCCCAATCCCTTTCGCTGCCCGATGGTATAGCTTGCTATTCCTTTGCTTTTGCCCAGCTTGTTACCCAGCTTATCGACAAAAGTTCCTTCAGGGATATCGATACCTTTGTATTCCTTTATGAAGTCAATGTAACTGCCGTTCCTGACAAAGCATATGTCCTGGCTGTCGGGCTTCCTGGCGTTGACCAGGCCTTTTTGCATGGCTATCTCCCTGATCTCGGCCTTCGTATAGTCCCCGAGGGGAAGAAGCAGCCTTTCCAGTTGGCCCTGTGTCAGCATATAAAGCACATAGCTCTGATCCTTGGACAGATCGGCAGCCTTTTTAAGATTATATCTTCCGGTCTTTTCGTCGTATATCACCCTGGCGTAATGGCCGGTGGCAATATAATCCATGCCCAGTGCCATTGCCTTGTCCAGCATGGCCTGGAATTTCACATACTGATTGCAAGCGATGCACGGATTCGGGGTCTCTCCTGCGAGATAGGAATCTGCGAAATAGCTGACCACCTTTTCTTCAAACAGCTGTTTCATGTTAAGGACATAAAAAGGTATGCCGAGCTTGAACGCAACAGCCCTTGCATCCTCCACGTCCTCAAGGGAACAGCACGTCCTGGTCCTGATACCCTCGCACACGACAGGCTCGTCCCACAGTTTCAATGTCACTCCATATACTTCATAACCCTGATCCAGCAGCAAAGCGGCAGCAACGCTCGAATCGACCCCGCCGCTCATTCCTACCATCACTTTTTTCTTTTTCATATCTTTCTGTCCGTTTTCCTTTATTTAACCGCTATTTTTGCACTGTTTGCCTCAACTATATATAATACATTATCTCTTCCCAGCCATTAAGGCGTTTGTATTCGCTGACCAGGTCCCCGAGGGTGACCGAATCGACGATGCTGTTGATGCGTTCGTCTATCCTGTCCCATACCTTCTGCCTGAGACAGATCTGGATCGGATCAACCGGATTGCCGTCATCGTTTTCATTGATAACTGAAAGGTTCCCTTCAAGCGCCCTGAGTATATCCCCTACTTTTATGCTGTCCGGTTTCATTGCAAGAATATACCCGCCCTGCGCCCCCTTAATGCTTTTTACAAGTCCGGCCTTTCTGAGGACAGCGAAGACCTGTTCGAGATAATTCGCGGATATCCCCTGCCGCTGTGCCACCTCGCTCAACGCCACATGCCCTGATCCGGAGTTAATAGCCAGGTCCACCATGGCCCGCAAACCGTATCTTCCTTTCGTGGTAATCTTCATTGCAATGCACCTTCCCGCAGTCATTTCAGCATTATCAGATCCCTGACCACCTCGCCGGCGATTATCAGCCCTGCGACTGACGGAACGAAGGATATGCTTCCTGGGATCTGTCGCCTTATCGTGCAGGTTCTTGTCGTTCCTTTTGGACAAACACATCCTGTCGCACAGCTGTTGCTCTCCTCTTCCATGGGTTTCACCGGCTGCTCCGGGGAATAGACGACTTTCAGCGAGTCGATACCGCGCTGTCTCAATTCTTTGCGCATGACCTTTGCCAGCGGATCAATTGTTGTCTTGTATATATCTGTCACTTCGAACTTTGTCGGATCCAGCTTGTTCCCCGCTCCCATGCTGCTTATAATCGGGATCCCTCTTCTTTTGGCCTGTACCGCCAGGTCAATCTTGGCCGTTACAGTATCCACCGCATCTACTATATAATCATAATCGTCCCTGATAAGCTCGTCCGCCTTTTCGGGAAGGTAAAAACTCCTTATGGCCTCGACTTCAGCCCTGGGATTGATCTCAATAATCCTTTCCTTCATTACTTCCACCTTGACCCTGCCTATCGTCTTTCGTGTGGCATGGAGCTGCCTGTTGATGTTGGTCAGGCAAATAAGATCATCATCAACAAGGACGAAATGTCCGACTCCCGCCCTGACAAGGCCCTCCGCAACGAACGTGCCTACGCCGCCAATACCAAATATGGCGACTTTGCTGTTTTTAAGCTTCTCAAGGTTTTCCTTTCCTATCAAAAGCTCGGTTCTCGAAAACTCATGCAGCATTCAATGCTCCTCACTTTCCGGTCTCATTTATGCCCTCCGGAGGTCGATTTGACACCGGGTGGCCTTAGATATTTCCCGACGGTATATGCAAGTAAATCCATCGGTATAGTATATCATAATTATAACTGATTTAGCTGATTTATGTTTGAACATGTCCAAAAATCAATCATAACAGGGATCCGGCAACTTTCTTATGACACGGCATATTATATTTCGGGTAAACACCGAAATGCAAATAGATATTTTAAGGCAGAACAGCTTATTTCCATATTTAAACTTTGGTTGATATGAAATTGGTATTATAGTAGAATAGGAAATAAATATTAATGTCCTGCAAGGGGGGTTCAATAATGGTTAATATCACCACACAAATGGTCCAGGTCTTTGCAATCTTTGTTGCATTCCTTGCATTGGGATTTGCAGCATGGTTGTATGCATGGGTTAAGTCCCAGCCTTCTTCAAACGCTCGTATCGCCGAAATCGGCGAATACATCCGCAGGGGCGCCAACACCTTTTTAAAACGCGAATACCTGGTATTGGCCCGTTTCACTGCGGTAGCAGCAGTTTTGATATTTGTGCTTCTCCCTCATCCTTTATGGGCGGAAAACGCAGACATAACCAAAAATATATGGATGACCGTATCCTACATTTTCGGAACGGTTTTATCGGCGCTTGCAGGTAAAATAGGTATCCAGATAGCCACAATAGCTAACATCAAGTCCGCTGAAGCCGCGCAGAAAGGCATTAAGCCTTCGTTCATGACTGGTTTCCGCGGCGGCGCAGTAATGGGTATGGCAGTCGTGGGCACAAGTCTTTTGGGTATCGCTGTTGTTTTAATGCTTGTCGGCGATGCTACATCAGTTCTTGGCTTCAGCTTCGGCGCCAGCTCTCTTGCCCTGTTTGCGAAAGCAGGAGGAGGGATCTTTACAAAAACAGCCGACATCAGCGCTGACCTGGTCGGTAAGGTCGAGCTGGGAATCCCCGAGGATGATCCCAGGAACCCCGCTGTCATAGCTGACAATGTTGGCGACAATGTCGGCGACGTGGCAGGCATGGGCGCAGACCTGTTTGACTCAAACGTTGCGTCAATGGCAGCTGCCCTGGTTATGGCGACAGCTTTAGGCGGAATCGCAGGCAAGAACGTAATCATGGTCTTTGCCTATGCTGCAGTAGGTCTCTTATCATCCATTATTGGCGTTGCTACTGCCCGTATTGGCAAAAACGGCGACCCCAGTAAAGCCCTTAACAGTTCCACATATGTGACAACAGCAGTTTACGCTGTCCTTACAGCTCTTGCCACATTCTTGTTTGGCTTTGAATGGCGTATATGGGGTGCGACAGCAGTAGGTTTGATAGTGGGTACGGTAATCGGCATCACCTCGGATTATTTCACCAATGACAACAAACCGCCGGTACAGGAAGTTGCCAAAGCATCCAAATCCGGGCCGGCATTCACCATACTGTCTGGTTTTTCATATGGTCTTCTGAGCTGTCTTCCCGCTTTGATCGGTATAGCTCTCTCCGCGCTTCTTGCGTTCAAAATCTGCTCTCCTCTGGGTGTTGCAACAGGACAGGAAGCAGAATACGGAATGTTCGGAATCTCAATGTCCGCTCTCGGTATGCTCTCGATCGTCGGTATGATCATATCCAACGACGCATACGGACCCATCGTTGACAATGCCCGTGGTCTTGCAGAAATGGGCGGTTTTGGCGAAAAAGTTATTGCCATTACCGACGAGCTTGACTCTGCAGGAAATACCGTCAAGGCTGTTACAAAAGGTTTCTCCATAAGCGCTGCAGGTTTAACCGTTATTTCATTGCTGGGCGCTTTCATGAGCGAAGTGAATACAGCTGCCCGGGAACTGGGGATTATTGCTGCAGGCGAATCGTTTATTAAGAACTTTGATATAATGGATCCGACCGTTTTCTTCGGGCTCATTATCGGCGTAGCTATTCCGGCTATCTTCTCAGCTATGCTGATGCTCGGCGTTGACAAGAACGCCCAGAGGATGGTTGCTGAAATTCATCGTCAGTTCGACACCATCCCGGGTCTCAAGGAAGGAAAAGAAGGCGTTAAGCCTGATTATGACAAGTGTATCGACATAGCAACTTCCGGCGCTCTTAAGGAGCTCATCCCTGCAGGGCTTGTCGCCATCCTGGCAACGATAGCGGTTGGCTTTATCGGCGGAGCGAGAGCAATCGGCGGCTACCTGACAGGAAACATAGCTTCCGGTCTTCTCCTTGCGCTCCTTATGTCCAATTCAGGCGGAACGTGGGATAATGCCAAGAAATACGTAGAAGCAGGCAATTGCGGCGGAAAAGGCTCGACTGCCCATAAATCGGCAGTTGTTGGCGACACAGTGGGCGACCCGTTCAAAGATACGGCAGGACCTTCAATCAATACCCAGATCACCGTCGTATCGCTGGTTTCCTCACTGCTCGCAGTAATATTCCTGCAGTTATCAATATTCTAAGCAGACATTGATCATGATAAAAGCCGAACAAGGGGAGCGAACATGCTCCCCTTTCGTTTTAGCGATATGTGAAGTGCATTTCCTTTACTTTTTGGCATTTATCACTGCCAGGAGGAATCGTCCCCCTGTGTGCCCGAGGAATCATTTTCCTGCGCCGCCTGCTTCCCTGGTCCTTTCCTCACGAACCTGTCATAGACGGGAATCAGAAAAGCAGTTATAAAGCTTAGCAATATTGCCATAAGTATTTCTTCCAGGAGCCTGGGAATCCAGAACAAAAAGAATCCGAGTTTCCTGAGGCTCTCATAATAGAGCATGATGATATAGCTGTTGATTGTCGTCACAGGCACTCCTGCCATTAGGAACGTCAGAAGCACCTTCAGGTAATACTTGTTCATGGGTGCTTCAGGGAATCTCTTGCGGACTGCGAAATCTAATATGAGCAGGAACAGCCCAATGACAGCAACAGCCAGAAGCCCAAAAATCAGGTAGTCCTTCCTTTTGCCCATAGATTCGAGGGCTTCGGAAATAACTGATTCAGGATAAAAATATGTGACCGCCACGTTGAACAAACCAACCAGGCCAAGGATGACAAAGGTTATCCAAAGACCTTTCTGGATCTTCTCGCTGTTCCGGTCCTTAAGAAATTTCCAAACCAATCCGGCTACTACTCCATCGATAATTGCAGTGATGGTCAAAAACGGCATATATGGGCCTTCGGGCTTGATCAGATATCCGGCGACATCCACAATGCCGCCTGAAATCCCGCCAAACAGCGGACCGAACAAAATCGCCGGCATTCTTGTAAAAACAGCCGCAAAGCTCACCCTCAATCCGGGTACACCCATGATGGATATCATTATGCTGATGCTTCTGAGCGCCAGAGAGATTCCAATGAGAAGTGCAGTCTGGATGATCTGGGTAAATTTGATTTTTGATGATAATTGATTCATTTTGCCTCCTTTCCTATCCTACTGTTACCATAAGAAAGAAGACACAGTAACAGCGGATGCGATACCGGCACCGCGAGCAGTCCTGCTCTTCGTTCAGGGACTCTACTCCCATTCCCTGACACTTAACGCGCCGGTACCTGTTCTGTTAACTTAATTATTTTGCTCCTTGCGAGCAATCTTCCATATTATACATCAACAGTATTCGATTGTCCATTTTTAATCGGGAATCATCGGATTGCAGGAAAGGTGTTTTCAGCGGCTCTCGGTGTTCTTTTTCTTGTTGCCGCGCGAAGGGATTGTCTTGTCCTTGTTCCTGACATATATATGCTTTATCCTGCTGTTGCCTGAATCCCTTTCATCTATTTCAAAGCACTTCAGCGCCCTGATCAAAGGCGTCAGCTTCGCGAAGCCGTAGTTTCTTGAGTCAAAATCCGGGCGCTTTTTCTGTATTAGGTTGCCCACATCAGCAAGAAATGCCCATCCGTTCTCATCGGCAACATCCGATATGGAGGAAGCTATAAGGTTGATGACATCATCACCTATCTTGCTGATGGGACCACTGATTTTCTTTGTATCACCCGTCTTTTGAGGTTCTTCGACCTCGGCCTCGGCTGCCTGCTGGGTGTTTGCATTTATAACTTCAATGTAGGTAAACTTATCGCACGCTGCAATAAACGGGTTTGGCGTCTTCTTCTCCCCGAAGCCGAAAACTTTCATGCCTGCTTCCCTCAGGCGTATGACAAGGCGGGTAAAGTCACTGTCGCTGGAAACTATGCAGAATCCTTCAACCTTGTCGTTATATAAAATATCCATGGCGTCGATTATCATGGCCGAGTCCGTTGAATTCTTCCCAGTGGTATAGCTGTACTGCTGGACAGGCGTAATGGCATTTTCCAGCAGTACATTCTTCCAGCCGCTTACATTCGGCTTCGTCCAGTCACCGTAAATGCGCTTTATGGTGGGGTTGCCATACTTGGCTATCTCCTCAAGTATTCCTTTTATATTGCTGTACGGAACATTCTCCGCATCTATCAGCACAGCAAGTCTGAGCTCTGATTTATCTTTCATTTTTATCCTCTCTTGATGGTTTGTTTTATTACTCCATTATACACCTTTTTGCTGGACTTTTGATTAATTACATAGTGTAACCCGGTTTTTTGTACAGAGTTTCTTCCTTTGAGAGTATATCAGGCTCATAAACGGTTTCTTTCCAACTTTCCCTCGGTACTTCCTCAAATGCTACTGAAACGCTTTTCTCATCAGTATTCAGGGTTTCGATGATGACCTGGGTTATTTTCTCCGTGCAAAGCTTTTTTTGATCCTCGGTCCTTCCGGGAAACAGTTTAACGATTACATGCGGCATATTATCTCCTCCTTATGATTTATATTAAATATCAATCACTGACACCGCTTCTTAATCTTTCAAGCACCTCTATCAGTTGGTTCCAGTCATGTATATGCAGGTGCTCGCAGTCCGGGGTTTTCATATTCCTGCACCACAGATTATCGATTTCAAGGTTCTCATACCATACCGGGAACATGCCTGCACTGGCTGCCCCCTCAATATCAGCCAGCGGATTGTCACCGCAGAACCATACCTTTGACGCGTCGATCCCTGCCTTTTTCAGCGAAAGTTCGAAAAGAAAACGACTTGGCTTTCTGAACATGTACTCGCTTGATGCAATTATAAACTCGAACCTGTTGTTGGGCAGCAGGCGGTTTATTCTTTCGGCCAGGGCCTCGCCTGAAAAAGAAATATTGCTTACAACGCCGCTTCGGATACCGCAAGAGTTTATGTAATCGATCATCTTGTCCGCGCCCGGCATAATTTCGCCCGGAGATGTATGATACCAGAAAATCCGCTCGGCTTCAGGCATGGGAATCGAAAACTCAATGCCAAGATATTCATAAAGATATTTTCTGAACTGCCATTCATGGAGTTCATACCCCATGCTCCTTACCGTGCTGATTTCCCTGAATATCGTCTTCGCAAAGCCATTGATCTCTTCAGCCGTATAAGTCTTTCTGCAGCTCTTTACATACTTCAGCAGCGCCTTTTCACCGCGAAGGGTATCGAAACCTGGCTCATAAAGCAGAGTATGGCCATAATCGAATATTATCATCTCCGGATAAACCATTTTTCCACCGCCAGTTAACAACCTATTTTAGGTTCTTGTTCCAAGTATATCATTAACCATGAATTCAATGAACTCCTTAATTTCCTTAAAATGACTGTTACCAACTGCCAACGCAAATCAGCCTTTCACATACCGCAACAAGCAGGGTCGTAATGATGTTGGATACCAAAATTGCTATTATCAGGTTCAGCTTTTTGCGGGTATCTTTCCTAAGCAGCCAGTATACTATGGGAAGCTCCACGATGAGCGTCAATACCAGGTAACCTGTCAGAACTATATAGTATGGTCCTTTGTTAAATGCTGCCCCTAAGCTTAGGCTGCCGCTGACCGGATAGAACCTTATTGCGCGGAAAAGAGCCGGAGCAAGGAACGAGAACAGGTTCGCCAGGCTGATAACAATAAGCGATTTTTTTAAATCAGGTATTCTGCCAATCAAAACGACAGCGGCTGTTTCGATGGCAAGAGTAAAAATAATGGCAAAAGGCAAGACATTCACAGGACTCGAAGTTACCCAATGCCAGGAGGAGTTTGCATTGGATATCACCGGTGATATAAAAAAGAATAAATTCGACAGCGCCAATACGGCTATGGCTCTTCTTTTCAAACACCTCACTCCTGTTTCAATACTATATGTTTTATCTCCCGAACAGATCCCACGATATAATCCGCGCCGGCCTTTTCAAGCTCATCCCTGCTGCCGTATCCATACAGAACGCCTATTGACTTAATGCCGACTTTTTTAGCTCCAAGGACATCATGCTCCCGGTCACCAATAATGACTGTCTTTGAAAGGTCGGAAATATTCATACTTTCGAGAGCATATTCAATCACTTCCGCTTTTTGTGTCCTTGTTTCATCAAGCGTGCTTCCGGAAATAAATGAGAAATATTTATCGATTTTAAAATGCTCAAGGATTTGCTCAGCGAATACCTGGGGCTTGGAGGTAGCTACGATCAGTGTTTTGCCGTTATCCTTCAAATCCTTCAGCAAATCCGGAATATCGTCATAAACAGCATTTTCAAGCAAGCCCCTCACGCTGAAATATTCCCTGTAATAATCTATCGCTCTTCTGGCTTCTTCTGCCGTAAAGCCGTAAAATCTCATAAATGAATCCAAAAGGGGCGGCCCGATAAATTTATACAGCTCGCTTCTGTCATTCACTTCGATATTGTATTTCTTAAGAGCATAAATTACTGAATTGGTAATACCGATACCAGGGTCAGTCAATGTTCCGTCCAAATCAAACAGTATATTCTCAAAACTGCTCATATTCACCTCATCGAACCGTAGTAATCGGTTATGAACTTATTGATTACGTCCTCTACCGTCGGCATTAAATCATGGGGCAGGGCATATACCGGAAACCATTTTAGATCAATTACTTCATCGTCATGAGACTCGCCTGAATCGATAAACTTGCTGCAAGTATAAACGATGTCGGTAATATATACCTCATCCCCGTTCGGGTAGCAAAAATGGCGCTTTTCGCCCCCGAACACACCAAACAGTCTGATATCCTGGGCAATCAGTCCTGTTTCTTCCCGAAACTCCCGCTTTGCAGATACTTCAGGTTCTTCACCCAGTTCCATAAGGCCGCCGGGATATGCCCATGTACCGAAATCAGCCCGTTTCTGCAGAAGGATCATGTCATCCTTATATGCAATAATACTGGTCCCGACAAGCATAAGCGGCTTTTTGCCTATTACCGCGCGCATTTCTTTAATATAGTCAGTCATATCAAGTCCTCCCTGTTTGACATTTACAATTTCAATGCTGCCCAAACTTCACCATCTTCGTTCAACTCACCTGTCTCTTCAAATCCCAATGAAGCATATAACTGCCTTGCTGCTTTATTGTCGGGATTATAGGATACCACTGCAAGACCGGCTTCGCCATGGGGAAAGGTCCTTATATACTCAAGGGCTTTTTCCATAGCTTGTCTTCCGTATCCCATCCCCTGGTACTTCTTATCGATCATTAATCTCCAAATCAGATATACAGTTTCATCATCATCGTCATCCTCATCGGCGGGTTCATACGAAATCATAATGAAGCCGACCATCGTTTCATCGTTATATATGGCAAATGGCATAGGTACGGAGCCATTGGTCAGGGCAATATACGCTTCGGCAAGGCTGTACAAATTCCTGGCGACAAAATTCTTTTGGTCTTCCCTAACTTCCAGGCTGATGCATTCCCCAAAGTTTTCAAATGTAATTTTACGTAATGATATCATACTGCACCTCAATATTTTCATAATAAGCAATACTATTCAAAATGTTAATGATGTTCGGCAGCTTTCCGGTCAAAATACCGATATCCAAGGATACATATGGGAAGAAAGTACGCGCACCATATTTCCAGCAGAATTGTACCGATAAAGTCATTTGTTCCTGCCTTAAATACTGGAAACAAGGGCACAAAAAAGCATGACAGAAAGAAGATCCCATGGAGCCAAAGCATCCACCTGAATGTTCGGTCGGCTTTGCTCAGCGGTTCAACCAGAAAACCCATCAAAAAAGTTGACAAGGCCATAAAGGCGTATCCAAGCAAATCATAATTGAAGAACAAACTGCCGGTATATCCGAAACTGATAACAGAAAGGGCTTCCTCGCTTAATGAGGAATTCATCCTTACCGTAGTGCATTCGGCATAATAGACCAAAAATATTATTGTGGCATAAATAACCGCAAAAGCTGCTCCGGCATATCCCGCAGCTTTTTTGTCATCGCTTTTGCTAACTGCAAATACGGCACACATAAAAGGCACAAACCCCATCGCAATGAACATGCTTGACAGGCAGCTTGCAAATATGCCTTCAGCAAAGACCATCGAAATTGCAAATGCAAGTACCGCAATGCCGGTCACTGCAGAACTGATTTTCCCGATTATAGTGTTCATGGACAGCACCTCATAAAGGGGCTTAATATATTGAATACCCGCAATTTATATCAAAGGGCATGATCAGCAGCTTTTGAATCTCCTTAAAATAATTCTTGAAGAACCATTCAGTGGCCTTGCCGTAATTTTCCCTGGTGTCAAATTCCCAGAAAGAAAAATATTTTACGCACTTGACTACCCTGGTCAGCTCCCTTGGAGGTTCTCCGGGCTCGACTCCATCAATAGTGTAAAATCGCTTCAGATATTTGATATCGATGCAGCCCTTTTGCTGTTTCTGTCCCTCGCCTATCTTTGATATCAACTTTTCAAACTCGCCCGTTTTTTCAGGTTTTACCTGAAACAGCTTGACCTCGGAAAAACTGTTTTTCATCCCATTAACCTCACTTTTCATAATTATAAAACCAGGTTCATGATAATTACATCGTGTTCTTTGTCTCCATATGTTAACCTAACCCGGCCTACTTCCGAGTACCCTAATCCGGTCCAGAACTTTACTGCACGTATATTGTCCTCAAGAACTCCAATCCGGATCTTTACTCCACCCTGTTCCCTTACCATATTTTTTATGTACTCGTGTATAATACGCCCAAGGCCGCTCCCTCTCTCATTGGGGTCTATAAGGAGCAAGCCTAACATCCATTCCCCTTCTTCCCTGTAATTACGGACGATATCGGCCACGGCCACAAGTACATTGTCTGGATTGAAAACTCCATAAACGAATTTATCTGATGATTCTTTTCCAGGCGGCAAGTCGGACAGGATCCCATGCCCTGCTTTTTTATCGGGCAGTCTGCCCTCAGCCAGCAAATAATAATCGGAACAGCGTTCACACAGATCCTGGACAAGATTTTCATCTGCAGAGTTTAATAATCTGACAGCAAACTGTTTATTGTTGAGTAAAATAAAACCGTTCATTTCATTATGCCTCACTTATGATGCTTTTTACAGCATTTCATTATCAAAGGTCAGCCACTGTACTCCCTGCAGATCCATATCATCACTCCTGCGACTCTATTTCCCGCATTGCATTCTGAAATTACGGATCATCATACCTTTGCTTTCATGCATACCAAAGCGTGAGTAAAAGCTTACTAAATTATCATCGCATAATAAGTCTACCATATAGTAATCGCCAAGGGTATCCAGCATTCGCCGTACCAGTTCCGAACCTATTCCTTTATGACGATATTCAGGCAGCACCTCCAGCAGCGGAATATATGCGCACAGCGTTTTGTCTGAAACAGCACTGATGAATCCTATGACTTTTCCTTCATCCCTGTCAGCAGCCAGCCATACATGCTCACTGTTTTCAAGGATTTTAATGAGCTTCTGAACAGACGGCGGATTTGGCCAGCCTTCAAAAAAACCTTCAAATTCCAGATCTTCTGTTTCCTTTAAAGTATCAAAATATTCAATCATTCAGAGTCTTCTCCTCATTTAATAAGTAAAAATTTATTCCGCATAATGATCTCCTGTTATTTTAAATAAGTTTTAGGATTTAAAACATATTCCGGGATAACATATGTAGTACATACCCGTTTTTCACCGTTCAGGGACATAACTTCCACATGGGGCCAGCGGATACTGTATGGAAGCTTAATATCGTCATCATAGCCCCAACTGTCCAAAACCCAGAATCTGTGCAATATTTCCTTCCCTTCACTGTCAATGAAAAAATCGGTTACCTGGCCGTCACATGCTATCAGTACCAGCCGCACTGTATCAAAGGTCCTGTTTCCTATCGATACCTGGTATCTGCCTACAAGGTCATACGTCCCCGGATCAATAATATCAGAGAACAAGTCATTATTGCAGCAGTCAATGATCCCTTTCCGCCTTAATCTGATTTCCAGGCCGCAATTGTCTTTTCCGACAGTCCAGTGTTTTTTGAAATCATCGTCAAGAAACGTCTGGACGAGCAATACTCCATAGCTGTCCTCCAGGGCGGCCAAAGTCTGGATGTGTGTCTCCGTGATCCTTTCAATATACACACCAAGAAACGCCGACATTAATAGTACATATACTGGCATAATAATGTGGTACAAATTTGGAATAAGTCTTGTTGTAGAGGGTTTGAACAAATAAATGCATGCCCATAAGTAACTCCCGCCATATAGGATTCACTTATAACACGAAATGAAAGGGGTTTTTTATTTTTTCTGCGCCACACAGTCTGACTGCCATCCTGTACATGGCTTTTGCATGGATGCGGTCATGCCATATGAACCTGCGGCATACCTTTCTCAGCGTCCATTGCTCACCGTAACTGCCGTCAAACATTTTATTTTCCAGGTAACCAGGCTGGGATTCCAGCGTTTCAAACGCTTTTGCCCTGCAGGTGTAAATATCCGGCACATTTTCAGCAGGTACGCAGATTTCACCGAAATAGTAGTTGTTAACATTCTTCGTATGATTGTACATTTCCTGCGCCGTGATTGGAACATTGCCGTAAAATGTTTTTCGAGGGGCAAGAACAGTCCCGGTCTTATCAGGGATTGAATCGTAAAGAGTTTGAAAATCCATCGCTGATTTCAGCGCGATTGATTTCAGATTCAAATATTCTTCCTTCGACAGGGGCGGGATCTCGCTGTCAAAAATCACATCCGTGTCCGCATCGGATACCTTAAGTTCACTGAATTTCTCCTGGATGATGGTAATGGAACATGGAGAGTCATCCATGCTCATACCCAGCCAGGCCGCGTACTGCCGAATCTCAGATTCGAATTTGGCCAGGGCCTCTTCCCTTGTTTTGCCCCTTACATATGCTCCAATATAGTTGATTGCATGGATCAAATGTCCTTCATTGTTATACTCGTCAACAGCCAGGATTTTCATACCAGACCTCACTATGCCAGTTTATATTGTTGAAGATATCAATCTGCCAGGATTAAGGATCACCAGGAAGAATATCAGCATCCTGTTTAAATCATCGGAATACCTGAACGGATTATCCACCTCATCATATGTTTATTCCAGCTTCATATGCGGTTTTCAGATGCTTTTTCCAGTTTTCGGTCCGCTTCGTGGACGGGGCCATGCCGTCCAGAACAATCATCTTGCTTTCGTCAGCCCTGTCAAATATCCTGTCTCCCAGCATGACCGTTTCCATGCTCTTAATATGTCCGTACCGGTCCAGATGTTCAGCCGTATTCCCCGCTATGCAAATGAATAAGGCCTTTTTTAGTTTTTTCATGGTCCTGTTGTCCCCATATGCAAACCCATATGTCCATACCCTGTCGAACCATCCCTTCAGTTTGGCCGGCACATCTGTCCAAAACACAGGATAGATGAATACTATAGCGTCGGACCGGTTGATTTTTTCCTGTTCTTGTGCAACGTCATCCGAAACCGGCAGGTCCATCCTGTAATTCGATTCCCTGTAATACTCTGCTTCTGTCAAATCCGAACTGAATCCCATTTCATACAGATCTGAGATCTCATATGTATGACCTGAATCCTCAAGACCTTTTATGAATTCATTACAAACAACTTTTGTAAATGAGTCTTTACCCGGATGACAATAAACTATAAAAACATGCATTCAATCGATCTCCCAACAAAACAATATCTTGGTCAAATCCTTAAATCCTTTTTCTTGCCTGCTCCCTGTAAATCTCATACTCAAGTCTTTTCCAGCATTCTTTTGCTAACAGATTTTTTGCAACATAATGTAACTCAACATACTTCAACCTTAACCCTGCAAAAAATCTAAAGCTTTTGATTCAAGTTTTTTGATTATACCCCTGCCTCTTGATCCTTCCGACACATAAGCTGCAGAAATATATCCTACATTCCTTAACTACCTGCCTTATCTATGGACCTGTCTCCTTATCTTAGCTGATAAACATAATAAATTTACAATTATTTTCATCTATTTTACCATATCGTTCTTTCGATGCAATGACAAAAACCTCTGATTATAATATATCTTGTAAACATTAATGATTTTTATTAGTATAATTAATATATTTAAAATATGAAGAAGTTGGAAGCCTATAGGGCCATCTGTTTTTATTGGAGGAATTTATGAAAAAGAGAACATTAAGAATTATAATTTCAGTAATGATCGTAACTATATGTTTATGCCTGGTTGGACTATATTGCTATGATAAATACTATAGGATCGATACAAGTCAATTTCACTATACCTTTCTTTCTCGAATAGTTGAATCACCTGATGGTAAACATCAAGTATTTATAACAGTCTATAAGGACTCTGAAAACAGCGAAGTAGCATATATTAAAGGGAATCTGAATTTGGTTTCCAGTCAAAAAGATGCCCCCAAAACTATCTTTTGGCAAAAAGTGAATAGCAGTGATATCGATAATAGGTTGATAAATGATATGTTGTTAGACAATTGGGTAGATGTTGAGTGGATAAATAACGATACCGTTAAGATCAATAATATTACAGTAAATATCCATAAAGATATCTATGATTACCGAAGAACCTGGTAACTTTGTGTAAATTGGCTGTTTGACAATTATCTTATTGTGTGAATCAGCTTAATAATGAAAATGATTTTTTACATTTTTATATATGCAAAGAGACAAGCCTTCGAATATAAGGCTTGTCTCTTCTTAAGTCCAGATAATGATCTTCAGGGATTTATGCATGTCTTATACGGGTTATTTTACTATCGTCGTCTTCCACAATCCATGCAGGTTGCAGTATTCGTAGACTTCAATTTCGCCGGATTCCGGCACTATAAAGGTTGCCATGGGTTCCTGGCCTGGTGAAAGGCTTACTCTCTGCACCCTGTTGCCGCTCATGACGCAAATCCATTGGATATAGTGTTCTTCAAGCATCGGATGGGCAACAGAACCGACCTTTACTGTTACTGTATCTCCGTTGATTTCTGCTATCGGGACATGTTTTTCCTTTGAAGCATCGACAGTGTTAGGTACAAGTTTTGTCATCGGCTGCCCGCAGCAGACCATATCCCCACCGCCGTCTTCTATTTTACCAACCAGGTTGCCGCAAACGCTGCATCTGTAGAAATCAGGATATGCTTTCACAATAAAACCTCCTTTTCACTCTATTAACTTTAGGAAATTGACATAAATAGAATATCATATTATCATGTTTTATTCTATTTACCACCCTGTTTATGCCTGTAACCAAAGGAATAAAGAAAACCAAACGAAGTATACTTATTTTAGTTGCCCTTTGTCCGGTTTATCACTATACTCTAAGTTAGAAAAATAAATAGGAGATGTTTCTATGGGAGAAATAAAGAAAGCCTATATCGTCCCCCATCCGCCCCTGATCATTCCTGAGGTGGGCAAAGGGGAAGAAAAAGCTATTTCGTCCACTATAGAGGCATATCACGAGATTGGCAGACAAGTAAAGGATCTGGCTCCGGAAGTAATAATCATTACAACTCCTCATGGTCCGGCATACAGCGATTATATCCATATATCTTCAAGTCCCCGAATGAAAGGCAGCTTCAGGATGTTCGGATCGCCAAATGTCTCCCTGGAGTTCGAAACGGAGAAAAAGCTGATCGATTCCATTGTTGAAAAAGCCGTCAGCTGCGGTATTGATACCGGCGGCGAAGGCTCGCGGGACAATGAACTGGATCACGGCTCCCTGATACCTTTATATTTCATATCAAAATACTACAAAGATTTCACCATTATCAGGATCTCCATATCGGGACATTCTTTTGAGGAACTGTATACCTTCGGCAACTGTATCCAGAAAGCCATATTCGACTATGATAAAAATGTAGTCTTTGTGGCAAGCGGGGACCTGTCTCACAGGCTTAAGGCTGATGGCCCTTACGGGTTCGCTCCCGAGGGTCCCGTCTTTGATCAGTATATCAACGAGGCCATTAAAAACGCTGATTTCAAAAAGCTGCTGACAATCGACCAGGAACTATGCCATAAAGCCGGGGAATGCGGGTTAAGATCTTTCATTATAATGGCGGGAGCATTGAACGGGCTGTCGGTGAGTTCTTCCGTTATGGCTCACGAGGGGCCTTTCGGCGTTGGTTATATGACAGCAGCACTGTCGGTCAACGGTTACGATCTATCCCGTGACCTTGTTTCATTCATTGAATGCAAACACAAAAGCGAGATAGAAGCAACACGCAAGGCTGAGGATCCTTATGTGTCCCTCGCCAGGGCAAGCCTTGAACACTATGTGAAAAGAGGAAAAATTCTTGAGGTCCCTGATCACCTGCCCCCGGAAATGACGGAACAGGCAAGGGGCGTCTTCGTATCCATAAAGAAGCACGGGCAGCTTCGAGGCTGTATAGGAACCATATCACCGGTAAGGAAGAATATAGCGGAGGAAATCATCCATAATGCCGTCAGCGCCGGGACCCGGGATCCAAGGTTCAATCCCGTAAAGGAGTTCGAGCTTAAGGACCTGATATACAGTGTTGATGTCCTTGGGGACCCGGAACCGGTGAGCGGTATTGAAGAGCTTGACGCAAAAAGATATGGAGTAATCGTCACCTCGGGATACAAGAGGGGTCTTCTGCTTCCAGACCTTGAAGGTGTCGACACGCCTGAGCATCAGATAGAAATAGCGCTTTCAAAAGCCGGTATAGGCAGGAATGAAAAATACACTATTGAACGCTTTGAAGTCATTCGCCACAGGTAGGTAAGTATGACCAGCATAAAAGCCCAGTTTTTTGAGAAGCTTGGCAACGGTGTCGTCCATTGCAGGCTTTGTCCCCATAATTGTCATATAAAGCCGGATAAAAAGGGGATCTGCGGCGTCCGGGCAAATAACGGCGGGGAGCTCTATGCCGAAAGTTACGGGCAGATCTCATCCCTTGCCCTGGACCCAATAGAAAAAAAGCCGCTTTATCGCTTCTTTCCCGGATCATATATACTTTCTGTGGGAAGCTACGGCTGTAATTTTTCATGTCCTTTCTGCCAGAACTTCGGCATATCCATGCAGAAACCGGGAACGGTATTCATTTCGCCGGAAAACCTTGTGTATAAGGCTTTCAGCCTGAAGCAGGAAGGGAACATCGGGCTGGCATACACCTATAATGAGCCTTTTATAAATTTTGAATACGTATTTGACTGCTGCAGGCTGATCAGGGACAGGAGCATGAAAAATGTGCTCGTGACCAACGGGTATGTTCAGAAAGAACCTCTCATGGAGATCCTGCCATATATCGACGCCATGAATATAGACCTGAAAAGCTTCAGCCAGGATTTTTACAAGAAAACATGCAACGGGAATGTGGAACTTGTTAAGCAAACCATAGAAATCGCTTCAGCAGCCTGTCATGTGGAGGTAACCTGCCTTGTTATTCCCGGGCTTAACGATTCTCCGGAAGAAATGGATAAGATGTCCCAATGGCTTTCTTCCCTGTCGCCCGATATCCCGCTGCATATAACCCGCTTCTTCCCGAGGTATAAAATGCTCGACAGGTCCCCGACTCCACGGGCAGTCCTGGAGAACCTGGTCTCTGTAGCCAGGAAGTATCTTAATTTTGTGTATGCCGGAAATATATGATACTGCTGCTTAGCCGCTTATACCGGGAAAGCGGCCATTCCGAGCGCCAAAAAGACCTGGGCGCTGTAATAAGTTATCAGAACCGGCTTTTCAAGGGCAACGGATGGCTTAGACGAAAACTTTTCGTATGCCAGTATGGAATCGGAGACAAAAAACAGCAGGGCTCCGAAGGCCGTCAGGAACGAGGATAACCGCCTGTGTTCCGGGTTAAGCAGCGAGCATACGGCATTGGCAAGCATGAACGATAACACCAGGAGATACAGGTTTGCGGGCAGAAGCATTTCCTTAAAGTCAAACAGCCCTGAGAAATTCATAAATACAAGGAATACGACGCTTATAACAGCAAAAGTAATCAGGCAGTCGCTGCCGAAGCCGTATCTCATTATAAAGCTGACGCTGTAGGCGGCATGGGCGAGGAAGAATGACAACAGCCCAAAGATAAAAGTATTGACGGTTTTAAAAGCAAGCAGCACATCTCCGAGGACCGATAAAGTGAATCCTGTTATCATAAAAACTATGAACGGGACGACAGCGGCCTTGGCATACCAGAGGGCAATCAGGCTGAAAATCCAGAACATAAGGCTGCAAAGGCTTTTAAGGATCATGCGCTGCCTGAAATCCCTGTATCTTCCTCCCGTCAGAAGGCGGTAAAGAAATACAGCCAGGGCGATAAGAACAAGAACTCCTATTGCCGGCGCCATGTTATCCATTACAATATCTCCATTGACGTTTCTCTCTTTTACCTTACATTATTTCCAGCATTATTTCTATGCCTTGGCTATTTAAGGTATTTGAGTATCACGCTCCACTCCCACATGAGGCGCTCGAGGTTGTAATGCCCGTTGGCCGGACTAGTTGACGGGAGATTGTGATCTTTGATTTTAGTTTGGGGATAACACAGTTTTCTGTATAACTCCCCCGCTTTTTTCCCGTTGGTGAAGATAGCTTCGATACGACATTTTGAAAGTATTATCGAAAGATCGTTGGGAACAGGATTAGTTATCGAGCTGTCCTTAGACTGGTCAATGTCACAGCTCTTGACTACATCCCACAGCGCTATGCCTTCCAGGGCCAGAAGCGCTTTCTTCGCTTCGATGCTTTCGGGCATCTCATGCCCCGTAAGGCAGGAAATAACTTTCCAGAATCGGTTCTGGGGATGCCCGTAATAGAAGTTCTCCTCCCGGGATCTGACCGAAGGGAAGGTTCCAAGTATCAGAATCCGGGAATGCGGATGATATATCGGCTCAAAAGGATGTTCTATCATGTCTTTCAACCACCATGCTTATTATAAAGGATGCTACCATAAGGCAATTTGCTCTCTCTTCTATTATTATATTTTAAATCCACAGGACGTGTCCATTTTAGGACGGTTTAGCATTGGTGTCAGGCATAATGTTCTTTCGGAACGGGCTGAATCCTATGATTTCAATGCTAAAATCCTGCTTAAATACATGGCGGTCAGGCTGATGGAGTGTGTATAATTTACCAGTGCGCATGGCGGCTTTTATGCTGTACTATTAAATTGCATAATTTATTGACTACACTGGTGCGTCTTGGGAGGGGCTCATGAATATAATCGTGCATCTTATGTTCGCCTGGACAGTCAGGAAACGGATAAAGAAGACCCTTGGGATATCGCTTAACCTTCGCGGTTTTTTATATGGAAACATACTTCCCGATATAAGCAGGAAATACGGAGAGTGCCCTCATTACATAAAGGACGCCCTCTCCTTCGTCGTATCTTCAAAGGACAAGCTGCTAAGCAACAGGTATTCTCCGCGCTCATACCAGTTCGCCAAAAGGCTCGGGGCCGTAAACCATTATCTTTCGGACTTTTTCTGCCTGCCCCATAATGAAGGATACAGGGGTTCGAAAGCCCATCACGGTTATTATGAGCTGAAAATGATCGCCAGATACAGGAAGGGGCTTCGGGCATACCGGAGACTTCTTGCCGAGAATAAGGATAATCCCGTGCTCAACAGTCTCAGTGATTTCATCATAACCCATAACAGGAACTACGCAAGAAGCAAAGCCTCAGATGTTAACGACATACGGTATGCCCTGTTCGCAGGGACCAGGTTCAGCGAGAGCGTACTGGCACACCTGATGGCTGGCAAAAAGAGGGAAAAACTGTCGGCAGGTATGATCAATGCCCCGGTTACCTTGTGAACCAGGCATCGCGGAATCTTATGACCCTCAGTTTTATATATTCGTCGGGCTGACTGGAAAACTCGCTTAACGGGGCATCAAGCCTGTCATAGGTATGGCAGCAGATCCTGACCCTGTCGGGAGAGTTCCCGCTTTGGGTTACATAGAGACAGTGCCCGTACCTGTAAGGAGCGTAAGACCTTACCGCCATTTGGATTACGTCTCCTTCCCTTGCTATTGCGGGATCGAAGTTCCGCCAGTCTCCTTCATATATCTTATAGGCAGACGGTCCCGTGTCTTTCATGGCAACCGAGTATTCATAGAACTCCTCCACCCGGCACCATTTATTTGAACCGCTGAAATATCGGGAACCGTACCATATATACGGAACCATTCTTATACCGCTGTTTATCCGTCTCTTGTTCTCCTCTATGACTGAGTCTTCGAAACCGGGGAGCCATCCGCCATAGGCTGCCCAGACGCATTGGCTGCAGAAATTGGTACAGTCGTTGATACCATAGGAAAACAGCCTTTTTTCTTCGCTCACCCTGTAATAGTCAGCGTACGCGCGGGCGTACTCCACTCCTCTTGCAGCATCGTATACGTACTTCATAGTCATCCTGCCAGTCCCGGTATTCATATTAAATAATATGCATGTCATGATATGCCGCAAAACATAAGAATATTTGCAATCTATTGCCATATTCTTTTAATGGTGCTCATGGATGGGGTGATCTCTTGATTATCGTTCTCAGAAAAAGAAGTATCCTGATCCTTGCAGTTTTGGCAGCCTTCCTGGCTGTATCGGTTCTTGCCTGGACGATGATCCCGAAAGGCCCTGAGGCCTTTTATACGATAAAGCTCGACGAGGATAAGAAATTTATCAAGTGGGTGGATTTCAACGTCCCCTATTCCTTGCTGGAAAAAACCCTTGCCCTTGATATAAAGTCTTACGGAACAGAGACAAAGCTCAATTGGATAGAACTGCTGGCTTACTGCGCAGCAAAATGCGGAGGGAATTTCAAAAAACATAAAAACTCCACCCTCGACAATCTTGTAAATGAACTGAAAAGTGGAGCCAAAATCAGCGACCTGACCAGGGACCTGAAATATTACGACTATTATTACGAAGCTTACTCCGCTGTCCTGGGAGGTTTTGTGGGTGAATTTGAAATCGAGGTCGATGACAAGGATAATCCGGGTCAGAAGAAATTCGTGAAAAAATATGGACTGAAAGCATTTTCACCCATTGCGAAAGGATATAACTATTCCCATTATGACGACTTCGGCAACAGCCGTTCCTACGGTTTCTCCAGGAAACACCTCGGAAACGACCTGATGGGAAGTATCGGCACCCCTGTAATTGCCGTGGAATCGGGAATCATAGAAGCCATGGGCTGGAACCAGTACGGCGGCTGGCGTATAGGCATAAGGAGTTTCGATGGCCTGAGATACTATTACTATGCGCATCTTAGGAAAAACCACCCGTATAACAACACTTTAGCCGTGGGACAGATCGTTAAGGCGGGAGATGTAATCGGTTATCTTGGCATGACTGGCTACAGCATCAAACCAAATGTGAATAACATAAAAACTCCTCATCTTCACTTCGGTATGCAGCTCATTTTCGATGAAAGCCAGAAAGAAAGCGTAAACGAGATCTGGATAGATGTGTACAATATAGTAAAGCTGCTCAATAAAAACCGTTCGGCTGTAGTAAAGGACGCCGAGCTCAATGATTATTTCAGGGTATATGACATAAAGGATCCTGCCATACCCCAGGAAATTGATACCTTACCGTCTCCGGTAACAACTGGTCCAACTCCTTAATATAATACTAATAGATATAAACAAGCCCGTTATGGAAAAGGTGGTTTCCGATGCCCTTATCAGCAAGAGAGTTGCTCGCCAGGATCATCCGCTGCGAAGCGGAAGGTGAAGGCGATAATGGCATGAAGGCTGTCGCCACGGTTATCATGAACAGGGTTCATGTACCTTACGGCGAGTACCAGAGAGTATGCCAGGGAGACTTAAGACGTGTGATCATGCAGCCTAATCAGTTTACCTGTGTGAAGGAATTCATTGGAGATCAATATAATGCCCAGAATATTTATAATATGACCCCGCTGCAGGTCCATTACGACATTGCTGATTGGGCTTTGTCCGGAAACAAGTCCCTCGCGGTTGACAACTGCCTGTGGTATTACAATCCTTTCAGCCCCAATTGCGCGACTTATTTTCCGGCAAATCAGTCAGGAGTATATTACAACAGGGTAGTCCAGCACTGTTTTTATACGCCGACACAGCTATATGCCAAAACCTGAGTCGGGTAAAATAAATCACAGAAAAGAGGTTCACGGATATGAACGGTTACACCAGTCAGCAAACGGGCATACAGCCCTTTGATTTCCCTCCCTGCCCGGGATGCGGTCCCGGCGCATTCACAGGCCAGGCAGGCATGCCAGGCCAGGGCGGATTTGCCGCACAGCCAATGGTACCTCCAAGGCAGGATCTGTTAAGCCAAATGCCTACCGGTATCCCCCAAGGCCCGGCTATTGGAACTGCGCCTCTCACGCAGCAGGATATGAGACAGCAGTCAATGGTCTCCCCCCAGGACCTGTCTCCCATAGTGCCATGGAATCAGCCTGTACCGGTAACGACAGAAAGCCTGATGTACATGAACGGTTTCATGAGAACACAAATCGGAAGAAGGGTGACTGTTGAGTTCCTGATAGGAACCAATACCCTGGTGGACAAAACGGGAACGCTGCTTGCCGTAGGCGCAAACTACATCCTTATAAACGAGATAGAAAGCGATGACATACTGTTGTGCGATTTCTACTCGATCAAGTTCATGAAGTTCTATTATTGATCGGTGTGACAGGGGGACGGAGTTGCTGTCACGTCCTTGGACACGGGGACGGTTCTCTTGTCTGATTTGGGCGGATGCAAGGTTTCCCGCGGAAGAAAACTCGGAACGGTACTTTGCAGAATTTCTCCGGAGCGTGAGCCTTGTCGCCCGGCCTAATAATGGCAAAGACAGGAGAACCATCTCCGTATCTTAATGACTGCGGGATTTTGACGAGATTATATCAATAATAATGCCTGTAACAATTGATACAGCCAATACGCCGGCTGCCAGCAAAGCCGTAATGAAATAAGCCAGGTCCTCCATGCCTGTTGAAAACCAGATGGACTTGACTATGCATACAACCACGATAATAAAGAGAACGATGGTGGGAATATATTTAAAGAACGCCTTCCCCCTGGACATACGCCATATCACGATCTGGAGCACAGCCACCAAAACGCCCATTACGCCAATGATCAGGGCAATTCGAAAACCGACAGCCATGGTATACCTCACATCGTTCAGTTTACAACTTATTATCCGCACTTAGGGCATTTTCAATTCATGCATCCAGGTCGAGTTTTGCGGCTGTTGCCTGCAGCGATTTATCGCTCTTTATGCTTCGCTTTAAATCGCATGCAGACACACTGCTATTACACGTAACAGGGGCTGTCGCTAAAATTGCAATGAGCAGCTGTTCAGATCTTCTTGCTGTCCTCGTCGCAGGAAGTTGTTAATGCTCAAGTTTGCTCTCGCGAGGTCGCTGGCAATCACGCCATCCAGGCGTGTGCCGGCTTAAATCTGCATCCGGCAGATTTAACCTCACTCGAGCTGCACTGTTCGCATTACAACATTCAACTGCTCCTGCGGAGGCAATTCAGCTCTGAACAGCATGCTTCCTCACGTGACAGCCCCTGTCACATATTATTAATGTGTTGTAGATATGTATTTCCTGTCCAGGGTAATGACACTGTTGAAGGATGGATCAATTTTCCTGATTTTGGCATCAATAAGTTCGCGAAGGTTTTCGTCGCTTATCCTGTAGGATGGCGGTACCACCACGTCAAAGATCAGGTTGCTGTGGGTCTTGCCGAATACTACCCGGAAATCGTGCATTGAAAGCTCGCTGTCTATCTGCTTAACAATACCGTTTACCTGGTTTCTGAGCGAGTTTACCCTTTCATCATCGGTTACTATCGGGTCCATATGGATGACCAGGTTGACATTGAGTTCGGAGAAAACATCCCTTTCAATTATGTCCATGAGATCATGGCTCTCTATGATATCCCGGTGCGAAGGCACTTCGACATGCACCGACGCAAAGTAATTGTCGCCGCCATAGCTGTGTACTACCAGGTCGTGAATGCCCAGCACACCTTCGTAGCCGAGTATTTTCTTTTCAATATCTTCCACCAGTTTTGCATCGGGAGCAGTACCCAAAAGAAGGTTCATCGTCTCCAGTATAAGTTTGATTCCCGCATAGATTATAAACAGCGCTACGGCCATGCCCATGTAGCCGTCAACCTGTACCCCGGTCAGCTTTGCAAATACTGACGAAACCAGCACGGCAGCGGTTGAAACGACATCGTTCATACTGTCCTGGCCGGAGGCTTCAAGCGCTGTGGAACTGATCATCTTCCCCAGCTTTTTATAAAAAAATCCCTGCCATAACTTTATGGCAATGGAAACCGCAAGCACGGCAATGGTAACATAGCTGAAATATACCGGCTCAGGATTTATGACTTTAAAGAAGGAAGTTTTCAGGAGCTCAAAACCCAGCAGAAGTATCACCACTGATACCATGAACCCGGTTATATATTCAGCCCGCGCATGTCCGTACGGATGCTTGTCATCAGCTGGCTTGCCGGAAATCTTGAACCCTACCAGCGTTATTACGGAAGAGCCGGCATCTGTCAGGTTGTTGACGGCATCGGCGGTTACGGCTATGCTTTTGAAAATGGTACCGACTATAAGCTTAATGGTGAAGAGTACCAGGTTTGATATGATGCCGACAGTTCCCGCAAGAGCGGCATACCTTGCCCTTACCGCCGGAGACGAGGTCTTTTGGTAATCCTTTATGAATAGTCTGATCAGTTTTTCGATCATCGCAATACCTCATGGAACCGCCCTTTCAGTACAGCGATCCCGCTTATTATATTATAAAGTTTTGCGCCAGGGATTCCAAGGTATCTCTTTTTCTTATCAGTCTGTCTTTCCCGTTCCTGTCTATCAGGACTTCAGCAGGCCTTAAGCGGCAGTTGTAATTGGAGGACATGGTATAGCCGTATGCGCCCGCGTTGAAGACAACCACTATATCATCAATATCAGCCTTCGGAAGGAGACGGTCTTTTGCAAGGATATCTCCCGTTTCGCATATATTACCCACAATGGTGGCAACTTCTTCACCGTCGTTAATATCGCCATTTTTTCTTATCACGGCAACTTCATGGTAGGAATCGTACATGACCGGGCGTACCAGGACATTGAAGCCTATGTCCGTCCCTATATACGTGTTCCCGTAATTCTTCTTGACGGAGTGAACGGTCCCCAGCAGTATGCCGCATTCAGCTACTATGTACCTGCCTGGCTCGATCTTGAAAACTACGTTTTTATTAGGATATTCAGCAAGGAACTCCTCTATAACCTTGTCGAGGTCTTTCCCCAGCTGCTTAAGATCAAGGGGCTTTTCATCCGGACGGTATGGTACCCCGAAACCTCCACCAAGGTCTATGAATGATAATGACGGAAACGCCCCGGCGATCTCAAGGAACTGCCTGACACTTTCCACATATGCTGTCCCGTCAAGGAAAAGGGAGCCTATGTGCTGATTTATCCCGGCCAGGGTCAGGTTGTACTTTTCGAGAAGGGCTTTTACTTCTTCTATGAATTCTTTCTGGACCCCGAATTTTGTTTTTTTGCCCGCTGTTATGACCTTCTCATGATGTCCTGCGCCGATGCCGGGATTGAAACGCACCGCAACCCTGCTTCCCGGGTTTATCTTTCCGTACGTTTCAAGCTGGGAAAGGGAATCCACGCTTACCAATATGTTTCTCTCGGCGGCATATTTCATTTCTTCAGCGGATACATTGTTCCCGATATAAAAGATCTGCTCCGGCCCGAATCCCGCCATCATCTCTATATATATCTCCCCGGGAGACATGGCGTCCACATCAAGGCCTTCTTCCCTTACTATCTTCAGTATTTCAAGGTTGGTATTGGCCTTAGCTGAATAGTTTATCCTGACATTCCTGTTGGAAAGCAGGTTTTTCATATCCCTGCATCTTTCTCTCAGGATTTCCTCGGAGTAAACATAAAGCGGCGTGCCGTATTTTTCTTTCAGCTTGAAACACATATCGTTGGATATAAACATACCATTTCTCCTTTATTTATTGCTTGAAAGTTCTATCAGCGTAATCTCGTTTTTCATCGCTTCCTTGAACAGGTCGACCAGGTTTTTCTTCCTCGAGTACAGGCAGGTGGAGTGAACGCTGTCCTCTATATCCCCAGTCAAAACCACCGATGAATCGGCTATCAGTCTTATATGCTCCTGCTTTTTTTCGGTATGGTATATGATAGCGCCGGGAAAATCAAAGGGAGGATTCGTAATGATGACCAGCTTCAGTTTCCTCCTGACTGCGCCTGCAAGCTCATCATTGAGCTCTTTCAGTATTTTATGCGAAACCGAGATGTAAGCGCGCTCCTTTGCGTTCCTGATGATATTCCTCATCTTATCCAGGATATGCTTCTCGCCCCTGATGGTGATATAGCCTTCAGGATCGTCAGAACGGGCTTTTAAATTATCTGAAAGGAAGCTCTTGATTTTACTGATCTCCTGTATGCGGTTGTCGCACAGTTCGGCCGGATCAACGGGTATGTAACGGGTCGAGGTACCCTCGGTAATATAGGCTGCCCCTTTTTCGACAAGCCCTGCAAGGGCCGAGTAAGTGTTTGAACGGGATATCCCTGAAATTTTCGATACTTCATATCCCGTCATCGGCCCTTCGTTTATTAAAATGGAATAGATCGTTGCTTCCTGCCTTGTTAGCTGAAGCTTCATAAGCGATTCGATCACATCCATGCCATAATCCTCCCGCGTGTTCATTTAGCTGTGTGAAAACTCTGAAGCGTATTCCTGAACAGGAACACTAATATATTAAGAAAAATATATATTATGGCATGGGTATTTGTCAATAAAAATGCAAGAAATGCTTATTCTTCTTCAGGCATCTCGAAATGACGATGCTTTTTTGCCATTTCCATTACTTCCGGATTATCGCTTTTCTTTTTCTCTTCAACTGACTGAACAGGCGAGGAAAGATTCTCATAGGTCTTAAAGAGTATGGGATCAAAATCTTCATCGTGTTCATCAGGGGGAATATCTTTTATCCTGGGGGTCTTCTTCATGCGATCCTCTCCCTTTTTGCTTTGTTTTCAAGCTTATATTCCCCCGTTATCGTTATTTAATACCTGCGCAGCTTTCACAGTAACCATAAACTTCAAGACTGTGTCCTTTGACTGTAAATCCGAACCTGTCTTCAAGGAGCTTCTCATATTCTTCAAGGGGGCATCCTTCAACTGGCAGGATTTTGCGGCACTTGATGCACAGCAGGTGGTGATGGTGTTCATTTCCGCATAACTCGTAAACAGCCCTGCTGTCATCCGGTATGCTGACCCGCACCACTATTTCCTTATCATGCAGGATCTCCAGTACCCTGTAGACCGTTGACAAACTTATGACGACATTGTCCTTCCTGAGCCTTATGAAAATATCCTCGGCTGAAAGGGGAAGCTTGCTCTCTTTCAATATTTTCAGTATGGCGATCCTGTGCCTGGTGCTTTTCAGGTTCCCATTCCTGAGCAGATCATTCAGATTCATTGATTCCATTTTAACCACCCCCTTATGCGAATCTCTTCCTGACAAACCAGGTCGTGAAGAAAATTGCCGACGAGATCAGCACGATTGTCGATCCTGTCGCGGTCTCAAAGGAGTAGGAAAGTATCAGCCCGGCAACCCCGGAAAGGAGGGAGAATACCACTGCGAGCAGATGGTACTGTCTCTGACTGCGGGCGATATTCCTCGCCGCGGCTGCAGGAAGGACAAGAAACGAGTTGATGACAAGTAAACCTATCCATGACATGGAAACCGTTACGATGACCGCAACTGCGCAGCTGAAAACAACCTCGTACCAGAAAGTATTTATCCCCCTGCTCCCGGCCAGCGAAGGATTTATGCTGACAAGCAGCAGCCTGTTGAAAACAAAAAACCAGAATATCAGTACAATTCCCAGGACAATTGCAAGAAACCCTATCTCTCTCGGCGCGATGCTCAGTATATCGCCGACAAGGTATGAATTCAGCTTCGTAAAGCTTTTCCCGCCCAAAGTTGCCAGGAATATGCCCAGGGCTATCGCGCTTGAGGAAAACACGCCTATGACCGTGTCGCCTGCCATTTTGCTTTTGTGCCTGATTACGGTTATAAGGAAGGCGAATATGACAGAAAAGGCCACTGCCGAACCTATGGGCTCAGCAAGTCCCAGGAGCCCGCCGATGGCGACTCCAGTGAAAGCTCCGTGACCAAGGGCATCCGAGAAGAATGCCATGCCGTTGTTGACGATCATGGTCCCCAGCAGGGCGAAAACAGGAGTAAGGAGTATAATGGCCAGCAAGGCGTTTTTCATGAAGATCATCTGGCCTTCCTGAGCCCATTCGAAAGGAAGCGCTTCCAGAATCTTATACCACCAGTTCACAGTGCCGTACCTCCCTTGCCCCTTTTCTCCTTCTGCCATCTCAGCGAGAAAGTGTCAAAGAAAACATCGCTGTTTAGCACCTCTTCAGGAGTCCCGGCCATCAGGACCGTTTTGTTGAGCAATACAACCCTGTCGGCATACCTCCTCACCATGTCCAGGTCATGGGAAACAAGGATTATAGACAGGTCGTAAGCGTTCCGCAGTTCCGAGACAGTTTCGTAAAAAAGCTCAAGTCCGTTCTGATCTATTCCGGATACCGGTTCGTCCAGAAGCAGTATTTCGGGAACAGGATCCAGAGCCAATGCCAGGAGCACACGCTGCAGCTCACCGCCCGAAAGTGCTCCCAGTCTTCTTGAAAGCAGGTGCCCGGCATTTACCCTGTCAAGCTGCTCCTTTACCTTATACACCTCTCTTTTGCGGCGAATAAGCCAGGCAGGATATTTCGACCGGCATGCGAGGAACAGGTCCAATACGCTGGTGGGGGACGTAGTGTCCAGGTTGAGGCTCTGGGGAACATATCCCATGACCGGAGCCTTGAGCAATCCATTATCGTACTGGACGAACTTCAGTGTCCCCGTATGGGGTATCTCGCCAAGCAGAGCCTTGATCAGCGTACTTTTTCCCGCGCCGTTGGGGCCTATTATGGCGGTAAGTTCCCCGCAATGAATATGGAGGTTCACATTTTTCAGGATCACGGTACTGCCTATTGTAACACCGAAATCCTCTATTTTTGTACAGCAAAGCCCGCAGCATCCCTGCCGGCAGGCATCATGGTTATGAAATCTTGTTTCAGTCATACAACGCCTCTATCAATACTTTCAGATTTTCTTCCATGGTTTTTTCGTAACTGTCGGGGGCAGCATCCTTAGGCCCGGTCACGACAGGATCAAGGATATAAACCTTTGCCCCGGTCTGGCTTGCGATTGAGTCGGCAGCCCTTGTGGAATACTGGGGTTCGGCAAAAAGCACCCTGACATCAAGATCCTTGATAATCCTGATTGTTTCCGCAAGCTCGCCGGCGCTCGGTTCCGACCCCGGCTCCCGTTCCACAACGGCAACAACATTCAGGCCGAATTCCTGCGCAAAGTAGGGAAAGGCTTCATGAAAAGTAACTATATCCCTCGTCTTTATATCTTTCAGTGCCTCATGCATTTTTTCTTTCAATGCTTCCAGCTTTTTTACATACTCTTCGCCGTTTTTCCTGTAAAGCTCCGCATTTTCAGGATCCAGTCCCGCAAGCCCTTCAGCGATATTCCTGACCTCCCTGATAGCGCCGCTAATGCTTACCCATACATGCGGGTTGTCTTCCCCGTGTTCGTCTTTCAGAAGCGGTATGCCTTTTGAGGCTTCGATTATTTCAAGATCGGGAAGCTGGCTTACCACCTTATCCAGGAACGATTCCATCCCCGCTCCGTTTATCACGAAGATATCCGCTTTCTCCAGCACCTTCATGTCCGCCGGAACCAGCTGGTAATCATGAAGGCAGCCTGTCTGGGGTTCGGTCATGTTCTCGACCCTCACCCCCGGAATATCATGGACAATATTGCTGGTAAACACATAGATCGGGTAGAATGATGTCACTATAAGCAAGTCATCCGTTCCCCCGGCATCGCCCGAAAGCCCTGGCCTGTTGCCTGCAGGGTCTGCGGATCTGTCAGGATCACCCTTGCCGCAGGCAGACAGAGCAAGGCTTAGGATGATAACGATTATGATGCCTGTCCTGATGAATCTGTACAAGTGTAATCCCTCCGTTCTAAATGGGAATAGTTCGCATTTGCATATACTATTATGCATCAGAATTCAAATAAAGTAAAAGTATTTTTTCATAAATCGACTGCAAACTATTCCCATTGAACGGGTTTTCAAGACGCGCTGGCTTCCATGGCTTCTTCTTTCTTGTGCTCATCTTTGCCTTCTGCGGAAGCCGTTTTATCCATTTTTATAGATCCGGAGCGAATTAAAGCGATTTTTGCCGATACAGGACCTATTAATTCGTACAAGACCGAGGATGATAAAATAACTGTCAGAAGCATATTACCCATATTGCCGTTTAAAATTCTTCTGCCCAGGAAAGCAAGTCCGATGGCTACCCCAGCCTGGGGGATCAAAGCCAGTCCTAAATAATTCTTCACTTCCTTTGTTGTTTTCGCCAAAACGCACCCCAGATAAGCACCGAGATATTTCCCGGCAATACGTAATGCAAAATATGATATGCCTACTATTCCCAGAGTGCTGAACGAGGAAATATCCAAATTCATTCCCGATACAACGAAGAATATTGACAGAACAGGGGGAGTAAACCTTTCTACCTGCTTATATAATTCCTTGTCTTTTGTCATATTGATATAGGTGGTGCCAAACAACATGCAGGAAAGCAGAGGAGAAATATCCAGCGCAGCGCATAACCCTGCAATTCCGAGAAGAAGCGATATTGTCAATATCAACCGATTATCCTCGCTTCGCTTTGGGGTCATCAGCTTGCTTAAAATTGCCCCGCTAACAAAACCAACCACTAAAGCACCGATATTATAGATTACAGGAAGGATGATTTCAGAAGCAGAAACACCTTCTCCGATATTTGCGTTAACAATAGCGGCAGCTAAGCTGAAAGCGATAAGACATACAGCATCATCAAATGCCACTACCTGCAGCAAAGTGTTTACAAAATTCCCGCGTGCATGGTATTGTCTTATGGTAACCATTGTGCTTGCCGGCGCGGTAGCTGTCGCAATTGCTCCCAAAAGCAGGCAGAAATCCCAGTTTATATTGAATATATAATGTATGGATATTGTTACAATTATTCCGGCCAGTAATGACTCAAGTAAAGTAATCACAATAACGCCAATCCCGGTTTCCTTAAAATTCTCTTTCTTGAAAAACCGGCCGACGCCAAATGCTATGAAAGCCAAGGCAATGTCGCTGACAAATCCCATGTTGTCAACCATCTTCTGTGGAATCAGGTTCAAAACATATGGACCTATCAGGATACCGGCAATTATATAGCCAGTTACATTTGGAAGTTTAGCCAGCTTGGTAATTCTGGTAACTAAAAAACCGGAAAGCAAAATTACCGATAAAGACAACAGAACAATAGTTGTGTCATTAATATGTACTAAAAAGTTACTCATTAACAGACGCTCCTTTACAACCCGATATTTTCAAATGCGGCTAAAAACACGCATGTTAAAGTCCAAAAGGATGATGAAACAATACAGCTGAAAAGATAAAACAGCTTTAAAAGATTCTGATAATTATGAAAGCGAAGCATATCAAACTTATTTAATAGAATTAGAACAATAAATCCACTGATTGCTATTTTCACTGAAAACAGATATGCCCCATGAATAACCAGATCTGCGGAAAAGCAAATCGGCAGACAGAAAAGCAAAAGCGCAATATTTGCTAAAAGGACTCCTGTCCATCCTGACAATTCCTTACCGTACTTAACGATTCTCCTGTAGTGTGAATCATGATCAGAAACTTTCTTCGCTGACAGCTGGAAGTAACGATTAAAATAATCTGAGGATGCTGGCAGCGCCTTGATAACATCATATACCAAAACGCGCCATACAAATAAAAGCTTTTGCTTCATTACTGTTGCCCCCTTTCCAGAATCATGCTATCATTATACTCAGAAAATACATAATGTAAATTTATAATATTTTTATATATAATAATGATTTTTTATATCAGGAGATGGATAAGATGATTGATACCAGGCTTTATACCTTACTGGCGGTTGTTGAAAACAACAGTTACACGAAAGCAGCAGACCAGCTTTCATTGACACAGCCAGCCGTTACTCAACATATTAAGCAATTGGAGAAGGAACTGAATGTGAGAATCTTAAATCGCGTTGGAAAAGAAATTAAGCCGACTAATGCAGGCAATATCGTAATTCAGTATGCCCGGAGAAGTATCGCATTATATAATAGAATGAAACAAAGTATTATAGAGGAACAGCGCCATGTAAGACGGCTTACGGTGGGAATTACTCATACTGCAGAAAGTAATGCGGTAGCAGAAGTGTTGGGAAGGTATTGTACAAAAAATCCCGGCACTACCATAACAATAATTTCTGATTCTATAAATAATCTTTATGATAAGCTACGACATTATGAAATAGATTTGGCTGTTGTTGAAGGGACAATCCAGGATGAAAACATCAACTCTCTTCTTCTTGACACAGATTCAATAATGTTGGTGGTATCCAACAATAACCCTTTGGCAAAAAAAAGCATGGTTACCATAAACGAATTAAAAAAACAGCCTTTAATCCTTCGAAGACCATCGTCAGGGACAAGGAACCTGTTTGCAGCCCACTTGGAAAGCAAGAACATGTCGCTTGATGATTTTAATGTTATTTTGGAAGTAGATAACATTGCCACAATTAAAGACCTTATAAGACGTGATATTGGGGTTTCTGTGCTTGCTCGCAGCGCATGTCTTGACGAACTGAAAAAAGGGAAGATTACTGTACTGCCAATAGAAAATCTCAGCATGATTCGTGAAATCAATATTCTATACCACAGTGATTTTGAGCATGTTGATATATTGGACAGTATTATGAAGGAATACAATAAGGTAATCAAGAATTACGCTTCATAAGATCTGATGATATCTGGAGTATTCTTTTCAGGGGGCAAATTTGTCCGATGTGAATATTATGAAGTAGGAGGCTTGTACAAGGAGTGTACCATGTGTATCCGGAACCGATGGAGACTTAATTGTCGGAGGTGCAGACGGTGCTGCTGTTGCTGCTTTATCTGCTGTTGCTGCCGCCGATGCTGCTGTTGCTGTCGCTGCATCTGCTGAGTTTGGTACAGGTCTCCGTAAGGCTTTGCCCCCGCCCTTACAGGTTCCCTCTTGCTGATTTGCCAATGCAGGGCTTGATATCAGCCCCGGGTCCGAACTTCCGGACCCGTTTTTTTAGAGTTTTCCCATATGTCATCTGAGACAAATTACGCCCCTGCATGGGCATCAAAAAAGGAGAGCTTACGCTCTCCTATGCAATTTGCATTACCAACGATTTACGTTGCCGGCTACTCGGTTTCCGCCACGGTTGCTTCTCTCAAGTTTCCTTGCTCTTCTGCAATCCGGGCATCTCTGAGGTTCGTTCTCAAAACCCTTTTCCTTATAGAAAGCCTGTTCGCCTTCAGTAAAGATGAATTCTGAGTTGCAATCCTTGCATATTATAGTTTTGTCCGCCATTAGCCTATACCTCCTTAATTTATTTGGATCGGGTCTTTTTGTTACTGTTCACTCCAAATAAATTAAAGAGTGCTAAACTTAAAGATTAATCCATGTATAAGACTGACTTACCGACTAAGTATAACATCAATCGCCCATAATTACAAGCAAAATATTTTAGAATTATTCAGTTGTGTGATCCGTTTTTGATATTGTCATAATAAGCCGTCAGTGATTTTGTCTCAATTTAATGTTTTGATGTAGTGTATAA
>ENA-OWPA01000200-OWPA01000200.1-bioreactor-metagenome-genome-assembly--contig:-NODE-200-length-107924-cov-6.667640_pt1 | contig 107924 bp, 97 predicted proteins | sample MGYA00238139_ERZ651803 | MGnify/ENA primary metagenome ERZ651803 (study PRJEB26909, sample SAMN07631231) | bioreactor metagenome | isolation source: Switchgrass digestor | place: USA: Dartmouth... | reverse complement strand
TTTTGAACATATAGGGAAATATGACCGGCATGTTTTGTTTCAAGCAGAAGACGGCATACGAGTTCGGATATGGCGGACTGGATCATGTCCTTGCTTCCGGTGAAGATGTGAACGTGCTGGTGTTTGATACAGAGGTTTACTCAAATACCGGCGGCCAGGCTTCAAAAGCTACTCCTACCGCTGCGGTCGCCAAGTTTGCAGCATCGGGCAAGCGTGTGAAGAAGAAGGATCTTGGCATGATAGCCGCAACCTACGGCTATGTATACGTTGCCCAGGTTGCTATGGGAGCCAACATGAACCAGTTCATGAAAGCCATCCAGGAAGCCGAAGCCCATAAAGGACCTTCACTGATAATAGCATACGCTCCCTGCATCAACCATGGTATCAAGGGCGGCATGTCCAGGACCCAGACCAGGGAGAAACAGGCTGTTGAGTCAGGCTACTGGCATCTGTGGCGTTATGTTCCCGAGCTCAAGGAACAGGGCAAGAATCCGTTCATACTTGATTCGAAGGATCCTACGGGCAGCTTCCAGGATTTCCTCAACAGCGAGGTCAGGTACACATCCCTGAAGCAGACATTCCCGGATATCGCCCAGGAACTGTTCGACGCTGCTGAGAAAGCTGCAAAGGAAAGGCTCGAGAACTACAAGAGAATGGCAAAGAGCGAGTAATACGGCCATTCAGACGGATCATCAAAGTTGACATATAATTTACACCAGGAGGGTTGTCAGTAAAACGGCAACCCTCTTTTGCTAAGATAATGCAGACTGCTTCGGACTATTGTGTGATGTCATTGTCGATGAAAACCACAGGGGTAAAGGGATAGGCAAAAAATTGGTCAGCCTGGTCGTAGAGTCTGACGAATTCAAGGACCTGAGGGGCATACTGGCAGTGACACCAACATTATATCGATAGCAGGCGCGGTTAAAATCGCTTATATTGAGAAGCTTACCGGGGCTAAGGTGACAAAGCTCATCCCAAGCCTGACATCGGAGGTAATGGAAGGCATTTCTCTGGTGTGCCACGGGAAAACAGTGAGCAGGGAAGAATCAGATTATATAGAAATGCTGCTGAACAGCATAAGCAAAGTAAAATTAATCAGGGAAGAGGAATTTGACCTGGCTACTGAGCTGACAAGCTGCATGCCGGGATTTATCGCGTCGATCTTCGAAGAAATGGTGGAATCGGCTTTCCGCCATACAGACAGCCTGAGCAGGACTGATATTGAAGAAATGGTATTGCGGACTTTATACGGAACATCCAGGTTGTTCATAGAAAAGAACATGGGTTTTAGCGAAATGATCGACCGAGTGGCCACTAAAGGCGGGATAACTGAGGAAGGGGTCAAAGCCCTCAGAAAAGGACTGCCTGACGTGTTTGATAAAATGTTCGACAATACATTATTTAAGAGAAAACTTATCAATGAAAAGATTGAGCAAAACCAGGTGATGAAATGAGAAACCGCTGAGCAATCCCAGGCTAATGAGTTTTCGTTAATGATCGGAGAAAGCTATATATCTCTTCAGGATTGGGACTATGAGGTCAATATACCAGGCATCCTGGGGGATCCATTGCAGGAAACTCAAGAAATATTATAGCTTCCATAACTTATCTCCTGTCTGTAATGTAAGCAATAATTAATATTCTGTAAACAATTATATTAGAAATAAGAAAATTATTGGGAGAATTAACATTCAATTTGCTATTTGCTCTCTATTCGGTGATCAGAAACCGGAATGATCTATGTGACAAGCCGGGTGTTCGATAGACCCGGGTAATTGACGGACCGCTACTTTGCCAGCTGGTCCCAGTGTTCATAGGCTTCCTTGAGCTCCATAATGGCATTTGTCTTGTCCTTTGCGAGAATCGCGCCTTCCAGGCGGGCCAGGCTTATATAGAAAGATTTTATTTCATCCCTCTCCGAGCTGAACTGGACCCGGTTTACTATCCGATTCCATTTGGCATGGAGTTCTTTTGCTTTAATACCCGCGTCAGCCCAATTTTCATCCTGAACTGTACGAATAAGCTCATCAATTGCTTCAGGTATGTTATCATCGTCACCCAGCGGCTTTTTAAGGAAATCGCCGCTCAACATTATACCTAAGAAAAGAAGCATAGATAAAACAGGGATCGCAATCACCATTAATTTTCTCATTCCGGCACCCTCCTAAAAAGGTCCCCTGTAGTCGCCCACATCGATGGCTTTTAGTATGTGATCGTCGTATTTGTCTATATAAAGGCTTCCCTGAGGATTTATCGTAGCTAAAAATACCTCAGAGATACTATTTATACCCTGTGCTTTTAGCTGATTCATGAGCCATGCTTCGTCCTTTCCGGCCTGCTTCAGGTTATCGGCGAACAAGATGCCATCATATATAAGCTCTGTGCCGATACCCTTGTCCTTGACCTGGATGTTCATATCATTTGGCGTAAGAGGCTGATACTCAGGCTTTTTAAGTACCGAAAGCCGGCCGTTGGACTCCATGATAGCATAGCTTACCTCGTTAAGATCGAATATACCCTGGTTCCTTAACAGTTCAATGATATCCGATGCCCTGTATTTGGACTTTTTCAATGCCCCTTCAAGGATCTTCCCGTTCATGATGACGATATCAGGCTGTCCTTCAAGAACCTTTGCGGCATATCTCCATTTCAGGGTGATAATTTCCATAAGGTATCCCAGGGCTGCCCATGTGATAAGACCAACCCAGTGGGGCCATGCCCTGCTTGACAGATCCGTGGTCAGGGATGCTGCAATGGAACCTATCGTAATACCAAGAACATAATCGAAAAATGTGAGTTGACTTATTTGCTCCTTACCGATTATTCTGGTAAATATGAGCAGGGAAAAAAAGGCGATTATGGACCTGACAAATACAACCAAGCCCTCGTTCAATGAAAAAATCACTCCCGGTAATCAATGCTATTTTATTATTGTGTCGATGTAATATTTTTTTATGCTGTTATAAAATCAATATAAAAGTGAGGCGATTGAGTTGATTATTGATTTCCATACCCACTGTTTCCCGGATGAGCTCGCTGAGAAGGCTGTTTCGGCTTTATCCGTGAAAGCGGGCATACCGGCAATGCTGAACGGAACGGCAGGCGATCTGAAGAGATCGATGGAAGTAAACGGGATAACTGGTTCCGTGATTTTTAACATTGCTACGAAGCCGTCACAGACTGAAAAGATAAATAGCTGGGCAGCAAATATACAGGATGAAAATATCATATCCTTTGGCAGCATCCATCCGCTTTATGAGGACTGGAAAAACGAGCTTAAGCGTATCAGGGAGCTTGGGCTTAAAGGGATTAAATACCATCCCGAATACCAGGAGTTCTATGTGGATGATGAAACCATGTTCCCCATATATGAGCTTGCTTTTGAACTTGGTCTTGTCATAGCGTTCCATGCGGGCGAGGACATCGGGTACGCGCCGCCTTACCATTGCACGCCTGAAAGGCTTGCAGTGTTATTGGAGCGATTTAAAGGCGGAAAGATAGTGGCGGCCCATATGGGAGGATTTAGATACTGGGACGAGGTCGAAAAGCATCTTGTGGGGAAAGACATTTATCTTGATACTTCCTATGCTGTAGGAATGATGGATGACGAACAGGCGAAACGTATCATTCACGAACATGGATACAGGAAGATCCTGTTTGGATCCGATGCGCCCTGGACAGACCAGGGCTGGGCTATCCAATGTATAAAAAACCTTCGCCTTGAACCGGAGGCCGAAGAGGCAATACTGTATAATAACGCAGTTGATTTGCTGGGCTTGTAAGAGCCCTTTTTTATTGGTTCTTATACACTTCCTTCATGTTTTGTATCCCTGATTGTTAATCATTGCTTTTCCAAAATGAACCAAAGGCAAAATATCCCAGTCTGCTTAGTGTTCGCATCTTGCGGCAGTTCATCAAGGGATGGTTCTGCAAGATCATCGGCTTTGTTCCAAAAAGGTTCCGTACCCATGGCTTCATCGATGCCGGAGTACGCCAATGCTTACTCAGATGCGCTTTATTTTTCAGGAGAAATGGATGCATATGGTTTCGATGTGCCTGACTTCAACACCGAGGAGTATAACAGTATTACTGAAAGAGGATTTGTTTCAGCGTATAAAGTGCCGCTGTCTACCTTTTCCATCGACGTGGACACGGCTTCCTACTCAAACGTAAGGCGATACCTGCAGAACGGGCAGCAGGTACCCCGGGACGCTGTCCGGATCGAGGAAATGATAAACTACTTCAGGTACGATTATCCGAAACCCCAGGGAGATGTACCGTTTTCTGTTTACACCGAGATCTCGGATTGCCCGTGGAATAATGACAGCAAGCTGCTGCTTATAGGTCTCCAGGGCAAAGAGGTCGACCTCTCCGATATACCGCCCAGCCACCTTGTTTTCCTTATCGATGTTTCGGGTTCGATGTGGAGTGAGAATAAACTTCCGCTGGTCAAGAAAGCGCTTGCTTTGCTTGTTGAAAACCTGCGTCCCCAGGACAGGATATCGATAGTTACTTATGCCGGGAGCGATTCGGTAGTAATGGAAGGTGTTCCGGGGGACAGGAAACTGGAGATAACTGAGGCAATAGAGAGCCTTGAGGCCGGAGGTGCGACAGCGGGGGCCAAAGGTATAGAGACAGCCTATGAAATAGCGAAGAAGTATTTTATCAAAGGCGGCAATAACCGGGTGATCCTCGCGACGGACGGAGATTTCAATGTGGGCGTTTCAAGCGAGGGCGAGCTTACCAGGCTGATAGAAAAGAAACGGGGAGAGGGTGTTTACCTGTCTGTAATGGGCTTCGGCCAGGGCAATATCAAGGACAATAAAATGGAAGCTCTCGCTGACAATGGCAACGGCAATTACTCGTATATAGATTCGCTCCTGGAAGCCAGGAAGGTCCTCGTGGAAGAAATGGGAGGAACGCTGCTGACTATAGCCAAAGATGTAAAGATCCAGGTCGAGTTCAATCCTGAGAAAGTCAGGGAGTATCGGCTGATAGGGTATGAAAACAGGATGCTCAATGACGAGGACTTCGATGATGACACAAAGGACGCCGGCGAACTGGGAGCGGGACACAGGGTAACCGCGCTTTATGAAATAATTCCTGCGGCCGAGGGAGAGAAAATCGAAGGAAATGACCTGAAATACCAGTATTCTGTTGTCAAGGGAAGCGATGAATGGCTCAATATCCAGATCAGGTACAAGGAACCCGAAGAAGAAACCAGCAAGCTGCTTGCATTCCCGGTGGACGACAGTCATATCAGGAGCGTGATGTCGGATAATTTTGCCTTCGCTTCGGCTGCAGCCGAGTTCGGACTCCTGCTGAGGGACTCCGAATACAAGGGCGGCAGCAGTTTTGAGAATATTTACAGAAGGATCGCCGGCCTGCCTGGTGTAAAAGAAGATCCTTACAAGGCTGAGTTCCTTGAAATGGTGAAAAGCCTGAAGACGAACATTAATCCTTAATAACAATGTCAAAAAGGCGGTCATCTCCGGATGACCGCCTTTTTCCTCAACTTTTGCTGTTGTCAGAAGACGAGCCGCTGTCTTCACAGAGCTGTTTCTTTGCTGCGATTATGGCAAGGTTGTCACCGATCGAGGTAAACAGGCCGGAGAGAATACCGATTTCGTCGACCGACAATCCGTCAGACAAAATGATTGCTATAGCCGCTGCCAGCAGGATAAAATCAATGCCGGGGATACTTTTTGGCATATCGTCGCCTCCTCTATCAGGATATGCGTGGGGCTGAATTCAGTGATTTACGTAATATCAAAACCTTCCAGCCCACCAGTTCCGGGATTTATCTATCATTGTAAAAGTAATTTTAGTATAATTTAAAATGGATTCAGAGAAGGATACTCTGCGAATATCTGCATGAATCATATATTACAGGGAGATATACCCATGCGGCTTATACTTGTTTTACTCCTGTCACTGGCGCTTGTGCTGTCAGGGTGCGGCGGCCAGTCGCCTTCCGAGTTCAGCCGCTTTGCTCCGGAGGAGTCACAGCGGCTTATTATTTACACATCACACAAAAAGGAAATTTATGAGCCCATTATTCGTGAATTTGAGCAGCGTACGGGCATATGGGTCGAAATCGTAACCGGAGGTACAACGGAGCTTCTTCAGAAGATCGCTTCAGGAGACACCCGGTGCGACCTGCTGTTCGGAGGAGGCATTGACAGCCTTAGTGCTTACAGCGATTTATTCACCGTATACGAAAGCCCCGAACTGGAAAATGTTCCTGATTCAATGCGTGGAAACGGTGAATGGACTCCTTTTTCCTCGTTGCCCATCGTACTTATCTACAATCCCAAGCTTGTTAAATTCAATCCTCCCGAGGGTTGGAGCAGTCTTCTTGACCCCGAATGGAAGGGTAAAATTGCTTTCGCAAACCCGACTGTTTCCGGATCAAGCTATACGGCGCTGGTCACCATGATAAAAGCTCTTGAAAGAGAACCGATGGAGTGTATCGCGGAATTTTATAAAAACCTCGATGGAAAGGTTATTGCAAGTTCATCCGAGGTGATCCACGCCGTGGCGCAGGGAGAGTACTTCATTGGAGTCACACTGGAGGTATCAGCCATAGAAGGTATCAAGGAGGGCTATGACATAGCGATAGTTTATCCGGAAGAAGGAACCAGCATTGTTCCCGACGGAGCGGCGATCGTGAAAAACTGCCGACATGAAGAGAGTGCCAGGCGCTTCCTGGACTTCATCCTAAGTACGGATGTCCAGAGTCGGCTGTACGATGCATTCTCTCGCAGACCGGTGCGTAACGGTATATACATTCCTGCAGCAAGCGGACTGAAAAGCATAGAGTATGATATTGAATGGGCAGGCAGCCATCATGCGGATATCCTCCGGTTTTGGGCAGAGCTCGGCAGGGGGGCGTCAAAATGAGGGCATTGGCAAAGCGGTCGTTTAAAAACCGTATATTTATCACCATCCTGCTGGTAGCGCTTCTGCCGTTGTTCCTGTGCGCCGTTTTGATGTTACAGGTTCAGATAAAACGCAGTGAAGCGGAACTTATCCAGCAGGCAAACCAGGAGCTGGATTCCCTGGCCGGCGTATTAACGGAAACCCTGGAGGGTATCGATGCAATCACACATGAACTGGCGACAAGCACCCTTGTACGCAGCACCCTGCGCCGCGGCGGCAGCGATTCGCGTGTCCTCTACCAGTTTTTGTTCCACACCACGAATGAATACAGGAATGCAGCGCAGTTTGATATATATGATTCAAGCGGATTTTGCCGTTATACAACCGCCAGTGACCTGCCGGACAAAGCCATGGAACTTGACTGGGGAATCATCTATGCCGCCAGGCATGATGAGGGATTTGTCCTCCAGGAAAACGGAAGGAAGGGGCTAATCGGGGCTCGTGCCATCCGCACTTATGATGGCAATATCCTGGGATACCTGGTTGTCACCCTCTGGGAGGAAGGTATCGAATCGCTGTTCAGGGGCAGATATAGCTCGGTAAATAACGTCATCCTTCTTGATCCGACGTGGCGCGCGGCATATTATTCCCAGTCGGCTCAGGGGCTTGCCACGACGGGCGCGCTGAGAGAACAGCTGCTAAACGGCGAACCGCTTACCGGTAGGGAGGGTGAGTTCAATTTTTATGTCAGAGAATTTGGCGATGACGGATTCACTCTGATCCTGCAGCAGCCCCGTACTTTTACTTCGGCGGTCATGCGGTCGTTGTACTCCGTGAGCGCAATAACAGGATTATTGTGCCTGATTCTGTGCCTTGGATGCGCATGGGTCCTGAGCCGGCACCTGTCAAAACCTGTGGATGAGCTCGATACGGCGATGAGAGAAGTTGAAAAGGGCAATTACGAAATACAACTGGAAACCAGCCGGACAGACGAGTTCGGAAGGCTCGCCAGCTCATTCAACCGCATGACGAGGGAATACCTGCTGAACCTTGAGAGTTCAGTGCAGCGGCAAAAGGAACTTAATGAAACGCAGCTGCGCATGATGCAGGCACAGCTGAATCCGCATTTTCTTTACAACACGCTCGATTCCATGAAATGGCTCGGAGTTACGCATGGCGTGCCGCAGGTCGCCACGCTGGCAACCAACCTTGCGACCATTCTGCGTGCCAGCATCTCGGAAGGTGAATTTGTTACGCTTCAGCAGGAACTGGAGCTCATTGAGCGCTATATCGACATACAATCGATCCGTTTCGGGGACAGGTTCACCTGCGAGATAGACATTGACGACAAGTTCCAAAGCTGCCTGGTACCGAAACTGGTATTGCAGCCGCTGGTGGAGAATGCTATTATCCATGGCGTAGAAGGACGTAATGATGGTTATATCAAGGTCAGGGCGGAAGAACAGGATGGAGCGCTTCTGCTTACCGTTTCGGACAATGGCCGCGGGATCCCGGAGGAGATCCTGGAAAAACTGAATTCTCCGGACGGGATGAAACCAAGCGGACACCTTGGGCTATACAACGTGGACAGGATTATACGACTGCATTACGGAGACCAGTACGGCATATCGGCTGAAAGCGTGAAGGGTGAGGGAAGCCGTGTGCAGCTTCGTTTACCAATCCAGAGAGAGGAGAAGAATGATGCTGAAGGTACTTATAGTTGATGACGAACCCATGGTGCGTAAAGGAATCGTGCTTGGCTTTGACTGGGCAGCCATGGACTGTGTGATCGTGGGAGAGGCGGCAAACGGCGAGGAAGGGCTTGCCGCAGTGGAAGCTTATAATCCGAACCTGATAATTACGGATATCAGGATGCCTAATATGGATGGGCTCGAGATGCTACGCGAACTGAGACGCCGGGGCAATCGCGCCCACGTTATAATACTTACCGCTTACAGCGATTTTTCGTATGCCAGGAACGCATTGCAATACGGTGCTGACGATTATCTTCTCAAGCCGTTCCATAACCAGGAACTGGTGGCGGCAATCAACCGGATCAAGCAAAAAGTACAGGAACGCATAACGCTTACCCCGCAGGATGTGCTTCCGCTGGTTAAGGGAGACAAGAGCAAGTATGTTCTCCTGGCAATGAACTATATTGCAGAGCACTACAGCGATCCGGGCATCGGCATTACGCAGATTGCCAATTCCCTCGGGGTGAGCGAAGGCCACCTGAGCCATGTATTCAAGAAAGAGACCAGCTACACTATTATCGGGTACCTGACCCAGTATCGTATCCATGTAGCCATGAAACTGCTGCAGGATTGCCGCTATAAAATCTATGAAGTGGCTGAGATGGTGGGCTACCGCGACGTGGCGTACTTTGGAAGCACGTTCAAGAAACTTACGGGTCTGTCTCCGTCGGAATACCAGGATCGCTGCATGTAATATGTGCAATATCAACAAAGAAAAGTCTGGCAAATCCAGGACTCTCGGTAAAATCGCAGAATAAAAGGTATATTCGCAGTTTTATCCCGTTTATTTTCAGTGGGTGTGCCAATAAACTATAAAGTAGATTATCCATGTACAAAAAAAGGAGTGAATCAAGATGAAAAAAATACTTGCAATCATGCTGGCTCTTGTGATGCTACTGGGCCTTGCAGCCTGCGGAGCAGGTAACAACACGACACCCACTGGTTCAGCTACCCCCGCGCCTTCCTCAAGCCAGCCTGGTGCACCGACCAATGAACCGGAAGAGGAAAAAGACTATTCCGGCTACACAATCCGCATCTACTCCAACTCCAACTCGACCGAGCGTACAACCTGGCTTATAAATGAAGCCAAAGAAGCAGGATTCACCATTTCGTTAGACGACAACAGTGTTATATCCGGTGACGTTGCTGCTATCCAGGCTGCCAACGAGAACAAGGACGGAGATATCCTGTTCGGTCTGAACGAAACCCGCTGGAGCCAGGTCGTTAACGGTGCTTATGAGAACCTTAAGCTTATCGACTGGAAACCTTCCTGGGCTGACGAGGTCGGCGAATACGTATATCCCGGAAAAGCCTATGGCCTTGTTATCCAGAACGTTCTTATGCTGTATCGTACCGATGAGCTTGGAACCAATGGCAAGGAACTGAAGTTCAAGCACTGGGCCGACATAGTTGACTGCGGATACAAATGGTATCGCCAGAACAAGGTCGGCGGAACCACCAACTCGAATATAAACTCAGCTATACTGTATCCTTTCGTTGATCCCAGTTCACCGGCCGGCGGAATCTCCGTAGAAGGCTGGAAGACCCTGTGGAAATACTGCGCTAACGGCGTATATTCCGCTGACAGCACCTATACTTACGGTTTCGACCCGCTGAACAAGGGCGACGTTGCTGTTTCAACATTCTACTCATCTTCACTGTACGGCAAGATCGATGCTGCTGCTGAAAGCTCCAGCAATCCGCTCCGCGGTACATTGAAGCCTGAAAACTGGGCGCTTGTCGATATCGAGGACGGTACATACTACATCGCCGAGTACATTGGTATTCTTGACAAGCCAGGAAGGACACCTGAACAGACCGAAGCAGTCCTTGCATTCGCTGAATGGTTCGGATCCGCTGAAACACAGGCTGCATGGGGCGAAGAGTTTGACTCATATCCCTGCAACGCTGCAGCTGCCGCTATTCTCTATCCGGACGGAATTCCTTCAATCTACAAGATCAAGAACTTCGCGCTCAATAAAGTGGAAGGCACAAATATGACTTATGCTGAATACGTTGCCGCACATTCCAACGAATGGACCAACATCATGACCAACCTGGGCTTCTATTGGAATGATCCTACCAAGGCTGTTACCGAACCTGATTGGGATAATCTTGACTGGGCAACGCTTACACAGAGCAAGTAAGTGGCATAACGCCGGTTTTCGATGGCGAGCCCGCCTAAGGCTCGCCATCGGTATATTGACCCTGTATCTCTGTACCGATATTGGAGGACTCTTCTATGATTCGGATCAATAACATCGTGGTGAAGTTTGGAGACTTCACTGCACTGAACAAAATAAACGTCCATGTGAAAGAGGGCGAGTTCTTTACCTTCCTTGGCCCTTCAGGCTGCGGCAAGACCACTACCCTCAGGACTATCACCGGCTTCATCGAACCGACAGAGGGGACTATTGAGGTCAAAGGACGCGATATCACGCATGTTCCCATCGAGGACCGCAATATAGGGATCGTGTTCCAGAACTATGCCCTGTTCCCTACCATGACCGTTTATGACAATATCGCCTTTGGTCTTCGGGTAAAAAAGCTGAACAGAAAAGATATCGATCTTAAGGTTCGTGAGATTGCAAGGAAGGTCGAACTCTCCGACGACCAGCTGAAAAGGGCTGTATCAGAGCTTTCCGGCGGCCAGCAGCAGCGTGTTGCCATTGCCCGCGCACTGGTCCTGGAACCGTCGATCATATGCATGGATGAGCCCCTTTCCAACCTTGATGCCAAGCTCCGCGTACAGCTTAGAAATGAACTGAAAAAGATGCAGAAAGACTTTGGCATCACGACCATTTATGTCACCCATGACCAGGAAGAAGCGCTGACGCTGTCCGACCGCATAGCAGTGTTCAACAAGGGTGTCATCGAACAGATAGGAACACCCAACGAGGTATACAATTACTCCAGGACAGAGTTCGTATGTAACTTCATCGGTGATATCAACCGCCTGTGCGAAGATATCGTAAGACAGATGGCCGTGAAAGGCGCCCAGGTGGATCCGGGCAAGCACAATTACATACGTCTTGAACGGGTACATGTCAATACGCCGCCCACAGAGGAAGACCTGGTTCTCGATGCCCGAGTTGACAGCCGCGAATACTATGGCATATATATCAAGTATTATCTCGATCTGGGCTGCCAGACCATAAAAGTCATAGAGAGAAATGACGGCGTCAATATCTATGAACCGGGCCAGATGGTCAAAGTCGTAATTAATCCGCGCGATATCATGGCCTATCCCGCAAATGCAGCGGCAGAGGAGAGGTGATGTCATGACTGATCTTGTAAATAGACGTTCCCTGACATCAATATTTTTCAAGACCCTGGGTATATCGCTTTTTATATACCTGTTCCTGGGGTTTATGGTGCTGCCATGCTTAAATACTCTGACCAGCATTTTCAGGGAAACCAACGCAGCCGGCGAGCCTGACCCGTTTGCGGTCATCAGGTTCTTCTTTGCCGGCAATATGAAGAACTATGTGCTTAACTCCCTGAAGCTTGCTGTTATACTGGTCGTCACGGTAAATGTAGTTGGCGTATCCATCGTATTATTGACGGAATACTTCGACATTAAGGGCGCAAAAATCCTGCGCCTTGGCTATATGACCACCCTCATTTATTCAGGTGTTGCCCTTGTCACAGGTTACCAGTTCCTCTATGACGATGACGGTATCCTTACAACAAGGCTCCTGGAGTTATTCCCCAACATGAACCCGAACTGGTTCACGGGATTTAACGCAGTCCTCTTTACAATGACATTCGCATGTACGAGCAATCATGCGTTGTTTTTACGAAATGCCATCCGAAATATCGACTATAATACCGTTGAGGCCGCGCGAAACATGGGCGCCAGGCCGTTCAAGGTCTTGTTCAGGGTCGTGTTTCCTACCCTGACCCCGACAATGTTCTCGCTGACTGTCATGACCTTTGTTACAGGCCTTTGCGCCATGTCTGCGCCGACCCTTTTGGGATATGACTCAATTAACCCTGAAATCGTACGCCTCGCGGGTTCTTCGAGCGCAGACGAGTCGTTCCCACAGGCAAGGGCAGCACTGCTGTCAATAATCCTGGCGATGTTTACCATCATATTGCTTTCAATACTTTCTGCTTACGAACGCAAAGGGCATTACCTCTCGGTTTCAAAAACAAAGGCAAGGCTTCAGAAGCAGAAGATTACCAATCCGGTGGCAAATGTTCTGGCGCATATCTACGCATATGTGCTGTTCGTAATCTACATGATACCGGTAGTGATGATCATACTGTTCTCGTTCCAGCCTTATACCTCAATCCGCATGAAAAATATTGACTTTAAAAACTGGACGCTGCTTAACTTCTTTGGCTCAGCCGATTACCAGTACATGACATCACGCGGCACCTACAAGACCCGTAAAGGTTCCATATCCGGATTGTTTTCCAACGAAGCAACCCTGGCGGGCATTAAGATCAGCTTTATCATGTCGGTTGCTGCAGCTGCGCTGGCTTGCGTCATTGTTGTCATAGTCTGCAATTATATCTTTAAGAACAGGAATAAGAAAACAAGCACTGTCCTGGAATACTGCCTCCTGTTCCCCTGGCTGCTGCCGACCATCCTGATTTGTTACTCCTACAGGGTTTTCTTTAACAACGAAACAATCTGGTACGTGGGCAACCTGAACCTCTATTATGCTGAAAGAGTGAGATTTCTGATTATCCTGGCGTATACGGTGGTTAGACTGCCGTTCTCGCTGAGAATGATCAAGGCAGCCTTCTATGCCATTGATGAAGAACTGGAGGATGCAGCGCGCAACCTCGGTGCAAGCGGACTGAGGACATTCCTTCAGGTCAAGCTGCCAATTATCCTGCCGAGTGTACTGGCAGTGTTCGCGCTTAATTTCAACTACCTGTTTACCGAGTATGATATGTCGGCCACATTCGCCAGCTCTTATGCGACAAGCTACGCTATGGTCATCCAGTCCATGACGAGGGAGGAAGGCCTGTACGGTTACAACGTCAACGCTTCCGGGCGCCGATGCGCATCCACGGTGTTCATTATGATAGTTTCCGGTATCATCCTGTATCTCGTATATGGGGTTGGCGGACGTGACCTTGGCGAACGCCTCGCGATCAGGGATAAACGCCGAAAACGCTGGCAGAAGATAAAAGCGCGTTTCCAGCGGGAACCCGTGCAAAGCACCACATGATCCAGGAGCATTAAGTTTTTATATAAGCAAAAAAGCCCTTGACCAAGGGCTTTTTTGCATCTATGGGATACATATTACCGTACCAATCCACATCCTGGCTGTTTTATAAGCAGATCATCCCTGACATGGAGAAGCTGTACCCGGCCAACCGGATACCCTCGATGAGCGATTCGTCTTCCCCGCAGGGGAGCGGTCTGGCGGAGCATTCCATGGCTTGCAGAAGGTCGACGGATACTATATTTATTACAAACTCCGGCGCCTCTTAGATATTAATCACAGTATCCTTTTTCGTGCCATCGGACCTGTTGACCGCGGAAAAAGCAAGGAAAACCGGACAGGCCGTTAAAAAACCGGCAAGCAAGATAATTGCGAAAATAGGATTATAATAAAAAGTCGGCTCATAGTTTAAGCCGACATGGTCATAGAACATTTAAGCTTTGTACTTTATTATTGTCTTAGAAATACTTCTTCTTGCCCATTACTTCCTGTACCATCCTCAGGGCTTCGCCGAAGCGCTGGTAATGGACAACCTCGCGTTCCCTCAGGAAGCGGAGGGGATCGATGACATCAGGATCGTCCGCCATGCGGATCAGGTAGTCATATGTAGCCCTTGCTTTCTGTTCGGCGGCGAGGTCCTCGTTGAGGTTGGCAATAGGATCTTCCATGGACTCAATGTATGCCGCGGTGAACGGAACGCCGTTGGAATCGGAAGGATAAACGGCCCTGCCATGGATGGCATAAATCGTATCTACGTGCAGTTTTTCCAGTTCCTTCGGAGGTACCTTGTCCATGAGCTGATGTACCATGGTGCCTATTATTTCAAGATGCGCGAGTTCTTCGGTCCCTATATCATTCAGTATCGCTTTTGTTTCCTTGGTGGGCATCGAGAACCTCTGGCTCAGGTAGCGCAGCGATGCTGCCAGCTCTCCGTTAGGACCGCCGTACTGTGTGAGTATGTTAATAGCCATTCTGGGGTCCGGCTTCTTGATATTTACAGGGTACTGGGTCTTTTTCTCATAAAACCACATTGTTCATGCCTCCTTTGGGGTCCCATGGCCACGGATCGTTTATCCACTGCCAGCAGGTCGTGTTAGGCAGGTAACGCGGGGTCAGAGGCCCGTATTTAGCTTGATACTGACGCTTGAGATTTTCAGACTGTTCCAGGGCCATTTTGTAGTCCCGGAGAGCGTTTGCGTCGGAAGGGTGCGTGTCGAGGAAAAGTTGCAGATCGTAAAGGGCGAAATCGTATGCCATTATCTGTTCCAGCAGGGTAGTCTGTTCATCCATGCAAAACACCTCCAATTCATTTGACTAATTCCGGGAAAACCGTTCCTTTTTTCAGAGCTTCCTGTGCTGGCATTATTCTGTTGTAGATCTGGTAGGGCACATATGCCTGGGAAAGTTCAGGTCTTACAGGCATGACCGGTATCATGGTCACTTCACCTGTACAGTTATTTCCGGCATATATTGATACTACATTTGGACTTATAGCTGGATTTGGACTTAAACCTTGATTAATATTCGGGTTTTCCATGATAGATAAGCCTCCATGCTTGTTTCTGGTTTATAATATGTACAAGCATGAGATTGTGTGAATTTGATAACATATGCTGCCAACGAAGAAAAAGCCCTTTTTACTTGTTGAAAAAGGGTAAATATATATGATAATAAATACGTTGGCAACTAATTTTCGGGAGGTGTGTTATGGCTAAGAATGACATCAGGATCAATATCTGCGGAGAAGATATTTATGTCAGCAGGGGCACCAGGATTGAAGAACTGGTTAAAGGAAGAAAAGGGAAAAAAGGCTCGCTCATCGTAGCTGCCCTTGTAAACAATGAAATAAGGGAACTGACTTATCCCATAGAGAATGAGTGCAGTATAAACTTCGTGGACATGACGTCCGAAGACGGCATAAGGATATATGAAAGAGGACTGAAGTTTTTACTTATAAAAGCCGTGCACGATTTGTTCCCCGGAAAGGAATTGCAGATACGTCATTCGGTCAGCAGGGGTGTTTTCTTTGAGATAATCGGTTATTATGCGACGGCCGAGGATGCCGCCAGGATTGAAAAACGCATGCGTGAGTTGGCAGAACAGGATATAAAGTTTGAGAAAGTCATGATATCCATTGATAAGGCGCGGGAAAAATACCTGACAAACGGCTGGGAAGACAGGTACAGGGTTATCGAGAACCGCGAAAAGGACTATGTCACATATTACGTTCTTGACGATGTGGAAGACTATTTCTACGGGTACATGGTACCAAGCACCGGCTACCTGACCCTGTTCGGACTTGAAGCCGATAACGGCGGACTTGTCCTGATCCTGCCAAAGAAAGAAAATCCGACTGCCCTTCCCGACGTTCCCATCCCCAGGAAACTGTTCAATATTTTCAAAGAGTACGGGGAATGGATCAACATTCTCGGCGTGGAAGACGTAGGAAAGCTGAATGATGTCATTGAAAACAACAGGCTGAAGGAGTTCGTGCTTATAGCCGAAGCGCTCCATGAGAAAAAGATAGCCATAATTGCCGATATGATAAAACAATGCCAGCCGGATAAAAGGCTGATAATGATAGCGGGTCCCTCATCCTCGGGGAAGACCACCTTTGCGCAGAGACTCTCGATCCAGCTTCGTGTTAACGGCATACAGCCGCTCAACATATCAGTAGATGATTACTTTGTAGACAAGACCAGGACCCCCCTGGACGAGGACGGAAAGCCTGACTATGAGTCACTGGAGACAGTGGATCTGGACCTGTTCAACAATGATCTGAACACTTTGCTGGCTGGCGGGGAAATTGACCTTCCCACTTTCAATTTCGTAACCGGAATGAGAGAGTACAGGGGCAAGAAACTCAAGCTGGAAGAAGGGCAGGTATTGGTTATAGAAGGCATCCATGCCCTGAATCCAAAACTTACAAGGGATATAAGGCCGGAAAACAAGTTCAATATATATATAAGCGCTATTACATCCATGCGCTTAGACAAGCACAACCGTATTCCCACCACAGATCTGAGGCTTATCAGGCGGATAGTCAGGGACTTCAGGTACAGGGGAACGTCTGCAGCGCGGACTATCGATATGTGGCCGAGCGTCAGGAAAGGCGAGGAGCGGAATATATTCCCGTTCCAGGAAGAGGCTGATGCCATGTTCAATTCGTCTCTGATTTACGAGCTCCTGATCTTAAAGCCGCTGATAATGCCCCTGCTGCAGGAGATATCGAGCGATATGCCACAGTATTCAGAAGCGCGCAGGCTTATAGAATTCTTAAGCTACTTCCTTTCCGGACCAACGGATCATGTTCCGGCGAATTCGATCCTGAGAGAATTTATCGGCGGTTCGGTATTCGCTGAATGATAATTTCGCAATAAAAGGGATGACATGCTGCGCGTCCGTTCCGAAGCGGGTACAATGTACGGATATAAACAAAAGGACAAGGAGAAAGAATGAAAAAACTAAAAATGTTCGCCACGGCTGCTTTTGGCGTGGAATCCGTGGTTGCGAGGGAATTGAAACACCTTGGGTATGGAGAGACATACACTGAAAACGGCAAGATATTCTTTGACGGGGACCTTGAGGCCATATGCCGCGCCAATATCTGGCTGCGGTCGTCGGAACGGGTCTACATTTTAATGGGCGAGTTTAATGCTACCACGTTTACCGAGTTATTTGACGGGACAATCTCGATACCATGGGAGGACTGGCTTCCGAAAGACGCGGAGTTTCCAGTCACCGGCAGCTGTGTCAAATCCACTCTCATGAGCATTTCCGATTGCCAGTCAATAATAAAGAAGGCGATAGTGGAAAGGCTTAAGAAGGTTTACCGCCTGGAAACCTTCCCTGAGACGGGACCAAGGTATCATATCGATTTCAGCATAACAAAAGATAAGGTTTTGATTGCGCTGGACACTACCGGAGCCGGGCTTCATAAAAGGGGGTACAGGAGCCTTGGATACGAAGCTCCCATCAAGGAGACCCTTGCAGCCGCATTGCTTATGATCAGCCGCTGGTCTCCGGGAAGACCCCTGATCGACCCTTTCTGCGGTTCGGGGACGATTCCTGTTGAGGCCGCCCTGATGACCATAAACAAAGCTCCCGGTATTGACAGGGAATTCGACAGCCAGGAATGGCCGTCAATACCGAAGAAATTATGGTATGACGTTCTCAATGAGGCAAGGGATCTTATAAAGCCGGTAAACGAGATAACCATACAGGGCTTCGATATAAACCCGGAAGCCATAAGCATGGCAAAGTACCATGCCAGGCAGGCAGGGGTTTCGGATATCATCCATTTCCAGGTCCGCGATGTCAGGGAAATCTCGTCCAGGGCAAAGTACGGGTTCATCGTAACCAATCCTCCGTACGGTCAGAGACTGGGAGAGAAGAAAGAAAACCGCCTGCTTTACCGGGAGATGGGGAAGAGCTTCAGGAAACTTCCCACATGGTCGTATTATATTATCAGCGCTGACCCGGAGTTTGAAAAGCATTTCGGCCGGAAGGCCGACAAGAACCGTAAGCTCTTTAACGGCGGACTTCTCTGCTATTACTACCAGTATTTTGGCCCGAAACCGGAAGTCAGACAGGGGAATGACGCTGTCTTATGATCAGATCATGTTTTATTTAGCGGCGTGCCTGCATGGATCTAAGCGCAGCACGAATAGCGGAGCGATAAATCGTTGCAGGCTACAGCCGCAGAAACTGTGCAGTCTGCTGCATCTGTTCTTCAATCAGTCCTGAGGATATTGACGCTGTCGTTGCTGAAGTTGAGGTATGCGGTATCCCCTTCCTGGTAGATTTTTTTACTCCTCGGGTTATAGTCGTTGATGACGACGTTGGTTTCCCCGACTGCCACGTGATAGTTCTGGTACGCTCCCATGAAACATGAGAAAGTAACCTTGCACGGCAGAAGTCCCGTATCCTCTATCCTGACTGCTTCGGGACGCAGGATCAGGCTGCATTTGCTGCCGGCCGGAATATCTCCCGTCTGCATGTTAAGTATTACTCCTTCCACAGTCACTTCATCCTGGCCTGATACGACAGCCCTGAGGAAATTGGCTTCGCCTATGAAATCTGCGACGAACAGGCTTTTTGGATGATAATATATCTCACGGGGCGTTCCTGTCTGTTCCACGATACCGTCTTTCATAATGATAATCTTGTCGGAGATGCTCATGGCCTCCGACTGGTCGTGGGTAACATATATCGCAGTGATACCGACCTTGCGCTGGATCTTTCTGATCTCGGTACGCATTGAAACGCGCAGTTTTGCGTCCAGGTTGGATAACGGCTCATCGAAAAGCAAAACTCCCGGTTCTACGACAAGCGCCCTTGCCAAGGCCACACGCTGCTGCTGTCCGCCGGACAGTTGGTTTATCATGCGGTTTTCCATGCCGCCCAGTTCAACAAGCTCCAGGATGTTCATGACCTTTTCACGTATTTCATCCTTTGGGAGCTTCCGGATCCTGAGTCCATAGGCTACATTGTCGAACACGTTATAATGGGGCAGGAGCGCATAACTTTGGAACACCATGGCAGTATCCCTTTTGTTAGGAGGAAGCTCGTCAATGACCTCCCCGCCAAGGATGATACTGCCCTCATCAGGGCTCTCAAAACCGGCTATCATGCGAAGCGTTGTCGTTTTGCCGCAGCCTGACGGTCCCAAAAGCGTGACAAAGGAACCCGGTTCTATTTCAAGCGAAACATCGCGCACGGCGTAAAAATCCTTTTTGGTCTTGGGATCCTTATATATTTTTGATATATGGTCGAGCTTGACGCCTTTTTTCTCCTTGGGCATTCAGGCTTCCTCCTTTACATGTTTGCTTGTTCCAAAGTACTTGATAAACAGGTTCATTAAAAGTACCGCACCGTAAGTAATGGCTATCAGAACGGTGGCATAGGCGCATGCGACCCCGAAATAGCCTTTTTCCGCAAACTCGTTTATCTGTACCGTGATCAGTTTATATGACGGCGTTACCAGGAGTATTATGGCGGAAATAGCGGTGATGCTTCTGACGAAAGCAGTCACAAGACCGCTGAGAAACGAGTCCTTTATCAGGGGAAGCGTTACGGTCATAAACACTTTTCCGCTGTTTGCGCCCATATCATAGGCAGATTCCTCAATGGACCTGTCGATTTGCCTTAAGGCCGATATCCCGCTCCTGGTGCCAACAGGCAGGGAACGGACAATGAATACTATGACAAGTATCGTTCCGGTGCCATAAAGGCTCTGCAGAAAACCGCTTCTGAAGATTCCGCCTGCATATCCCCGGATGAATCCGACCCCGAGCACGGTACCCGGCACAGCCATTGCCAGGATCGACACGAATTCTATAAAGCCCTTTCCCGCAAACTTTTTCTTTACAACGAGATAAGCTATTATCATGGACAATACCGCCGTCAGCGGCGCAGCGATCAGGGACAAAACGACTGAATCACGGAAGGCTTTGAACCCTCCGTACTCCATCATATAATCGAACCATTTCAGACTGAGGGAGTAGTCCCTGCCCCAAAGCTTGAACAGGGCTCCGAGGGGGACCATGATATACATCAGTATAACAAATGCCGAGACCAATCCGCAGAAGACTGTCAGCGGGGCGGTAACGCTTCTGTCAGTGATAAGCATTCTTGCGCGGGATGCTTTTCCTGTCAGTGTTGCGGTCGATTTCGCTTCGAGATAATACTTCTGGACAATGAACAGGATAAGGGTGACGCTCAGGAGAATGACAGCCATTGCCGCCGCTCCTGTCTTGTCATAAGCGCCGGTGATCTGCAGGTAAATGGTTGTAGCCATGGTATCATAGTTTCCGCCGATAAGCATCGGGTTGGCGAAATCGGCCACCGATTCGATGAAGGTCACGAGGAATGCGTTTCCAAGCCCCGGGAGGAGCAGCGGAAGGGTCACGGTCATGAACACCTTTCCGCGGGAAGCCCCCATATCCCTTGCAGCCTCTTCAAGGGACGGATCTATGTTCTTAAGCAGTCCTTTTATCATCAGGTAACAGACAGGAAAAAATGTCAGGGTCTGAACGATAACGATTCCCCAGAGGCCATAGATATTTGAATCGTAAATCTTAAGAATGGAACGGGTAATGAGCCCGCTTCTCCCGAATAAGGCAATTGTGGACAGGGACAGTACAAAAGGAGGAGAAACCACCGGGAGCAGAGAAACCAGGTTGAACAGCTTCCCAAGCATCCTGGTGCGTACTTTTACATACACATCGACATAAGCGAACAGCAGGCCGATGGCCGTTGAGAATACTCCTGTCAGGATCCCCAGCCTTATGGTGTTGACAAATGCGGTACGGAACCTCGTAAGCGCCAATACCCTCTGGAATACTGATAAGGTAACGGTTCCTTCCTCCGGAGGTATGATACTGTCTATGAGCAGGATAGCGAGGGGGTAAAGGATAAATAAAACCAGAAAAACGAGTAACAGCAAAATGGAAAACACCAGGACAGGGTCAGAGAAGAATTTTTTTTGTTCAAGCCTGATACTCTGGCTATGTTTCACCTGTTCGCCCTCCTTTCAAGACATATTTCTATTTTTACAGGGGATGGCCTGTCATCCATCCCCTGCAGTTTGCTTTGAGCAAGACTATTGGACATGGATCATTCAGTCTTGAAACGATCCTTGTCAGCTTTGTCCGCACCGCCGGTCACCGCATTGAAGAAGTCTTCCACGTACTTGGAGGTGTTCTGCTTCGCATCCTCAAAGTCATAATCGATCACGTTGTTTGGATCCAGACCGAACTGTTCAGCTTCCTTGGGCTGGGTCGCATTTTTGATCACAAGGAACTGGTAGCTTTCATTCTTTTGTCCGAGATTCACACATTCAGGCGACAGGGCGTATTCGATCCAAAGCTTTGCTGCGTTCGGATGAGCGGCTCCCTTGAAAATAGCAGTTGCGCCGATCTCATAACTGGTCCCTGATTTCGGGATTATCAGCTCAATATTATCATAGCCGTTCAGGATCTGGGTGATTCCGTCATGCAGGAATCCTATGCCAATGACGATTTCACCGGGGCCTACCATCTTTGACGGGCCGGAACCGCTCTTCGTATACTGATAGACATTCTTGTCAAGCTTTACGAAATACTCCATGGCTTTGTCATGACCCTTCATCTGGACCATGGTGTTGATGACAAGCTTGGCAGTACCTGCAGTTGAAGGATTGCTCATGCCGATGAGCCCCTTATACTTTGGATCCAGAAGGTCATCCCAGTCCCTGGGGGCCTCGAGGCCAAGGCGCTGTAATTCCTCCTTGTTTACCATGAAACCGAGGATACCCTTGTAAATGCCATACCAGTGCCCGTCTTTGTCACGATAGATGTCATCGACAAGATTCTTTGCATTTATAGCCTCATATGGTTCAAGCAAACCTGCTACGATCGCTTCGTTATATGGATCGGTCGTGCCGCCGAACCATACGTCGGCGGAAGGCTTGCCGGCTTCTTCCTTGATCTTGGCATATACTTCACCGGTAGATAGCCTCTGGTATTCGACGTCTATCCCGTAAAGCTCTTGAAATCGCCGGCATGCCGCAGAGAGATAGGCTTCTTCACAGGAACCGTAAACGACAAGTTTTCCCTCCGCCTTTGCCGCCTCGATCAGCTTGGCCATTGGATCTGGTGTGCCGGTGGTGTTTCCGGGAGACCCGGGAGACACAGTTGGCGAAGCAGAAGGAGTGTTAGTGTTTTTTGTAAAACTGCAGGCAGCCGCGCTTATCGCTAAAACTGCCACAAGAATAATTGATAGAGTTTTTTTCATAAACATCCTCCTTTTATGTTTGTCAGTGTCTGCAAGAACATCCTCAGGAAGCATTAAACCTGCCCCGATCATTGATAAAAAACTCTCAATTATGGCTTTCCTTATTATTCCCCGAATTCATCAAATATACGGCTGCGAAAGTCGCGGCAGACAACGCGAAAACTCTTAAGCTATGCATAAAAAAAGAACAGACCTGTCTGCTCATTTTAAGAAACATGGTCTGTTCTGTTCGCTCATTCAGATATAATCTCACAGAGGAAGTTTCACATCAATCGTAATTGGGATTTCCCTCATTCCAGTCGATTCCTTCCCAGTTTTCCTCCACAATCGCATCCCCTATATCCTCGGCAGGAGGATAGCTGTTTGGAATACCATCATCAGGAGGAAATTCCGTACTTGGCGGGGTCCAGGGGTTTTCCTCGGTGACAGGCGGGATCAGGGTACCATGATGGACCGTACAGTACTCAGCCTCAGGGATCTCGTAAATAGCGTCCTTAGGATAGGTATCCCCGGGATACTCAGGTTTGAATTCAACCGGACGCCTGATGCCAACCTTGGTGACAACGGTTTCTGCAGGACAGTTTTCGGTAGCGAGAAGATCGCGCCCAAGCGTATCCTTGGAAGCGGTGCATGCTTTATATTCAACATGCACGGTGCATATATCGCTGTATGAAGGCTGGGTACCTTCTATGAAATACTCTTCGATTACCCGGCCTCCACGCGGGTCCTTTCTGCAAAGGTCGCCGGCAATCTTGCCGGAGTCTATGCATATCGTACGCTTTACTATATTTGGAGGAGTGGTCTCAAAAAACTGCAAGGGAGTAAGCCCTTCGTGTATTTTGTTCATAACGGCATTCCATATAAGCAGGGCATTGTCTTTCTCTTCTTTCTGTATTTCAACAGCCTTATCATATCCGTACCAGCTGACTCCAACATAGTAGGATGTAAACCCGCAAAACCACTTATCCTTGTCTGAATCGCTGGTTCCTGTTTTGCCGGCCGAAGGTATTCTTACCTTCTTGCCTTCAGCGTCCTCGTATTCAATGATTCCTTCAGGATAAGCGGTACCCTGCGTAACGACATCCTCCATCATGTCATCCATGATGAAGACCGTCTGCTCGGAGAAAACCTGTGTCCTTTTAGGTTTGATGGATATAAGGGTCTTACCGTTGTTATCCTTGACCTCGGTGAAGAAAATGGGTTCGGTATACACTCCCTTGTTGGCGAAAGGCGTATAGGCAGCCGCCATCTGCAGAGGTGTCATTCCCCTGTTGAATCCTCCCATGGCGATGGACAAATACCTTTCATCCCTTCTGTCTATACCGAGCTTTTCAAGGTAACCGAGGGCCGTATCTAAACCTACGTAATCTTTCAGGAGCAGAGTAGCCACAACATTTCTGGACTTGAAGACACCTACCCTTGCAGTTGTCAGTCCATAATTTTCTTTTTCAACGTTGCGCGGCCATACCTCAGGCTGCTCCTGACCTGGTTTCGGAGGCAGCAGATGCTGTACGACATCATCTACGACTGTCGCGGCGGTTATTTTTTTACTGTCGATCCCGGGACCGTAAATCAGGATAGGCTTGATCGCGGAACCAGGTGAACGCTCTGCCTGGGTAGCACGATTGAACACGCTGCCTTCCTTGGGACCCCGGCCGCCGTATAAACCTCTTACAAAGCCGTCTTTAGTCATAACGACCATGGCAGCCTGGGGAAGTTCATCGGTGTACTTGTTATCATACGAAAAATACTTCTCGTCGGTAAAAACCTCGTCCAGCGCTTTCTGGACCTTGGGATCCATGGTGGAATATATATGGAGACCGTTGTTGTAGATGATATCCAGCGCGGCCTGCTCGGTATAGCCGCCGGTTTCCATGAGATAATTCTTCAGGTTTTTTATCACTTCGTCCACAAAATACGACTGGTTGCTTGTTCTCGTAACTTTACCGGCATCGGGATTATAGCTGAATTTAATGTTCTCCTTGATTGCCTCGTCATACTCGCTCTGGGTTATCTTGCCCTGTTCGAGCATAAGGCTCAGGATCAGCTTGGTCCTGGCAAGGTTGGCCTCAATATTTTCCTCGTTTATGGGCATATACTTTGACGGCCATCTGGTTATACCGGCAAGGCTGGCGCATTCCGCCAGGGAAAGGTCACGGACATCCTTTCCGAAATATCCTTTTGCGGCTGTCTCGATACCGTAGAAATTTCCGCCCAGGGGAATATAGTTAAGATAATAAGTCAGGATCTCTTTCTTGGTCAGTACCTTTTCAAGCTGCAAAGCCTGCCATTGTTCCTGGAGCTTTCTGGTTATGGTCACATCGTCGTTCATGGTAATATTTTTAATAAGCTGCTGAGTAATGGTGCTGCCGCCTTCAATATCGACATCAGCGCCCAAAAGCTTTCTGGCGTAAGTTAATACTGCGCTCCCGATTCTCCTGAAATCTATGCCTTTATGTTCGAAGAAGCGTTTATCCTCTATAGCGACAAAGGCGTCTATCAGCTTCTGGGGTATTTCGTCATAATCAATCCAGACACGGTTTTCTTCGCGTTTCAGCTCTGCAATGACATTTCCTTCGATATCATATACGTAAGAGTTGAAACCCATGGTTTTAAACAAATCGGCTTCAACCATGGGAGTAGTCTTTATGATCGCGTATACTCCCCCGCCTAAAAGACCTGCACATGCGCTGCCGGCCACCAGCATGAGGGAGAAAAAGATGCCAAGCGCTATCAAAAACGCTTTTACTGCAAGCCCCAGGAACATCAGCACTGTGCTTATCCGTTTTTTTCTTATTGCAGCTGGAGTAAGCGGCTTTTTGCCGTCTCCGGGCTTAATATCCATAGGATATCCTCCTTAATAAAGGACAAATAATCAGTCAAGCCGTACGCCTGACTGCAGTATGCTGTAATTATAGCACAAAAGATCATGTCATAAAAGTTTTTGATTTCCATGTCCAGTTGTCTTTGACTATGAGCAGGAATATATAATATAATATTATTTTATAATAAGGCATTTATAATACTTTAAAAAAATACGCAGTTCGATCTTGCAGAGAACGGATTAACATTCAGCTTAAGGAAAGGAAGTAGAAAATGAGCGTTAATGTTTTCGACACACTGAAAGAACGCGGATTTATTGCCCAGACTACGCATGAAGAAAAGATAAGGGAGCTCCTTGGAAACGAAAAGGTAACTTTCTATATAGGTTTCGACCCGACTGCCGACAGCCTTCACGTAGGACACCTGCTCCAGCTTATAGTTATGTCCCATATGCAAAGAGCAGGACACAAGCCCATTGCTCTAATCGGCGGCGGAACGGCGATGGTTGGTGATCCGTCAGGCAGGACCGATATGAGAAAAATGCTTACCCGGGAAGAAATCGAGTATAATGGTTCACGTTTCCGCGATCAGATGAAGGGCCTGGTTGATTTCGGAGAAGGAAAGGCGATAATGGTAAACAACGGGGACTGGCTGCTTGATCTCAATTATGTATCGTTCCTGAGGGAGATCGGCGTCCATTTTTCGGTCAACCGAATGCTTGCTGCCGAATGCTTCAAAAGCAGGCTTGAAAGAGGCTTGTCTTTTATAGAGTTCAATTATATGCTCATGCAGGGTTATGACTTCTTAAAACTGTACCAGGATTATGGATGCAAGATCCAGCTCGGGGGCGACGACCAGTGGAGCAATATCCTGGCCGGCGTTGACCTGATCAGGCGTGTCGAGGGCGCAGAGGCATATGGCATGACATTCCAGCTCCTGACAACGAGCGAAGGCAAAAAGATGGGCAAGACCCAGGCCGGCGCCGTATGGCTTGACCCCAGCAAAACAAGCCCCTATGATTTCTACCAGTACTGGAGAAACGTTGACGATGCGGATGTTATCAAGTGCCTTAAACTCCTGACGTTCCTGCCCATGTCTGAAATTGAGAAGATGGCCCAATGGAAGGATGCCCAACTGAACGAAGCGAAGAAGATCCTTGCTTACGAGGTTACCAGGATAGTGCATGGCGAGCCGGAGGCACAGAAAGCGAGGGATGCCGCCGAAGCGCTGTTCGGACAGGGCGGATCGAAGGAAAATATTCCTTCCGTAAAAATCACCAGGGATATGCTGGGTGACGGAATGAATGTCCTGGATCTGCTGGCGGCAACGGGACTTGTGCCTTCAAAGAGCGAGGGAAGACGCCTCATTCAGCAGGGAGGACTTTCGATAAATGATATCAGGGTCGAGTCTGTAGACAAGATAATAACCGCATCCGATTTTGCTGATAATGAAATCATGGTGCGCAAAGGCAAGAAATCTTTCCATAGGGTGATCCTGGAATAGGGGTTTAATAGGGGAGCTGAAAATGGAAATAAATTTTGGAGAGGTTATTAAGGCCAAGAGGGAGGAAAAGGGCTACACCCTGAATGAGTTTGCCAGGCTGGTTGAAATATCGCCCGGATACCTGTCCCAAATCGAAAACGGCAGGAAAACGAATCCTAACCTTGATATCATACTCCGGATCATACATGAGCTGGATATCGATATCGAGATGCTTTTAGGCATAGAACCAAAGGAAGACAAGTACCTCTCAAGGATTCCGTCCCTTTTGAAGCTGACTCTTGCCAGGGAACGCAATCTAAATACTCTGTCGGACCAGGATTTCCTCAGGAAGATTAACAACCTGGTAAGCCGTGTGCTGGAAGCGAGGTATATGCTGGAAGACAGGAATTTGTACAACCTGTTCCTCGAAGATGTTTCGCTCCAGACCGAGAATGCCCTGAAACGGTATATGGCGCTCCAGATACTGATGATGCAGGGAAATAAATAAATAAAAAAATTCTTGACCGAAAGAGGCTTTATAAGTATAATAGATTTTGCGCTTCATAATATGAATGCATTAACTTTCCTCAATAGCTCAGTTGGTAGAGCATGCGGCTGTTAACCGCAGGGTCGTTGGTTCGAGTCCAACTTGGGGAGCCAGAGCAAAAGACCACCCGAACAGGTGGTCTTTTGCTTTACCTTTCGGTTAATACCTGGAATCGACCCTGTAATCAAATATTGCATGAAAAATTCAAATCACCATAAAGTACCATACTTATAAATTTACGTAACAGAAATCAAATCAACATATGTAAAAGTAAGCGCTGTCAAATCAGGTGCGGATTTTGGTGCCGCCGGCTATTGGGCATACTACGAATATAAAAATAAAGAATGGGTCAGCGATCCTGCATTTAAAACCCGGCGCTTGGGTTAATTTTAACCTGCGATTCAGGTCAAGAACAATCCGGCGTTGACGTATCAATATAAAAGATTGTTGTAAAGCAGAAAAATATTTGATAAATTGATACTATGCCCATACGAAACAATACCGCTAAGGAAGGAAATGACATGCTAAAAAGGATAATAGGCAAAACAGCTTTTGTAATCATTGCAGCGATCTTTTTAACATCTTGCTCGGCAAACGTGCCAAGCAAAACCGGTACTCCGGGACAAGCCAACACGGGTACAGCGACGCCGTCCCAGTCACCGGGACAGACTCCCGCGGAAACGACCACTCCTGCTCCAACCCCGACTCCTGCTCCTACACCGACCCCTACGCCCGAACCTACCCCAGAGGCAAAGGAGCCGGTAAAAGTAAAAGCAGTATATCTTACGGGCAGTACGGTTGCCAAGAGCATTGATCACTATATAGACCTGGTGAATAAAACCGAGTTGAACTCGCTGGTCATAGATATTAAGGAAAACGGTTATATCAACTATGAATCCAATATACCGCTGGCCAGGGAACTGTCATTATGGAAAAAAGTCTATGATGTAAATGAAGTATTGAAAAAATGCCATGACAATAATATATATGTTATAGGCCGCATAGTGGTTTTCAGGGACAACGGTCTATCGACCCAAAAACCTGAGTATGGCATAAAGAAACCGAACGGCAGTCTGTGGAAGGAAGGAAAGCATGGTTCGTGGACCAATCCATATATCCAGGAGGTCTGCGATTACAATATCGAAATCGCGAAGGAAGCGGCGGAACTGGGCTTTGACGAGATACAGTTCGACTATGTGAGATTTCCGACCACAAGCGCGAAAGAAGTTGCCTATGGCGACGATGCTCCTCCGAAATCGGAAGCCATAAACGGATTTTTGAAAAAAGCTGCAGAAGAAATAAAAAAGGTCAGGGATATACCAGTATCGGCCGATATTTTCGGAATAGTCATAGAAAGCGACAGGGACGGAAAGGCCATAGGCCAGATGTTCGATGAGATCGGACTGCATATAGATTATATTTCTCCTATGATTTATCCGTCGCATTATGCCAATGCCTCCAAAGGGGTATTCGGCAACGGGGTAGGACAGACCATAAACGGGATCCTGTTCACCGCCCCCGACCTGGAACCTTATAAGGTCATATACAATGCCCTTCTCAAGACGAAGGACAGGATCAGCAAGGTCCCCGGGTATAAAGCAAAAGTAAGGCCGTATCTGCAGGACTTTACAATAAAAATGACTGAAGGCTACTACCAGGTATATGGCGCAAAACAGGTCAGAGAGCAGATCCAGGCTGTTTATGACGCCGGGTATGAAGAATGGATTCTGTGGGACGGAAGCAATACATACTCGGAAGATGCTCTTCTGCCCGAAGAATAAAATCTTAGCCGGAAGAGGATGAATTATGGATGTCTTTATTAATGCCTCCGACAATTACAGGCTTGACAGGGTCGTGGAATGCCTTGAAAAGATCTTCGAAGACATGGGCGGCCTGCACAATATAATAAAACCCGGCATGCGGGTAGCAATAAAGCCGAACCTGCTTATGGCAAAGAAACCCGATGACGCTGCCACGACCCATCCTTCAGTGGTCCAGGCCGTCATCAGGCTTGTCCAGAGAGCGGGAGGGATAGCCACTGTTGTGGAAAGCCCGGGTGGTCCGTATAATATTCCTCTTCTCAAGATGGTATATTCCAAGACGGGGATTGAAGAAGTTGCCGATATTACCGGGGCTGAACTCAATTTTGATCTCAGGGTGGAAAAGATCGAAAACCCTGAAGCTGTTTACCTGAAGACCCTGAAAGTACTGAAGCCCCTGCATGACGCAGACCTGATCATAAACCTGGCCAAACTTAAGACCCACGGCTTCATGGTATATTCCGGGGCAGTCAAAAATATGTTCGGAGCTATACCGGGACTGGAAAAAACCGAGTATCACCTGCGAATGAACGAAAACGAACAGTTTGCCAACTGCCTGATAGATATTTATCTTGCCCTGAAGCCTAAAATCAATATAATCGACTCGATAATGGCAATGGAAGGCGATGGTCCCAGCGCAGGCATACCGAAGCATATCGGCGTGATACTTGCATCAGCCGATGCTTTTGCGTGCGATTACGCCGCGCTGAAGCTTATTGGCGTCGACTACAGGAAAGTCCCCGTTATGAAGGCCGCGGAAGAAAGAGGGCTATTCGATAAGGATCAGGTCAATATCCTTGGCGTCGATATCGAAAGCGTAAAACCGGACAGTTTTGACGTGCCTGCCCTTAAACATGCCAAGTCCAGGTTAGCTCTCGGCAGGTTCATGAAAAAATTTTTCAGGCCGCAGCCACTGATCCTTAAGGACAAGTGCATAAACTGCGGCAGGTGCATGGAAGTATGCCCGCCGAAGGCTGCTTTAAGAGGCGCCGATAAAAAAGTGTTTATAGATTATAACAGGTGTATCAGCTGCTTCTGCTGCCATGAATTCTGTCCCGAAAAGGCAATCAGAATTAAAAAGAACGCCTTGCGAAGATTTCTGGAATACAAACGCCTTTCTTGACAAAAGTATATAAAAATATGTATTAGACTGTAAAAATAATGGGTATATTAGATAAGAATAAAGAATAAACTGTGATTTTGCTTGTTTTTATGTTAATATATAGAAAAACAGCACTAATACAATACTCCTGGGGAGAAGGCTAATGAATGTAGAATATATCAATCCATTTATTGAAGCAAGCCAGTCTGTTATCATGATGATGACGGGCAATAAGCCTGAGCTGGGCAAGGTACATATCAGGAAATCACCGTTCAGTGGTGACAATATTGCTGTAATAGTAGGATTGACCGGAAAAATAAGGGGACAGGTTGTACTTTCCTTTACGCAAAAGGCAGCCCTGGATGTCGCCTCGGCAATGATGGGAGGCATTACTCTGACTGCACTGGACGAGATTTCAAAAAGCGCTATATCAGAACTGGCAAACATGATAATGGGAAATACGGCAACTTTGCTGGCCAACAGGGGAATCGGAATCGAGATAACACCTCCTTCCCTTGTGATGGGCGAGCACCTTTTGATAACTCCTACCAACATGAAGACCATTTGCATTCCTTTGAACGTAAGCGGCAATAAATTGGTAGATATAGATGTATCATTGGCTGATGAGCAGAATTGAACAACAGGATATCATCAGGGAGTGACAGTGTGGATATTAATATTGTCCTGGTTGAACCGGAGATTCCTCAAAATACCGGTAACATTGCAAGAACCTGTGCCGCTGCAGGGGCCGCACTGCATTTAGTGGGCCCCTTGGGTTTTTCTATAGAAGATCGATACTTAAAGAGAGCCGGGCTTGATTATTGGCACCTTGTAAAACTATACTATTACGACAGTCTTGAAGAGTTTTACAGCGCCAATAAAGGCGCCAGGTTCTTTTATTGCACGACAAAGGCTGCCAGGTCCTATCATGAAGTATCATATCCGGACAACTGTTTCATTATGTTTGGAAAGGAGACAAAAGGTCTGCCTGAGGATCTTCTCAGGGAGAACTATGAAGACTGCATACGCATCCCGATGCTGGAAAATATACGCTCGCTGAACCTATCCAACTCGGTTGCGATTGTCCTTTATGAGGCATTAAGACAGGATGGCTTCAGCGGCATGATGATGAAAGGCCATCTTGGGACAAAACAGGAATGATTTTTCTTATAAAATTAAGAGGTGTTTAATATGAGCATACAGCGCAAAAGAATAGGCATAATGACCGGCGGAGGTGATTGCCCCGGACTAAACGCGGTCATCAGGGCTATTGTCAAAACGGCGATAAATATATACGGTTACGAGGTCATCGGTTTTAAGGACGGTTACATGGGACTGGTGTACAACCGGTTCAGGAAACTTGGTCTGGATGATGTATCAGGCCTGCTTGACAAGGGCGGGACCATTCTTGGAACGACAGACAGCTTTGATCCATTTTCAATGAATGTGGATGTAGACGGAGAAAAACAGGAAAAAGACATGAGCGACAGGATAGCCGACAATCTCCGTATGCACGAAATAGACGCCCTGATAACCATAGGCGGGATAAACACCATAACAGTTGCCTACAGGCTCTCGCAGAAAGGAATAAGAATAGTCGCAATCCCGAAGAATATAGACAACGACATTCCGGGCACAGACGTGACTTTTGGATTTATCACGGCTGTAAACACCGCGACCCAGGCACTTGACAAGCTGCATTCAACAGCGGAGTCCCATCACCGGGTTATGATCCTGGAGGTCATGGGAAGGCGCGCCGGATGGGTGGCGCTGGAATCGGGAATTGCGGGCGGAGCGGATATTATCCTGATACCCGAAATACCATATGACATAAGGCATGTCGCCCGCAAGATCCTTGAACGTAAAAACTCGGGAAAAAGCTTCAGCATCATATGTGTTTCAGAGGGCTGTAAGCCTGCAGGCCAGGCTGATAACGGCGAAGAGACCAGATACTGCAGATTCGCTCCCGGGATAGGTTCCAGGATCGCTGCCGATCTTGAGAAACTGACAGGTCTTGAAACACGGGTCACGGTTCTCGGGTATCTCCAGCGGGGAGGAGAACCTTCTCCTTCCGACAGGATACTGACCACGAGAATGGGAGTTGAGGCTGTCAACATGATTGCCCAGGGCAAGTACAACATGATGGCAGGAATTGTGAACAACCAGATCTCTCCCATAGACCTGGCCGAAGTTGCGGGAAAGTGCAAATATGTTCCCGTCGATGGGGAGCTTGTCCGTATAGCAAGGAACATGGGCGTCAGCTTCGGCGACTGAATGAAACGGGGGAAATTACCCATATATGGATACATTTAAATCAATATCTTTTGAGGAACAGGACTTATTCAACGAAATATTCGGCAGGACGAAACCTGTGGCTTCTGAATTTACTTTTGCATACCTTTTCATGTGGAGAAGGGATTACAATCTCAGCTACGCGATCATTGAAGATCATCTTTGCCTGGTTTCGCAGTCAAAGGCATATAAACCTTATTCCTTCTGTCCCATACCTGTAGGCGGGGAGTATGATCCCCCGAAATTTTACAGGGCCTGCAGATGGATAGAGGAGTATTTTCGCGATATGGGATTTCAGCCCATGTTTGCAAGGGTGAGCGAGGGGTGTCTTGGCAGACTTATCGACGTTTTTGGTGACAGGGCCGAAATCACTCCTCTTGAAAATACCTTCGATTACGTATATAATGCTTCGGACCTGATAAACCTTCCCGGAAAGAAATACAGCAGCAAAAGGAACCATATCCACCAGTTCATGCGAAAATACGGTGAATATGAATATGTGCCGGTATCTGAAAATAATATCCAGGAATGCAAAAGGATAATAGACGCCTGGGCTGACCTTCATGAAACAAACACCGACCCGGATCACAGCGAAAGGTATGCATGCTATGAACTGCTGGACAACTGGGGCAAGTTCCAGGTAAAAGGTGCCCTTATAAAAGTGAACGGCAGATTCGAAGCCTTTACCATCGGCGAGCTTCTGAACCCGGAAACTGCTGTTGTACGTATAGAAAAGGCCAACGCGGAAATACACGGGTTGTACACGCTGATCAACAGGGATTTCTGCGCCAACGAATGGAGCCATGTCAAGTATGTCAACAGGGAAGAGGACCTGGGGATTGAGGGCTTAAGAAAATCTAAATTATCATACAATCCGGCGTTCATGGTAAACAAGTTTTTAGTGAAGGTTTAACATTGACTTTGATTTTTTGATTCTTTAGTATAAATATGTATAACTTAAATAATGTCATGGGTTGGCGATTCCAGCCCGTTTTGTGTTTTGATTAAGCCGGAGGGTAACGACGATGCTGAAAAAGCCGAAAGTCGCTGTTATCATGGGGAGCGACTCTGATTTCCCTGTAATCGAGGGAGGTCTAAAAATCCTCAAAGAATTTGGGGTGGACTTTGACGTAAATGTCTGTTCGGCCCACAGAACACCCGAAAAAGCCGCGGAACTGGCAAAGAACGCCGAGAAGGACGGATATGACGTGATCATAGCGGCAGCGGGAAAAGCGGCGCATCTGCCTGGCGTTATAGCGGCTTACACGGTTCTTCCCGTTATTGGTCTTCCGGTAAAATCATCGACTCTTGACGGTCTTGATTCACTTCTTTCCATAGTACAGATGCCATCGGGGATACCTGTGGCAACAGTCGCCATCAACGGCGGAGAAAACGCAGCCCTTCTTGCTGTCCAGATCCTTGCCGTGACTTATCCTGATCTCAGGGAAAAAATCCGTGATTATAGATTAAAACTTGCGCAGCAGGTTGAAAATAAAAACCGGCAGCTTAACGAGAAATTGAGAGGTATCCCGTAAATGAAGAGATTAATTGATTTCGGTTCATCTAACGACTATGAAGATGAAATCCGTGAGGCATGCGGCGTATTCGGGATATCTAACCAGGATGGCCTGGATACGGCACGTACAGTATATTTCGGACTTTATGCCCTTCAGCATCGCGGCCAGGAAAGCTGCGGCATAGCGATAAGCAATAACGGCGAAATAACCGGATACAAAGGGATAGGGCTCGTCCCGGAGGCCTTTACCGAAAAAATACTCGACCGTCTCGTAGGCGATATGGCCATAGGCCATACCCGCTATTCAACTACCGGCGGCAGTTCCGTTGAAAACTGCCAGCCGCTCATATTTACCTATAAAGGAGGGAAAATGGCTCTTGCCCATAACGGCAACCTTGTTAACGCATCGAAAATACGCTTTGAGCTTGAGAACAAGGGAGCTATTTTCCAGACATCCACCGATTCGGAAGTAATAGCAAACCTGATTTCAAGGAACGGACTAAAATGCGGTGATCTTGTCGAAGTTCTCACCAGGACCATGGATGTCATAGAAGGATCCTATGCCCTTGTTATACTGACAAGGAAAACCCTTGTGGGAATACGCGATCCATGGGGTATGCGCCCGTTATGCATAGGAAAAATCGGGAAATCATATGTGCTGGCATCCGAAAACTGCGCTTTTGACGCTATAGGCGCTGAATTCATCAGGGATGTGGAACCCGGGGAAATGATAATTATCGAAGGAGATACGATGAGGTCCATAAGGACCAATTACAATAAACCCCGCCGCTTCTGTATCTTTGAGCATATCTACTTTGCCCGGCCTGACAGCTATATTGACGGGGCGTCCATTTACAAATCCCGCCTTGAGGCGGGAAGGCTGCTCGCCATCGAGTCTCCCGTAGATGCAGACCTGGTGGTGGGAGTCCCGGATTCGGGCATTACAGCCGCCATCGGATATTCAAGACAATCCGGTATTCCGTACGGAGAAGCGCTTATAAAAAACCGGTATGTGGGAAGGACTTTCATCCAGCCAACCCAGGAGATCAGGGAACGGAGCGTACTTATCAAACTCAATGCCCTCCGGGAGGAAATAGAGGGCAAAAGGATTATAATCATAGACGACTCCATAGTTCGCGGAACCACTTCATACAAGATAATACAAATGCTGAAAAACGCCGGAGCCAGGGAGGTACATATGCGGATATGCTCGCCCCCGGTGTTGAATCCATGTTATTTTGGCATTGATATATCTTCAAAGGAACATCTCATTGCAGCCAATTATTCTATAGAAGAAATAAGGGAAAGCATCAATGCTGATTCATTGGCGTTTTTGAGTGTCGAAAGCCTTCTGAAAACACCGATAGGGGCTCCGGAAAACGGCTTCTGCACCGGATGCTTTACCGGGGATTATCCCATGAAGGTCCCGGCGCACATCGAGAAATCCATATTGGAAAAGGGATGCTGAAGCAGTAATTTGTTTATGAAAGGATTGATCCAGGATGGCTAACTACAAGGAAGCGGGCGTTGACGTTGAAGCGGGATATAAGGCTGTAAGCCTGATGAAATCGCATGTAAAAAAAACGATGCGTCCTGAGGTGCTTGCGGAAATAGGCGGTTTCGGAGGTTTATTCAGCCTTGAGGATATGAAATATGAAAAACCTGTCCTGGTTTCGGGGACCGACGGAGTAGGCACCAAGCTCAAGATAGCTTTTGCGATGGACAAGCATGACACAGTGGGGATAGACTGCGTTGCCATGTGTGTGAACGATATTGTATGCAGCGGCGCGCAGCCTTTATTTTTCCTTGATTATATAGCCCTCGGGAAACTGGTTCCCGAAAAGGTGGAACAGATAGTGAAGGGTGTCGCGGATGGATGCATATTGGCCGGATGTTCCATTATAGGAGGGGAGACCGCCGAAATGCCCGGGTTTTATCCGGAAGATGAATATGACCTGGCCGGGTTCGCGGTGGGGATAGTTGAAAGGGACAAGCTTATAGACGGAAAAAAAATTAAGCCCGGCGATATACTGGTAGGTTTCGCGTCATCGGGCATACACAGCAACGGGTATTCCCTGGTAAGGAAAATATTCGACGTAAACAGCGGCAGCCTGAACGAGTTCAGGACGGATCTCGGAAGGACGCTCGGGGAGGAACTTCTTGTCCCGACAAGAATATATGTCAAAACCATATTGTCATTGCTTAAGAAATACGCCATCAAGGGAATTGCGAACATTACCGGCGGAGGATTCATCGAGAACATACCGAGGATGCTTCCCGACGGGGTGAAAGCCGTTATTCACAAAGGTACATGGCCGGTTCTCCCGGTATTTGAACTGATACAGAAGGTCGGAAATATCGAGGAGCGCGATATGTTCAATACCTTCAACATGGGGCTGGGAATGGTCCTGGCCGTTTCAGCCGAAATAGCCCCGTTTGTGGTGGCCGAAGCCAACAATCTTGGCGAAAAGGCCTATATTGTCGGTGAAGTCGCGAAAGGGCACAAGGATGAGGAGAAAATAGAAATATGCTGAACATCGGTGTCATGGTCTCCGGCGGGGGAACGAACCTTCAGGCTATACTGGATAATATCGCTGACGGACGGCTACCGGGATGCAGGGTCGTCACGGTCGTCTCAAGCAGGCCGTGTGCGTTTGCCCTTGAACGGGCCAGGGCATATAATATTCCTGCAGCAGTGATACCAAGGAAAAGCTTTGATTCTCAGGAGGCCTATGATGACGCACTGATAGCCCATATGAAGAGCCATAATGTCGGTCTAGTCGTTCTTGCCGGCTTTCTTAGCCTTCTTGGGGAAAAATTCTGCAGGGAGTTCAAAAACTCGGTCATAAATGTTCATCCTTCTCTCATTCCGGCCTTCTGCGGCAAGGGATATTATGGGATAATACCCCATCAGAAAGCGCTGGAATATGGAGTAAAGATCACCGGGGCCACCGTTCACTTCGTAGAGCCCGATTATGATTCCGGACCGATAATAATCCAGAAGGCTGTGGAGGTAATGCCGGGGGACACCCCGGAAACCCTGCAGAGAAGGGTAATGGAACAGGCCGAGTGGATCATACTTCCCGAGGCCATAAGGCTGTTCAGCGAGGGCAGGCTTAAGGTCAGCGGAAGGCAGGTAGAAATAATCCAGAGGTGAAATATGAAGGTCTTGGTTGTGGGCGGCGGAGGCAGAGAGCACGCCATCCTGTGGAAGCTGAAGCAAAGCCCGAGAGTTTCAAAACTTTACTGCGCGCCCGGGAACGGCGGTATTTCCGATATTGCCGAATGCGTATCCCTAAGTGCGTTGGATATTGAAGGAATAGTCGGCTTTTCTCTTAAAGAGAAAATTGATATGGTGGTCGTCGCGCCTGACGACCCGCTGGCGGCCGGCATGGTGGACGCCCTTGAAGAAGCAGGCGTCCGTGCTTTCGGTCCACGGAAAAATGCAGCCGAACTGGAATCCAGCAAGGTTTTCGCCAAGAAACTGATGAAAAAGTACAATATACCGACGGCTTCATACGAAGTCTTTGAAGACAGCGGAACGGCCCTGGATTATGTAAGGACGGCAAAGCTGCCGCTGGTGGTAAAAGCTGACGGCCTGGCGCTGGGCAAGGGCGTGCTTATCTGCAATACCGAAAATGAAGCGGCGGACGCTGTTATATCGATCATGGAAGACAGAAGATTCGGGGATGCGGGTAAAAGGATAGTCGTCGAGGAATTCCTTGAAGGTCCTGAAGTTTCAGTCCTTGCTTTTACCGACGGAAAGACCATAATACCGATGGAAAGTTCCCAGGATCACAAAAGGGCATGCGACAACGATGAGGGTCCCAACACGGGAGGCATGGGAACGTTTTCGCCCAGCCGGCACTACACCGGGGAGATACATGATATCTGCATGGAAAAAATATTCGTTCCCACGATTAACGCTATGAACAATGAAGGAAGGCCTTTTAAGGGGGTCATATTCTTCGGGCTCATACTGACTGAAGACGGGCCTAAAGTTCTGGAGTACAATGCGCGGTTCGGTGATCCTGAGACCCAGGTTGTCCTGCCGCGTCTTGAAAATGACCTGCTGGAAGTTTTTGAAGCTGTAATCGATGAAAAACTGGACACAATAAAACTGTCGTGGAAAAACGAAACTGCTGTCTGTGTCGTAATGGCTTCGGGCGGTTATCCCGGGAACTACGAAAAAGGTTATGAAATCAGCGGTCTTGATTCGGTGGATGAGGACATAATAGTATTCCATGCAGGAACGAAAAAGGAAAACAATAAATATTTCACCAACGGAGGCAGGGTCCTTGGTGTGACTGCCCTGGCCGGCAACATGGAAAAAGCCCGGGAAAAGGCATACAGGGCGGTATCGCGCATCTGTTTCAGGGATGCCCATTACCGGAAGGATATTGGAATCAAGTAATCTTTTTATCTTTTCATGGCCGGATAAGATTCATTCACCTAACCAATAATATGATTGCAGCAAAATTTCAGCGTATTATTGGAGGTGAGAACCAGCATGAAAGCTAACAGATCGATAGGCTGCAACGTCACAGAATGCAGGTTCCATGCTAAGACCGAGCCGATGTGCAGTCTTGAGAGCATCAAGGTTTCAAAAAACGTAAATACTACCGCCCAGAAAGAAAGCGATACCGAGTGCGCGAGCTTTGAAAAAGAATAGTGCTGCAGGCCGGTTTTACCACCGGCCTTTTTGCTGTATGGCATGCAGTATAAATAAATAATTTGTAATTTACATTTATATTAAATATAATAAAATTACAAGACACCTAAGAAGAGGTTATCAGTATGAAGATAAATAATCTTATCGCTATAGCCTTGATATCCTTTACGGTGTTTGCTGTAACCGGCTGCACGAATGCTGACCATGATCTGCCCGCTGAAGAACATCCGCCCGAGGAAAAAATAACGCTGAAATTTATCAACAGCTGGGGAGGAAGTGACCCGAAAGCGGAGACGCTGCAGCAGTTATTCGATAATTTCATGAAAGAAAATGAAAATATAGAGATTATAAATGAGTCCCTGTTCGGAGACGATTTCCTGATTAAACTCAAAACCGATTTTGCCTGGGGCAATGATCCCGATGTTTTCGGTCTCTGGCCGGGATCCGACATAAAGGTCCTGGTGGCGTCGGGAAAGGTCGCGGATCTTACCGAAGTGCTTGAAGCTGACCCTCAATGGAAGAACAGCTTTGACTATAAAATGTGGTACCATACCACTTTTGACGGCAGGATCTACGGGCTTCCCGTGGAATTGATTTTCGAAGGTCTTTTTGTAAATACCGAACTTTTTTCAAAATTTAACGTCAAGGTTCCCGACAATTACACCGAGCTGAAACAGGCTGTCATAACATTCAGGGAAAACAATGTCATCCCGATAGCCTTCAACTGCAAGGCCGAAGGTACATATCTCTACCAGAATATCGCCATGATGATCGGGGGCAAGGAAGCAATAGAAAACCCCATAAAAAACGGGAAGATCGATCCGTGCTACATAGAGGCAATGGAAATAATGCGGGAACTGTATGAACTCGGTGCCTTTCCGGAAAATCTCTTCACCATGACAAGCGTTGAAAGGAATGAGCTTTTCATCAACAAGAAAGCTGCCATGATAGCACAGGGGTCATGGTTCGTTTCAGCGCTGGGCGACGAAGAATGCTTCGACTTTATCCATTTCCCCGCGATGACGACAGAAAGCAAAAACGAGTCCCGCATGATCTTCGGGCTTGGATGCGGAACATTCTACATGAGCCAGAAAGCGTGGAACGACCCGGAGAAAAGGGAAGCTTCGCTGAAGCTTATGAAGTATCTCACATCCCGCCAGGCCGCAACGCTTCTTGCAGAGCAAACCGGCATGCTGAGCAATGTATTCATATACGATTACAAGATAAATTACAATAAACTTGCAAGAAAAGGGATAAACCTCACATATTCTTCAAGCGAGCTTATTGGTCCTCCTGACAGCTACCTGCCTCGTAACGTATGGGAAAATGTTATCGTCAAGGATTTCCCGTATGTGCTCGAGGGGAAGATGACTCCCGAGGAGATTTGGGAGAAAGCGCTCAATGAGGAGAATTACTAAGGGTGGTTTATGAGCAAGACGGTTGACCGGTCTGTCCCGGCTGTAAAAAAAAGAATAAACCTGAACCCCATAAGAATCTACCAGAATCTGCCCATTCGATACAAGCTGATGCTTGTCCTGAACCTGCTCATGATTAGTTCGCTGGCAGTCCTGACTTTCCTGAACTATAAAAATTCTGAGTCAAGCCTGACCAAGAAATCCACCCAGTATACCCAGGACCTGCTGAAAATGATGGAGTACAGGCTCAAAGACTACGTGGTGAATCTTGACCTCATAACCCTCGGACTGCTTCCCGATAACGATGTCCTGCTCGATGTGAGCGAACTTTCGGATTCCCTTAAGATATACGAGGATGCATACCTGATTGAGAACCACATGAAGAAGGAGATATTCCCGAGGGACGAGATACAGTCGGCTGCGTTCATCACCACCAACGGCAGCTACTTTGCCGTAGACAAAAGCAACAAGACCATCAGCATCAAGCAGCTTATGCCGTATAACGGGGAAATCTATAAGAAAGTGTTGGCGAAAGCGAGAGAAAGCAAGGGTTCGCCGGTATTCTACCTGGATACAATGAATGGCAGGGCAGAAAACCTGTTCCTGGCAAGAATGGTGTACAACATCCACGATTACAGGGAAATCGGACTCATCGCTATGCTTCTTGGGAAGGACTACCTTAAGACTGCTCTGGAGGACATGGTGAACGAGGATACGGAAAACATAATAATCTTTTCCCCGGACAATGATATCATAGTGGATAAAAACGAGGTAACAGACGCGGAACTGACTGAGAAGCTGGCCCGGATAGATGATAACAGCGGCTGGTTCATTGACGAAGGAAGACATTGCATCGTATCCTACCTTATTATGAATGACAAGCCCAACTGGAAGATAATTTCCACAGTGTCCCTCGACAGCCTGTACAAGGACATAGACAGCCTGAGAAAGAAAATGGTGCTTTCCTCGCTCGCGATCGTGGTTTTACTGTCAACGCTCAGCTCGCTGATGACGACCGACTTTACAAGGCCGTTCAAAAAACTTATCAGGGGAATGGAAAAGGTACAGAACGGTGATCACAATGTCCAGATAGTCCTGAACAGAAAAGATGAAATAGGATACCTTGGAGAAGCGTTCAACCGGATGGTCAAAGAGATGAAAAACCTGACAAACTGGGTGTACCAGGAGCAGCTTACAAGGAAGGACGCTGAAATCAAGGCATTGCAGTCACAGATAAACCCTCACTTCCTGTTCAATACACTGGATTCTATCAACTGGATGGCGCATCTCAACAACGTTCCTGAGATCAGCGAAATGGTGACGTCCCTGTCTGCCATAATGGAGGCTTCCATAGGAAGGGATGACAAACTGATATCTTTCAGCGAAGAACTGAATTACATAGACAACTACGCAAAAATACTGAACAAACGTTACGCCAACAGGATCCAGCTGATCAAGGAGATCGAGCCGGAGGTGCTTGATATCAAGATACCCCGCCTTCTCATCCAGCCTTTGATAGAAAACGCCATATATCATGGTTTGGAGAAAGACAAAGAAGTGGGTATTATTATAATAACAGCAAAAATCATTGATGATAAAGTAATGATCTCAGTTATGGACAACGGGGAAGGGATAGGCGAAAAAGAGCTGAAGTTGATAAACGAGAGTCTTTCGCTTGATAACGAGACATATTACAAATCGCTTAACACTGGTAAAAGAAAGGGCATCGGGCTTGATAACGTAAATCGCCGGATAAAGCTTTTCTACGGCGATGAGTATGGCCTGACCATAGAAAGCAAAAAGAATATGTATACGAAAGTATATTTCAGCATACCTCTCACGCCTGTCACCAACCCGTCGGAAGGGGGAGACCAAGCTGTTTAAAGTTGTTATTATCGATGACGAACCCATAATCAGGAAAGGTCTGAGCAAAATAATCAACTGGAGCCAGTTTTCCTGCGAGATCAGCGGAGAGGCCTCTGACGGAGCCTCAGGACTGGAACTCATAAAGCAGGTGAAGCCTGACATACTGCTCACCGATATAAGGATGCCGAAAGTCGACGGGCTTACCATGATACGACAGGCAAAAGAGATAGTTCCTGATTGCATAATAATCATACTGACGGGATACAGGGATTTCAATTATGCCCAGGAAGCCATAAGGCTCGGAGCATTCGATTTCATACTGAAGCCTACCAAGATAGAAGAGCTGACCGAAGTGATAGTCCGCGCCGTGAAAGAAATAGAGAAAAGAAAAGTAATGTTTGCGGAAATCGACAGGTACAGGGAACAGTTCGAAAAAAACATTCCAATTCTCAGGGAAAGGCTCCTGTACAACCTGATCCATGGATTGTACACGAATGATACCGATATCAGCGCTGAAATGCAGAAGCTTGACCTGTCCGTAGAAAAATTCGTCATGGGGCTCATAGACATCGAAAACGAACAGGATAAGGACGGCTATTCCATGCAGCTTTACCAGTTCGCCCTGATAAGCTCGCTTGAAGAGATCACATCCGAAGATTTTTCATTTCTCACACTTCCGCTGAACAACAGGAGTCTGCTTTTTATCGCGAGACCGATGGGGGATGAAGAGCTGGACCTTGACGAGCTGCAGGACAAGCTGAACTATCTGCAGCAGATGATAGAGAACTGCTGTGATTTTACCGTTTCGATAGCCATCAGTTCCCCCGGTTCCGGTTACCGCGATCTGCCGGTTAAGTTCAGGGAATGCACCAATGCCCTCGAATACCGTTTCTACCTGGGCAACAACTCGCTGATATCCTACAGCGACATGAACACGTTCTTCAAAGCCAAGGACCATACTGTTCTCGAGCAGCTGCAGAGACGGCTCATGGAACAGATAAGGGCCGGCAACCAGAAGAACGCCCTCGACATAGCCGAGTCTATCAGGTCGTATGTATATGAACTGAAGGCGGAAGACAAGGCGTACATAAAGAGCTTTTACCTGAGCGTTCTGTCTTCCATAAACATACTGAGAAATTCGTTTACAGGAAACAGCGAAGATAACAGCAACCTTAACCTGACAGGTCTGTATCCCCTGATAGAAGCCTGCGATAACATAACCGACCTGCATGATATCCTGAATGAAGCTGTAAAAAGCGCCGCTGAAAAGATCAACAGTTACAACAACAAAAGCATGAAGCACCTGTTGAAGAACGCGGTTGAATACCTTGAAGCTCACTATAACGAACCCATAACTCTCAATGACGTATCCGAAGCGCTCTACGTAAGCCCTTTCTACCTGAGCAGGATGTTCAAGAAGGAGCTCAACAAGAATTTTGTCGATTATCTTAACGAGATACGGATAAGAAAAGCCAAAGAACTGCTGACAGACGCCAGGTACAAGGCATATGAAGTCGCCGAGGCGGTAGGAATCTCTGACCCGCATTACTTTTCAAAACTGTTTAAAAAATACGAGGGAATTACACCTACAGAATACAAGGACAGGCAGAAAACCGGATAAGATGCATCAAACGGTCGAGGATTGTAGTGTATAATTTTGTTGTATTTTTTTGCACGCGCGTTCACAAAAAATCAGCAATACTTACACCAATAACGCAAACCTATCCATTTTAAATAAATATATAAGATTTTAAGATTTATAATGTAATGTTAATTAATATGTGGGCAAGAAGCGGCGTATGCCGGTAAAACGGTTTAACCGTCCGCAATTTTTGCGGCAGTTAATATAATATCAAATAAAATAAGGAGGAAAGCACAATGAAAAAAGCACTGTCAATCATGTTGGCCCTGATCATGGTGATCGGTTTGTTCGCAGCCTGCGGTAAGACGACCGACACAACAACACCGGCATCTCCAGGGACAACGTCGCAAGCTCCTACGACTTCCAGCGAAGCACCTGCACCACAGCCGGCTGCTGAAGAAGGAAAAGTATTCAACATCTACGCATGGAATGAAGAGTTCAAGGGATTCTTTGAGAAGTACTACAAAGTTCCCGAAGGAATAACCGTTAACTGGATAATCAACCCCAGTGACGGCGGTGTTTACCAGGATAAGCTGGATGCTGCCCTGCTCGCTCAGGAAAGCGCTGCTCCCGATGAGAAAGTCGACATGTTCCTGGCAGAGGCTGACTACATACTGAAGTATGTTAACTCCGACTTTACACTGGATGTTTCCACCATCGGAGTTAAAGAAGCACCCACAATGTATAAATACACCGTTCAGGCAGCTTCCGACGCCAACGGCGCCATGAAGGGCGTTTCCTTCCAGTGCTGCCCTGCTGCTTTGATCTATCGTCGTTCAATAGCTAAAGACGTTATCGGAACCGATGATCCTGTAAAGGTACAGGAAGCTCTCTCCGACTGGAGCAAATTTGACGCTGTTGCCGCTCAGGCAAAAGCTAAAGGATATTACATGACCGCTTCCTATGTTGAGACCTATCGTACATTCTCCAACAACTGCTCAATGCCTTGGGTAGATTCCAACAACAAGCTGCAGTTCGATCCTATGATCCTGGCATGGATCAAGCAGGCAAAGGAATACCTCGAAAAAGGATACACCCTGCCTGCAGGTATCTGGGATGACGAGAAGAACCAGCAGATGTTCAAGACCGGTAAGACCATGTGCTTCTTCGGACCCGCATGGTACTACAACTTCTGCATGGGCAACGCTATGGATCCTGAAAAAGGATGCTACGGCGACTGGGCTATCTGCCAGGGACCTCAGGCTTACTTCTGGGGCGGCACATGGCTCCTTGCTCCCAAGGGTACCGACAACCCGACAATGCTGAAGGATGTAATGGATGCCTTCACAATCAACGAAGAAATCTGCTCCAACCTGGTTAAGAACGAAATGCAGTTCTCCAACAACAGTGCTGTTAACGAGAAATTCGCTAACGATCCGAACTATGGTAATGCATTCCTTGGCGGACAGAACGATACTGCCGTATTCGTAGAGCTCGCCAAGAACATCAGGTTCGAGCACAAGACCCCGTATGACCAGCTGCTGAATGAAAACATTACCGGCGTGTTCCTTGATTACTTCAAGGGTAACATTACCGAGGAACAGGCATACCAGAACTTCTACAAGTTCGTTAACGAGAAGTATCCCGCTATTATAACCCCGTAATGTAAATCTAAGGCAAGCATCTTCCGGCTGTGGAAAGATTCCGGTCTTTCCGCAGCCGGAAGTACTATCGATGCGCAATCAAGAGGAGGGATACTCACGTATGTCCGAATACAGAGAACAGAAAATCGCCGTCCGCCATAAGTCCATAAGCTATGCCAAGTGGGGCTATCTGTTCATAGCACCATTTTTTATTGTATACATCATATGTACCCTGATTCCGCAGTTTTTGACAATTTATAACAGTTTCTTTGAGAATTACATGGATGGCCTGAGACATGTCGGCCCGAATTTCGTTGGCTTTAATAACTATGTCAGGCTTTTTACACCTGACAGCAACGGTGTAATTGGCATTCTTAAATATTCTGCGAATACCCTGATCATTTGGATCATGGGCGCAATACCCCAATTTGTTATCGCCATGCTGCTGGCGCTGTTTTTCACAAGCGGTCGTTTGAATATAAGAGGTCAATCATTCTTCAAGGCAGTAATATACATGCCAAACCTGATAATGGCATCAGCCTTTTCCATGTTGTTTTTTACCCTGTTCTCCAATGTCGGTCCAGTGAACCAGATGCTGCAGCAGATGGGAATAACCGACAAGACGATTGACTTTTTCGGTATAACAATTTACGTTCGGTCCCTTATAGCTCTGATGAACTTCCTCATGTGGTTCGGAAACACTACGATCCTCTTTATGTCGGGTATAATGGGTATCGATCAGGAGTTGTTTGAATCAGCAAAAATTGATGGAGCAAGTTCATCGAAAGTGTTCTTTAAAATCACCTTACCGCTTTTGATGCCCATTGTGGTTTACGTGGTCATCACAGCGATGATAGGCGGCCTCCAGATGTTCGATGTACCTCAGGTTTTGACCAACAGGATGGGTGCGCCAGACCGTACAACCATGACTATTGTAATGTTCCTTAACAGTTATCTGACACCAAGTAAAAACTACGGCATGTCCGGTGCGATTTCCGTATACCTGTTCGTGCTTACGTCTCTTCTCAGCATATTCGTTTACAGGGGCATGATCAGGCAATACAGAAGCCGTATCCGCTGAAAGGGGGGACTTCTGTGAAAAGCTATACTGATGCCGAAAACAGAAAAGCTCGCCTGATGCTTTATATCAGTCGAACGGTTGTTTATGTTATATTGATTTTCCTGACTATCCTCTGCCTGTTTTCATTCTATATGCTGTTTATTAACGCTACGCGCTCAAATGCGCAGTTACAGGCAGGCTTTCGTCTGCTGCCCCAGGATAACTTCTTCAATAACTTCCGTAATGCATGGAACGACGTTTCCATCAATATACCTGTAGGGTTGAAGAACAGCTTTATCATAGCTGCCCTGACATCTATCCTTACTGCATATTTTTCCGCTTTGACGGCTTATGGTATCCATGTTTATGACTTCAGGGGCAGGAGATTTGCATTCGTGTTTATCCTGGCTGTTATGATGATTCCTCCCCAGGTTGGCGCTGTGGGTTTCGTACAGATATGCTATCAGCTCAAGCTTACCAACAACTTCCTGCCGCTTATACTGCCCAGCATATCTGCGCCTGTGGTGTTCTTCTATATGAAACAATACATGGAGTCAGTCCTCACGCTGGATATAGTTGAAGCCGCCAGGTGTGACGGTTCCGGTGAATTCTATACGTTCAACAAGATCGTTCTGCCGATAATGAGACCGGCAATAGCCGTACAGATGATCTTTTCCTTTGTGGCTTCATGGAACAACTACTTCATTCCGGCACTGCTCCTTGACAAGGCCGAGAAGAAAACGGTTCCTATTATGATAGCTCAGCTTCGAAGCGCCGACTATTCAAAGTTTGACATGGGCAAGGTTTACATGTTCATACTGTTGGCAATACTGCCAGTTATCATCGTTTATGTATTCCTTTCGAAACTCATAGTCAAGGGCGTTTCTGCAGGCGCTTTGAAAGGTTGACAGAAAAAGATCGGAAGACAAAAGGCACAGCAGGTATGCGATACCTGCTGTGTCTTTTGTCTTTTTAGCTTATATCTCCATTAGTATTTTGAGTGTTGTCAGTAACTGTTTGTTGTGTGGATGGCCTGAGTCCGACGGCGGGAGAGGTTTTCAGGTGAAAGAACGCAGAATTCACGCTTTAATAGGACCCAATGGAGCAGGGAAAACAACTACATTGAGCATGATAAACGGCACCGAGACCCCTACCGAGGGAAAGATATTGTTGTTTGGCCAGGATATCACCGGGCTTCCAGCCCACGAAGTGGCTCCAAAAGGTATGGGCCGTACCTACCAGAATATTAAACTATTCGGTTCTCTTTCAGTACTGGATAATTTGATGGTTGGTGCTATGCAGAAATACAATAAAGGTGGTGTTGTCCATTTTCTGTTCCATGTGAAGGAAAGCAATCGTATGGAACGGGAGATGAAAGAAAAGGCGCTTTATATTGCCGAAGAACTCGGAATTTACAAAATGAAGGATGAGCTTGCCAGGAATCTGCCGTATGGTCTGCAAAAGGTACTGGAATTGGGTCGTGCTTTAATGGGCAGTCCCAAACTCATCCTGCTGGACGAGCCGGCTGCTGGGCTGAATCCTTCTGAGCGGGCACACTTTGTTGAGATTCTTCAAAAGATTTATGATCAGGGCATTGATATGTTTTTGATTGAACACAACATGGATGTAGTGATGAATATCAGCCATATGATTACTGTACTTAATTTTGGTCAGAAGATAGCCGAAGGTTCTCCTTCTCAAATCCAGTCCGATCCAGAAGTGATCAGGGCTTATCTGGGTGCCAGGTATAAAAACATCGATAAGAAAGGAACAGGAGAATAGAGATGCTGGACGTACAGAATATCTCAACCTATTATGGGAATGCTTGCGCACTACACAATGTATCATTTCGTGTAGAGAAAGAAGAGATTGTCTCAATCATTGGTGCAAACGGCGCGGGTAAATCTACGCTGATGAAGTCCATTATGGGAGTTGTAAAACCCAGCAGCGGATATATCCAATACAAGGGAAAAAACCTTATGCGAATGCCCACTCATGCAATTGTGAAAAATGGGGTTGTCTATGTGCCGGAAGGCAGGGATGTATTTACTGCGCTTTCTGTACAGGACAATCTCAGGATGGGAGCCTTCAGCAAGAAACTATCATCCCGGGAAATTGAGGAACGTTTTGATGAGATGTATGAAATGTTTCCCCGTCTCAAGGAACGGCGAAAGCAACTTGCCGGCACATTATCTGGTGGTGAACAGCAGATGCTTGCAATTGCCCGGGGGTTGATGAGCCGTCCTGAGATCATCATGTTCGATGAACCGTCACTGGGACTGGCACCGGTGATTGTTGATGAGGTGTTTGACCGAATCTTGGCTATTAACAAAAAGATGCATATTTCCATAGTGTTGGTGGAACAGAATGCTTATATGGCTTTGAGCATTTCAAACCGTGCTTATGTACTGGAAAATGGGGTAATGACAATGAGTGGGGAGAGCCAGCAGTTAATAAATGATAATCGTATTCGAAAGGCATATCTGGGTATACGAGAGACATAAAAGCCACAGTGGACTTTGCCCCTGCGTATTTGTTGGGACAGTCGTATCCATATGGTGTTTCCGGATTAGAATGCACAGGGCGCCAAATAAATGAATGGAATATTATTTACTTAATCTGATAAAGCAAATTTTAAAAATCTACAAGGGTCGACTCAGACTGGTCGACCCTGTGTAATACTACCTGGGTAGCTTGTAAATAAATTTCTAACGACTAGGTAGCGCCGTATACCTGACTGGTACGCATAGTGAAACGGGAGGGTAGAATGGATCTATAACCGTTCACTATGCTTTGTAAAATATAATAATAGCGCTTATAGCCATAACTGCCATGCCAAGCATCAGTCCGAGTATCGAGAGACGAGGCTTTCCATATTCCCTCGAAGCGGGCAACAGTTCGTCTATCGAAATGTAAACCATGATGCCCGCGACTGCCCCGAAGATAATCCCGAACACGTTATCTGAAATAAAGCGCCCTAAAACAAGAAGAGCCGCTATCGCTCCCAACGGCTCTGAAAGGCCCGAAAGCAGCGACCAGATAAAAGCTTTCGCTTTGCTTCCCGTAGCATAATAAACGGGCATTGATATGGCTATTCCCTCGGGGATATTATGTATGGCTATGGCCAGGGCTACCGAAATGCCAAACAGGGGACTTTTCATTGCCGAAGCGTAAGAGGCGATACCTTCAGGGAAGTTGTGAATGGTGACGGCAAGGGCTGTGAAGATTCCTGTCCTCAGCAACCGGCTCTTTCCCCGGACAAAATTCCCTGCGCCATGCCTGAAGACAGTTCCCGTCTTTTGAACACTGTGCGGACGGTTCGGTTCAGGGATAAACTCGTTGATAAAGGCCATCAATGTTATGCCGAAGAAAAAGGCAAGAACGGTTAATATCCTGCCCGCGGTCGGTCCGTGTACGGCGCAAAGGTTTGACAGCGCTTCCTGGTATAGCTCGGTGAATGAAACATATACCATAATCCCGGCTGAAAAACCAAGCATTACCGATAATACCGCCGGGTTTGTCTTTTTCAGGAACAGGACCGCTAACCCGCCTATGCCGGTTGACAGCCCGGCAAGCATCGACAGGGCGATGGCAAGTAGAACATGGTTTCCTATCATTGCGTGATCCATACCCTCATTGGTGCATGTGTTTCGCCACGTTGATGTTCAGCGGCTGCAGCCGGCATTTGTCATTCTGAGCTTAAATCTTATGCACACCGCCTGATTTTCTTTCACAGTCTGCCATATAGCTTGCAAAACACAGCCTGAAGGTTTAAAAAGTGTCCTGCCCTATATGTATGTCTTTTTTTTCTTCAGCATGTGTCCTCATACAGGAAAGCTCGCGGCGAAAATCTGATCAAACCGGTTATATTGTGTGACAGCGGCGTTTTATGGTATATTAAATTAATAATCAGGTATCAATATCGATAGGTTTTATTCTTGCTTATTGAGGTTTGAATATGGCGAACGAAAGACAGAAAAAGATAAGGAACTTCTGTATCATAGCGCATATAGATCACGGAAAATCCACACTGGCCGACAGGCTGCTTGAGAAAACCGGCGTGCTGACCGAAAGGGAAATGGCTGAACAGGTCCTTGATGATATGGAAATAGAAAGGGAAAGAGGCATCACCATCAAGGCAAGGGCCGTCAGGATGATATATAAGGCATCTGACGGCGAAGAGTACATCCTCAACCTTATAGATACCCCTGGACATGTGGACTTCAACTACGAAGTTTCAAGAAGTATAGCTGCCTGCGAAGGAGCTATCCTGGTAGTTGATGCGTCTCAGGGCATTGAAGCCCAGACTTTGGCAAATGTTTACCTGGCCCTGGAGCATAACCTCGAGATCATGCCGGTCATTAACAAGATCGACCTGCCAAGCGCAAGACCAGACGAGGTCATCAGGGAGATAGAGGACGTCATAGGGATTGAGGCCCATAACGCGCCGAAAATATCGGCTAAAGCAGGCATAAACATCGACAGCGTACTTGAAAAGATAATTGGAGTCATTCCACCTCCGAAGGGCGATGAGGATTCGCCTCTCAGGGCTCTTATTTTTGATTCGCATTATGATTCATATAAAGGCGTTGTAGCATATATCCGCATCATGGAGGGAAGGGTCGGCCTTGGAGACACCATCCGTATGATGCATACCAACAGGGAGTTCATCGTAACCGAGATTGGCTACCTGAGGCCGGGCGGATTCATCCAGAGCGACTCGCTTCTTGCCGGGGAAGTGGGTTATCTGTGCGCAAGCATTAAAAACGTAAAGGACTGCCGTGTCGGCGATACCATAACACTGGCGGACAACCCTGCAAACGAGCCCCTTCCCGGTTACAAAAAAGCTGTTCCCATGGTGTTCTGCGGGATATACCCCGCTGACGGTTCCAAGTACGGTGATCTCAGAGATTCGCTCGAGAAGCTTCAGCTGAATGACGCGTCATTGATGTTCGAACCCGAGACCTCAAAAGCGTTGGGCTTCGGTTTCCGATGCGGTTTTCTCGGACTGCTCCACATGGAGATCATACAGGAGAGGCTGGAGCGTGAATATAACCTGGACCTGGTGACGACTGCCCCAAGCGTCGTATACAGGATCAGGAAAACCAACGGCGAGGTCATCGAACTCGACAACCCGACCAATATGCCCGATCCGTCGCAGATAGAAAGCATGGAGGAGCCGATAGTCGAAGCGTCGATAATGACTCCGACCGAATATGTAGGCAATATAATGGAGCTTTGCCAGGAGAGAAGGGGCGTTTATCTCGGGATGGAGTATATTGAGTCGACAAGAGTGATCCTGAAGTATGAAATGCCTCTCAACGAGATAATATACGATTTCTTCGACGCGCTGAAATCAAGATCCAAGGGCTACGCTTCCCTGGATTATGAGCTTAAGGGCTACAAGGAATCCAACCTGGTGAAGCTTGATATCAGGCTCAATAACGAGGTGGTGGACGCCCTTTCGTTCATTGTCCATGCCGACAAGGCATATGCCAGGGGCCGCCGTATGGCAGAGAAACTGAAGGAGAACATCCCGAGACAGATGTTCGAGATACCCATCCAGGCCTGCATAGGCAACAAGATAATTGCGAGAGAAACGGTCAAAGCTTACAGAAAAGACGTCCTGGCCAAGTGCTACGGCGGAGATATAACCAGGAAGAAGAAGCTCCTTGAGAAACAGAAAGAGGGCAAGAAGCGCATGCGCCAGGTGGGCAGCGTCGAAGTGCCCCAGGAAGCTTTTATGAGCGTCCTTAAGCTGGATACGTAAGCGGAAGCAGAGGAACCGTTTCCCCTGCTTCCTGCGAAGGGGCTCGCTATAAAAGTTTTGAAGCTGGAAGCAAAAAATGGATAAAAAACAGATAGGCTTGTACATCCATATCCCTTTCTGCAGGCAGAAATGTTATTATTGCGACTTTCCGTCATATCCCGGCATGGAGGAATACTGGGGTCCCTATACCGACGCGCTTGTATCCGAGCTTGCCATGAAGGCTGAGGAATATAATCATCCTTATGTAGGCACCATTTTCATAGGAGGGGGAACGCCTTCCCTCATCCCGTCCCGATACATTTCTGATATATTGGAAGCGGCGTATCGCTATTATAATATTTCAAAGGACTGCGAGATCACTATTGAATCCAATCCCGGCACACTGACCGATGAAAAGCTGAAAGATTACCGTGAATCGGGTATCAACCGTTTAAGTATCGGCCTTCAGGCATGCCAGGACGATATCTTGAAACGAATCGGCAGGATCCATACCTTCGATGATTTCAAAATCGCTTTAAAACTGGCACAAAAGCATGGATTTATTAACATAAATGCCGATATTATATTTGGTATTCCAAATCAGGACCTTGACCAGTGGAGAGAAACAATCGCAGAAGTACTGTCCTTCGATCTCGCCCATATTTCATGCTACAGCATGAAGATCGAAGACGATACTGCGTTCGGGAAAGCTAAGAGCGCAGGCCTGCTTGAAGAGACAGACGACGAACTCGACAGGGAAATGTATCATTACGCTGTTGACGCTTTCGGCAAGGCGGGTTTATACCAGTACGAAATTTCTAATTTTTCGAAACCGAACTTCAGATGCAGGCATAATATAAATTACTGGAAAAGGGGAGAGTACCTGGGGGCAGGCGCTGGAGCCCACTCTTTCATGGGTGCCGGAAGGTTTGCCAACACGGCAGACGTTCCCGCATACATTGAAGGCATTAAGGAGAAGAAACCTGTGCTTTCCGAGTATTACAGCATATCGGAGGATGAAGGGATAAAAGAAAGCATCATCCTCGGTCTCAGGATGAATGAAGGGGTCGATCTTGCCAAACTGTCAGAAGAGTTCGGCACGGATCTGACAGGCAGGTTCCGGGAACAATTGGACAGGCTGCTGTCATTGAGACTCATTGAACTTGACGGCACGGTAATGAGACTGACAGTGTTAGGGATGGATCTGGCTAACAGGGTGTTCGTTGAATTTATATAAAGCTTAGTCTTGTATAAAACGGGGGAGGTTTCAGGATGGATAAGGAAAATAACAAGGATATAGCGCTTGCGGTACCCGGTCTGTCAGATATAAGCAATAGCTACATGGATGACTTTCTTGGCGAGATAAGAGAAATACTTGAAGATATCGAGCTCGAACTCGTCAATCTTGAAATGGATCCCGGAAGCAGGGAAAGCATAAACTCGATTTACTGCAGTTTTCATACTCTGAGAGGACTGGTGGGACTTCTCAATGATTCCGTAAGCACAAAGATAGTCGCAGTGACCGAAGAACTCCTTGAAACCATCAAGAAATACAGTCCTACCGTATCAAAAAGCATAATAAATGTCATTCTTGATTCAGTGAACTTTATAAAAAGAATCACCGGCAATCCTCAGATTGTAGAAGACAGCAAGGTTTCAGGCGAGATCGGAAGACATATAAAAAGCCTTCAGACTTATAAAGAGGATATCCTCCTTGAAGTGCGCCAGCCACTGGAAAAACAGTCCCGCATAGGCGAGATACTGGTTCGCGAAGGGGCGATAGCCCAGTCCGAAGTCGAAGACATACTAAAGAAGCAGTCACAGACAAAGATGAAATTCGGTGAGATCGTCCTCAGGGAGAAGAAGGTCAATGCTTCGGATATCATCAAGGCAATACGTATGCAAAAGATACGCAACATGGGAGTTGCCGAACAGTATGTCAAAATACCGCTGGAAAGGCTTGACCAGATCATTGGGATAATCCAGAATGTAAGCACGATTTACGACTCGGTGAAGAATGAAGCCATATTGAGGTTTGGCAGCAACGATTCCCTTACTATCGAATCGACCAAGGCATACCACCTGATAACCGATGTTCGGAATATTCTTAAAGAACTGAGGATGGTAACCCTGCAGCAGGCATTCCAGAACCTTACCAGGTCGGTATGCTCGATCATTGAAGAGAACCATATGGAAGTAATGTTTTCCACGATGGGAGAGAATATTGAGATCGACAAAGACATTGCCGACAAGATAGCGCTTCCTCTTGGGGACATGATCCGTCTGCTGTTGGAAAAAGCATATTCGGACAGGATCAATACTGATGGAAGAGGAAAAGAGAAGCAGATAGGCAGTATTGAGGTAGTAGCCTATGAAGAGGCGAATACCATACATATCGATATAACAGGCGATGCTGTTGTAGACCCGGAAGAACTGAAGGCCGACAGCAGGTACCAGGAAAACGTGCAGATACTGTCGGGGCTCAGGTGCCGTACCGATATTGATGACATGGGCGGCGAGGGAGTAAGGATAGCGATAATTATGCAAAGGTGACCGACCAGTTTTATATTATATTGATATATTAATGTAATACTTATAGATATTTAATGACTGATTTATAATTATGTGCTAAAATGAGCGGCAGTAAATCTGTAACCGCTCATTTTTTAATGTTTTGAGGCCGCCGGAAATGGCGTGTATAAACCCGGGAATCTCTTGACAAAGATAAACTGCAATGCTATTTTTATATTAGCACTCAATGGGATAGAGTGCTAACAATCAAAGGAGGTGAAGATCATGGTCTGGGATCACGAGCTTAACGAAAGAAAAAGAGCTATTCTGAAATCGATCATAGATGACTATATCGAATCGGCTCAACCTGTTGGCTCGAGAACGATAGCCAGAAAACATGAGCTTGGCCTCGGTTCGGCAACCATACGCAATGAGATGGCCGATTTGGAAGAATTAGGATACATTACGCAACCCCATACATCGGCCGGGCGTATCCCATCTGACAAAGGATATCGTTTTTATGTAGAAAACCTGATGCAGGAACACAAGCTGGCCCAGGAAGAGATAAACAGGATCAGGGAAGCAATGGATGAACGCATCGAGGAAATAAACAAACTGTTCCGCAAAGCCAGCGTTATTATTTCAAGGATCACCGGGTATACATCTGTGGTTCTGTCGCCGCAGCTTTCAAGGAAAAGGATCAAAGCTGTACAGCTGATAAAGATAGACGACCGCAGCATACTGGTGGTAGTGGCGGCTGCGGGCGGAATAGTCAGAAATAAATTGATCCATCATAACCATGTGATAGATGATGCTCAGCTGGCCAAACTGAACCGGGCTGCCAGCATGATCCTTGAGGGACAGACGACTGATCGCCTTACAGTACCACTGGCTGTTGAACTCCAGAGGGAGATAAATATGCCTGCCGAGATCATCCTGGAGATCCTTGAGTCGGTGGATGAGTGCATTGGCAAAATAGAAACCACTGACGTTTACCTCGAGGGCATAACCAACATACTGAACTATCCCGAGTTCAGGGACCTGCTCAAGGCCAGGGAGGTCCTCGAAGTACTGAATGAAGAAGAAATAATCACCGACCTTGTAAAAAGCAGCGCCAGGAGACACCAGTTCGATTTCAGGATCGGCAGTGAAAACCAGATTGATGAAATGAAAGACCTCAGCATAATAACTACCGCATACGGCCGTGAAGGCAAGGATGCGGGGGCTATCGGGGTCATAGGGCCGACCAGGATGGCATACAGCAAGGTCGTATCGTCGATAAAATATATCAGGGAACTGCTGAATAAAGAAATGATTCGATTGTTCGGAGACGATCCATGACATAATGAAAGGAAGTAAATGACATGAAAACAAACAACGAAGCTGATCCGAAAGTAAATGCGGAATGTCCGGACACAAACCCATGCAGCGAAGAAGCAAAAACTGAGGAACATGCTTCCGAAACAGTAAACAACCAAGAGGAGGGGAGCCGTCCGGAGGGAGAAAACCCGGAAGAACTCCTTAAAAAGAAAGATGCAGAACTAAAAGATCTGTTTGAACGATTACAGCGTGTCGCTGCCGAGTACGACAACTTCAGGAAACGGACGATCAAAGAGAAAGAAAAGATATATACTGATTCCTTGTGCGATGTGGCAGCAAAATTCCTTCCGATTGCCGATAACCTGGAAAGAGCTATAAAAGCCGCTGAAAACGACGAGGGACAAGGCCTGAAAGAAGGAATCATACTGGTATACAAGCAACTGATGGATATATTGGATAGACTGGACATTAAACCGATCGAAGCTGTGGGAAAAACTTTCGATCCCGAGCTTCATCATGCGGTTATGCATGTCCAGGATGAGACACAGGGAAGCAATATAGTTGTCGAGGAATTCCAGAAAGGCTACATTTATAAGGATGAGATCGTAATACGCCACTCGATGGTAAAAGTGGCCAATTGATAAATTATGCTTATTTGACTTCTTTGACCTTAAATCTTAAAACAGGAGTGTGTTTAGAATGGCTAAAGTTATAGGCATAGACCTTGGAACAACCAACTCATGTGTCGCCGTGATGGAAGGCGGCGAGCCCGTAGTAATCCCCAATGCTGAAGGCAACCGTACGACTCCGTCGGTCGTTGCGTTTTCAAAAACCGGTGAAAGGCTTGTGGGCCAGGTGGCAAAGCGCCAGGCCATTACGAACCCGGAACGTACAATAGTCTCAATCAAGAGAGACATGGGAACCGACAGAAGAGTCAGGATCGACGATAAGAGCTTTACCCCTCAGGAGATTTCAGCCATGATTCTCCAGAAGCTGAAGGCGGATGCCGAAGCTTACCTGGGCGAAAAGGTGACCCAGGCTGTTATCACCGTTCCTGCATACTTTTCCGACTCCCAGCGCCAGGCTACAAAAGATGCAGGCAGGATTGCAGGCCTTGAAGTATTGAGAATAATTAACGAGCCTACCGCTGCTGCGCTGGCTTATGGTCTTGACAAGGAGACTGACCAGAAGATACTCGTTTTTGACCTTGGCGGAGGCACATTTGACGTATCCATCCTTGAAATAGGCGACGGCGTATTCGAAGTTCTGGCTACAAACGGAAACAACAGGCTCGGCGGAGATGATTTTGACCAGAGAATCATCGACTGGCTGGCTGAAAACTTCAGGCGTGAAAACGGCATAGATCTCAGAAACGACAAGATGGCCATGCAGCGTCTCAAGGAGGCTGCGGAGAAGGCAAAGATAGAGCTTTCAAGCGTTACGCAGACAAATATAAACCTTCCGTTCATTACCGCTGACGCTACCGGACCGAAGCATCTTGACATGACATTGACAAGGGCTAAATTCGACGAGCTTACTGCCGATCTCGTGGAAAAAACCATGGTACCGACCCGCCAGGCTTTGGCTGACGCGGGACTATCCCCGAACGACATAGACAAGGTCCTGCTCGTCGGAGGATCCACACGTATCCCGGCGGTACAGGAAGCAGTTAAGAAATACCTTGGCAAAGAACCGTTCAAGGGGATAAATCCCGATGAATGCGTCGCCATAGGCGCTGCCATCCAGGCAGGGGTGCTTTCAGGCGAAGTCAAGGATCTGCTGCTCCTTGACGTTACCCCGCTGTCCCTTGGTATCGAGACACTCGGTGGTGTGTTCACGAAGCTCATTGAAAGGAATACCACCATACCGACAAAGAAAAGCCAGATATTCTCCACCGCTGCGGACGGTCAGACCAGCGTTGATATAAAGGTTTACCAGGGCGAGCGTGAAATAGCGGCATATAACAAGCTCCTTGGAAACTTCCAGCTTACAGGCATTCCTCCTGCTCCCAGGGGTGTTCCGCAGATCGAGGTTACTTTCGATATCGATGCCAACGGTATAGTCCATGTGTCCGCCAAGGACCTGGGTACCGGTAACGAGCAGCAGATTACCATCACGGCAAGCAGCAACTTAAGCGAGGCCGAGATCGAAAGAGCCGTCAAGGAAGCTGAAAAATACGCAGCCGAGGACAAGAGGCGCAAAGAAGAGGTTGAGACCCGCAACCAGGCTGACTCAATGGTATACCAGGCGGAGAAAGCGCTGAAGGATATGGGTGACAAGCTGAGTCCCGATGACAAGTCAGCCGTCGAAGCGGAAATAAATAAAGTGAAAGATGCCTTGAAAGGCACTGATATCGCTGCTATCAAGCGTGCAACGGAAGAGCTTACCCAGAAGTTCTACAGCATCTCCCAGAAGCTGTACCAGCATAATCCCCAGGGAGGTCCCAATCCGGGAGCCGGTTTTGGTTCCGAAGGAGCTGCCGGCGGAGGCCCCCAGGATAATGTTTATAATGCCGATTATAAAGTAGTGGACGAAGACGACAAGAAGTAAGTTAAGGTTCACGTTTCTGTCGTTACTGCGCAAAAACGGTATATGCCCGTTATAAAAAAGGGCATTTACCGTTTTGCGCTTGTATTATATATGCTTGTTCGGAGGGTTTATCTTGGCGTCGAAAAAAGATTACTATGAGGTGCTTGGCGTCTCGAGACAGGCATCCTCAGATGAGATAAAGAAGGCATACAGGAAGCTTGCGAAGAAGTATCATCCGGATATGAACCCGGGTGACAAGGAAGCAGAGGCCAGGTTCAAGGAAATAAACGAGGCTTACGAGGTATTGAGCGATGACCAGAAAAGAGCGGCTTATGACCGTTACGGGCATGCAGCCTTTGACGGGACAGGCGGCGGTGGCGGCTTCAGCGGGTTCGAAGGATTCGGTTTCGGAGGTCTGGACGATCTTTTTGAAAGCTTCATGGGAGGTTTCGGGCGTACAAGGAGCAGAAGGAATGAACCCATACGAGGGAGGGATCTGCAATACTCTCTCGAGATAACATTTGAAGAAGCCGCATTCGGTGTAACTAAGGAGATACCGGTTACAAGGCTTCAGACATGCAATACCTGCGGAGGAACAGGCGCCAGACCGGGAACATCCGTGGAGAACTGCAAGCGCTGCAGTGGAACAGGCCAGATACGTTATTCGCAGGCAACGCCGTTCGGCCAGTTTGTTAATGTAAGAACCTGTGATGTATGTCAGGGCGAAGGAAAAGTAGTGACCCATCCATGCGAGACATGCCACGGGAAAGGCAGAGTTTCGAAAAATCAAAGGATAAGCATAAATATACCGGCAGGAATTGACGAGGGACAGACTATCTCCCTGAGAGGCGAAGGCGAGTCCGGACTGCGCGGAGGTCCCCCGGGAGACTTGTATGTAAAAATACATATCAGGCCCCATGAGATATTTAAGCGTGAAGGTTACGACGTGGTCTGCGATGTGCCCATTTCATTTACCCAGGCCGCTCTCGGCGCTGAAATCGATATCCCCACCATTGACGGACTCATGAAGTTCACCATTCCCGAGGGCACGCAGACATCAACGGTATTCAAGATAAAAGGCAAGGGGATAAAAAGACTTCGCAGCAACACCCGCGGGGACCAGTATATAAGGGTCATAGTGGAAGTGCCCGTTAAGCTGTCCCAGAAGCAGAAAGACCTGCTGAGGCAGTTTGCCGAGATCAGCGGCGATGAAGTATTCGAGAAAAAGAAGGGCTTTTTTGATAAAGTGAAGGACCTGTTTAACGATAGGGGCTGAATATTCAGGCATACCGCTTTTAAGTACGTACATGGGAATATCTTAGAACAATGATGGGCATGCTGTTCAGATCTGAATTGCCTCCGCAGGAGCAGTTGAATGTTGTAATGCTATAAGTAGCAGCTCGAGTGAGGTAAAATCTGCCGGATGCAGATTCCTAGACGGCACACGCCCGGATGGCGTGATTGCCAGCGACCTCGCGAGAGCAAACTTGAGCATTGACATCTTCCTGCGACGAGGACAGCAAGAAGATCTGAACAGCATGCCGGAAGTATTATATTAAGACAGCCCAATTATGGGAAAACACAGGGAGTATAAGATGGAATGGATCGAAATCAGCGTAACAACAACAAAAGAGGCTTCCGAGGCCATTTCCGGCAAACTGATGGACCTGGGCGCCAACGGGGTCGAGATCGTCGACCGTGATGAGTTCAAACAGGTACTGGAAAACAACAGGTACCTGGATTATGCCGATGACGGGTTTATAGAAAGATATGGACCGGATGTCGTTATTAGGGCATATTTCACGACAGACCGCAATCCTGCTGATGTTTGCGGGGAACTGAAGGCAACGCTTTCGGAATTGGCCGGATATATGGAAATTGGACCGGGTGATGTCAAATTTGCAAGACGTGACGATTCGGAGTGGAAGGAAACCTGGAAGCAATATTTCAAGCCATTCAGACTGACTGACAGAGTAGTCGTCAAGCCAGGCTGGGAGCATTATGACAGGATAGCGGACGAAATAGTCATTGAAATTGATCCGGGTATGGCTTTCGGGACAGGGACCCATGAAACCACGCGTATGTGCGCTATGCTTGGCGAAAAATATATCAGGAGCGGGGACAAGGTCCTTGACCTCGGATGCGGTACCGCAATCCTGGCAATCATGGCAGTCAAGCTGGGCGCAGGATCTGCCCTTGCCGTGGACATCGATGACGCCGCTGTCAAAACCGCCCGGCTCAATACTGAGATCAACGGTGTATCGCATAAAGCGGAAGTAAGGCACGGCGAGCTTAAAAACGTGGTTAAAGAGCCTTATGACCTTATCTTCATTAATATAATCGCTGATGTAATAATTTCATTGTCAAAGGATATAAAGGACTACGTGAAGAACGGGACAAGGATAATCCTTTCAGGGATCATAAAGGAACGCAAGGCTGAGGTTCTCGAAGCGTACAGGAAAGAAGGCTTTGTGCTTGCTGATGAACTGACCATGGGTGAATGGGAGGCTCTGGTTTTTCGTGCATAGGTTCATTGCAGACCCGGATAATATTAAAGACGGCCATATAAGGATTGAAGGGGAAGATTTCAGGCATCTTAATAAAGTATTGAGATTAGGTCCGGGCGAAACGATATATGTTTTTGACGGCAGCGGCAGGGAGTACGAGGCCAGGCTGATTTCAACGGACAAGACCGGCGCTCTGGCTGAAATAACAGCGTCATACCAGACCCAGGCCGAGGCCGAAGTCCGCCTGACCCTGTTCCAGGGTCTTCCGAAAGGCGAGAAGATGGACCTTATCATCCAAAAGGGAGTCGAACTGGGGGTCCACAAGATAGTTCCCGTCATCACCGAAAGAACGGTCGTTCAGCTGGACAGGGAAAGCGGCGTGAAAAAGGCTGCGCGATGGAACAAAATAGCGAGGGAAGCCGCAAAACAGTGCAGGAGAGCGATTGTGCCGCAGGTTTCGGAACCGTTGGGCTTTGACGAAGTATTGAAGGAATCGGCGAAGTTCGGCGCGGCCCTTATGTTGTACGAGAACGAATCAAAAAAATGTTTGAAAGAAATTCTGAAATGTTATACTATAAAAAAGATTAAAGATATCGCTTTGCTAATAGGACCGGAAGGCGGTTTTTCGCCCTGCGAAGCCGACAGATGTATAGAATCAGGATTTGATGTGGCAGGTTTGGGAAAGAGGATATTAAGGACCGAAACGGCTGCGATTTCAGTGATCTCTATAATTATGTACGAGATGGGTGAACTTGACGGATGAATAAAGTTACTTTTGTTATTACTGATGATGCGATTTTCATGCGTACTCTTCTACGGAAAATAATAGAACAGCATGAAGAGTATGAAGTAGTCGGGGAAGCATCCAACGGCCGTGAGGCGATTGAGGCAGCAAAAAAATACCAGCCGGATATTCTGACTCTGGATATAACCATGCCGGAAATGGATGGCATCCAGGCTGTGAACGAAATACTGAAGGTCAGCCCCAAAACCCGCATCATCATGGTTTCTGCCATGGGTCAGCAGTCGATGGTCATAGAAGCTATCAAGCAGGGCGCAAAGGACTTCGTGGTAAAGCCGTTCGATAAGTCAAGAGTCTACCAGTCCATAAGAAATGTCCTCTCAATGGACAATTAAAACCTATATTGAACAAGGAGCCATATTTCGATGTTGAGAAGCATGACCGGGTTTGGATACAGTGAGTATACAGAGAACGATATCACAGTCACAGTGGAGATAAAAACTGTTAATCATCGCTACATCGATATTTTTCTGAAGATGCCCAAGCAATTGTCAGCTTACGAGGAAATGATACGATCTCTGGTGAACTCAAGGATACAACGAGGGAAAATTGACATTTACATAAACTATGACAACAAGTCTCCCCAGGCCCAGGAAGTACTTCTTGACGAAAACCTTGCAAAAGCATATTTCAACGCATTGAAAAAAATAACCGAAGAACTTGGCCTGAGAGATGACATAACGGCATCGTCACTCGCCAGGTTTCCGGATATTTTAAAAGTCGAGAAGCAGGAAAATGACGAGCAGACAGGCAGGATCCTTGAAAAGGCTGTAAACATGGCAATCGACGGACTTATAGAAATGCGCTCGAGAGAAGGGGAGAAACTGAAAGACAGTCTTATGACCAATCTCTCGGTAATCGAGGACTATACCGGAAAGATAAGGGAGCGCGCTCCTTTTGTAGTAAAAGAATATAAAGAGAAACTGGAAAACAGGCTGTCGGAACTGATTGACCTGCAGAAAATCGATCCGGCAAGGATAGCTGCAGAAGTCGCCCTGTTTGCCGATAAATGCAGTATTGACGAAGAGCTTGTCAGGCTGAACAGCCATATAGCGCAGATGAGGGATATGCTCCACAAGGGAAGCCCGGTGGGCAAGAAAGCAGATTTCCTTATACAGGAAATGAACAGGGAAGTAAACACGATAGGCGCCAAAGCAAGTGACCTGGAAATCACAAGAAATGTAGTGGAATTAAAAAGCGAAGTCGAAAAACTCAGAGAGCAGATCCAGAACATAGAATGAATTTCAGGCTGTGCTTTACGGAAAAACAGCCCCGGAGGTTGGAATTGATGAAGCTGATCAATGTTGGCTTTGGAAACATGGTTTCAGCAAATAAGATAGTGGCTATTGTCAGTCCCGAATCCGCCCCTATAAAGCGGATCATCCAGGAAGGACGGGAGCGGGGGGTTCTGATCGACGCCACATATGGAAGACGTACCCGTGCTGTTATAATAACCGACAGCGATCATGTAATATTATCAGCATTGCAGCCTGAAACGGTAGCGCATCGGCTTGAAGAGCCCGAAGGAGCGTTATGTCCGGATTCTCCTCTTAAACTGAGACCTGAGCAGGAGGAAATTCTATGACTCCTGGACTGCTTGTGGTCGTATCCGGTCCTGCCGGTGTTGGAAAAGGCACAGTCGTCAGGAAAATGATGGAGTACGATAATAGTGTGGTATTGTCGGTGTCTGCAACATCAAGGCCCCCACGTGCAAACGAGACGGAAGGAGTCAGTTATTTCTTCAGGACCCGGGAGCAATTTGAGGAGATGATAAGAAATAATGAACTTCTTGAGTGGGTGGAGTATTGCGGTAATTATTACGGTACACCGAGAAAGTGGGTATGCAGCCAGGTGGAAAAGGGCAAAGTCGTGATCCTTGAAATAGAGGTCGACGGAGCATGCAATGTCAAACGGTTGTTCCCTGACTGCATCCTCTGCTTCATACTTCCGCCGGATTTTGAGGAACTGGAAAATAGACTCAGGGGCAGAGGCACAGAATCGGACGAATCCGTCATGGCAAGGCTCGCAAGGGCCAGGGAAGAACTGAAACTTATTGACAGGTATGACTACCTTATTGTTAACGATGACGCAGATAAAGCCGCCGACGCTTTTTTCAGCATCATTAAGTCCGAGCGCATGAGAGCGTCGAGAAACAAGGCTCTGATAGATAAATACAAGAATCTGACAGGAGTGAGCGGATTATGATACATCCACCAATGGCACAGTTATTAGACAAGGTTGACAGTCGTTATACCCTGGTAATCATGATTGCAAAACGGGCCCGTATGCTTACCAACGGAGCCCAGAAGCTTACGGACGTCGATTCCCAGAAAGACGTCACAGTGGCAATCAACGAAATAGCAGAGAACAAGATCACTTACCGCAGGATAAAGAAGCAGCAGCCGGCCCATGAGAACATGGTGGAAGCCTCTATCGACAGCGAAGACGAGCAATCCTGACCGGTCGGACGAAAACATTAGGAGGAGTACTTAAATGCAGTTTGAAAAAACCATGGAGAAAATCGTAGCTTTATGCAAAAACCGCGGGTTCATATTTCAGGGATCGGAAATCTATGACGGCCTTGCCAACACATGGGATTACGGACCCCTGGGCGTTGAGTTCAAGAACAATGTAAAAAGGGCATGGTGGAAGAAGTTCATCCAGGAAAGCCCGTACAACGTGGGTGTCGACTGCGCCATACTCATGAATCCGAAAGTATGGGTCGCTTCGGGCCATGTGGTTAATTTCTCTGATCCCCTGATCGACTGCAAGCAGTGCAAGGCGAGACACAGGGCCGACAAACTGATAGATGAATTCAACAAGGCCAACGGTATCAGCATGGTAGTCGACGGAATGTCCCATGAAGAAATGAAGGAGTATATGATAGAAAAGAAGATCCCATGCCCCATCTGCGGCGGGCATGAGTTCACCGACATAAGGAAGTTCAACCTCATGTTCAAGACTTACCAGGGCGTTACCGAGGACTCCCAGAATGAGATATTCCTGCGTCCTGAAACTGCCCAGGGCATTTTTGTCAACTTCAAGAATGTCCAGAGATCAACCCGCAGGAAAATACCATTTGGTATCGGGCAGATCGGCAAGTCTTTCAGGAACGAGATCACTCCGGGCAACTTCACATTCAGGACAAGAGAATTCGAGCAGATGGAACTGGAGTTTTTCTGCGAGCCGGGGACCGACCTGGAATGGTTCCGCTATTGGAAGGATTTCTGCAGAAAGTGGCTGCTGGATCTTGGCATGAAGGAAGAGAATATCAGGATGCGTGACCATTCTAAGGAAGAGCTCTCCCATTACAGCAACGCCACCACTGACATCGAATACAAATTCCCCTTCGGCTGGGGTGAACTCTGGGGGATCGCAGACAGGACCGACTTCGACCTGAAGCAGCACATGGAGTATTCGAAAGAAGATTTATCGTATTTTGATCCCATTAAAAATGAGAAATATATCCCTTATTGCATCGAGCCGTCTCTCGGGGCAGACCGCGTGGCTCTGGCTTTCCTTTGCGACGCATACGAAGAGGAGGAACTTGATGACGGAGACGTAAGGACGGTACTGAGATTCCATCCTTTCCTCGCTCCTGTAAAGGTGGCTGTCCTTCCTCTTTCAAAGAAGCTTTCGGACGAAGCTTACAAAATATACGAAGAACTGAGCAGAAATTATGTCTGCGAGTTTGACGAGACAGGCTCCATAGGCAAGAGATACAGAAGACAGGATGAAATTGGCACGCCTTTCTGCGTAACTTATGACTTTGATTCGCAAAGTGACAGTTGCGTAACCATAAGGGAACGTGATACAATGCAACAGGTTAGGATTCCCATAAAGGAATTAAACGACTATTTCAAGGACAGAATTAATTTTTAGCAGGTATAGTTCAATCAATAACAGGAGCACACGCTTCTATTTAAAATACAGGAGGTAATAAGATACATGGCAAAATATGTTTATCTCTTCAGTGAAGGCAATGCATCGATGAGGAACCTGCTCGGCGGAAAAGGCGCGAATCTTGCCGAGATGACAGGTTTGGGGCTGCCTGTTCCCAGGGGATTCACGATAACAACCGAAGCCTGCACAAGATATTACCAGGATGGTCAGATGATAGCAAAAGATATCGAGGACCAGATCTATGAGTATCTGTCAAAAATGGAGCAGATCGTCGAGAAACAGTTTGGCAACCCGGATAATCCGCTCCTGGTTTCAGTCCGCTCCGGCGCAAGGGCATCCATGCCCGGCATGATGGATACGATTCTGAACCTCGGGCTCAATGATGTAGTTGTAGAAGGACTGGCAAAACTGACGAACAACCCCAGGTTCGCCTATGACAGCTACAGAAGGTTTATCCATATGTTCAGCGACGTTGTTATGGGGATAGACAAGAACAAGTTTGAGCGTATCCTTGAAGAGATGAAGGAAAAGAAGGGCGTCGAACTTGATACCGAACTGGATGCCAATGACCTGAAGGAACTGGTCAAAAAATACCAGGAACTGTACAGGAATGAGATAGGAAAAGACTTCCCGCAGGATCCGAGGGAACAGCTCATGGAGGCGGTAAAAGCGGTATTCCGTTCATGGAACAACCCGAGGGCTATCGTTTACAGGCGCCTGAATGACATTCCGGGAGATTGGGGCACCGCTGTCAACGTACAGGAAATGGTATACGGAAACATGGGCGATGATTCCGGCACGGGAGTTGCATTTACCCGGAATCCTTCGACTGGTGAGAAAAAGCTCTACGGTGAGTTCCTCATGAATGCCCAGGGCGAGGACGTCGTTGCAGGTATCCGCACACCCCAGTCCATCGATCAGCTTAAAGAGACCAATCCCGCAGCATATGAACAGTTTGTTAAAATAGCCGAAACCCTTGAGAAGCACTATCGTGACATGCAGGACATGGAGTTTACCATTGAACGCGGCAAGCTGTTCATGCTCCAGACCAGGAACGGCAAACGCACCGCCCAGGCTGCCCTGAAAATAGCGGTCGACCTGGTCAACGAGGGTATGATCACCAAGGAAGAAGCAATAATGAAGGTAGATCCCAGGCAGCTTGATTCGCTGCTGCACCCGAACTTCGAAGCAAAAGCCCTGAAGGCTGCGAAACCGATAGCCAAGGGACTTCCCGCTTCTCCCGGTGCCGCTACAGGAAAGATTTACTTTACTGCCGACGAGGCAAAAGCTGCTTATGACAACGGTGAAAAGCAGGTTATCCTGGTTCGTTTGGAGACATCTCCCGAAGATATCGAGGGTATGAACGTATCCCAGGGTATCCTGACTGCCCGCGGAGGCATGACATCCCATGCTGCAGTAGTTGCACGCGGTATGGGAAGATGCTGTGTAGCCGGCTGCGGTGAAATAAGAATAAACGAAGAAGAGAAGTATTTCAAAGATAAAGAAGGAAATATCTACAGAGAAGGCGACTGGATCTCCCTCGACGGGTCCACCGGAAATGTATATGCCGGTAAACTTCCGACAGTTGAGCCCGAGCTTACAGGATATTTCGGAACATTCATGCAGTGGGTGGACGAGATCCGCGTCCTCAAGGTAAGGACCAATGCCGATACGCCTGCTGATGCTGCTCAGGCTTACAAGTTCGGCGCAGAAGGAATCGGCCTCTGCCGTACCGAGCACATGTTCTTCGAAGGCGAAAGGATCAAGGCCATGCGCGAGATGATCGTCGCCCGCACCGAGGAGCAGAGAAGAAAGGCTCTTGATAAGCTGCTCCCGATGCAGAGAGCGGATTTCGAAGATCTCTTCCGTGAAATGAAGGGCTATCCTGTAACCATCCGCTATCTCGATCCTCCGCTCCATGAATTCCTGCCCCAGGAAGACGACAATATTCAGGCCCTTGCGAAAGAGATGGGTATCAGCTACGAGGAACTGAAATCAATAGTTGCAAGCCTACACGAATTCAACCCCATGATGGGCCATCGCGGATGCCGCCTTGCAGTATCATATCCCGAGATCGCTGAAATGCAGACAAGGGCTGTTATTGAGGCAGCGATCAACGTTAATAGGGAAGGTCTGAATATTGTGCCTGAAATCATGATCCCGCTGGTGGGCGACGTTAAGGAACTGAAGTTTGTTAAGGACGTCGTGGTCAAAACCGCAGACGAGATTATCAGGAATGCCGGAGTCGATCTTAAGTACAAGGTCGGAACCATGATTGAGATTCCGAGGGCTGCCCTGACAGCCGATGAGATCGCAAAAGAGGCAGAGTTCTTCTCATTCGGTACCAACGACCTTACGCAGATGACCTTTGGATTCTCCCGCGACGATGCCGGAAAGTTTCTTGAAGACTACTATGCAAAGAAGATCTACGAATCAGATCCGTTTGCGAAGCTTGACCAGACCGGCGTAGGCAAGCTTGTTGAGATGGCTGTCCAGTTAGGCAGAAAGACACGGCCCGACATCAAGCTCGGCATCTGCGGAGAGCACGGCGGAGAACCTTCTTCTGTCGAGTTCTGCCACAGGGTCGGCCTGGATTACGTGTCCTGTTCGCCGTACCGTGTGCCTATAGCCCGTCTTGCGGCAGCACAGGCCCAGGTCAATTATCCAAGGAAATAATTGAAACGCCAATAAAAAAAGACAAGGGAATTGACAGTATTTCCCTTGTCTTTTTGCTTTCACAGGTCTTTAATATTATTTGCAGGATCATTATGCCAAATTTATTGTTTATATTGCATATATTTGATAGAATAGATTTGAAATTTGCCGTAGTTTTTAACAAAATCGTGCATTGGATAAGATTACTATAAAAATTCAGAAGATTAAAAAAGGAGGCATCATATCCATGCGAAAATCAAGTTATGAAAAAGGACTGAAGAAACTGGCATCCTTGTTACTGGTGTGCGCATTGCTGATCTCACTGACATGTGCGCCGGCAATGGCTGAGGACACTGCTGCGGGTATCGGTGACCTGACAGGCAAACTGGTCATCATACATACCAATGATACCCATGGCGGGGATGTAGCGGTTGAAGGAACTTCGTTGGGAACGGCAGGTATTGCACAGCTTGTCAAGGATTATGAAGCGGCAGGAGCCCAGGTGCTGCTGGTATCTGCCGGCGACGCGATCCAGGGAGATCCGCTGGTCAACCTGAGCAAAGGCTTGACTGCCATTCAGTTTATGAACCTGGCCGGTTACGATCTTATGGTACCCGGAAACCACGAGTTTGATTTTGGCTATGACAATCTTCTGAAGCTTAGAGAAGAGGCAAATTTCCCCCTTGTTTCAGCCAACATTCTGGATAAGGAAAGCGGAGAACCTGTATTTGAAGAATATATAGTATTCGATACCGTGATCGGGAAAGTAGGGTTCTTTGGTTTAACCACTCCGGAAACTTATACCAAGGCAAATCCCAAGAATGTTGCCACGCTTAATTTCCTTGCAGGAGAAGAATTGTATGCTAAGGCCCAGGAAGTTGTAGACAAACTGAAGGCAGCCGGGGTCGAATATATTGTCTGCGTTGCCCATCTTGGAATAGATGACAGCAGCGTACCCAACAGATCCAATGATGTTATAGAAAATGTGGATGGAATAGATATCCTCATCGACGGACACAGCCACAGTGTCGTTGAGGGAAAGAAGATAGGCGATACCATATTGGCCCAGACCGGGACGAAGCTTGCCAATGCCGGGGTCATTATTATGGATAAAGACAGCATCGAGGCAAAACTCATTCCGGCCAGCGAATATACTGAAATTGACCAGGAAGTAAGCGACGCTGTCAATAAAGTGGCTGAAGAAATAGATCAGCAGTTGTCTGCGGTATTTGCCAGGACAGAGGTATTGCTGGACGGCGAAAGGGCACCTGGCGTAAGGACCCAGGAAACCAACCTTGGAGACTTTGCCGCTGATGCGATCCTGTGGGCAGCAGAGCAGGCTACAGGAGCCAAAATTGACGGCGCCATAACAAACGGCGGCGGCATCAGGGCTACCATCAAGGCCGGCGACGTAACCATGAAGGACATGAAAACAGTATTCCCGTTCGGAAATACCATCGCCACTGTTAAAGTTACAGGAAAGCAGCTGCTCGAAGTACTCGAAGCTTCGTGCAGTGCCGCGCCTGAAGCGCTGGGCGCATTCCCGCAGGTTGCAGGAATAGAGTTCACCATCGATACTACTGTTCCTTATGTCAACGGCGAACAGTATCCTGATTCAACATATTTCGCTCCCGCCAGTCCCGGCTCGAGGATCAAGAACGTGAAAGTCGGCGGAGAACCGCTGGATCTGAACAAGGTATACACCATAGCTACCAATGACTTCCTTGCAGCAGGCGGCGACACTTACTACGTATTCAAGAACCTTGAGAGCTACAACACCTATGTGGCCCTTGAAGATGCCCTTGTTAACTATACTGCCGAGGTGCTCGGCGGCACGATTACCGCAGAAAAATACGGTAAGCCGGCAGGGCGTATCAATATAATCCTCGCCGCGGCAGAGGAAGAGAAAGAGCCTGAAGTTACATATATACTCTACACCGTCGTAAAAGGCGACTGCCTCTGGAAGATAGCAGAGAAGTACCTTGGCAGCGGATTCCGTTATGTTGAGATATACGAGCTCAACAAGGACATTATAAAGAATCCGAACCTCATTTACATTAACCAGGTCCTCAAGATACCGGCAAAGTAATATAAAGCCTGGGACAAAATAAAGCAAAGATGTCCTGAACATATAACTGGCAGACAGTTGTTTGAATTGTCTGCCAGTTTTATTGCGGAAATGGCGCTTTTCAGCCTTGCTTGGAAAATACAGAACAGAGCGGTTTTTATCCTCTGTTCTTCGCTTTTGATCGTATTCCGGCACGCCGTTTTATGAATGTTTGAGTATACAGGTATAAATAAAACCTTGGAATACTGTTCGAGTCATATGGAATTTTAAGATATTATTGTAATAAACCATAAATGCATGATAAAATAAACAAGTAATATATGTAATAAATGATAAGTTTTAATATTTTCTGTCAGGAGTATTGTTTATGCCGGAACACAATATTCACGAAGGTCACAGGAGCAGGATAAGGGAAAGATATATAACCGAAGGCCTGGACAGCTTTTCCGACCATGAAGTAGTTGAGTTGCTGCTGTTTTACTGCATTCCCAAACGGGATACCAATGAACTGGCCCACAGGATGGTGAAAGAATTCGGAACGCTTCATGATCTTCTTGAAGCCGACCCGAGGGATATAGCAAGGCGCTGCAAGGTGAGCCTGAACACCGCCACGCTGATATCAATGGTTGCCCCTCTTTCAAGGCGGTATCTCAGGCAGAAATGGGGGAACAGGCCTGTTTTGAATTCCTCGACGCTGGCGGGTAATTATGCTGTTTCTCTATTCGCGGGAAGAGTATACGAATGTTTTTTTGTTATTTGCCTCGATGCCCAGAACCGTGTCAACCATGCGGCGCTGGTACATGAGGGTACCATAAACGAAGCCCCGGTATACCCAAGGATAATTGTTGAAACGGCGCTCAGGCACAAGGCAAACAGTATCATCCTGGCCCATAACCATCCCGGTGGAAGCCTTAGAGCATCCAGTGCCGATATTGACGTTACCAGGAAGATATGCCAGGCAATGAAGCCCATTGCCATCCATGTGGCAGACCATATCATCGTGGCCGGTGACCGGTACCTTAGCTTTGCCGAACAGGGTCTGATGGACTCACTTATGCTTTAGGACCAATGTCCTATTGTTCAAATTTACTAAAAATTAATTTTAGCCGATCATGTCAGCTTTATTTTATTTTGTTAATACTTTGTCGAACTTTGCACATCTTTCTCATCATCTTTTGAAACAGCCTGTTTATCTATGTTTTGGGCATTTTGACGATTTTCAATAAAGCACAATATGTCGTAGTTATGTCATTACAATTAAACAATATATTGAAAAATGTCGATATTACAATTGCGTTCAAAGTATTGGCACTACAGGCTTTCGTCATTTTGCACAAAAAATAAGGGCATCATCCAATTGACACTATATATTGTGTATGATAATATTGTTGACGGCGAGATATTGGATTTCACATAAGCAGGAGGCAATCAGGTATGATTGAAAAGATACGCAAGAGAAATGGTACTATAGAAAACTTTATACCTGAAAAAATCACATCTGCCATCTTTAAGGCAGCAGTTGCCTGCGGAGGAAATGATTTTAGCCTGGCGCAGCGCCTGAGTGACCAGGTCGTCGCCCTTGCTAACGAGAGGTACAAAGGACAAATACCCGAGGTAGAGCAAATCCAGGATCTCGTGGAGTATGTACTTATAGAAAACGGTCACGCGAAAACTGCAAAAGCATATATCCTTTACCGCGAAAAAAGAAAGAACGCGAGGGATCTCAACGCGCTTATAGATGCTACGATAAGCATGTTCAGCAATTACCTGGGCGGAAAGGATTGGAAGATACAGGAGAACGCCAACACACAAAAGAGTGTAAACGGTCTCAATAACTATATAAGGGAAATCTTTACCCAGAATTACTGGCTTCATGAGATTTACCCTCCTGAAGTGCGGGAAGCCCATTTAAACGGCGATTGCCACATCCACGACATGGGTTTCTTCGGAGCCTATTGTGCAGGGTGGGACCTGAGGCAGCTTTTGCTTGACGGTTTCGGCGGGGTGCCCGGAAAGGTTGAAAGCAAGCCGGCGAAACATTTACGCAGCTTCCTCGGGCAGATAGTGAATTCCACCTTCACCACACAGGGCGAAACTGCCGGGGCACAGGCCTGGTCGAGTTTTGACACATACTGTGCCCCTTTCATCCGTTACGACAATCTCACATACGATCAGGTCAAGCAATGCCTGCAGGAGTTTGTCTTCAACATCAATGTTCCCACAAGGGTAGGTTTTCAATGCCCCTTTTCCAATTTAACCTTCGATATTAAGGTTCCTAATACTTTGAAGGATGAACCTGTAATATGCGGAGGACAATATACCAATGATAAATACGGGGACTTTCAGGCCGAGATGGATATGTTCAATCAGGCCTTCTGTGAGGTAATGCTTGAGGGCGATGCAAAAGGAAGGGTTTTCACTTTCCCGATCCCCACGATCAACATCACGAAGGACTTTGATTGGGACAGTCCGGCTGTTGACGGTTTCATGAAAATAACGTGCAAATACGGCATACCGTATTTTGCGAATTACATCAATTCTGATCTTTCACCGGAAGATGCCGTGTCGATGTGCTGCAGGCTGCGGCTGGATACCAGCGAGCTCAGGAAACGGGGAGGGGGATTGTTCGGCAGCAATCCCATGACGGGTTCCATAGGCGTCTTCACAATAAACCTGCCGAGAATCGGTTATTTGAGCTCTACAAAAGAAGAATTCAAAAAGAGGCTTTATGAGATAGCTAATATAGGAAAAACCTCCCTGGAGATCAAAAGAAAAATCATTGAGCAACAAACGGAAAAGGGGCTTTATCCTTATTCAGCATATTACCTGCGCAATATCAAGCAGAGAACGGGTTCATACTGGTACAACCATTTTTCGACCATCGGAATAGTAGGTATGAACGAAGCCCTGCTGAACTTCATGGGCAAGGACATAACTACGCCCGAAGGACAGAAGTTTGCCATAGAGATCATGCATTACCTGCGTGAAATAATGGTTGAATTCCAGAAGGAAACAGGCAATTTCTACAACCTTGAGGCGACACCTGCCGAGGGTACGTCTTACAGGCTCGCGAAAATAGACAAAGAGCGTTATCCCGATATAATCACCGCCGGGGAGGAAACACCGTACTATACCAACTCGACGCAGCTTCCCGTCGGCTTTACCGACGATATATTCGAATGCATGGATCTGCAGGACGAGCTCCAGTCACTGTACACCGGCGGAACGGTACAGCACCTTTACCTCGGGGAGAGCATAAATGAGATCGAGGTATGCAAAAATCTCATCAGAAGGATATTCGAGCACTACAAGATGCCGTATATCTCCATTACCCCGACGTTCTCTATCTGCAATACCCATGGATACATCCGCGGCGAGCATTTCACCTGCCCGACCTGCGGAGCCGGTACCGAGGTATGGTCCAGGGTGGTGGGTTATTTAAGACCTGTCGCCAACTATAACAAGGGGAAAAAGGAAGAGTACTTGGCAAGAAAGAAGTTTGTACTGAAGGAAAACGTGGGATAACAGGTGGATTATGAAAATTGCCGGGCTTCAGAAGAATTCAATGGTCGATTATCCGGGGAAAATTTCTGCCGTAGTGTTTACGCAGGGCTGCAATATGAACTGCGGTTATTGCCACAACCGCCGCCTTATCAGGCAGACCGGGGAGTGCGGCATGTATAACGAGGAAAGTGTCCTCGCTTTCCTGGAAAAAAGGCGGGGTCTTCTGGACGGAGTTGTTGTCTCCGGGGGAGAGCCCACACTTCAGAAGGATCTTCCCCGTTTCCTTGAACGGGTGAAGCGCATGGGATTCAGGACCAAACTGGACACGAACGGGACTTATCCGGAATGCCTAAAGAACCTTCTCGCTGCGGGGCTCCTCGATTATGTGGCAATGGATGTGAAAGCTCCCCTGTGCAAGTACGGCAAGGTATGCTGTTCGGCCGTAGATACGGGAAAACTGATGGAAAGCATTAATCTGCTGAGGAATTCTTCAGTTGAATATGAGTTCAGAACTACCTATACTCCCGAGCTTAATGGCAACGATCTGCTCGATATCTCCAGGACTATCAGGGGAGCAAGGAAATATGTGCTCCAGCAGTACAGGGAGGTAGACCGCGCAGAAGGCAATTACACCGGTAAAGCGGAAAAGAGAAGTATACTGAAGAAAATTGCCGGTGAGTTGATGGAAAGCGTAGGAACCCTTCAATTCAGGGGTGATTTCGTTCTAATATAAGTCTTTTAAAAGCTGAAACAGCGACGTGCTGCGTCGCTGCTGGTTTAAGATGTTTTAAGTAAAAATGCCCTTAAGCCGGATCAGGCGAGGGCTTTTTTAGGTGGTTTGAATTGTTTAAAGAATATATCCTTGATAACAACCTGACCGTAGTGTACGAATGCATGAATCACCTGAAATCGGTTTCTTTCGGGGTATGGATAGGGGTCGGATCAAGAAACGAAACCAGGCAGAAAAACGGAATATCACATTTTATAGAACACATGCTGTTCAAAGGCACAAAAACCCGTACTGCCAGGGATATAGCATTTGCCATAGACAAAATAGGCGGTGAGATAAACGCTTTTACGGCCAAGGACTGCACATGCTTCTATACCAAGACCCTGGACAGCGACCTGGAGACTGCAGTAGAGATACTGTCCGACATGATACTTAACCCGTTGTTCAACCCCGTCCATATCGAGACCGAGAAAAAAGTTGTCCTTGAAGAGATCAGCATGTATGAAGACGACCCGGAGGAATATGTCCATGACCTTCTGACCGAAGAAATGTGGAGCGACGGTCCCCTGGGCTATCCCGTACTGGGTACGGCGGAATCACTTAACAGTATCACCAGGGACGACCTTTTTGAACACATGTCACATTTTTATATCCCGGACAACTGCGTCATAGCGGTGGTAGGCAATTTCGAAGAGAACCGTCTGCTCGAAATAATAGACAAGTATTTCGGCGGCTGGAAATCGATAGGTTACTGCAGGCTTCCGGAGACCAGGCCTGATATCAGGGCAAATTTCGTTTACAGGAAAAAAGACATCGAACAGACCCATATATGCCTTGGATTCAGGGGCCTTCCCATGAGCGACGAACGGATATATGCCCTTATGGTGCTCAACAACATAATAGGGGGAGGGATGAGTTCGAGGCTGTTCCAGAAGTTGCGCGAAGAGCGCGGCCTTGTTTATTCTGTTTATTCGTATCCAACCATGTTCCGGGACTGCGGAATGTTCACCATTTATGCCGCTGCCAATCCTGAAATGGCTGAGGAAGTTGTCCGGATAATAGGATTGGAACTGAAAAACCTCATTGAAAACGGTATTACCGAAAATGAACTTATAATCAGCAAAAACCAGTTTAAAGGCAATTACATACTGGGACTGGACAGCACTTCGGGCCGGATGAACGCTTATGGCAAATCAAAGATAATAACCGGTGTTGTGAATTCACCCGAGAAAGTGCTGGAGAGTATAGAAAATGTAAGCAAAAAAAATGTCACAGATCTTCTCCGATTGATCTTTTCCGAGGGCAAAAGCAGCGCTGTGATACTGGGAGAGAGCCCTGTATCGCTCACAGCGCTTGAGTGCCTGCAATTCTGAGATAGGCCGGGTCTGGCACTTTTGTCTTACAATGCGGTAAAGCGGCGTGCCTGTATACGATTTAAGCGGAGCACGGATAGCCATATCTCCCTTTATTCACTGCGGACAATCGACAGATACACAACAGGACCGTGAACCTCATAATATGTATTATTGACGATAATAAGGGAGGTTTGGGGATGCAGAGGCGAAAATATGCTGTTGTCGGGGGCGATATGCGCAACATATACCTGGCCGAACTTCTAAAAAAAGATTATCAATATGTTGAAATATATGGCTTTGAAAAAAGCGGAAAACCCTGGGCAATCAAAAACTCTCCCCTTGAAATAATCCTGGGAGAAGCACAGGTGGTCGCCGGAGGGATTCCGCTGACCACCGACGACGGGTATCTTTGGGCTCCGTTGTCAGAGACAAGGACACCTATCGGGGATATTATTGAAAAAGTGCCGCAAAACTCACTGTTTGTAGCCGGGAAAATCAAACAGGACATAAGAGACCGGCTGGTTCAAAAAGGAGTTAAGTGCGTCGATATCCTTGACAGGGAAGAAATGGCTATACTTAACGCTGTCCCAACGGCCGAAGGAGCCATCAGCATACTTATAGGCGAAATGCCCACAACTCTTATGGACAGCAGGATACTAATTATAGGTTACGGCAGGATTGGGAAGATCCTGTCCAAAATGCTTCATGGGCTTGGATCCGAGGTATGGGTAGCCGCGAGGAATTATTCCGACCTGGCATGGATTGAAGCCCAGGATCTTAAGCCGGTGCCATTAAGCCAGCTGGCAAGATATGTGTCCGATATGGATGCCATCGTTAATACGGTACCGGCGCTGGTCTTGACAAAAGAGATACTGAAAAAGGCAAGAAACGGCTGTTTTCTCCTGGACCTGGCTTCCTCGCCCGGCGGTATCGATTTTAAAGCAGCCGAAGAGTTGGGATTCAGAGTCAAATGGGCCCTTGGCCTGCCGGGCAAAATGGCTCCCCTGACGGCAGGGAACATAATTCGACGGACTATTTATAACATCCTTGAGGAAGAGGAGGCATGATCCGATGGATATTAAAGGCAAGAAAATAGGTATAGCGGTCACAGGTTCGTTCTGCACCATCGGTGAAGCCATGACGGAATTTGAACGGCTGGCTTTCCTCGGAGCCGACATCACTCCGATCGTGTCGTTCAATGTGGCGACTATTGATACCCGATTTGGAAGGGCGGAGGATATACGAAGGCGCCTGGAGATGATTTCGGGGAAAAATTGCATCGATTCCATTGCCGGCGCCGAACCCATCGGCCCCGGAAGACTGCTCGATCTGCTCCTGGTGGCGCCCTGCACGGGAAATACACTGGGGAAGATAGCTAACGGAATTACCGACACTCCTGTGACCATGGCGGTAAAAGCCCACCTGAGGAACCAGATGCCCGTGGTTCTGGCCATTGCGACAAACGACGGCCTGTCAGGCAATGCCAGGAACATAGGAAGCCTTTTAAACACCAAGAACATATATTTTGTGCCATTCGGGCAGGATGACCCTGTCAAGAAGCCGGCAAGCCTGGTGGCAAAATTCAGGATGATCGTGCCGACCATAGAGCTTGCCCTCGAAGGCAGGCAGATAGAGCCGATCCTGACCATGCAGGCCTAAGGCGGGGCAGGTATTGGTACCATGTGTCATCCTGAACGAAGCATGTAAGGGGCTGTCTTATAATTTGCTATCAGCATGCTGTCCAGATCTGAACACCATGCTGTCAGTATATTTTTAAGACAGCCCCGTTTTAAATAACAACGTCACTTTTACCAATTACGTATAGTCGGATATCATGATGCCTTTAATATTCGCCGTTTTTGCATAATCGAGTTGATCAGCTCGGTGGATATGAGCATTATCAGGGCAAATGCGGCCAGAAAATAAGGGAAAATTTTTATGGTCATTCTGGCCGCTATGAAACCTGTAAGGGGCGGCAGACCTGCGCTGCCTATATAGGCGAAGGCCATCTGCAGGCCTATGACTTTTTGTGAATTGCTTCTCCCAAAGCGATTCGGTGTTTCATGGATCATTGAGGGGAATATGGGAGCGCAGCCAAGCCCGATAAGCACGAATCCGGAGTTTGATACCTGCAAGGGCAGGGGCAGAAGCAGCAAAGCAATGCCTGTCAGGATTATGACCTGACCCCAGCGGATCAGGTCCCGGTTGCTTAGCTTCATGGTAATAAATCCAACGACAAATCTTCCCAGGGTAATTCCTGCATAATAGAGCGATATCCAGCGGGCAGCGTCTGCCGGATCCATATGTTTAACGTTTACAAGATAACTGCTCCCCCACAGGCCGGTCGTGGTCTCGATGCCGCAATAAAAAAGAAAAACTGTCAGCGACAGTATCAGTCCCTTTACCCTGAACGCACCGTTTCCGTTGGACTCATCAAGGAACGTGTTTTCCATAGGTTCTTCAGGATCGGTATTTTCAGGTATCCTGCTCCAGACGGGTATGGACGGGAGCAGGATGGCGGCCATGACGAACTGGATCATACTGATGATCAGGTAACCGCTCCGCCAGCCGTTGTTTGACTTGATGCACATGGACATAATGACCGGTCCCAAAGTCGCGCCAACTCCCCAAAAACAGTGCAGCCAGCTCATGTGATGCGCCCTGTAATGAAGAGCCACAAAGTTGTTGAGGCCCACGTCTATGGAACCTGCGCCTAATCCCAAAGGAACAGCGAATGCAATAAGCCATATAATGGATCCTGAGACGGAAAAACCAAGAAGAGCGACGGCAGTCGATAAAACACTTGCGAAAGTTATCTTTCCTGTTCCGAAACGTTTTATAAGTTTTTCGCTCAGCAAACTGGAAATGATAGTGCCAAACGTGATTGTCATAGACACAATCCCGGCAGCTTCAAGGGAAGCGCCAATGTCGAGCTTCATGGCGGGCCAGGCCGCTCCCAGCAGCGAGTCAGGAAGCCCAAGACTGATGAAAGCAAGGTAAATTATTAATATAAAATATCTGCCCATAATACGACAAAACCCTCGATGATGTTGATGATAACAGCTAATTCTAACATGAATCGAGCCGAGTAATCAACAACCGCCGAAACGTCAGCCGATAGCAGTCAATAGGTCTGTATCGCTTGTTTCAGGGAATATGACAAAGTGTCATAAGTTATTTTTTTTCCCTTGTCGACAGGAAACAAATGGTTTATAATCAGAATATAAACGCGCGTTCATAACAAGAGGTGCACCATGAAGAGTGAAGAAATTGCGAAACTTGCAGGTGTTTCCCGGAGTACGGTCTCAAGGGTATTGAACAACTATGCCAATGTACCCGAGGAAACACGCAAAAAAGTAATGGAAGTAATCAACAAGTACGACTTTGAGCTGAACATGTCCGCGAGAGTTCTGGCAGGAAAAAGGACCGATACCATAGGATTATTCCTGTTTTCTGTATATGATCAGAAAAATCCCCAGAGAATATATGGCAACAGTTATTTCGGGCCCTTTGTTGAAGCGGTTGTGGATACTGGCAACTATAAGGGCTATTATGTTTTGGTTCATACGATCTACAATCCCGACGACTGCAGGCGAATACAGCAGACCTTCATGCAAAGGCGTATCGATGCGGGGATAATAATAGGAACGGAGAAAAACGAAGCAATCAAGTCCGTGATATCAAAAATAAGCAATCCTCTTGTAATTGTCGATTATGATCCGGCCGAGATAAAACAGATCATGCCCTCTGACGGCAAGATCACAGTTATCAATTCCGATGACAGAAAAGGAATGGATGAGTGCGTTGATGAGCTTGTTTCCCTTGGTCACAGGGAGATCGGGCTTATAGAAGGCCGTACCACCGCTTATTCAGGATTTCTGCGCAAGGATGAGTTCAGGAAAAGGATGGCGGCCCACGGACTGCCTGTAAGGAAAGAGTATTGCTTAAAAGGCGATTTTATCAGGAGCAAGACCGAAAATGCGGTCACAAAGATGATAAAACTTGGAAAGCTTCCTACTGCGATGATTGCCTGCAACGACGATATGGCCATAGCCGCGGCGGAAACGTTCAGAAGACATGGCATAAGAGTGCCGGAGGATATATCCATAATCGGCTATGACGATTCCCAGGCAGCATCCCTGGTGCAGCCTCAGCTGACCACTGTCAGGATACCCTTTTACAAGATAGCCCAGAAAGCGGTGGAGGCCGTAAAAGACATGGTGGAGGAAAAATCGACCTGTTACATCGAATACGTGATCGATGTTGAGTTCATAAGAAGAAAATCATGCGCTGAACCGGCAGAGAAAGGAGAAAAAACATGAGATTCGGTTATTTTGACGATGCGAATAAGGAATATGTGATTACCACCCCAAACACGCCTTATCCATGGATCAACTACCTTGGAAACTCTGAGTTCTTCAGCCTCATATCCAACACGTCGGGCGGCTACTGCTTTTATAAGGACGCCAGGCTGAGAAGGATCACCCGCTACCGTTACAACAACATTCCTGTGGATTGTAACGGAAGATATTTCTATATCAATGACGGCGGAGATGTCTGGACCCCCGGATGGATGCCGGTGAAAAGGGACCTTGAATCCTATGAATGCAGGCATGGCCTTGGATATACCAGGATCACAGGGAAGAGGAACGGTGTGTCCGTAAGCCAGCTGACTTTTGTTCCCCTGGGCTTCAGCGGGGAAGTCACAAGACTGACAATAAAGAACACGACAGCCGGCAAAAAGGATATAAAGCTGTTTTCATTCGTTGAATGGTGCCTGTGGAACGCTTATGACGACATGACCAATTTCCAGAGGAATTTTTCCACCGGCGAGGTTGAAATAGAAGGCAGCGCCATATACCATAAGACCGAGTACAGGGAACGCCGAAACCATTACGCTTTCTTCTGGTCAAATACTCCCGTCGACGGTTTTGACACCGACAGGGAATCCTTTATCGGTCTTTATAACGGAACCGACGCCCCGAAGGCAGTACTTGAGGGGAAAGCGTACAATTCCGTGGCAGCAGGCTGGCAGCCCGTTGGGTCCCACTATTTCAGTCTGAGCCTCGGACCGGGCGAAGAGAAGGATATAATATTCATGATCGGCTATGTGGAAAATGACGACTCGGAAAAATGGGAATCCCATAATATTATAAACAAGACTAAAGCCAAAGAGATGCAGGCCTGCTTCAAGACCACCGGACAGGTGGACCAGGCTCTTGCGGAGCTTAAGAAATACTGGAATGATCTTCTTTCAGTATATAACCTTGAGAGTGGCGATGAAAAGCTCAACAGGATGGTCAATATCTGGAACCCGTATCAGTGCATGATCACTTTCAATATGTCCAGGAGTGCTTCATATTTTGAGTCCGGTATTGGACGCGGTATGGGATTCAGGGATTCCAACCAGGATATTCTCGGATTTGTCCACCAGATTCCTGAAAGAGCAAGGGAAAGGATACTGGACATTGCAGCGACCCAGTTCAGGGACGGAGGCTGCTATCACCAGTACCAGCCACTTACCAAGAAGGGTAATCATGATATCGGCGGCGGTTTCAACGACGATCCTCTATGGCTCATCCTGGCCACATCTGCTTACATAAAGGAGACAGGGGACTTCTCCATCCTGGACGAGCAGGTTCCCTTCGATACCAATCCCAATGATACTGACACGTTGCTGGAACACCTGCGAAGTTCCTTCCGCCATGTGACCGATAATCTCGGTCCCCACGGACTTCCCCTGATTGGCCGCGCTGACTGGAATGACTGCCTGAATCTCAACTGCTTCTCAACCACGCCCGACGAGTCCTTCCAGACATATGGCGATCCCGACGGACGCGTAGCCGAAAGCATTTTCATCGCAGGCCTGTTCGTATTCGTCGGCCCCGACTACGCATATCTCCTCAGGCACAAAGGCTTCACCGAAGAGGCCGAACAGGCCGAGAAGGCCGTTGAAGAGATGAAGGAGAGGATATATAAATACGGTTATGACGGCGAATGGTTCCTGAGGGCATACGATGCTTTCGGCAATAAGGTAGGAAGCAGGGAAAATAACGAAGGACAGATATACATAGAGCCCCAGGGCATTTGCATAATGGCCGGTATAGGAGTCGAGAACGGCTATGCCGGGAAAGCCCTGCAGTCGGTCAAAGAACGCCTTGAATGCGAATATGGCATAGTGCTGCACAATCCTGCGTACACCAAGTACGACAAGAACCTCGGCGAGATAACCTCTTATCCTCCCGGGTACAAGGAAAATGCGGGCATATTCTGCCACAACAACCCATGGATCATCTGCGCGGAAACAGTTCTCGGCCATGGGACCAGGGCTTTTGAGCTGTATAAGAAGTTCACCCCGTCATATATCGAGGACATAAGTGACATACATAAAACAGAGCCATATGTTTATTCCCAGATGATAGCGGGCAAGGATGCCGTAAGACCCGGCGAGGCCAAGAACTCCTGGCTTACTGGTACAGCGGCATGGACATTCGTGACCATATCTCAGTGGATACTGGGCATCCAGCCCTATTTCAGCGGGCTGAGGGTCAATCCGTGCATACCTGCCGAGTGGAGCGGCTATACTGTCAGACGCAAGTTCAGGGGCTCCACGTATGTGATCAGGATATCCAACCCTGATCATGTGGAGAAGGGAATAAAGTCCATAACTGTTGACGGAAAAGCTATAGAAGGCAATATCCTCCCGGTGTTCAACGACGGCAGGGAGCACGAAGTACAGGTAGTCATGGGCTGATGTAAAACAGGAGCGTTAATGAGATATCGGAACATAATTGAGGCCAGGTTTATTGAGAGACCCAACAGGTTTATTGCAAGGTGCGAACTTGAAGGCGAAGTTATAACAGCCCACGTTCGAAATACCGGAAGGCTTCGTGAGCTGTTTGTTCCCGGAGCTGCTGTTTTCCTGGAGAGATCTGAAAGCGGAAAACGCAAGACCGGATTTTCCGTAATTGCCATCGAAAAAGGAGACAGGCTGGTGAATATTGACAGCACTGTACCCAACAAGGTCTTCAGGGAAGCGGTCGAAAGCGGGCTGGAACTGCCCGGCCTTGACACGGTAAAACATGCAAGACCGGAACAGCGGTTTATCGATTCAAGATTTGATTTGTATATAGAAACTGAAAATAAGAAGGCGTTTGTGGAGGTAAAGGGCGTCACCCTTGAAGAAAACGGCGTGGCGCTCTTCCCGGATGCTCCAACGAAGCGCGGGGTTAAGCATCTTAAAGAGCTTGCCCTGGCAGCTGACAAAGGGTATGAAGCCTACGTTGTTTTTGTTGTCCAGATGAAAGGGGTGGAATGCTTTTTCCCCAATGTCAGGACCCACCCCGAATTCGGCGCTGAGCTTAAAAATGCTGCCGGGGCGGGAGTACATGTGCTCTGTTATGACTGTCACGTCGGCAGTGACTATATTTGTCTCGGCGATCCTGTCCCGGTCATTCTGTGATATGAGAATCCGCAGCCTGCCGAGTACTGTGAAGCAGCACTTCGGGCAGGCTTTTTGTTTGTATACCTGTATATTGCGCGCCCCTTTTGCTTAGAACGGTCTTTTTCTCACGGACCGCTCCTTTTCTTTCATATACTCATCGTTCGGTGGTCAATTCCTGAGAAGCGTTCCGAATTTTCCTCAGCGATAAACCTTGTATCCGCCTTTCGAAATCCGATCATGACATGGTTCAGCTTTGATGGGCGCGCAATGCACACGCACAGTCTTCCTGCTGTCCTCTTCGCAGGAAGTTTTTTTGAAGCAGAGGAGCCGTCCCCCTGCTTCAACTTGATCAACTTGACATAACGGAAATTATCAATTAAAATATCCATAACAAAAGAATAAACAGCATGTGGGAGCCGGTGGACCGGCTGAGAGGGGATTCATAATCCCGACCATAGGAACCTGATCTGGTTAGGACCAGCGGAGGGAATGCGCATTATAAAACAGTTTATATGCCGCCTCTGTGGGCGGTGTTTGTTTTATTAAAGCAAATACTAAAATACTCCATACATAAGATCCCATCAGGCTAATCAGCTCAGTGCTTTTTCCTGAGTCCAGCCGCTGTCCGGTTTCCGATCCCATAATGAAAGGAAGGTCAGAAAGTGGCAAACATAAACCTTAGTCTCCAGGTCATTCCCATGACATCGCCTGAACGGGTTTACCCTGTCGTGGACAAGGTCATTGAAATGATAGCCCGGAGCGGCGTCGAGTATGAAGTGGGTCCCATGGAAACAACTATGGAAGGAGACCTCGACACTTTGCTTGAGATCGTGAAAAAGGCTCAGGAAATATGCGTCCGGGAAGGAGCGTCGCGAGTCCTTTCAGTGGTCAAGATAGACTACAGCCCTGAAGGGGTGACCATCGATGAAAAAGTCGGAAAGTACAGGACAGCAGAATAAGCGCGGAAGGCTCAGGGATGGCATTGTTCCGGCCGTCATAATGACTTCCGTTGTGCTTCTCTGGCAGCTGACCGTTGGAATATTCGAGATCGAAACCTTCATACTGCCAGGCCCCGTTGATATTATCAGGGCTCTTTATTCTGAAAGGGCGCTGCTGCTTACCCATTCGCTTGTAACTTTGGGCGAGGCATTAGCCGGATTTGCAACAGCGGTGATCCTCGGAATTTGCTTTGGCCTGCTTATGGGATACTTCAGATGGGCAAGGGCGGCGTTATACCCGATATTCGTGGTATCCCAGACCATACCGCTTATCGTGCTGGCGCCCCTGTTCGCCATATGGTTCGGATTCGGTTTCCTTCCGAAGGTCATCATAGTAGTGCTTGTCTGTTTTTTCCCCGTTGCTGTCACCTTCACGCAGGACCTTCTGAAAATCGATGAAGACATGGAGTTTATCCTTAGGGTGATGGGAGCAGGAAGATGGAAAAGCTTCGTGCTTGCCAGGATACCGAGGGCGCTGCCGGGGCTGTTTTCCGGTCTGAAAATCGCCGCTACCTACAGCATCATGGGGGCGGTCATTTCAGAGTGGATAGGAGCGAAAGAAGGGCTGGGCATTTTCATGACCCGCGCCATGACCAGTTTCAGGACGGCGGCGCTTTTCGCGGACGTTGTTCTTATAGTTGTCCTAAGCCTTATTCTATACAAGCTTATAGAGCTGGTTGAGAAAAAGATACTGAACCATATTGATTTTGTATGAAAGAAAGGGATAAAGGATGAAACGGAAAAATGCAATGAGAATCGTATTATCAGTTATTTTGGCTTTTATTACGGTCTTCTCGGTCACGGCATGCTCGGCCGGAAAGAAAACAGGAGACCTTCAGAAAATCACTTTTGTCCTGGACTGGACACCCAACACCAACCATACCGGGATTTATGTCGCCAGGGACAAGGGATATTACAAAGAGCTCGGCCTTGATGTGGAAATCATACAGCCGCAGGAAGGGACCAGTGACACACTGGTAGCTTCGGGAACAGCCCAGTTCGGGATCAGCTACCAGGAAAGCGTTACCTATGCCAGGGCCTCAGGTGTTCCCATTGTTTCCATTGCCGCGGTTATTCAGCATAATACGTCGGGATTCGCATCCCTGAAGGAGAAAAATATCCTGTCGCCGAAGGATTTCGAAGGCAGGACATACGGCGGCTGGGGCTCTGAAACAGAAGCGGCCACCATCAGGTATCTAATGGACCAGGCAGGCGCTGATTTCTCGAAGGTTAAGATCATGACCATCGGCGATACGGATTTCTTCCAGGCAAGCTCTTCAGGCCAGATAGATTTTGCGTGGATATTCGAAGGATGGGCCGGCATTGAAGCGAAACTCAGGGGAATCGATATCAATTACATCGACCTGGGAAGCATTGCCCCCGTGTTCGACTACTATACCCCGGTGATCATTACCAATGAAAATATGATTAAAAACAGCAGGGATATCGTTGAATCATTCATGAAAGCGACCATAAAAGGATACGAATTTGCTATCGGCAACCCTGAAGAGGCTGCGGAAATATTGCTTGCCGCCGCGCCTGAGCTTGACAGGGACCTGGTAACAGAGAGCCAGAAATTCCTGTCGGAACGCTACAGGGATGACGCGGAAAAATGGGGACTGCAAAAACAGGAAGTCTGGCAGCGCTATACCGACTGGATGTATGATAACGGCTTCATACAGGATAAGATCGACGTTTCAAGGGCTTATACAAATGAGTTTATAAAATAGAAGGCGCTAACATGGAAAAGAAAATTATCATCTCCAATCTCAGCATGGTATACACGGGTCCTGAAGAAGATGACGGCAGCGGCCTGGGAGTTTTGTCCGGTGTAAGCTTCGAGGTTTACGACAACGAGTTCGTTTCGCTGCTCGGACCAAGCGGATGCGGAAAAAGCACGCTCCTGAGACTGATTGCAGGACTTGAACAGGATTATGAAGGCGAGATCCTTTTGTGCGGGGAGAATCCCAGGCACAAAAGGATCCCCGTTTGCTACATGCTTCAGAAGGATTGCCTTATGCCGTGGAGAACCATGCTCTCGAACGTCCTGCTGCCTATAGAAATAAGGAAGGGTGACCTGGAGAAGGCCTGCGAGGAAATAAAACCGCTTATCCAGGAGTTTGGACTGCAAGGCTTCGAGAATTACAAACCCAGGCAGCTTTCAGGCGGCATGAGGCAGAGAGCGGCACTATTACGAACATATCTCATGGACGGGGAGGTAATGCTCCTGGATGAACCCTTCGCTGCCCTGGACGAGATCACGAGAATGCAGATGCAGGACTGGCTGATCTCGGTCTGGGAAAAGCACAGGAAGACTGTCCTTTTTGTCACCCATGACATAGATGAGGCGATCTTTCTTTCGGACAGGGTTTTGGTTATGAGCGGCAGGCCCGGAACAGTGACAGGCTCGGTGCAAATAGACTTTGGACGTCCGAGAGTAAGGGACATGATACTGGCCCCCCGGTTTTCAGAATACAAGAAAGAGATCCTGGATCTCCTTGGCCGTACGAAAGCAGATCTGTGATGCCCGGCTTCAGAAATACTGGTTTAATCAGGCCTTTATGTGGGAAATAATAATTAATTTTTGAAAACCGTCAGCAAAGCGATACAACTTAAAAGTAAAAAAGGTGGAGGTAGACATGGATCTCAGACCCAAGTTTGAAAAGCTGATAAAACCATACGCGGGTCCTGTCACATTCGGCGAGATAGCCTATCAGCTGCTTAATCAAACGCTTGTTTATGCCGAGATCATGGACCTGGCCGAATAATCGGACTGGGCTCAATGCTGTCTGCCACATATAGTCAGTGAGGAATAAATGGGACAAAGGGCGGAAACCCGATCCGGTTTTCTCTCCGGGAACAGGACAAAAACACTGTCTCCTTATCCCATAAATGCAGGAGGGAGAATTATGCTGGAACTGCCGGAAGCTTATGTAGTGGCCAGCCAGATCAATGAACATCTTAAAGGCAAAAGGATTAAAAACGTTGTTGCTGCCCTGAGTCCCCACAAGTTTGCCTGGTATTACGGTGATCCTAATAAGTACAATGAACTGTTATACGGTAAAACCATAGACAAAGCGGTCAGTTACGGAGGCCTGGTAAATATTTTTGCCGGGGATTGCATGATCGTTTTAGGTGATGGCGCATCTCCGGTATTCCATGATAAAGGTGAGCCAAGACCTAAAAAGAATCAACTGCTGATAGAGTTCGAGGATTTTTCGGCATTGAGCGCGACGGTCCAGATGTATGGCGGCTTATGGTGCTTCAGGGATGGAGAATTCGATAATCCGTATTATATAATAGCCAAAGAAAAGCCTTCCCCGCTGACTGACAAATTCAGCCGGGAATACTTCCTGAATATCATGGGCGTGCCCGGAGCGGAAAGACTGAGCGCCAAGGCATTTCTTGCCACCGAGCAGAGAATCCCCGGGCTTGGCAACGGGGTGCTCCAGGATATACTGTTCAACAGCGGTATACACCCGAAAAGAAAGGTAATGACTTTTTCCGATACCGATAGAGAAAACCTTTTTTGGTCAATAAAAAACACCCTTTCAGAGATGGCGGAAAAGGGAGGAAGGGACACGGAAAAGACCTGTTCGGCTGTCCCGGCGGTTACAAAACCAGGTTAAGCAAAAACACAGTCGGCAAACCCTGCGAAAAATGCGGAACCATTATTGTAAAGGAAGCATATATGGGCGGAAGCATATATTATTGCCCGCAGTGCCAGAAATGACAAATAATCATTAACTGTTTTGAGTTTAGGTTGATTTAATATTAGTATGTTAAACAAGTAATCGAAAAGGAATTCAGGCAGAAAGACATTGTATTGTTTTGATGTTCTTACTTCTTAGAATATTACCTGACCGATGAAGTATAATTAAAAAGAGGTGATGAAGAATGTATGACAACAATTACGGAGATTACAACGCACGGACTTACGAGGAAGAATTTGCGTCCGTAAAAGGAATGAATGCGTATATATCCAGGGTTTTCGGCTGGATGTTCATAGGTCTGCTTGCATCAGGCGCTGTCGCTTACCTCGTATCGACTAATATGAATATAGTACGTTTCATCTTTGGGAACAGGATCCTGTTGTTCGGGCTCATGATAGCTGAAGTGGTGCTTGTGGCTGTCCTTTCGTCACGGATCACCAGGCTCAGTTACGGAGCGGCAGTAGGCATGTTCCTTGTATATGCCGCCCTGAACGGGATAACGTTGTCTGTGATATTCCTGGCCTTTTCGCAGCAGACTATAGCGACGGCATTCGTGGTTACGGCGGCAACCTTCGGAGCCATGTGCATATACGGGTATGTTACGAGGACTGACCTTACCCGGTTCAGGAACATTTTGCTCATGGGGCTCATCGGGCTGCTCATACTGTCGCTGGTTAACCTGTTCCTGAACAGCAGCAGAGTCGAATGGACCATATGCATAATCAGCCTGTTTGTTTTCCTTGGTCTTACCGCTTATGATATGCAGAAACTCAAGGCCTACTATTTCGGTTCCGAAGGAGACATGGTTCTGAGAAAGAACCTCGGTATAATAGGCGCACTAAGCATTTATCTCGATTTCATCAACCTGTTCCTGACCATACTGAGACTGGCGGACAGGAGAAAGTAAAACCTTATACTGAGTGTTATGGGGACGGAGATTTTCGCTCATTGGACTTACATTGCGAGGCGATGAGCGAAATACTCCGTCCTTTTTCGCACATGCCTACCCTTTACTCATTCGCTGCATTTTTGTTATGATAGTGATGCAGAATACCAGACAAGGATCTAAAATTCTTTGCATGACATAAAATGACATAATAAGAAAGGGTTACAGAAAGTTGGAAACGAAAAAGTTCAGCAACAGGCTTATTGAAAATACACCCGAGTTCTGCGACTGGGTCGAGCAGGTAAGAAACCTTAATATGGCATATACCCTTGAAACAGGGAAGACAAGGAAGTTCAAGATCGACGTATTCGGCTGCCAGATGAACGAGCGTGATTCGGAAACCATTGCGGGCATGCTCACCGAAATGGGTTTTGAAGAAGTCTCCGGGACGGAACCTGCTGATATTATCGTATTCGTGACCTGCTGTGTCAGGGAAAATGCCGAGGAGCGCATATACGGGCATATTGGCGCCCTTACGGCCGAATGCGCGGAACATGGTTCCTTTATTGTCGCCTGCGGCTGCATGATGCAGCAGCCCCATGTCGTTGAAAAGATCAGGAACTCATACCATAATGTGAAAATCGTGTTCGGAACCCATAATATCCATACCTTTCCCGAGCTTCTGCACCGCTACCTCACAACGAGGAAAAAGGTTTTCTCGGTTTGGGAGAAAGAAAACAGGATAATCGAGGATCTTCCCGTAAAGCGTGCCGAGAAGCACAAGGCATGGGTCAATATCATATTTGGCTGCAATAATTTCTGCTCCTACTGCATTGTTCCCCATGTAAGGGGCAGGGAAAGAAGCAGGAGCATGGACGATATACTGGCAGAAATAAAAGCCCTTGCTGAAGACGGCTGCAAAGAGGTAACTCTCCTTGGCCAGAATGTCAATTCCTACGGCAACGATCTTGGAGAAAAAGACCTGTTTGCAAGGCTCCTTTATGCCATAGAGGACATTGACGGGATAAAAAGGGTAAGGTTCATGACCTCACATCCCAAGGACCTTTCGGACAGCCTGATAGATGCCATGAAAAACTGCAGCAAGGTATGCAACCATCTCCATCTGCCACTCCAGTCGGGAAGCACACGAATACTTGAAAAAATGAACCGTAAATATACGAAGGAACATTACCTGTCGCTGGTGGAGAAAATCAGGAAAGCCGTACCCGATATCGCTCTTACTACGGACATCATCGTAGGGTTTCCCGGGGAGACCGAGGAAGATTTCGGTGACACGCTGGATGTTGTAAGGAAGGTAAGATTCGACGCGGCGTTCATGTTCATATACTCGCCCAGGAAAGGGACTCCCGCAGCCAAACTTGAGCAGGATATCCCTTCAGATATCATAAGCAGACGGTTCAAGGAGCTGGTGGACCTGCAGACTGCCATATCCACCGAGTTGGCCAAAAAGACCGAAGGTCAGATTCTTGAGGTCCTGGTGGACGGACCCAGCAAGCAGAATCCAGGTGTGCTTTCGGGGCGTACCAGGACAAACCGCCTGGTCAATTTCAGGGCAGAGTGGATCGAAAAAGGCGACTTCGCGGAGGTGGAGATAATCCGCGCGGGAGCCTTCTGGCTTGAAGGCAGGGGGGTCAGGAAAATTGGCTAAGCTTACACCCATGATGCAGCAATACATGGAGATAAAGGAACGGTACAGGGATTGTATCCTGATGTTCCGGCTGGGCGACTTTTATGAAATGTTCTTTGAAGATGCCGAGACCGCGTCCAGGGAGCTTGAGATCACGCTTACGGGTAGGGACTGCGGTCTCGAGGAACGGGCGCCTATGTGCGGAGTTCCCTACCATTCGGTCAACACTTACATAGCGCGCCTGCTGGCGAAAGGCTATAAGGTAGCGATTTGCGACCAGCTTGAAGACCCTGCCCTGGCAAAGGGGATAGTAAAGCGCGACGTGACCAGGGTCATAACCCCGGGCACTGTGACCGACCCTGCAATGCTTGACGAAAAGAAAAACAACTACCTCATGGCGGTATACTGCCAGCAGGTTTATTTCGGAATCGCCGTGGCCGATGTTTCGACAGGCGAGTTCTACGCTACCCAGATAACGTGGGGAAGCTCGGTATCAAAGCTTGTTGATGAGATAGCAAAGTACAAGCCCTCAGAGATCATCGCAAACAGGGAATTAAAAAACAGGCCGGAATACAAGCCCCTTTTCATAGATTACCTGAGGATGGAACCTTACATAGTTGATGACGATATGTTCTCAATGAGCGCCAGCCGTGAAAAGCTGACGGATGTTTTCGGTGAAAACCCGCTGTCAGGCCTTGATCTTGCCCAGTGCGCCTCGGGAGCGCTGCTGTCATACCTTGAAGAAACCCAGAAGATCGATCTTAAGCATATCGAGAAAGTACAGCCCTATAAGATTGAGCAGTACATGATGCTGGACAGCTCATCCAGGAGGAGCCTTGAGATCACTGAAACCATGCGGGAATCCAGGAAAAAAGGCTCGCTCCTGTGGGTAATGGATAAAACCTCCACATCCATGGGCGGCAGGAAACTGAGACATTGGCTGGAACAGCCCCTTCTTGATATAGAAGAGATAAACCTGAGACTCGACGCGGTTTCGGAACTCAAGGACAGCTTCATGACAAGAAGCGAGCTCATGGAGATGCTGAAAGGCGTATATGACATAGAAAGGCTTACTTCGAAACTGGTATACGGAAATGTGAACGCAAGGGACATGCTGGCCATAAAAGCCTCACTGTCAAGACTTCCATATGTGAAAGACCTTTTGCAGGACCTGAAAGCAGGTTTAAACAGCCAGATATATGAAAGACTGGATCTCCTGGAAGACCTGCGCGACCTGATAGAGGCGTCCATTCACGAAGAGGCCCCCCTGTTGGTCAAGGAAGGCGGGATAATCAAGGACGGCTATGACCAGCTGGTGGACGAGTACAGGAAAGCCACCACGGAGGGGAAGAACTGGATATCGGAACTTGAAGCCGAAGAGAGGGAAAGGACCGGCATTAAGAGTCTCAAGATACGATACAACGACAATTTCGGCTATTACATAGAGGTCACGAAAGCGAATATTTCACAGGTCCCGGAGGATTACGTCAGAAAGCAGACTCTCGTCAACAGCGAGCGCTATACCGTGGACAAGCTCAAAAAGCTTGAAGACACTATCCTTGGAGCAGAAAAGAAGGTAGTCCAGCGGGAGTATGAGCTTTTCTGTGAAATCAGGGATATAGCCTTTAAAAACGTGAAGAGACTGAAAACCACCGCGGACTGTATAGCGACCCTTGATGCCCTTTGCTCGCTGGCAGAGGTCGCCGACAGGAACCAGTACGTGAGGCCCGAGGTCCATGAGGGCGGAGTGATAGAGATAAGGAACGGAAGGCATCCGGTCGTGGAGAAAATGCTGGAAGACTCGATGTTCGTTCCCAACGATACGTGGCTTGACACCGAGGACAACAGGATTTGCATCATTACTGGTCCCAACATGGCGGGCAAGTCCACTTACATGAGACAGGTGGCGCTCATTACGCTGCTGGCCCAGGCGGGGAGCTTTGTGCCTGCGGAATACGCCAGGATCGGGCTGGTGGACCGGATATTCACCAGGATAGGCGCTTCCGACGATCTTTCTGCCGGACAGAGCACCTTCATGGTCGAAATGACCGAGGTGGCAAATATCCTTGAAAACGCGACTCCAAGGAGCCTGCTTATACTTGACGAGATTGGCCGCGGTACAAGCACTTATGATGGCCTTAGCATCGCCTGGGCTGTCATTGAGTACATAAACGATAAAAACAGGCTTGGCTGCAGGACGCTTTTCGCCACCCACTACCATGAGCTCACCGAACTGGAAGAAAGGCTTTACGGCATAAAGAATTACTGCGTGTCGGTCAAAAAGAAAGGCGACGATATCATATTCCTCAGGAAGATCATTAGGGGAGGCGCCGACAAGAGCTACGGCGTCGAGGTGGCAGGCCTTGCAGGCATTCCCCCGCAGGTCATAGAACGGGCAAAAATGATCCTTAATGAGCTTGACGAGGCCGATATAAACAAGGCCCACAAGAAGAAGAGACAGAAGCCGGTAGACGGGCAGCTGGACCTGTTCACGTCGAGCTCGCTTTCAAAGGCCGAGAGGGAAGTGCTGGATGAGCTGAGGACCCTTGACCCTTCGGCCATAACGCCGCTGGACGCCCTCAACAGGCTCTACACCCTCCAGCAAAAACTAAAATGAGTAAGGGGGACGGAGGTTTTTACTCATTTTGAGTATCGGGGACAGGTGATTATAATCACGCAGGAATACCAGGGGACTGTCTCAAATCAATACTAACAGCATGCCAAGAACAAACTTCTGATAGAGTCCTTATACATATCGAAGGCATCAAACGACGAAATTATTACCTTGTATTGCGAACTATTATATGAATTTTTAATGTATGCCAAAGGAGAACCATGAGCAAGATAGTCATTCTTGATGAAAACACTGCCAGCCAGATAGCCGCCGGCGAGGTCATCGAGCGGCCAGCGTCGGTGGTTAAGGAACTGGCCGAAAACTCCATCGATGCCGGGGCAACCCAGATCACCGTTGAGATCAGGAACGGCGGGATTTCATATATCAGGGTTACCGACAACGGAAGCGGGATCGAAGAAGATGACCTCGAATTTACCATTGAGCGTCATGCGACAAGCAAGATAAGGCGCATTGAGGATCTGGACGGCCTTGCCACCATGGGATTCCGCGGAGAAGCGCTGGCTTCCATTGCTTCGATTTCGCGCATGGAGATAACATCAAAAACCCGGGAATCCTCAACTGGAAGCTCATTGAAAACAGAAGGCGGACGGATTGTTTCCCTTGCCCAGGCCGGCTGCCCGGACGGGACCACCATAATCGTGAGGGACCTTTTCTACAATACTCCGGCCAGGTACAAGTTTCTAAAAAAAGACTCAACGGAAGCCAGTTATGTATCTGAGACCGTCGAGCGCCTTGCACTGGCATATCCAGGCATATCCTTCAGGTTCATTCAAAACGGTCAGGCACAGCTCCATACTCCAGGAAACCATGACCTGTTAAGCACCATATACAGCGTGTTCGGAAAAGAGACAGCAAGCTCCCTGATCCCTGTGGACTATAAGAGCGATGGCTATTCCATATCCGGTTTTATCGGAAGACCCGAGATAGCCCGGGGCAACAGGAACAGCCAGTACATGTACCTTAACGGAAGGTATATAAGGAACAGGATACTTTCCAAAGCGCTGGAGGACGCTTACAAGACAAGGCTCATGCAGAACAGGTTTCCTTTCTGTGTCCTTATGATCAGGACCTCGCCGCTGAATTATGACGTCAACGTGCATCCCCAGAAGCTTGAGGTGCGATTTGCCAATGAAAACGCTGTACACAGCCTTGTGTATTACGGATGCGAAAATGCCCTTATGGGGCAGTCCATGATCAGGAGCTTCGGATCCGGACAGGCCGAGCCGACGCGTGAAGCCAGGCAACCAGCCGGGATAGCTGAACCACAAGCTACCCCCAGCATCAGGAAAGAAAAAACGATCCGCGGCCCTGAACCCAGGCAGGAGAGCCTTTTTGAAGAAAAGAGCCCTGCTTTCAGCCTGCCCAGGTTTTCAGAAAAAACTGCCGGACCTGTTTTTACAGTGAAGGAAGAAATCAGCGGCGAAAGAAACAGCCATACCCGGGAAAAGAAAATTTCCGGGGAACCCGGACCGTTACCGGACGAAGCGCCTGCAGCCGAAGAAAAGCCCCTTGCGGAACTTCTTGAGGCGGATATCATCGGACAGGTCTTCGATACGTATATTCTGCTCCAGAATGGCGATACTCTGTATATTATAGATCAGCATGCGGCCCACGAAAGGATACGCTTTGAAATGCTGAAACGCAGGATGAAAAGCGAAGAAAGCTTTTCCCAGGCTGTCCTTGAGCCATACATAATCAAGCTGAAACCCACTGAGTTCGAGCTCGTGATGGGCAGGCTGGACGATTTCCGAATAATAGGGTTTGAAATAGAGGCTTTCGGTACCAATACGATTATCATAAGGAGCATTCCGGATTTTTACGATGCAAGCTTCTCATCAGGGGACTTCATCGAGATACTTGACAGGTGGAGCCAGGCAGGCCCGGGACAGACAGGCATAAGCGACGAAGCGCTGTATACGGTAGCCTGCAAGGGAGCTATAAAGGCCAACAGGACTTTGGCGAAGGAAGAGATCCGAGGCCTTCTTGAAAGCCTTACAGCAACAGAGAACCCGTACACATGCGTCCATGGCAGGCCAATAATCCTTACTCTTGACAAAAGGGAATTCGAAAAACGGTTCAAGAGGATAGTATGATAATCCGTTCAAACGAAGGGAAAAAGGGAAAAGTGATAGTCATAGCGGGCCCCACGGCTACAGGGAAGACTGCGCTGGCTGTGGAACTGGCTCTGCAGGTAGGCGGAGAAATCGTATCAGCAGACTCGATGCAAATCTACCGCAAGATGGACATTGGCACCGCCAAGCCCACCATGGAGGAAAGACAGGGCATTCCTCATCATATGATCGATATCGTGGACCCGGACGAAGAATACAGCGTTGCCCAGTTCAAGACCGATGCCGAAGCCTGCATCAAGGACATCATCGGAAGGGGAAAGGTTCCCATTGTCGCGGGAGGCACGGGATTATACATAAATTCGCTGGTATATAACATCAATTTTTCAGAATCAACAAGTGACTGGGATTACAGGAAGAGGCTGAAAAACCTGGCAATGGAACAGGGTCCCGAAACCCTGCATAAAATGCTCGAGGATATCGATCCCATAAGCGCCCGGGCTATCCATCCCAATAACGTAAAACGGGTCATCCGTGCCCTTGAGGTCTATAAAACAACCGGGAAGCCCATTTCATCCCATAAGGAGGTATCGAGGGAAATACCGCCCCCATACGATTATAAAATATTCGGGCTGGATCTTTCCCGGGAGACCCTTTACAGCCGGATTGAGAAAAGGGTGGACAAAATGATGGAGATGGGGTTGTACGAAGAAGTGGAAGGCCTGCTTAATGAGGGATATTCTCCCAACCTGGTGTCCCTCCAGGGGATCGGATATAAAGAGATCATATCTGCCATCAAAGGGGAGTGTTCCCTAAAGACAGCCGTGGACAATATCAAGAAAGGTACCCGTCACCTGGCAAAAAGACAGATTACATGGTTTAAGAAGACAGAAGGACTAAAATGGATCAATGCTGAAAAGACGGACATTTGGGCAATGATAAAAATATTGACCGATGCCTTGAATAATCAGGGATAATTTAGTAAAATGAGTGCGAGGTTATGATTTCAGTTTATCTTTTTTTTGTGTTAATGAGGAGGCAAAGAACGTGAATAAAAATATTAATCTTCAGGACGTTTTTCTGAACCAGGTCAGAAAAGAGCATATTCCGGTGACTGTGTACCTTACCAACGGGTTCCAGTTAAGAGGAATGGTTAAAGGGTTTGACAATTTTACTGTTGTACTTGACAGCGAAGGCAAACAGCAATTGGTATACAAGCATGCAATTTCCACGGTATCGCCAATGAAAGCTGTGAACATAATATTTAATGAGAACAGGGAATAGCGTATACCGGAGCTGATTTAGACTTGAAAAAAATATTAATTCCGATGGTTGAAGCGGGAGGCGGGCACAAAATGCCTGCCCTTGCTATTAAGGAATCTATTGAAACATTGTATCCAGGCCAATACCAGGTGGATGTTATCGATTTCGCAAAAGAAGCCGGCGCCAACTGGGATGACAAGGTCATAAAGGGATTCTGGGACTGGGCGCTGGCAAGACCGGAACTTACTACGAACCTTAATGTATTACTGGATTCGTTCAATTATCTTACGCGTTCAAACACGGTCACAAGGCTGCTATACCAGCAGTTTACCAGGAAAGGAATCAGGTATATACTGAAATATAAACCTGATATCGTTTTCTCTACCCATTTTTTTTGCAGTTCCGTGGCCCTGTTTGCAAGGCAGAGGTATAACCTGCCCTATAAAATTTTCAGCTATATGACGGATCCGGTCAGGGGTCACAACCTCTGGGTAAACCCGGAAATAGAAGCCGTAATCGTGGCTACGCCCGAAGCCTGCGAATACCTTGCCAAACAGGGGGAACCAAGGGAAAAGATAAGAATAATGCCGTTTCCGCTCAACAGGAAGTTCTTTGAAGAGATCGACAGGAAAAGGGAAGAAATACTTAGCGGATTAGGCCTGGACCCAGGAAGGAAGACTCTTTTGGCTACTTCGGGGGGACAGGGGATCGGAGAAACTTCGTTTTATATTAAAAAACTGTACATCAGCAGGTTTCCTTTCAACATAATAGCTGTATGCGGCAAAAACCAGGAACTATACAATGAACTCAATGCCCTTAAGGAGTCTGTCAGGTCGGACGTTCCCATGGCGGTACTGGGATTCGTGGACAACATGCATGAACTTCTTGACGTATCTGACCTGGCTATAGCCAAAGGCGGCGCTTCAACCACGCTGGAGACCCTTGTAAAAAGAGTGCCGACCATATTCACCCATTGCGCAGCCCTCCATGAAAAGGGCAATATAGATTACTGCGTCAACAACAGGATGGGCTGGTATGCCAAAAACGAGAAGGAATTCAATGCAATCATCGACCAGATATTGGGCACAGACATCCTGGAACAGTATAAAAGAAATATCGATGCAAACCCATATATAAAGCTTCTGCCTGATGCGGCCGACAACCTGGCACGCTTTATAGTCAATGAGCTTGAGACACCATATATAAAGCGTCCCCGGTCTAAGAAGATATTTATGCGCAGTATAGTGACGGGTACCAGGATGAATCTTTACAGGCTGAAAACCCGCAGCAGGAGCAACAGGTACAAGATGGCGGGCGGCCAGGGTGTGGATTGATGGAAATAAAAGCGATAGAATACGAGTTTACGATATGTAAAGTCAGGGATCTTGCCAATATTGATTTTGACGATGAATTTTTCTTTATCGGCAGGACAGACGAAGAAAACTCGCTCGTATGCAGAACAGATCGTATTCCGGACAATGTGGTCGAAAGGGAAGACGGCTGGAGAGCGTTCAGGATCCAGGACAAACTGGATTTTTCTCTTATAGGTGTATTATCGCGGATTTCTTCAGTATTGGCAGACCATAATATTGGGATTTTCGTCATATCGACCTTTAATACGGATTATATCCTGACAAAGGCCGAAGATTTTCAAAATGCCCTGAAAGCGCTTGAAAAGGCAGGGTATAAAATATCATAGACCGTTCCTGGCTGTACATGAATAAAAGCGGATACAAGGTTTCCCCGGAGCGGGAACCTTGAGGTCCGCTTTAAAAGAAAAGATGACTATTCGGCTAAGACAACACAAAAAATGTGCACATTAAAAATGTGCACATGGGAGCAATTCTTTAGTTCTACACGTTAAACCTGAACAGGGTCACATCGCCGTCCTGCATCACGTAATCCCTTCCTTCGGAGCGGACAAGGCCATGTTCCCTTGCAGCTGCCATCGAACCAAGGCGGACCAGGTCTTCATAAGCTACTATCTCAGCCCTGATAAAGCCTCTTTCAAAGTCTGAGTGGATCTTTCCGGCTGCCTGCGGTGCTTTCGTGCCTTTCTTTATAGTCCATGCGCGAACTTCCTGTTCACCGGCGGTCAGGAAACTTATCAGGCCAAGAAGCTTGTAACTTGCCTTTACCAGCTTGTCCAGGCCGGATTCGGACAAGCCCAGTTCTTCAAGGAACATCTTTTTTTCATCGTCCTCAAGCTGGGCTATTTCTTCCTCGATCTTTGCGCAGATCACGATGACCTCGGCGCCTTCGGCATCGGCTATCTCCTTTACCTTTGCAATATATGGATTTTGGTCTGCTGTCTGTATGCCGTCTTCCGAGATGTTCGCGCAATAAAGGACCGGTTTGCTGGTCAGCAGGAAAAGCTGGTCCACATATTCCGCCTGTTCGGGTTCAAAGGTCATGGATCTGACCGGTAAACCTTTTTCAAGGGTCTCTTTTATGCTTTCCAGGATCGCGAGTTCCGCCTGGTATTTCTTATCGCCGGATTTCATCTGTTTCCTGGTCTTTTCTATCCGCTTTTCGACAGATTCCAGGTCGGCAAATATCAGTTCAATGTTAATGGTTTCCATATCCCTTGCCGGGTCGACAGAACCGTCCACATGGACAATATCACCGTCATCGAAGCATCTTACTACATGGACGATGGCATCCACTTCCCTGATATGAGAAAGGAACTTGTTGCCGAGACCTTCGCCCCTGCTGGCGCCCCTGACCAGTCCCGCGATGTCAAGGAATTCGATCGTGGTCGGGGTAACCTTTTTGGGGTTGTACATCCTGGCAAGAACGTCGAGCCTTTCATCGGGAACCGCCACGACCCCTATATTGGGATCTATGGTACAGAACGGATAGTTTGCGCTTTCAGCGCCTGCTTTAGTAATCGCGTTGAACAGTGTGCTTTTTCCTACGTTGGGAAGTCCTACAATGCCCAGTTTCATATATATATCTCCACTTCAGTTCAAATAATATGTTTTGATTCATCCGAATTATTATAGCACAAAAACTATGACAGAAGCGTGCGGGAACATAATTTTTAAAGATAAAATACTTACCGGAACAAAGACTATGTTATAATATCCAGAGGAAGGATAAAAGATGGAAGAAAAAATAAGGCTGCAAAAGTACATCGCCCAGTGCGGGGCCGCGTCAAGAAGGCGCGCGGAGGAAATGATCAAAGCAGGCAGGGTCCGGGTGAACGGCAAAACAGTAACCGATATGGGAATTACGGTATCCGGCAGCGACAGGGTGGAGGTTGACGGAAAACCGATAAAAAAGGAAAAGAAACTTGTGTATATAATGCTTAACAAACCTGCCGGCTATGTTTCCACGGTATCTGACCCCCAGGGACGGAAAACGGTACTGGACCTGGTCAAAGGCGTTGAAGAGCGGATATACCCGGTGGGCCGCCTTGATTATGATACTACAGGTCTTCTGATCCTCACCAATGACGGGGATTTTGCATACAGATGCACCCATCCCGGTCATGAGACCAGGAAAACATATATAGCCGAAGTTAAGGGCCTGCCTTCAAAAAGCGCTCTCCGGAGGCTGAGAAAAGGTGTTGTCCTCGATGACATGCCAACTCATCCGGCCGAGGTGGAACTGGTAGAAATCAGGGAAAACAGCGCGGTGCTTAAGATAATCATACATGAAGGACGGAAAAGACAGGTCAGGCGAATGTGCGAAGCAGTCGGCCATCCTGTGCTTGATCTGAAAAGAATTGCCATAGGAAAACTAAGCCTCGGGAATCTTCAGCCCGGTGAATGGAGATACATGACCCAACAGGAAGTAGAACTTGTCAGGGGGATAAAAAATGGAAAACCAACCGAAACAGGTGAATAGAATAAAGCCAATATTTTTCTACTTTAAAGAATCGATAAAGTTTTACGATATCGATCATCCGCCAGCCGCCCAGATCACTTTTGTCCTGCAGCTGGCTGCGATCTTTGGCGGATATCTTCTGGCAAGACCTTATGCGGAAAAATTCGTGCAGTTCTATGAGCAGATATCGAACAAGATTGCATTAATGCTTGAATCCAGGAACTTTGATTTTTCCATTTTAAGCTCTGAACTGGCTGCCAACCTGGTCAATGCCCTCATCGCCATGACGCTCATCAGCCTTGCATCCAAGGCAATCGCATATTTATTCGGCGTTTTCTTTGGAGCATATTACTTTTTCAGCCTTACGAGACCGGAAACGACCCCTGCCCAAAGGGTTTCCGAGATCCTGTCAAAATACCCCAAGCTGATTCTGTTCAATGTGCTTTTTTACGGTATTTTCCTAATTACCTCGGTATTATTGCTGTTTACGGCTGGCATAGCCATGATGATAATACCTTTCCTGGCATTTTTTTCGGCGTTGATTCCACTTGCGCTCCTTGCCATTGATACAGTATTCATATTTAAAAATCTTCTTATTATTGAATTTGACACGGGAGTTTTCAGGAACTTCAAAAAAGCTCTGGACATCACGAAGGGATGCAGGAAAAGAGTAATAGCAAACGGACTCTGGCCGGTTTGCATAAATATTTTGATCAGCACTTTTTCTTTTGGCATTGACAATCCATTGCTGTCATTGTTCATAGCGGCGTTTTTCGAGGTCATAGTACTCATGATGACACAAAGGCTGACAGCACTGATGTTTATTGACGCCGCCTCTCTCGAGAGGAACGACAAAAGGGTAAAAGAGGCAAAAAACAACGGGTAAAAATAAAGTATTTTATGTATATTTATTCAATTGACACGGTAATACATAAAACAATATAATCTCCTTGTACCTCATAAATATTCATGGAACCTGCTTTGGACCAGGTTTTTTATCAAGCCGGGGAGGATACTGCAAATGTTTGAATACAACGAAATAGAGAGGATCGATCCCGAGGCCGCGAAGGCCATATATTCCGAGATAGACAGACAGGAAAACAAGATCGAGCTGATTGCTTCGGAGAATTTTGTCAGTAGGGCTGTCCTGGAGGCTGTCGGAACCCCGCTGACCAACAAGTATGCGGAGGGATACCCGGGAAAGCGCTATTATGGCGGATGCGAGCATGTCGACGTGATCGAGAATCTCGCCATCAAACGTGCGAAAGAACTGTTCGGGGCCGAGCATGTTAATGTCCAGCCCCATTCGGGAGCCCAGGCGAACATGGCTGTATTTTTCGCAGTCATGCAGCCCGGGGATGTGTTTATGGGTATGAACCTGGCCCATGGCGGACACCTGAGCCACGGTATGGCGCTCAATATGTCGGGCAAATATTTTAAACCTGTTTCCTATGGTGTCAGGGAATCCGACGGGCTCATCGACTATGACGCTGTCAGGAAGATAGCGCTGGAGACCAGGCCGAAACTGATAATAGCAGGCGCCAGCGCTTATTCGAGGATTATAGATTTCAAAGCGTTCAGGGAAATCTGTGACGAAGCCGGCAGTCTGCTGATGGTGGATATGGCCCACATTGCAGGACTGGTAGCCGCGGGCGTCCATCCGAGCCCTGTTCCGTATGCCGATTTCGTCACTACTACGACCCATAAGACTTTGAGAGGACCAAGGGGCGGACTGATCCTTTGCAAGGAAAAGTATGCAAAGGACATCGACCGCGCCGTGTTCCCCGGCATACAGGGCGGTCCCCTGATGCATGTAATAGCGGGCAAAGCGGTTTGCCTTAAGGAAGCCCTTTCACCTGAATTCAGAGAGTATCAGAAACAGGTTGTTAAAAATGCCAGAGTACTTTCTGAAGCGCTGGCGGACAGAGGCTTTAAAATAGTTTCCGGCGGAACCGACAATCACCTGATGCTGATTGATCTGACCAATAAAGGCATTACGGGCAAGGATGCCCAGCTGATGCTGGACGAGGTAAAGATAACTGTAAATAAAAACGGGATACCCTTTGACACCCTCAGCCCGTTCGTTACAAGCGGAATCCGGATCGGGACTCCTGCGGTCACGACCCGCGGCATGAAAGAGAACGAGATGCTTGAGATAGCCGAACTGATAGACATGGCGCTGAGCGGCGGATTTGAAAAGAACAAGAGTGAAATAGAAGAAAGAGTAAACCGGCTGACGGCTCGCTTTCCGCTCTACAAATAAAAATCAGACTGACTTGTTGTCATGAGTCTCATTTTAATCATTGACAAAGCGGAACCAGGTGGGTATAATATTTCGTGTTGACCTTCCGGGGGCTTATTGTGCGCTTTAGGAGGGAAAAGTATTGAAGCTTGACATAACCTCGATAATAAAAAATAACGGCGGGATCATCAAGTTCCAGTTAGAGGATTACCTTGAGGATCTCAGGACCGGTCTGGGCACGGTTTCATTTACAGGTCCCGTGGAGTTTTCCGGATCGGTTGCCAACAATAATGGAATGCTTGTCCTGAAAGGCCTTGCAAAAGTCAGTTATGAAACGTTTTGCGACAGGTGCGGAGAAAGGATAGAAAGAGAGCTCGCCATTACGGTCGACGAGGGGATCGTAGAGAAGTCCGAAACTGTTGACGACACGGTCGAAGAAAATGAAGAAGACCGGTTCACATACAGCGGCAACACCCTTGAGCTTGACAGAATACTGGCCGATTATATATTGACCAATATTCCCATGTCGCATATATGCCGCGAAGACTGTCCGGGTATCGATTCCGGAAACGGGGCTGAGCTCGAAGGTGAAAGCGGCGGAACAGATTCGGTGGATTCCCGGTTTGAAGCATTAAAAGGTTTTTTTGATTGATTTGAAAATAACAGCAGGGATGCTGAAAATGCAAGCACTGAACGGAGGTGTTACAAATGGCGGTACCAAAAAGGAAAGTGTCGAAGCAGAGGAAGAATAAGAGAAGGACGCATTACAAACTTTCAGCGCCGAACCTGGTTGCATGCAAGCAGTGCCATGCGCTTAAGCTTCCGCATGTAGTTTGTAAGGAATGTGGATATTACGACGGCAAGGAAGTTGTGAAGGCGGACGAAAACAAGAAATAACCTCCGGAGCATTCCATCGACTCAAAAAGCGTAGTAGCAGCTATCACATAGCTGCTATTGTTTTTTTTACCGGATGCCTGATACTCGCTTAAATTGCATGCAGGCACGCCGAATAAAGTGTGTACATGGATCTAACTGACAGCATGCTCAGAGATGTTGAATCAGAGGAACCGTCTCCTTGCATAACTTTGTCCGGACACAAGGTTTTTCTCGGACGAAAAGAGCGATGAGTATGCGGGAATAGAGGAGCGACCCGTGAGAAGAAGACCACACGTTGGAGCACGACGGACGGAGCGACAGCGGAGAAATGCCATATAACGAGGATATTGATCATGTAAACATGGGTGCTTTGGAGAATTTTCTGGAGCGAGAACCTTGGGGCCATAGGAACTGTCCCCCTTTTTCCCAGAAACAAGAAAAATGAAGCAAAGGAACCGTCCCTTTGCTTCACCCTGAATGAGGTGTTGCCCATGAATAAAATTGAAATAACATCCGTAGAGGAAAACAGCATCGCCCATGAGCTTGGCATTGAAGCCGGCGACTTCCTGGTATCGATAAACGGCCAGAAGATCCAGGATGTTTTTGATTACCGGTTCCATTGCGCCGATTCCGAGATCCTGCTGGAGATCGAGAAAAAGAACGGTGACAGATGGCAGTTCGAAATTGAAAAGGATGAAGCCGAAGACCTGGGAATCGAGTTTGCCAGTCCCCTCCTGGATGAAGAAAGATCATGCCGGAACAAATGCATATTCTGCTTTATAGACCAGCTGCCCAAAGGGCTGAGAGAGTCCCTGTACTTCAAGGATGACGATGCGAGGCTGTCTTTTCTTTTCGGGAATTATATCACCGCCACGAACCTGCCCGACAGTGAGATCGACAGGATAATCCGGTACCGTATGTCGCCAGTGAACATATCCGTACACACCACCAACCCGGAACTCAGGGTAAAGATGCTCAACAACCGTTTTGCAGGCGACATCCTTGACAAGATCCGGAGATTCACATCTGCCGGTATCACCGTCAATACGCAGATCGTGGTTTGCCCGGGCATTAATGACGGAGAGGAACTGGACAGGACCATAAGGGATCTTACCTCCCTTGGCCCGCAGCTCCACAGTATCTCGGTAGTGCCCGTGGGACTGACAAAATTCAGGGACGGGCTGCCGGAGCTCAAGCCTTTCGACAGGGATAAAGCCATCGAGGTGGGCGATCAGGTCGAAAACTGGCAGAACAGGCTGCTGAAAAAATACAACAGCAGGATAGTATATCTGGCGGACGAGATATATATCATGGCAGGAAGGGAATTTCCGCCGCCCGAGGCTTACGAGGATTTTCCCCAGATAGAAAACGGCGTTGGCATGGTATCGTCATTCATGCAGGAGATTGAGGAAGCTCTTGAAGACATGAAGGCATCCGGCTTTGAGTGGACTGGTGAAAGGACGGTAAGCGTTGCTACCGGCGTTCTTGTATATGACTGTTTCAAAAGGATCGTATCTTCGGTTGAAAAAGCGCTCAGGGGGCTTAAGATAAACGTATATAAGGTCAGGAACACATTTTTTGGCGAAAGCATCACAGTCACCGGCCTTCTGACCGGCTGCGACCTTATAAGGGAACTAAAAGGGAAAACCCTGGGCGAAAAGCTGTACCTTGGCAGGAACATGTTCAGGTCGGGCACTGATGTCATGCTGGATGACGTGTCAGCCAATGAACTTGAGAGGAAACTTGGCGTAAAAGTGCAGATAGTTGACACGAACGGACATGCTTTTATAGACGCGCTTGTCCGAAAATGACGTTTTGTAAAAAATTTATTGATTGCATTAACAATTTTGGGTCCCGCCGAATATACTTTAAATGACAGGAGCTGGCACGGAGGTTTTTCACATGAAGATTGTAGTGCTCAAGATGCCCGGATTCCTGGGGGGAATACTCAGGCGCTTGTTCAGGATCCGCTGACGTGGGGACCACTGGAGAAAAATGATGATCCTCACAGCAAAAGAACATCTTCCCGGGCCGAGAAGATGTTCTCCAACTTTTCGATTACTTTGGCATAAAAAATGCGGCAAACGAGTTTGCTGCATTTTTTATATCAACCCTATCATCCATTTATATTGCGAATGGTAAGGTCCAAGTCTGGATCAATCAGCTATCATACAGATTTTGTCAACTTGCTGGAACGCAGGCAATCAGCACAAATGTTCATCCTTCTTGAAACACCGTCTATATTCACCTTAACCTTTCTTACGTTAGGCTTCCAGACTCTGTTGGTTCTTCTGTGAGAGTGACTGACCTTTATACCGAAATGCTGTCCCTTGTCACAAATCTCGCATTTTGCCATTTGCTACACCTCCCTGCAATCCGCATATTGATATACTATAAATATATAGATTATCTTCATTCTGATAGCAGCAACAAACATTGTACCACAAGCTGACTGATAACTGCAACTGTTTTTAAATTAAAGTTTTCAAAAGCATCTACAGAAGTACCATGGTTATCCCGTTATTGAACCGCCCCAGGTCCCTGTCATCCTTTACGGATCTGCAGCTGTCCAGTATCTTTATGGTATCGGAGTTGAAGATTTCGAAGTTCTCTCCCGGGACGAAAGTCTTTATCAAACCGCGTTTTTTCATCCGTTCAAGTTCTCTCCGGATGACCGTTCTCAGCACACCGCCGACTCCCGATGAACCATAGCCGTGGATCAGCTTGACCACTTTGACGTTCTGGGCCTTCACCCTGGTCAGTTCGGATTTCATTATATTTATGGCGATATCGGCAGTGGGGCGTCCGTCCTCCAGGTTGATGATACGGTAATCATTTGCCATTTTTATTTCAATCCTTATTCAATGTTATATATCCAGGAATATTCGCTTCGCCCGGATTGATATGCCTGAGCGGCTTTCTCCGAAAGGGACAGGAGATGGTTCAATAATATTAGCATATACCCGGTTATGTCAAGAGCCAGGCCGGATTTATGCCTGCCTTAGATTTTCATGTTAATGTGTATTATAGATAAATAGCATACAGATACGGGTTCCGGACTTCATTTATTTAGTCAATATGCCATAGTTGACATTAATTCGGCCATCCTGTTATAATATTACACAATATAATTGAATAGCTCCTTAGTAAATACGATGACGGAGATATTTTTCCGGGGTCGGAGCCTCGCAGAGAACCGGTGGTTGGTGCAAACCGGCAGGCTTTCCTGGAAAATGCTCCCTCCCGAGTGGTTTTCCTGAACTTAAATATCAGTAGGGAAAAACGGCTAGCCCCGTTACAGGCGATGGTTTGTATGAACCTAATGAGGTCTTTACCGTGAGGTAAAGATAAAAATAGGGTGGTAACACGTAGAGTAATTCCCTCGTCCCTGTCCAGTCATAAACGGCGGCACGAGGGTTTTTTGCAACATGGAACAGGAAACCTGTCTTAACAGGTGCAGACAGACCCGGACAACTTATTGGTAAACAGCAAGGTAAGAAGGTGAATGATGTGAAAGCTTCTGACGCGATCGTAAAAAGTTTGCAAAACGAAGGCGTGGAACTGGTTTTCGGGTATCCGGGAGCTGCAGTGATCGATTTGTTCGAATCCCTGAGAAAGTCGAAGATACGCCATGTCTTAGTGCGCCAGGAGCAGGCTGCCGCTCACAGCGCGAGCGGTTATGCCAGGATATCGGGAAAAGTTGGAGTGTGCATCGTTACCTCGGGTCCGGGAGCCACTAACCTGATCACGGGCATTGCCACCGCTTACATGGATTCCATACCTCTTGTTGCCATAACCGGCCAGGTAAAGTCTGCAATGATAGGACGGGATGTTTTCCAGGAAGCAGATATCACGGGGGCCACGGAGTCTTTCACGAAACACAGCTACCTGGTCAAAAACGCCAGTGATCTGCCAAGGATAATAAAAGAAGCATTCTATATAGCGTCAACAGGAAGACCGGGACCCGTGCTCATAGATATACCCAGCGATTTTCTCGCTGCAAGGCTTGAAGAATACACATACCCTGATACAGTCGACATAAGGGGATACAAACCAACGCTGAAAGGCCATATCGGCCAGATAAAAAGAGCCGTAAAGGCGATCAGCGAGAGCAAAAGGCCATTGATTGTGGCCGGGGGCGGAGTGATCCTTTCCCGTGCCCAAAATGAACTTATCGAGTTTATAAACAAGAGCAGGATCCCTGTTGTCCATACGCTGATGGGCAAGGGGGCAGTGCCTACCGGGCATCCATACTATGTAGGCATG
>ENA-OWPA01000199-OWPA01000199.1-bioreactor-metagenome-genome-assembly--contig:-NODE-199-length-108118-cov-53.078193_pt1 | contig 108118 bp, 119 predicted proteins | sample MGYA00238139_ERZ651803 | MGnify/ENA primary metagenome ERZ651803 (study PRJEB26909, sample SAMN07631231) | bioreactor metagenome | isolation source: Switchgrass digestor | place: USA: Dartmouth... | reverse complement strand
GTTGGGCTGTTCGCCCATTAAAGCGGTACGCGAGCTGGGTTCAGAACGTCGTGAGACAGTTCGGTCCCTATCTGTCGCGGGCGTTGGAAATTTGAGAGGAGCTGCTCCTAGTACGAGAGGACCGGAGTGGACGCACCACTGGCGCACCAGTTGGCCTGCCGGGGCCACAGCTGGGTAACCAAGTGCGGCAGGGATAAGCGCTGAAAGCATCTAAGCGTGAAGCCCCCCTCAAGATGAGATTTCCCATTCGCAAGAAGTAAGATCCCTCAGAGATGATGAGGTTGATAGGCCAGGAGTGTAAGCATGGCGACATGTTGAGCGGACTGGTACTAATAGATCGAGGACTTAACCTTTGTTTAAGACGGTTACTATTCAATTTTGAAAGAAAAGTTTGGTGACGATGGCGAAATGGAAACACCTGTTCCCATCCCGAACACAGAAGTTAAGCATTTCAGCGCCGATGATAGTGGGGGCTCTCCCCCGCAAAAGTAGGTAGTCGCCAAGCTTTCTTTCTATTAATATGGAGGATTAGCTCAGTTGGGAGAGCACTTGCCTTACAAGCAAGGGGTCGTAGGTTCGAGCCCTGCATTCTCCACCATCGCCGGCTTAGCTCAACTGGCAGAGCAATTGACTTGTAATCAATAGGTTGCGGGTTCAAGTCCTGCAGCCGGCACCATGATTATCAAGAACCGTCTCCGTAGCTCAGGCGGTAGAGCAACTGACTTTTAATCAGTGGGTCGGACGTTCGAATCGTCTCGGAGACACCATTCGCCTGGGTGGCGGAACTGGTAGACGCGCAGGACTTAAAATCCTGTGGTAGCAATACCGTACGGGTTCAATTCCCGTCCTAGGCACCAGAAGAAGGAGTGGGTCCTTAGCTCAGCTGGGAGAGCGCCTGTTTTGCAAGCAGGAGGTCGACGGTTCGATCCCGTTAGGATCCACCATTTTAAAAATCCATGGCGGTGTAGCTTAGCTGGCTAGAGCGTACGGTTCATACCCGTGAGGTCGAGGGTTCGACTCCCTCCGCCGCTACCAGTGTGTGGACCCGTAGCTCAGTTGGTCAGAGCTACCGGCTCATAACCGGTTGGTCGCAGGTTCGAGTCCTGCCGGGTCCACCAGCATGAACACTGCGGAGGAATACCCAAGTCCGGCTGAAGGGATCGGTCTTGAAAACCGACAGGCGAGCAACACTCGCGCGCGGGTTCAAATCCTGCTTCCTCCGCCATTAAGTTAACAATTTATTTTTATTACATCGCGGGGTAGAGCAGCTGGTAGCTTGTCGGGCTCATAACCCGGAGGTCGGAGGTTCGAATCCTCCCCCCGCAACCATGGTCCCATGGTGTAGTGGTTAACATGCCAGTCTGTCACACTGGAGATCGCGGGTTCAAGTCCCGTTGGGACCGCCATTCTGGCTCGGTAGCTCAGTTGGTAGAGCAATGGACTGAAAATCCATGTGTCGCCGGTTCGATTCCGGCCTGAGCCACCATCGCAAAATGCTATCCCCATAGCATTTTTTTATTTCTCCTCTCCTATATTTTCAAATATAAAAGGCCATTCGTTACGAATGGCTTTTTAATTTTCCGTTTGACTAATCCCCGCTCTACAATCACAAATTGGGCGATTTCATCATAAAAAAATTCACATTTTCTTGGATGTTGAATATAGTATTGTGTAAACTTCTGCAAAATAAGGCGGTTGCAGGTTTATCGGCTTTTCCCGGTAACCTCGGCGTCAAGACGTTTTGAAATGAACGGGAAAAGCTGCAACCAGTTTACATGGAGGGGGAAAATGTGTGGCATAATCGGCTATGTCGGCAAGGAAAACGCCGCGCCGATTCTCATCGAAGGCCTTAAAAGACTGGAATACCGTGGTTATGATTCGGTCGGGATAGCGGTTTTATCCAACAGTACCGTTCTGACGCTCAAAACCAAGGGAAGGATCGCGGATCTGAAGCGAAAACTGGAAGAATCCGGCTTTCCCCAAGGGAACCTCGCCCTCGGTCATACGCGTTGGGCGACACATGGTGAGCCGTCCGAAGTCAACAGCCATCCTCACACCTGCGGGAAAGTAACACTCGTACACAACGGCATCATTGAGAATTATGCGGAACTCAAAGCGAGACTTGCGGGCGAAGGGAGGAGTTTCGTCTCCGGCACTGATACGGAAATAGTCGCCCACCTGATCGACCGGTACTATTCCGGGGATCCCGCCCCGGCAATCTTCCGGGCGGTTTCCGAGCTCCGCGGTTCTTATGCCCTTGGAATCTTCTTTTCCGACATTCCGGGGCGTCTGTTCGCGATCAGGAAGGAGAGCCCGCTCGTCGTCGGAGTGGGCAAGGAAGGGAACTACATTTCTTCCGACATCCCCGCTCTCCTCTTGTTCACCAACCGGTACTATTTGCTGGAACCTGGCGAACTTGCCGTCGTTTCCGAAGGAGGTGTGAGCTTTCTGGACAGCGGGCTGAAGCCAGTAAGCAAGAAACTCCTCACGGTGGACTGGGACGTTTCTAAAGCGGAAAAAGGCGGATATCCGAGTTTCATGCTCAAGGAAATCTTTGAGCAGCCAAGGGCGCTGGCCGATACGATCCACCCGCAGCTCGCAAAAGGAATCCGGGGAATCTTCTTTGAGGAAATCAAAGACCTTTCTTTCCTTAAACGCCTCTACATCACCGCCTGCGGGAGCGCCCTGCATGCGGGAATGGTCGGAAGGCATTTTCTCGAAAGGTTGGGTAGGATTCCCGTCCATTTGGAGGTGGCTTCCGAGTTCCGCCACCAGGTACCGGTATTCCGGGAAGGCGATGGCGTCATCATAATCTCCCAAAGCGGGGAAACGGCGGATACCATTGCGGGCTGAAAAGAGTGAAGGAAAGCAAGGTCCCCACCATAGCCGTCATTAACGTCGTGGGATCGACGATAGCCCGCGAAGCCGACACGGTCCTTTATACGCGGGCGGGTCCAGAAATCGCCGTCGCTACTACAAAGGCCTATTCCGCCCAAATCGCCGTGCTGCTACTGCTGGCGCTTCGGTTGGCGTCCGAAAGGCGAACCTGCCCTTCATCGGAAATCGAGAAGTATGTGAAGGCCTTGGCGGAACTTCCCGAAGCGGTTGAAAGAACCCTTGAAAAGCACGAACATATCCGGAATCTGGCCGCGCGCTACAAAGACAGCGAGCACTTCTTTTTCATCGGCAGAGGTGTAGACGCAGCGCTCTGCTCGGAGGCGTCACTGAAGCTCAAAGAAATCACCTACATTCATTCTGAAGCCTACCCTGCGGGCGAGATGAAGCACGGAACGATCTCGCTGATCGAGCCCGGGAGGCCGGTCGCGGCCCTGGCGACGGGCGATGAACTCTTCGAAAAGACGATGGGGAATGTGGAAGAGGTGAAGGCGCGGGGCGCCCGGGTGCTACTTGTGACCCGGGAAGGGCGCGAGTTGAAACAGGGAATCTGCGATGACTTGATAACGGTTCCCGACGTGGCGGAGTTCGCTCGGTCGCTGGCGGCGATTGTCCCTTTGCAGCTTTTCGCCTACTACATCGCCGAAGCCCGGGGGCTCGACATCGACAAACCCAGGAATCTTGCGAAATCGGTGACGGTCGAATGAAAATTTTTTTTCAGGATTGGTCCGGTGTATAATTCAAATAAAGTTCACTCCATGATAATAAACTTCGCTCCATAAAAATAAAGTCCGTTCCAAAATCCCGTAGCAGATGCAGGAGAAATCTTAATTTGCCGCGGGGTTTGTTTTCTGTAAGAAAGGGTTAAGGGGTAAGTAATAAGGCTAAAGGTATTGATTTTAAAGGAATTGAAAACGATATGTTGATTGAAATAACACTGAAATAAGACAATAGAAAATGCAACCTTATACCTTTTTCCTTTCACCTTATCCCTATTTGGAACCGACTTTATTTTAAAAATTACTACAAGAATTAAGGAATAAATGTTATTAAATGGAATGAAAATATGGAATTTTTGAACCGACTTTATTATCTGGAAGAGATTAGGAGAATAGGGTTAAGGCGAGAAGGGATAAGGGGTTGAGGGTGTGGGGGCTGGAGCGGAGTTTATTTTAAATATACATCCGGGTTTTGAGGTCTTGCATGGATCGGACTGTATGTTCACTCAGCACCGTGAGGACATTCGGAATCAGGTGAAAAACTTCCGCTGATATGAATTGCCAACCGGGATAATATCTGGTAAAATAGTTTCAAGGTGTTCTGTATGAAGAGATTTGCAAACATAAGGCTGTTTTTGCTGGACATGGATGGAACCGTCTACCTTGACGACGAATTGATTCCCGGTGCTAAGGAATTCATAAACAAGTTGTTGGAAAAAGGCATCAGCTACGTCTTTTTAACTAACAACTCCTCGGTTAACAAGGACAATTATCTGGTAAAACTGGCAAAGCTGGGGATTCCTTGCGGGGATGAGAACATTTTTTCCTCGGGAATGGCGACGGGAATCTTCCTCTCCAAATATAGAAAAGGGAAGCGGGTCTATCTCGTCGGAACCAAAGCGCTTGAGGCTGAATTGGAATCCTATGGGGTTCAGCTGGTAGAAAACGATCCTGAGATTGTCCTCGTCGGGTTCGACAGGGAACTCACTTACGGAAAACTGGAAAAGGCTTGCTTCTTTCTTGACCAAGGGGCGGAATTTCTGGCGACGAACGCGGATTTCCTCTACCCCTTGAAACATGGGCGCTTCATTCCCGACTGCGCTTCTATTTGCTGGATGCTCACGCAGGCGACTGGGAAAAAGCCCTTTTTCATCGGGAAACCCAACCGCTACATGATTGACCTGCTTCGGGAGAAATACGGACTTTCTTCCGACGAGGTTGCGATCATCGGCGACCGGCTTTACACGGACATCGCCAGCGGGAAGAACGCGGAGATTGCTTCGATACTGGTCCTCTCTGGAGAAACGAAGGAGGAAGATTTGGAAGCCTCCCCGACCAAGCCTGACTTCGTCTTTCCTTCCATTAAGGAAATCATAGAAGAAATATGAGGGTGGGTTAAATTCCCATCCTTTTTTTCTTGGGGAACAGGCCTTTGTATGTTATAATCATATAGGAAATAATCATTTGGAAGGAGGAGAATTATGAAGAAGATATTCATGCCGCTGTTCATTATTTTAATCTTGGTAATGAGCGCATGCGGAGAAGATAGGAGCTTTATTGAAGACGAATACATCGTCCGTAACGAAGCCGCGGATCAGGAACGGGATGGAAGATGGGAGGAAGTCGAAGGCTTCCTGGAGATGATTTCGGAAAGGGAAGTGAAGACCCAGAGGTTCTATCTCTACGGGAGCGAACCCGGATTTGAAAAGGTCCCCGCGGTGAACTTCGGATACATTCCTTTCTACACCAACGAGGAATTGGACATCATCGAGGAGATCGTTCCCATGGCGAACAAAAATGTCAGACCGGGAAAGATGAGGGCGGAAACGAAATACATCGTCATCCACAACACTGGCATGGCCTCTCCGGTCATGACCGCTTCTCGCTTAAGCAAATCCCTTCAGACTTCGACGAGGCAAGCTTCCTGGCACTTCACCGTCGACGACAGGGAGATCTACCAGGAACTTCTGCTTGACGAGATCGGCTGGCATGCGGGGACTCCCGAAGGAAACAACTACGGAATCGGAATCGAGATGGCCGTGTACCAGGGAATCGATTTCAACGCGGCGATGCGAAGGACCGCGCGCCTTACGGCTAAGCTCATGCTCCAATACGACCTGGATCTGGGAGACGTGAAGCGGCACTTCGACTTCAGCGGGAAAAACTGCCCCCAGGTGCTGATCGAATCCCACCGCTGGGAGGAGTTCTTGGGACTTGTGGAAATGGAATACCTGGGACAGAAAAACTTTTCGGACGTCACCTTCATCTGGGAGTCGCTCACACCTGCGGTTCTGGACAATGAAGGCAGGGTCGTCTCCAAGTCGGGAGAGGCAGCCTCGCTTCGCTACCGTGTCCGGGTCATCCTGGACGGACAGGAGCGCGCTTATGAATTCGCTTCGCTTCTGAAATCTTTGGTTTAATCCGCCTTGAGGCGGATTTTTGTTTGACAGCGGCATCACCCTATAGTAAAATGTTCTTGATGATTGGGGGAAGAAGGAATGGAGATATCGAAGACGGCCTTCAAAGAATACGCCCGCTGCCTGCGGGTGCTCCCGCTTGAAAGACTCTATCTTCAGAGATTGGGAGCGGGAAGTTTCTTCAACGACGAAGACAAGGAGAAAATGCGGGATTTGCTCGCCAACATGTTTTCGGAAGAAGAGGGAGAAGATCTCCTGAAAGAAGCAAACGAAGAGCATGAAGCGATGCTGGAGTATTATTCCGAAGTGGAGCAGTTGGCATTGGTTTGCGCGAGCAGGAAGTTCGGTCGCGAATTCACCTACTATCCGGAGACGAAGAACCAGAAATGCTTCCGCTTCACGGACAGGTACGGAGTCTCTTTCTATTGTCATTTGGACGGTTTCTCGGAAGGCGACCCGTGCGTGGTCGTGGAGGTGAAGGCGACTACTTCCCGGAAATTTCAGGAACTCGGACCGGTGGTTTCCGGCAAACTTGTTCCTTTGTTCAAAAAGCAGGACAACGTCCTCACGCTTCAGCCCGTTGCCCCCGAACTTCTCGGGAAGGCGGACAGGCATTTCCGGAAACTCTTCGATCCCTACTCGGACGTCGGCCGTTACGTCTTTGACATCGCCATCGAGAGGTATATTGTGGAAAACGGGGTTAGGCAGAGCCATCCTGAACTCGCCGGAAAGAAATTCAAGTATTACCTCGCAGTGTTGAATTCCGATTACGTGTTTTCCGGAGAATACGAAGGAGGGAAACCGAAGTATGTGACCGAAGGCGACGGGGCGGTAGTCACCTTCATTGACCTCACGGAGATCACCGGAGAATTTCTCCCCCTGATTGACAGGATCCGGGAGAACATAAGCCAAACCCTCCAGAACCCCCGCCTTGAAGAACCCAGGATCGGCTCCTACTGCGAGTTCGGGAAAAGAAACGGATGTATGTTTGCGAAAGTTTGTTTTCCGGAACTTTACGAAGAAGGTGCGATCACGGAATACATGAACTTCCGGGGAATCAAAACCGAGGCCGGCAAGTTCTCAAAATTCGATCTGATTAACAACCATAAAAGGAGGCTTCTGGACGTTCCGGAGGAAAACCTGTCCAGTTTGAACCAGAAGATTCAGCGCCGCTGTTATGAGCGGAATGAGGAATACATCAATTTGCATAAGATCGCCGCGGCGATTGCTTCTTTGAAACATCCTTTCTACTATCTCGATTTTGAAAGTTTTCCGAGCCCTCTGCCGCGTTTCAGGGGGGAGAAACCATACAGCCAGTCCCTGTTCCAGTATTCGGTGCATGTGGAAAGAGAACCGGGGGATTGCGACGAGATAGCGGACAATCTGGCCTTCCTCGCTCGCGATTTTTCGGATTGCCGGGAGTCCCTGGTTACATCCCTCATCAAGGATATCGATTTGCAGGACGGCGGCACCGTCCTCGTCTACAACAAAACCTTTGAAGAAAACCGGCTCCGGGAACTGATTCGCCTCTTTCCGGAATACCAAAAGGAACTGGCAATAATCAAGGATTCGCTCTTCGACATGCTCTACCTTCTGAAAGCTAACGCAGGGTTCTATGAAAAACTCGGCTTTTCCAAAGAAGAAAGCCAAACCGTGAATTACTATCACAAAAGCCTCAGGGGGCTTTATTCCATCAAGAAGGTCCTGCCTTTGTTTTCCGACCTCAGTTATTCGGAGCTGAACGTGAAAAAGGGCACGGAGGCAATCGCCGCCTATGCCCGGTTCAAACATCTTCCCCCGGAAGACATCGAAGTCCTCAGGGAGGATCTTTTGAGGTATTGCAGAAGGGATACATGGTCGATGGTTGTCGTTTTGAACAATTTACGGAAGCGGATATGAAAAAAAGATGCGCGGTTTCGCGCATCTTTCATTTAAGCATCAGAATACCGACTTTTTCAAAATCATAGTTGTACACGGCGACGGCATCGTCGCTCAAAGCGAAGATCAGTCTGTCTTCATCGCTGGCGACCATTCTTATCGGGTAGGATTCTTCAGTGAAATGGAAATCGACCTGCTTCAAAGTCCGGGTTTCGTAGTCGATTTCGAACATGAAGTAGGTTCCGCGCGTGCGGTTGGGGTTGGTGACGGCGAACCCGAGGTAGTGCTTGCCTTCGATTTCATGGCAGAAGATTGCATTCGCGTTATTGCAGGCTTCGAGGACCGGGAAGTAGCCCAGGTCGCCGTATCTGATTTCGAACGATTCCGACCAAAGGCTTGCGTTCATGTCCTCGATTCCGAAGACCGTAAACCGGAAACCTCCGATAACGGGATCGGATTTAATCGAAGCGGCCAAATCCTCTTTGATTCCGTAAAAGAAGATTTCCGCCTTTTCCGGATTGGTTATTTCAAAGCGCGGATTACGCGGATTTTTGAGATTGATCTTGTAAAGTTTCCCGCTCGTTGCCAGGGCGTACGCCCAGCCCTTTTCAAACTTCACACCCTCAAGATGCTCCCTGACGCTGATGTCGATGGAATTCACCACCTGCATCACATCCCGCCCGCCCCGCACATTCAGGACGATGATTTTGTTGGTGAAGCTTTGCGGGGTGACCCGGTTGTTGATGAGTGTTTTAAAGATTTTGTAATCGACCGACGAAACCGCAATCAGAAAATACCCTTCATGTTCGCTGCAGGCGGACTTGTTCAGAAGCGCGCCCTTGATTTTGCAGGAACCGCCGTAACTGATTTCTTTTCTGATGTCGTAGCGGATGACCGCGGTGTATGTCCCGTAATCAAGCTTGCTGTCCGTGTTCTGGTGACTGTTAAGCAAATACAGGTTGTCAGCGGAGAAATAAATCTCTTCCCATTCTCCGTAAGAGAGGAGGATCCTGTCAACGGAGAAGAAATCGGTCAGGTCAAGGCAACTGATGATCGTGAAGGCGTCGCTTCCAAAACCGGGGATGTAGGCGACGTCTCCGGCGTCTATTTCTTTCTTGACGGAGTTTTCATGAATTTCCGGAACAGGCGTTTCGTCGAGGGGATAATCCAGGACGATCCGGTTGACAAGGAAGAGCCTGTTTCCAATCAGTTGGGATTCAAGGTATAACCCGGTCACGGAGTATTCATAAAGCTTCTGGAAGGATTTGTTGAAAACGAGGACATGGGTGGTTTTGTCTCTGTCCGCGTTTCCTTCGGAAACTCCGTAGACGAGGATGATGTATTCATCCCTGAGATGGATCTCCGAAAAGTAGGCGTCCTTTTCGAGGGGAAGGGAGAAGATCTGTTCGAGATCCCCGTTTCCGATGTGCAGGACTTTGAAGGCCGCCGCCGTCGTCAAATACAGACGGTCATCCTCTGCTGCCGCCGTAACCGGACCTTCCAGATATTCGTTCAATTCCGAAAGCGGATATTCCGGAACTATGATTTTCTGATCAAGGCTGGCAAGCAGACCCTCGGATTCCCGGAAATCCATGAGGTAAAGGGCGCTTTCCTGGCGGTTCGCCTTGATGTATTCGCCCATTTCCTGAAAGTCCGCGAAATGGGCGATGCGGTCCCCTCCGGCCAGGTAATGTTCGGGATGGTTGTTGTTGGGGTTGAAGAGGAGGAAAGAGAAGAGCAGCAGGCAGAGGTAGAGGGGAATCAGTGCGACCCTTTTTTTCATTAACGGCTTCATCGTCACCGGCTCGCTCTTCACCATTTTCCTGTAGGCGAAGGGTTTAATTCTATCATAGACGTCGGGAATCGCGAATTCGTGTTCCCGAAGGCTTTTTTCCCAATCCTTAAACTTCATGATCAAGCTCCTTTTTGATTTTGGAGATCGCCTTTTGATAGTTCCAGAAGACGGTTCCCAAAGGGATTTCAAGTATTTTGCTGATGTCTTTGAAGGAAAAATTCAGGACGATTCGGTAGATTACGATTTCCCTTTCCAACTCAGAAAGCAGGTCGAGAGCGAAGTCAAGCGTCCTGTTTTCTGTGAAGCCTCTGTTCAGGAAGACTCCTTCCTGGGGATCGAGGATGTCTTCCCTGCTTCTCTTTTTAAGGAAGTTCAGGGCGGTGTTCCTGGCGATGCGGGAAATCCAGGCCTGGAAGTTCGTGCCAATCCGGTAGTGCTCCAGGTAATTGATCGCCTTCATGTAGGTTTCCTGCATAAGATCCTCGATCAGGCTCTGATCACGGATGATGTTGTGTATGGAAAGAAAGACGGATTTCTTCGTTTCTTCATAGATGACGTCGAAGGCCGTGGAATCTCCTTCCAGATACCTGACGACGTAATCATCCAACTTCTGATGATCCATTTGTCCTGCCTTTCAAGGCCTTCAATTATATAACAAATAAAGGAGCCTTTTTTTTGATTATTATAATATAAACAGCCGGTAAATGCAATTACGGCATATTAATATAATATTATGTATTTCATAAATTTTTTTAAAAAGAAAAAATTTTTTCTGCTTGCTTTTTAAAATCATTTGTTATATAATAATAATGCGCCGAGAGGCGTACTTATCCCCTACATATAGCAGTGAATAAGTAATTATTCACAACATCCCCTTCCTAAAAAAATCGAGCCCTACCCGGCTCGATTTTCCATTTTTCGGAACTTGGAATCCATCTCCTTATGGACATTTTCGTTCCCGGATGTTATAATGTTTTAGATTGGAAGCGAAACCATGAACAGTCATCTTGTTTTTCAAGGCATTGACGGAATTTCCGTTCAGACTTTCCTTGAAAGTTTTCACATCTCCAAGAAACTGATTTACCAATTGCAGCAGACGAAGGCTTTGACCGTGAACGGTGAATTCGTCGGTTTTGAGAATACTTTGAAGCCGAAGGACAAAATCAGGATCCGCCTCGACGATTTTGAGAAGGGATCCTTGCCTCCCGTGGAAGGCGAACTGGAAGTGATCTATGAGGACGAGGACCTGCTCCTTGTGAACAAACCTTCTGGAATCCTCGTCCATCCCGACGGAAACGGACAAACAAGCCTGGACAATCTTGTCGTCGGGCACTTCCTCAAAGAAGGGTTGGAGCGTAAAGCCCGGCACGCCTACCGGCTGGATCGGGACGCGAGCGGCCTTCTTCTTTATCCGAAACATTTCCTTGCCGCCGCCCACATCAACCACCAGATTGAAACGGTAAAAATGAGAAAAAGATATTGGGCGGTTGTGGAGGGGAAGGTGGAGAAGGACGGATTTGTCGACCTGAGGATCGGCAGGGACCGCCACCGGGGCAACCGTTTCCGCGTATCTTCCACGGGCAAGGAGGCTCTGACAAGTTACCGGGTGCTTGAGGCTGGTCGGGAGCGCACTTTGCTGGAAGTGGAAATCGCTCACGGAAGAAGGCACCAGATCCGCGTCCATCTGAGCCACATCGGGCATCCGATTGTGGGCGACGCCTATTACGGAAGGAAGGGTCCGAGACTCATGCTCCATGCTTTTTATTTGTGTTTTCTCCACCCGCGGACGGGTGAAGCCATGGAGTTTTCGCTCCCGCTTCCGAAAGAATTTTCCACAAGAGGTTGAACCATGCGCATCTTCATCGGCATAAAATTCCCCAATTGCCTGCAGGAGATCCTGAAGATTCAAGAGGTGCTGCGTGTTCAGGATCCGTACGCGAACCATACGAAGCCGGACAACATCCACATGACCCTTGCCTTCCTGGGGGAGCTTGACGCGCGCGAAGCGTCCCGGGTGAAGCAAATTCTCGAGGATTTCCGACAGCAAAGTTTCGAAATAACACTCAGACACTTAAGGAGACTTAGGGACATGGCGGTTTTGGAAGCGGAGCCCGAGCCCGAGCTTTTATCCATGCAAGGGAAGTTAGAGGAGGAGTTGCGGAAGGCGGGATTCCGGCTGGAGCGCCGGCCGTTCTATCCCCACATCACGCTGAGCAGGAAAACGAAGGCGGATGCAAAGGGAACTTATGAAATCAAATCGACCGTCCGGGAAATCATCCTTTTTTCTTCCGAAAGGGACGAAAGAGGGCTTGTTTATCGGCCGCTATACATCAGAAAACTAGAGAAAAGGGAGTAGAAAATGACATTCAACAGTTTTAGAAAAGGCAACTTCGAAGTGAAACTGGCGGAGACGGAAAAAGAATTGGAGGAAGTGTTCAAACTGCAATACGAGGAACTCCTGCACTGCTACAACCAGGAAAAGACGATCGCATCCGGGATGTTTGTTGACGAATACGACCGCGTCGCCGACCACCTGATTGTCATCGATTTGGAGGAAGGAAAAATCGCCGGTTCCTACCGGCTTGTCAGGAAAGACCACATCAAGGAAATCGGGAAATTTTCCACCGAATCCGAATTTGACATCTCCCCGCTCAAAGAGCATGAGATCATGGAATTGAGCCGCGCGCTTGTCCGGAAGGAATACAGGGACGGAAGCGTCATCTCCCTTCTTTGGGAAGGCATCTTGAGTTATGTGCTTGCCCATGGAGTCCGCTTCCTGTTCGGAACCGCATCTTTCCACGGGGTTGATCCCGCTCCATACAGAAACGCCCTTTCCACAATCCACTATGACCATCTTTCGCCTGTGGAGATTAGGGCAAAGGCGGTCAATCATCCTGTGCGTCTGGATCAGCTCCCGGAGGATGAAGTCGACCGAACCCAGGCAAAACGGGAGATGCCCCCGCTTGTGAAGGGGTACATTAACCTTGGCGCGACCTTCGGCGAAGGGGGTTTCCAGGATTTTGATTTCAACAGCCTGGACGTGTTCACCTTGATCGATATGGGGAAATTAAATGACAGGTATCTGAAAAGATTCTTAAAATATTTTTTGCCGCATTTTTAAGCAAAATTCAAAAATTTTACAGTTTTTCCGATAAAAACGCCTGTTTTATTCGTATTATTTATAAGGGGAATAATCCTTTAACTTCAGCCCGCGCAATCACCCCTGAGACTTTTATGCTTACTTCTTCTCGGTTGCTTGATTTTTAATATAAATGAGTAACCAGTCGCGACCTACTGATTTATATTGCGAAACGGAGAATGGGGGGGGAAAATCCGTTTCTTAAATCAAGCCGCCGGACCAATGGGGGATGATTGAAGGAGGGGGTAGTGCGGTTCTCTGATATCAATTCTTTTCATTTCTCGGGAAGATTGGCTTAAACCTTTTGTTTAAGAAATGCGGCTGAAATAAAAAACGGAGGATTATCCCCGTTTTTTATTTTGTGATCCTCCCCCTGACAATGACCTTCACGGTTTCGCCGGGCAACACCTTGTCGATCATCAGTTTCAGGATGCGGGTGTCTTTGTTGAAGACATGGATTTCCGCGGGTTTCCCGTTGACGGTGATCGCGTCCTCGCCGGAGTCGAGTTCGAAGGTGACGGGAAGTTGGTCGACGACCTCCAAATCCACCGCCTCGACGTTGCCCTTGTTCGTCAGAAGTATTTCATACTCGATGTCCGAGTTGAGGAAGACCTGATCAACCGCCCGCTTTGTGCATTCAATTTTCGCGTACCTTTGTTTGATCTCGAACTGGTCGGTGGTGAAGGGTTTGACCTCCCGGCTCTTGATGCAGGTGGAATTCCGCAAATCCAGGCAGATTTCCTCGACCTTGTCGGCGACGGCCTGATAGCTGAGGACGCAGACGTCCTTGGGTTCCAGTTCGTCGATTTCGAACACGAGGGCGCCCTCCTTTAAGCCCAGTTTGATTTCCGCTTCTGAATCATCAAGGAAAAGATAGCGGAAACTGTCTTTGACATAGCTTTGGTGGTCCAACTCGTCGGTGATTGTGACCTTCGTCGCCTTCGTGTTGCCCGGGTTAGTGACGATAATGTTGTAGGTGATTACGTCCCCGGGTTTGAAAAACTCCACATTCGCGATCTTTTTCGCCAAAAGCCCCACTTCCCTCACGATAGTGCTCACAACGTTCGAATGGGTGATGTTCTTTATTTTCAGGTTGCCTAAGGCGTAGGCATAGGTGACGCTTGCTTGACTTCTCACATTCATAGTATAAGCCTCCCCTACAAATATATTTCCGAGGACAATTTTTATGATTTGTTTTGAACGAAAATTTCCTCATGTGGATATTCTAATGGGGATGGAGCGGAGTAAAGCCGCGGAAGTTTTTTGTATAATTGTCATTGTCATTATTTGAATTCCTTCATACACTATTACTGAAAGGTGGTGTAATGAATGCCTGGCACTATCAATTGCTGCAAACCCGTCGACCATTGCTGCTTCGGCTTCTCAAATGCCGGAAGATACGCATTCGTTTTGGTCCTGTTCATTCTTCTAGTCATTGTCGGGACGGCATATTGGTACTAATATAAAAGAGGAGGAAATCCTCTTTTTATAATGCTGCCGGGTTTTTTCCTATGAATCCGAACCAGTTCAACAAGATCATCTCCGACGCCATGGGTCTGTTCAACACCTTCGGGGCCTTCGCCCAGAAAATGCCGGAAGCGAGTCCGGACATCGTCCGTCCGCGCCTTCCGAGTTTCACTACCCCGAACCTGAACGAAAGGGACATCAAAAGAACGAACGAGTATTACTTGGAGAAAATAAAGAATTTCCTAAACAGGCAGATCTGAGGGCTTGATTTTTCCGGAAATCAGGCCTTTTTCTTTTTCCTTTGCATAAATGGTTACAATTTCCAAATAATATATCGGTGGGAATGTGAAAACGGGATGTAAAAATAGAACTTTTTTCTTGACATTATTAAACGATTCTGGTAACATATATCAGGCTTTAGAGAGGCAATGATATGCAAGGTTGCTGACACGCACGGAGACGTTGCCATGCCGGCGTTCAGGTAATTTGCATGGAGCCGAGCTACTATTAAATGGATGCAAAGGAGGACCAAATGGCAAAACCCGCGTTAAGAATCAAATTAGTTTCTTACGATCACAGATTGCTTGACCAATCTGCGAAGAAGATTGTTGAAGCGGCGAAGAAGACCGGAGCCGTTGTTTCCGGACCGATTCCGCTTCCCACTGAGAGAGAGGTGTTCACGATCATTCGTTCACCTCACAAACACAAAGACAGCCGTGAACAGTTCGAAAGAAGAACTCACAAAAGATTAATCGACATCGTTGAAATCACTCCGAAGACGATGGATGCTCTCATTCATCTGGAAATTCCCGCCGGTGTCGACATAATCCTGAAATAAGGGAGGTGAAACTCATGACCAAAGGAATCTTAGGTAGAAAAATCGGAATGACGCAAATTTTTGATGCAAGTGGCGAATTGATTCCGGTAACCGTTGTTGACGTTACCCCCAATGTCGTTTTGCAGAAGAAGACTCTTGAAACCGACGGCTATCAGGCGGTGCAACTCGGCTTCTTGGACAAGCCCGAAAGGCTGGCCAACAAACCGGAAATCGGCCACGCATCGAAGGCCAACACGAACCCTAAGCGCTTCATCAAAGAAATCGCTGGAGAGGAAATGAACGTTTTCGAAGTCGGCCAAGAGGTTAAAGCGAATATATTTGCGGAAGGCGAGATTGTCGACGTGACCGGCACAAGCAAAGGCAAAGGCTATCAAGGAACGGTCAAACGCCACAATTACGCGACTGGACCGGACGCCCACGGCTCCGGATACCATCGGGGAACCGGTTCGATGGGCTCCATCGATCCCGCCCGCATTTTCAAAGGGAAGAAACTTCCCGGAAGAATGGGAGGAGAACGCGTCACTGTTCAGAATCTCAAGATTGAAAAGATCGATTTAGAAAAGAATGTCATGCTGATCAGAGGTAATGTACCAGGCGCCAAGAATTCGTATTTGATTATCACGAACGGGGTCAAAGCGAATAATCCTGCCATTAACCCCGAAGCGTTGAATTAGAAAGGAGTACAAGATGCCTAGTATCGTAGTATATAACCAATTGGGTGAAGAAGTAGGGAAATTGAACCTCAACAAGAATGTTTTCGGAACCGAACCCAATATGCAAGTGGTTTATGAAGTGGTCAAAGCCGAACGCGCGGCCATGCGCCAGGGCACGCACATGGTAAAAAACCGCGCCTTGGTATCCGGCGGCGGCAGAAAGCCTTGGCGCCAGAAGGGAACGGGACGCGCACGTCAGGGAAGCATTAGAGCTCCGCAATGGCGCGGCGGCGGCACCGTCTTCGGGCCGACACCAAGAAGCTACCGCTTGAAAGTCAACAGGAAGGTCGTCAAGGAAGCGGTCAGAAGCCTGCTTGCCAGCCGTTTCCTGAGCAACAATCTCGTCGTCGTCGACAAGATCGAGCTTCCTGATTTCAAGACCAAGAACATGGTCGAAGTATTGAAAAATCTCAAGCTTGAAGGAAAAATCCTTGTCCTCACCGCCGAAGAGGATTTCAACCTCTTCACCGCGAGCAGGAACATTCCGAACGTGTACGTCCAGACCAAGCAGCATGCGAGCGTCTATGACCTGATCAACGCGGATGTCTACCTCGCGACCGAGGAAGTTATCAAGCAATATGAGGAGGATTTGAAATAATGAAAAACCCTTATGACATCATCGTCCGTCCTCTGATCACGGAAAAAACGACGAAACTTACGGAAGAAGGGAAATACACATTCGAAGTCATGCCCGGCGTCAACAAGATCGAAGTCAAAAAAGCGATTGAAGAAATCTTCAAAGTCGACGTCGTGAGCGTAAACATCGTCAACGTCAGGAAAAAAGAAAGGCGAGTGGGCAGATACAGCGGCTATCGTCCTGCCGTCCGGAAAGCCATCGTCACTTTACATGAAGGACAAACACTGGACGTCTTCGAAGTCTAGGAATCTAAGGAGGATACAATGGGAATAAAGAAATATAATCCGACCACCAACGGACGCCGCAACATGTCGGTTCTGGCCTATTCGGAAATTCTTACTACCGACAAGCCAGAAAAAAGCCTTCTTGTACCGTTGAAGAAAAAGGGCGGCCGCAACAACCTCGGAAAAATAACGGTTCGGCACCAAGGTGGAGGAAACAAGAGAAAGTATCGGATCATCGACTTCAAACGGAATAAGGACGGCATCGTCGGCAGGATCGCATCCATCGAATACGATCCCAACCGTTCGGCTTTCATCGCCCTGGTCAATTACGCCGATGGTGAAAAACGCTACATCCTGGCTCCCAAGGGCATTCAAGTCGGCCAAGAGATCATGTCAGGCGACGGCGCCGACATCAAAGTCGGGAACACCCTGGAGCTGCAGAAGATTCCTGTAGGAACATTCGTGCACAACATTGAACTCAATCCCGGGCATGGCGGGCAGCTGATCCGCGCCGCGGGAACGAGCGCCCAGATTCTTTCTCGCGAAGACAAATATGTCATCATCCGCCTCGCCAGCGGCGAAATGAGAAAGATCCTCGGCAACTGCCGGGCGACGATCGGTGAAGTCGGAAACTCCGACCATGAACTGGTCAGGATCGGAAAAGCCGGAAGAACTAGGAAGCTCGGCATCCGCCCGACCGTCCGCGGTTCCGCGATGAACCCGAACGACCACCCGCATGGTGGCGGTGAAGGTCGCGCTCCGGTCGGACGCAGAGCGCCTATGACCCCCTGGGGCAAAATCGCTTTGGGCGTGAAGACCCGCAATGCCAAGAAGAAGTCGTCCAATTTGATCATCAGACGGCGCACACGGAATTAGAGAAAGGAGACAATCATGGCACGTTCATTAAAAAAAGGTCCATTTTGTGATGAACATTTAATGAAAAAAGTCTTGGCCCAGGCCGGCCAGACCCATAAAAAAGTAATTCAGACCTGGTCACGACGCTCGACCATTTTCCCCGAATTCGTCGGCCACACAATTGCCGTCTATAACGGCAAAACCCACATACCCGTCTACATCACCGAAGACATGGTCGGTCACAAACTCGGAGAATTCGCTCCGACGCGCACCTACCGCGGTCATGGGAAAGACAAAAAGGCAGCGAAGAAGTAGGAGGAAGGTAACATGGAAGCAAAAGCAGTAGCAAGAACGGTTCGCATCGCTCCAAGAAAGGTGCGCCTGGTTGTCAACCTGATAAGGGGAAAGAAGCTTTCTGAAGCGGCGGCGATCTTACGCCTCACGCCGAAGGCTTCGAGCGTGGTTGTGGAAAAGGTCCTGAAGTCCGCGGCAGCGAACGCCGTGAACAACTATAACATGAATCAGGACAACCTGTTTGTGAAAGAAGCATATGTCAACGAAGGTCCGACATTAAAACGCTATAGTCCAAGAGCAAAGGGCCGGGCTTATTCAATCCTGAAGAGGACCAGCCACATCACGATTGTTCTTGGAGAAAGGAATTAAGGAGGAACGCATGGGACAAAAAGTTAGCCCGATAGGATTGAGAGTTGGAATTATCCGCGACTGGGATTCTAAATGGTATGCCAGAAAGAGGGAAGTTCCTGCGCTTTTGCACGAAGATTTGAAAATCCGCAAATTCATCCAAGAATACTACAAGAACGCATATGTTTCTAAGATTGAAATCGAAAGAACGAGAACAAAGATAATGATCACCCTCCATACCGCCAAGCCGGGCGTCGTCATCGGCCGCGAAGGCGCGACGAAGACCCAAGTCGTCGAGCAATTGCAGAAGATGACGGGGAAGACCGTGTTCCTGTCGGTTGTGGAGATCAAGAATCCTGATTTGGACGCAACCTTGGTTGCGAGGAACATCGCCGAACAGCTTGAGAACCGCGCTTCATTCCGCCGTGTTCAGAAGATGGCGATCCAAAGGGCGATCAGAGCGGGAGCCAAAGGCATCAAGACGCTCGTTTCCGGCCGCCTCGGCGGAGCGGAAATCGCCAGAAGCGAAGGCTACAGTGAAGGAACGGTTCCTCTGCACACTTTGAGGGCCGACATCGACTATGCGGTCGACGAGGCGAAAACCACCTATGGAAAACTGGGCGTCAAAGTCTGGATCTATAAAGGAGAGGTTCTGCCCGCCAGAAAGGCGAAGAAGGAGGAACAGTAATCATGTTGATGCCTAAGAGAACGAAATATCGCCGTCCGCACCGCGTCAGCTATGAAGGCAAGGCGAAGGGCGCGAAGACCTTGAATTTCGGCGAATACGGCCTCATGTCTTTGGAAGGATCTTGGATCACTTCCCAGCAGATTGAAGCCGCGCGTATCGCCATGACCCGTTTCATGAAGCGTGTCGGTACCGTCTACATCCGCATCTTCCCGCACATGGCGAAGACGAAGAAACCTCTGGAAGTCCGGATGGGTGGCGGAAAAGGCGCTCCCGAAGGGTTCGTAGCGGTCGTGAAAAGAGGAACGATCATGTTTGAAATCGGCGGCGTGGACGAAGAGACGGCACGCGAAGCCCTGCGTCTTGCTGCTCACAAATTGCCGGTTAAAACAAAAGTGATTGTGAAAGAAAGTGGTGAATAATAATGGCAAAGAAAGAAAAGAAAATAGTCGCCGTTGAGAAAGTGGTAAGAGAGTCGGAAGCCGACAAAATCAGAAAACTGGACGACACCACGATCGAGAACAACATCCGCGAGTTAAAGAAAGAATTGTTCAATTTGCGTTTCCAGGCCGCTGTCGGAAAATTGGAGAACACCGCGCAAATCTCGAAAACAAAGAAACAGATTGCCCGGATGAAAACAGTTCTGACCGAGCGCCAGAATGCTCTTAAATTAGGAGGCAAATAATGGAGAGAGTTAACAATAGAAAGGTCTACATCGGCAAGGTTGTTTCCGATAAAACCGACAAAACGATCAAAGTCCAGATAACTACTTATCGGCGCCATCCCTTGTATGGTAAAAGGGTAAAATACACGAAGAATTTCGCAGCTCATGATGAAAACAACGAAGCCAAGGTCGGCGACACCGTCAAGATCATGGAGACGAGACCGCTGTCCAAGACCAAACACTTCCGGCTTGTGGAAATCCTTGAGCGCGCCGATAACGCGTAAAGGAGGAAATCGCAATGATTCAACAAGAAAGCAGATTAGTAGTGGCCGACAACTCCGGCGCTAAAGAAATACTCACAATCAGGGTTCTCGGGGGCACAGGCCGCCGTTACGCGAACATCGGGGATGTTATCATCGCCACCGTCAAATCCGCCGTTCCCGGCAGCGCCGTGAAGAAGGGCGAGGTTGTGAAAGCGGTCATCGTGCGGACCAAGAGAGGTCTCAGAAGGAAGGACGGATCCTACATCAAGTTCGATGACAACGCCGCAGTCCTGATTCGGGAAGATAAAACTCCCCGCGGAACCAGAATTTTCGGTCCTGTAGCCCGCGAACTGCGCGAAAAGGAATACATGAAAATCATTTCGTTGGCTCCCGAGGTGCTATAAGGAGGATTTATGAAGATTAAAAAAGGTGATACAGTAAAAGTGATTGCGGGAGACAGCAAAGGCAAGATCGGCAAGGTCCTTCAGGTCCTCGCAAAGGAAAATCGCGTCATCGTTGAAGGAGTAAACGTAGTATCCAGGCATACCAGACCGTCCAATGCATATCCGGAAGGCGGAATCATCAAGAAGGAAGCGCCGATCCACATCTCCAATGTGATGTTGGTCGATCCGGAGACGAACGAAGCCACGAAAGTCGGGCACAAGATCGTCGACGGAAAGAAAGTCCGCTATGCAAAGAAGACCGGAAATGTCTTGGATAAGTAGGAGGAATGAATCATGAATCGTGTTCAACAACATTATCTTGAAAACGTCAGACCGGCTCTGATGAAGAAGTTCGGATACACTTCGATCATGGAAGTTCCGAAGATCGAAAAAATCGTCGTGAACATGGGAGTCGGCGACGCCATCCAGAACCCGAAACTCTTGGATGCAGCGGTTGAGGATTTGACGCAGATCACCGGTCAGAAACCGGTCATCACCAAAGCCAAGAAGTCGATTGCCAACTTCAAATTGCGTCAAAATTTCGCGATTGGATGCAAAGTCACTCTCCGCGGAGAAAGGATGTTCGATTTCTTTGATAAACTCGTGACCATCGCTCTCCCCCGCGTGAGAGACTTCAGAGGCCTTAGTAAGAATTCCTTCGACGGCCGCGGAAATTATTCGATCGGCATCAAGGAACAGCTGATCTTCCCCGAAATCAACTATGACAAAGTCATGAAGATTCGCGGCATGGACATTGTTATCGTTACCACTGCAAAAACTGACGAGGAAGCCCGGGAGTTATTGACGTTGCTCGGCGTTCCCTTCAGGAAACAGTAAAGGAGTTAAACTATGGCTAAAAAATCACTAATCATAAAAAGCAACAGGAAACCGAAATTCCAGGTTCGCCAATACACGCGCTGCGAGCGCTGCGGAAGGCCGCATGCGGTCTATCGCAAATTCAAGTTATGCCGTCTTTGCTTTAGGGAATTAGCGCACAAGGGACAGATCCCCGGCGTTACTAAAAGCAGCTGGTAATTCATCATGGAAGGAGGCCATCTAAATGGTATTGACTGATCCAATTGCCGATATGCTCACACGCATACGCAATGCCAATCAGAGAAAGCATCAATATGTTGAGATTCCAGCATCGAAACTCATCCATGAGATGCTGAAAGTGATAAAAGAAGAAGGTTACATCTACGACGTCGAGTACATTCCCGACGACAAGCAGGGCATCCTGAAGGTTACCCTGAAATACACCGACAAAAAGGAAAGAGTCATCAAAGGTTTGAAGAGGATTTCGAAACCCGGACTCAGGATTTATGCGAAAGCGGCGGAAATGCCTAAGGTTCTGAACGGTTTGGGAATCGCCATCGTATCCACCTCAAGCGGAGTCATGACTGACAGGGAAGCCCGCAAACGCAACATCGGCGGCGAAGTCCTGGCCTATGTTTGGTAAGGAGGAAGAAGCATGTCACGTATCGGAAACAAAGCCATCAAACTGGAAACGGGCGTAACTGTTAATGTTGGCCCCAACAATCTGGTTGAAGTTAAAGGACCGAAAGGGACGATTTCCTATACCTTCCATAAGGAAATGAAGATTGAAGTCCTTGGGGACGAGGTGAAAGTCATTCGCCCGAGCGACTCAATCAAGCATAAAGAACTCCACGGAACAACACGCGCTCTCCTTCACAACATGGTCGAAGGAGTCACGCACGGGTTTACCAAAGTCCTGGAAATCCACGGAACAGGATACCGCGCCGCACTCAGGGGCAACACCCTCGTCGTGAGCGCCGGTTATTCAAAACCTGTTGAACTTGAAATACCCGCCGGGCTTTCCGTCAACGTTCCGACTCCGACGGAAATCCAGATTTCGGGCATCGACCGCCAGGCTGTCGGCCAATTCGCGGCCGTGGTAAGAAGTATCAGGGAACCCGAACCATATCTCGGCAAAGGCATTAGATACAAAGGCGAGAACGTCCGTCGCAAAGAAGGAAAGAAAGCTAAGTAATGAGAAGGAGACGAAACGAAAATGATTAAGAAAACATCTCGAAATGAGGCTCGCAAAGTCCGTCATTTACGAATCAGACAAAAAATCAAAGGCACTTCTTCCAGACCGAGATTGAATGTGTTCCGTTCGAATTCGCATATCTACGCCCAAGTGGTTGATGACGAAAAAGGCGTCACCTTGGTGAGCGCCTCCAGCATCGATAAGGAATTGAAACTAGAAAACGGCTCGAACATTGAAGCGGCAAAGCAGGTCGGAGCTTTGATCGCGAAGAGAGCCCTGGAAAAGAATATAGAAAATGTGGTATTTGACCGCGGCGGATATCTGTATCACGGACGCGTCAAAGCGTTGGCGGAAGCCGCCAGAGCCGCAGGGTTGAAGTTCTAGGAGGATTAAAGAATGCGTCAAGATAGAAAAAAGAGAAGCCTTCAAGTTCAAACCAAAGAATTTGAAGAAAGAGTCGTCAGCATTAACCATATCGCGAAGGTTGTAAAAGGCGGACGCCGTTATCGCTTCAACGCCGTCGTCGTCGTCGGCGACCGGAAGGGAAGAGTCGGTATGGGAACCGGGAAGGCGATCGAAATCCCCGACGCCATCAAGAAGGCCGTCGAGGACGCGAAGAAGAACATCATCGAAGTCCCGGTCGTAAACGGCACAATCCCCCATGAAATCGTCGGCGTTCACGGCGCAGGACGCGTGTTTCTTAAGCCTGCGGTTCAAGGAACCGGAGTCATCGCCGGTGGTGCCGTCCGTGCCGTGGTTGAGCTTGCCGGCATCGAAAACATCGTTTCCAAATCTTTGGGTTCCAACACGCCGGTTAACATCGTGAAGGCCACGATCAACGGGCTCAGCGAATTGCGTACCGCCGAAGAGGTTGCCGCGTTAAGAGACAAGAAACCCGAGGAGATAGTTGGATAATATGGAAAAGAAAACATTGACTATTAAATTGGTTAAAAGTCCGATCGGATGCAAGCCCAATCAAGCGAAAACACTGAAGGCTCTGGGCCTTTCGAAAGTCAATCAGGTTGTAGAACGCCCAGACAACGAAGCAGTTCGAGGAATGATTGCGACAGTCAGTCATTTAGTAGAATTATTATAGGAGGCGCATATGAAATTACATGAAATACAACCGGTTCCGGGTTCGGTCAAAACGCGCAAACGCGTCGGCCGCGGAACGGGAAGCGGAATGGGTAAGACTAGCGGCCGCGGACACAAAGGCCAGAACGCCAGAAGCGGCGGCGGCGTCAGATTCGCTTTCGAAGGCGGACAGACCCCGCTCTTCAAGAGGCTTCCCAAGCGCGGTTTTACAAATTTCACCCGCGTCGAATACGAGACCGTCAATCTGGAACAGTTGAATGTCTTTAAAGAAGGAACCAAAGTTGATTCTAAGAAACTGATAAAACAAGGCTTGGTCTCCAAAAACGCAAAGAGGATCAAGATTCTTGGAAAAGGCAATTTGAACGTCAAATTAACCGTTGTCGCTAACAAGTTTTCTAAATCAGCTGAAAAAGGGATTATCGAGGCTGGTGGATCGATCGAGGTGATTTAAGATGGGAGGTAAGTACAAGAAAGTAATATTAAGCGTTCTTTACACCGCTTTAATTTTGCTTGTATGGCGCTTGGCCTACCACATTCAAATCCCCTTGCTCGATAGATCTCTCATCACTCCCGGGGAATCGATGTTCGGATTCCTCGACGTGTTCAGCGGCGGCGCCCTTTCGAACTATTCAATTGTCGCTCTGGGCGTCTCCCCGTACATCACCGCCTCCATCGTCGTGAACCTTTTACAAATGGACATCGTCCCGGCCTTCAAGGAATGGGCCGAGGAAGGCGAAGTCGGAAAGCGGAAGCTCAACCAGGTGACGCGTTACCTGTCTTTGGGTCTGGCTTTCATCCAAGCGCTCACGATCACCCTCGGAGTCACCGCCTACTACGGTGACATCTTCCAACTCGGAGTTGAAGTCAACGCCTTCCTTTATGTATACCTTGCCCTCGTCATGACGGCAGGAACCGCGGTCGTCCTGTGGCTTGCGGAAAAAATCACTTTGAAGGGAATCGGAAACGGTACCTCGATGTTCATCGTCGCCGGTATCATCGCCAGTTTCCCCGGGATGATTAACGACCTGCTGCAGACATACATCACCAATCCCCAAGGCAATTCGGTTGGCGATATCTTCATCTTCTTCGGCGTTCTGCTGATCTTGCTTGTCATCGTCGTCGGCATCGTCTTCATGGAAGCCGCGACCAGGAAGATTCCGATCCAATACGCGAACCGTCCCGCCGCCGCCCAGCTGCGCGGCCGGAGCGATTCCAACATTCCGATCAAGCTCAATTCCGCATCCGTCATTCCCGTCATTTTCGCAAGCACCCTCATGAGCTTGCCGACGACGGTAGTGAATTTCCTGGAATCGAGCAGCGTCACCTATTGGATTGACCAGATCTTCGATTACACCCAACCGATTGGTTTCGCGGTGTACATCATATTGATCTTCGTCTTTTCGTTCTTCTATTCGTTCCTGCAGATGAATCCGGAGAAGATTGCTGAAAACCTGCAGAAACAGAACGCCTACGTTCCCGGAATCAGACCGGGCGCGGAAACGGCATCTTATTTCTCCCGCGTTCTCTTCAAGATCACCGTCATCGGCGCCATCTACCTTTCGGTAGTAGCATCGCTTCCGATCATTCTTGGATACGTCTTCAAACTTCCTGCTTCAGTCAGGATCGGCGGAACCAGCCTGATCATCGTTGTCGGTGTGGCGGTCGAAACAGCGAAGCAGCTGAAGACGCAGACCCAGGAAAGACAGTATCGAGGTTTCATGGACTGATATGCGGCTACTGATCATGGGCGCTCCCGGAGCGGGCAAAGGCTCGCAAGCGGAACTGATCAAGAAGCATTATCGGCTTCCCCACATTTCCACCGGAGACATGTTCCGGGAAGCGATCGCCAGCCAGAAGCCGGTCGGGCTTCTCGCGAAATCCTATATGGAAAAGGGCGAACTCGTTCCCGATGAAGTCACCATCGAACTGGTTCGCGGAAGGCTTCAGGAAGCGGATGCCAGGAACGGCTTCCTTCTTGACGGCTTTCCGAGAACCAAAGCGCAGGCCGAGATGTTGGAAGAGATCTTGCAGGAACTTGGTGTCAAAATTGATGTCGTGATAAACCTGCTCGTGCGGGATGATTTATTGGTCAAACGGATTTCCGGCCGCCGCATTTGCCGGAACTGCGGAAGGACGTATCATGTGGAAATGAAACGTCCGCAAGTTGATGGCGTTTGCGACGATTGCGGCGGAGAGTTGTTCCAACGCGCCGACGACAACGAAGAAACCGTGAGGAACAGGCTTGCCGTTTATTACCGGCAGACCGAGCCCTTGCTGGAATATTACAAAGCCAAGGGCCTGCTCAGGAACATCAACGGGGAAGGAAGCATCGACGCGATCTTCGAAGAAGTCAAAGCGTTTTTGGAGGAGTTTAATGATATCGATTAAAAGCCAGCGGGAAATCGAGTTGATGAAGGAAGCCGGAAGGATCGTGGCGCTGACGCTCAGGGTTTTGGGCCAAGCCATCAAGCCCGGCATCTCAACCTACGACCTGGACAAAATCGCTGAAGAAACGATTCGGGAGCAAGGGGCGGTCCCGTCCTTCAAAGGTTACAGGGGCTACCCCGGGTCGATCTGCGCTTCCGTAAACAATGTCGTGATTCACGGCATTCCCGACAAGAAGACAATTTTGAAGAACGGTGATATCATTTCTATAGACATCGGCGCTTGTTATAAAGGCTATCACGGCGACAGCGCCAGGACATTTGCGGTCGGGGAAATCAGCGAAGCCCGGAAGAGGCTCCTGAAGGTGACCGAAGAGGCGCTCTTCGTCGGACTTGCCTTCGCCAAACCCGCTAACCGATTATCCGATATTTCCCATGCGATCGAACAACACGTGCTGAGCAATGGGTACAGCGTCGTGAAGGAATTCACCGGGCACGGAATCGGCCAGCATCTGCACGAAGATCCGTCCATCCCCAATTTCGGAAAACCGGGTTTCGGGCCGCTGCTCAAACCGGGGATGACCTTGGCGATTGAGCCGATGGTCAATGCCGGAAGAGCGGAGGTCATGATTCTTCCGGACGATTGGACGACCGTGACCAGGGACGGTTCCGATTCTGCTCATTTCGAACACACAATCGTGATCACAGATACCGGATATGAAATTTTGACGAAGGAGGGCGAGTGAATGTCCAAAGGCGATTCTATAGAAGTAAAGGGGACAGTCACTGAGGTCCTTCCCAACACCATGTTCAGGGTGACTTTGGAGAACGGACATCAGATTTTGGCGCACGTTTCCGGTAAAATCCGTATGAATTTCATAACCATTTTACCGGGTGATAAAGTGACTGTTGAATTATCACCGTATGATCTAACACGTGGCCGCATTACTTATCGTCATAAGTAATTTTCCCAAATAAAGGAGGAAATCAAATGAAAGTCAGACCATCAGTGAAGCCGATTTGCGATCATTGCAAGGTGATCAAAAGGCACGGCAAAGTCATGGTTATTTGTATAAATCCCAAACATAAACAGAGACAAGGATAATCAGGAGGTGCAAAATGGCACGTATAGCTGGCGTAGACATTCCCAGGGATAAACACATAGATGTTGCGCTGACATATATTTACGGCATCGGCCGCCCCATGGCCATCAAAATCTGCAAAGACGCCAACGTCGATACCGAAAAAAGAGTCAAGGATTTGACAGAAGAAGAACTTAACGCCATCCGCCGCGAAGTCGCTCAATACAAAGTCGAGGGCGATCTGCGCAGGGAAGTGGCGATGAACATCAAAAGATTAATGGAGATTGGCTGCTATCGCGGCATCCGTCACCGGAAGGGGCTTCCGGTCAGAGGCCAGAACACAAGATGCAATGCCCGCACACGTAAAGGCAAAGCTAAGACCGTAGCCAACAAGAAAAAATAATAAAAGGAGATTGAAAGAATGGCACGTAATCCGAAAAAGAAAAGAGTTAAAAGGAATATACCTAACGGCGTGGCTCATATTCATTCTACTTTTAATAACACGATCGTTACGATCACCGACCCGGCTGGGAACACAATCGCCTGGAGCAGTGCCGGCGCGTTGGGTTTCAAAGGAAGCAAAAAGTCCACTCCTTTTGCTGCCGGAATGGCTTCGGAAGCTGCGGCCAGAGCGGCGTTGGAAAGTGGAATGGTGAAAGTGGACGTGGAGGTAAAAGGCCCGGGTCCCGGACGTGAAGCAGCGATCCGCTCTTTGCAGGTCGCAGGGTTGGAAATCACATCAATCAAGGATGTCACTCCGATTCCTCATAATGGTTGCAGACCGCCGAAGAGACCGCGCGGCTGATTCGCGGGGATAAGTTTTAAGGAGGAAGCGAATGAGAAAATTTGAATTCATCAAACCTCAGACAAGCGTAGATTATAAAGAGGGCGATAATTACGGAAGGTTTGTCATCACCCCTCTGGAGAGAGGCTACGGCATAACCTTAGGTAATGCTTTACGGAGAGTTTTGCTTTCTTCGATGCCCGGAGTCGCCATCGTCGCCATCGAGATCGAAGGCGTCGAACATGAATTCATGGCGATCGACGGAATTCTCGAGGATGTCACGGAAATCATCTTGAACCTGAAAAACGTGCATCTGAAGATTTCGGAAGAGCAATTGTTCAAAGCGATGCCCAATGAAAATCCGGAATTGTTTGAGCTGTGGATTGATGCCGAAGGGGAGAGAGTTGTTACTGCTGGGGATTTGCAGAAAAGCAGCGAACTGATTGTCGTGAATCCGGAACAAGTGATTTGCACCTTGGAAAAGGGCGCCCGCTTCAAAGCGAGATTCTTCGCGAAGCGGGGAATCGGTTATGTAGGTGCCGAGGAAAACAAAATTTTCTGTAAAAGCAGATCCGGCGATACGATCATCAACCGCATCGCAATTGATTCCATCTTTACGCCGATCACGAAAGTAAGATACGATGTGGAAAAAACCAGGGTCGATGAGAACGTCGATTATGACAAACTTACTCTCGAAGTCTGGACGAACAACGTGATTTCGCCGGTTGACGCGGTCTCGCTTGCTTCTAAATTCCTGATTCAACATTTCGAAGTGACTTCGAAACTTAACCAGTACATCAACGAACAGGATTACATGTATGAACGCGAAGAGAAGGTCCAGAACAAGAAGCTGGAGAAGAAGATTGAAGAACTCGACCTCTCCGTCCGTTCCTACAACTGCCTGAAGCGCGCCGGCATCAACACCGTGGGCGAGCTGACGCAGAAGACGGAAGAGGAGATGATGAGGGTTCGGAACCTTGGCCGGAAATCACTGAAGGAAGTCGTGACTAAACTTCGGGAAATCGGCCTGGATCTTCGTCGTTCTTACGATTCCGATTACGAAATGACGGATGATGAGGATCTTGACGAATCCGACTCCGACTCCGACTTTTCATCCGAGGATTTGGATTAATTTTTCCTGAAGGAGGATTCTAAAATGGCATTAGGATATCGCAAATTGGGCCGCAACAGCGCCATGCGCAAAGCATTGCTCAGAGATTTGCTGACAGATTTGATAATCAACGGGCGCATTGAGACGACGTATCACAAAGCGAAGGAGCTGCAGAGGCTGGCGGACAAGATGGTTTCCTTAGGGAAAGCCAACACGCTCGCCGCGCGCATTCAGGCCGCGAAAATGGTCCGCTTCGAATATACGGACGAAAGCAAAGAACAATACGCCATCCAGAAGTTGTTCGGCGAGATTGCGGAAAAATACAAGGATCGCAACGGCGGCTACACCCGCGTTTTGAAGACGGGCCCACGCCGGGGCGACGCAGCGCCGATGGCAATCATCGAGTTTGTTTAAGTCTAAGTCCCCTCACCGGGGCTTTTTCTTACTGAAAAAGGTTTCTCATCCCACATTTATTGCAAATGGGCGCGGAAAATGGTAGAATAATAAAATATATGAGGTAATTCATATGAAAAAAGCTGACATCATTACCATCGCTGCGGTTTTCCTGATTTCTTTGGGGTTTTACCTTTTTTATATTTTCAACTATCGCGTCTCGGAAAAAGTCGAGGTCCTGGTCTATCACCGGAACCAGCTCGTGTATAAGACGGAGTGGGATGAGGATATCGATTTGGTTCTCGCCATCGGCTCTTCCGACCACTTGACCGAGGAGCACATCGAGGAGCATGGGATCGAGAAGGTGATCACGGTTGATGAGGACATCGTTAACGTCATCCACATCACCGGCAGCGAGATAAGAATGATGGAAGCGAACTGCAAAAACAAATACTGCATGAGCATGCGCATCACAAGGAAAGTTTCCACCGCCATCGTCTGCACGAACGGCGTCGTCGTTAAACTTTCCTCAAGCAGCTTTGGCGGAATCATTGTCGGAGGAATCATATGGTTGAAGTGAAGAATCTGGACTTTTCCTATCGGAAAGGTGCCAAAGTTATAGATTCGCTTTCGCTGCGCGTCGAAAAAGGGGAGTTCGTAACGATCCTCGGACACAACGGAAGCGGGAAATCCACGCTCGCAAAGCTTTTGGTCGGGCTCCTCAAAGCCGATTCCGGCGAGATTTACATTGAAGGCAAACCCCTGAACGAGGAAACCGTCGACGAGCTGCGCGGGAAGATCGGCATCGTCTTCCAGAACCCCGACAATCAGTTCGTCGGAGTCACGGTGAAGGACGACATCGCCTTCGGGCTTGAGAACCGCCGCTATCCGCGGGAGAAAATGCTCGAACTTATTGAAGAATATTCCAAACTTGTGAAGATGGAAAAGTTCCTTGAATACAACCCGGAGAACCTTTCCGGAGGGGAAAAGCAAAGGGTCGCGATCGCCGGGATATTGGCTTACAATCCCGACGTCATCATTTTCGACGAGGCGACCTCGATGCTCGATCCCAAGGGAGTCAGGGAAGTTACAGAAGTAATCAACAGGCTCAAGGGGAAGAAGACAATCATCCAGATTACCCACAACCTGAGCGAGGCGGTCGCATCCGACCGCATCATCGTCCTGAAGGAAGGCAGGATCATTCTCGATGGGCCTCCCAAGGAAGTGTTCAAAAACAAAGATCTCCTGAAGGAAAGCAGGCTCGACATTCTCGATTGTATGAAACTCATCGAACTGGTGGAGACGGCTCCGAATTTGAAAAACAAAGATGAATTAGAGGAATTCTTATGGGAATTAACTTTTCAGAGGTGAATTTTTCTTATCAAGCGCCGAGAAAAAGGCGGGCCGTCGTCTACACCCTGAAGGACATAAATCTGGAAATCAAGGATAAAGATGAGTTCGTCGCCATCGTCGGGCACACGGGAAGCGGGAAGTCGACGCTCGTGCAGCTGATGAACGCCCTGCTTCTGCCCCATAGCGGCAAACTAGAGATTTTCGGAACGGAAGTGAATAAGAAGGTCACCCTGAAGCCGATCAGAAAAAGGGTGGGCCTGGTCTTCCAGTTTCCGGAATATCAGATCTTTGAAGAGACCGTCCTGAAGGACATCGCCTTCGGCCCGAAGAATTTCGGGCTTGCGGATCCGGAAGGGAGGGCGAGGGAGGTCGCGGATATTATGGGAATCTCCGACCTGCTGGAAAGGAGCCCATTTACCCTTTCCGGGGGCCAGTTGAGGAAAGTCGCGATTTCCGGAATTCTCGCAAGCGATCCCGACATCTTGATTTTGGACGAACCCACGGTCGGCCTCGACCCCTTCACCAAATCCGAGCTTTTGGGGCTTTTGAAAAGGCTCAACGAAGAATACGGGAAGTCGATCATCGTCATCACCCATGACATGGGCGTGGTGTCGGGGTATGCGAAAAGGGTGATTGTGTTGAAAGAGGGCAGAATCGTCTTCGACGGAGACAAAAAAAGCCTCTTTAAGAAAGAGAGCCTTTTGGAGGAATACGATTTGGACTATCCGGAGACGGTGAGGATCCTGAAGGCGGTCAAGGAACGGTTCCATGTCGACATCGATGTGAACCAGCACAGCATCCAAGACGCTTATGAGGAAATCCTGAAAGCGTTCGGAGGCGGCCATGAACACTAATCTTGTTTTCGGCCAATACTATCACGTCGATTCCTGGCTTCACCGCCTTGACCCGAGGACCAAGCTCCTTGGGACGTTGATCCTCATTGTCACTCTCTTCCTTCTGGACACAATCCTCTCCATTGCCGTCGCTTTTGTGGCGACCCTGCTTTTGATCCTCTCCAGCAGGATTCCCTTCTCCAAGTTCCTCCGGAGTTTGAAGACGATGACCACGCTCCTTTTGATTACTGTCCTGTTCCAGCTTTTCTTCAACCGCGGAAATCTTCTCGCAGAGTTCGCTTTCACCCTTACGACGGTGAACCTTGCCGTGATTGTCGGGGTTTTCGTTCTCTTCTTCCTCTCGAAGAAAGTCATCCGCAGCCATCGTTTCTTCCTCTTCCTGATCTTGGTGGTTTTCGCCTTCTTCCTGCAGGCGGTGCTGAAAAGCGGGAAGGTAATCGCAAATTACTCCTTGGCAATCTATGAAGAAGGGCTGTTCACTTCCTTGAAAATTGTCTTGAGAATCATCACTTTGTTGCTCATCTCCAGCCTGCTCACGCTTACGACGAAACCCGCCGACGTGAACATGGGCATGGAGAAACTTGCGAAGCCTTTGAAATTCATCGGCGTTAAGGTGAGCATCCTTTCGATGATGATCTCAATCGCCCTGCGTTTCATTCCGACGTTGATAAACGAAGCGGGAAGGATTCTGAAAGCCCAGGCTTCCCGGGGAGTCGATTTCAAAGAAGGAAGGTTCATGCAGAAAGTGACGCAGATCATATCCTTGTTGGTTCCGATGTTCGTCATCTCCTACCGAAGGGCCTATGAACTCGCGGATGCGATGGAAGCCCGCGGCTACATTCCCGATGCTGAGCGGACGAGCATCTCCCTTCTCAAATTCAAAGCGAGCGACTATTTGACACTCATCTTCACGTTGCTTGTTTTCGGCGGAATCATTGCTTTGAAAGTGATTGATTATGCGGTATAAATGCGTCTGCGCTTATGACGGAAGCATGTTCCACGGCTTCCAGCTTCAAAAGGACCTGCGCACTGTCCAACTGGAAATCGAAGCGGTGCTCCTCGTCATCCATAAGAAGAAAGTCAGGATCTATCCTTCCGGAAGGACGGACACAGGAGTCCATGCCTTGAACCAGGTCTTCCATTTTGACAGCGACCTGGAAATGGCGCCGGAAAATATGAAGAACGCAATCAATTCCCGACTCCCCAAGGATGTCTACATCAAGGAAGTGGAGATCGTCGACGAAAGTTTCCACGCCCGTTACAGCGCGAAGGCGAAGGAATACCATTATCTGATTGACTTCGGAGAATTCAATCCGCTTCTTAGGAACTACCGGTACTTCTGCCATCAGAAGGACGTGGATTTGGAGAAGTTCAAAGAAGCCCTCGGAGTTTTCCAGGGTGTCCACGACTTCCGTTCCTTCACAAAAAACAAAACGACAAAAAACACCGTACGCTACATTTACAAAATCGAAGCAGATGTTGAAGGGACGCTCGTGACCGTGAAAATCGTCGGTGACGGCTTCCTGCACAACATGGTGCGGATTATGGTCGCCATGGCTTTAGAGGTCGGAAGGGGGAAGATAACCGTCGACGGGCTCAGGGAGATCATGGCGAAAAAGGATCGGAGGCTTTCTCCGAAAATCCTGCCGCCGACGGGACTTTATCTCTTTCGCGTCTACTACTGAGACATGGAACCGCCATCATGAAGATGGCGGTTTTCCTTTTTCCTTCTCGTTTTCGCTTGAAGAATTTAATGAAACAAGCGGGAAGGAAATAAAAAAGTGCCTTTTTTGGCACAGCTTTTGTTTTCCTTGTTTCAGCCCTCACTTTTCTTGGCGCAACTCTTCCTGATTCTTACGAACACCATCACGATTCCGAGGATAAGGATGTTGAAGAGGGCGACGGTGGAGCCGATCGGCAGGCTCAACTTGTAGGATGTGTAGAAGCCGAGAATGATCGAAATCTCGCTGAAAATGATGGCGGTGCGGATCGTCTGTCTGAAAGAGTTTCCAATCAGGATCGAAGTTGAGACCGGAACGATCAGAAGCGCGGAGATCAGAAGGACTCCGACCAGGTCCAGGAAGACCGAGATGACGACCGCGAGTATGATTGTTATCGCGAATTGCAGGAGCCGGACGTTGATTCCGGAAATCCGCGCGTAGGTCTCATCAAAACAGAGCGAGACGATCTGCCTGTGGAAAAGGGCGGCGAAGATCAGAATCAGGGCCGAAGTCACGAGAATGATGAAGATGTCGCTTTTATCGACGCTCATAATCGATCCGAACAACAACCCCGTCGTGTAGGAAGTGGAAATTCCCGGGGTGAGAGCGATGAAAAGCCCGCTCAAGGCCACGCCGAAGCTTAGGAGGATCGTCATCGAAAGTTCTTTGTAGTTCTTGTAGAAGCTTCGCAGGAGTTCGATGAGAAAGGTCCCGCCGATGCTGAAGAGGACGCCCATATAGATCGGATTGATGTTGATGATTGCCGGACTGATCAGTTTCGAAATGAACACGCCGATGGTCACACCCGCGAGCGAGAAATGGCTCAAGGTGTCGGCGATGAAGGACAAACGCCTGATGATGACGACCGAACCCGTCAAAGGAGCGATGAAACCAATGCAGATGCCGGCGATGAGCGCGTATCGAAGCGGCTCAAAATTTATAAGTGATTCGATGAAACTGGGAGCAGCTAAATACATTTCTTCACCTACCTATAGATTCGATAATCCCCAACTTCGTTCAGTTCCAGAAAATAATCGGACAGTTCCCTGGAAAAATCAATGTCGTGTGTGGAAATGATGATGGAAACCCGGTCTTGCTTCAGGTTTTCCAGAATCTCATAAAGCGCGAGCATGCTTTCATGGTCGATGCCGACGGTCGGTTCGTCCAGGATCAGGAGCTTGGGATGGTTGAGAAGGGCCCTGGCGATCATCACCTTCTGGAATTGTCCGCCGGAAAGATTGTTGATGTTGTCATGGTAGAAGGGGTTGATACCGAGCGCATTGATCGTCTTCGTGTAATACTCGTCCTTCTTTTTCCGATAGGCGCTGGAAAGGATCTCGGAGACCGTGATCGGGAATTCATAACTGAATTCGACCTTCTGGGGGACATAGCCGACATTCTTGAAGAGTTTAATGGTGTTAATGTCGACGTTGTCATAAAAGACTGTCCCGTCCGGAACCTTCAAAATCTTCAACAGGCACTTGATGAGGGTGCTCTTACCGGTTCCGTTCTTCCCGACCAGGGAGAGGAACTCCCCTGTTTCCAAAGTGAAGGAAATGTCGTTCAGTATCGTTTTCGACGTATAAGCAAAGGATAAATTGTTGACTCTTACCTGCATTGCTTCACCTTTTCTACTTATTTCATTTTAACACAATTCCCTCATCCAGACAAGCGAAAACCCCTTTTAATTGTAAAAAGATTTGGCGGTTTTTCCGGTCCGGAACAAACTTAAAATAACTATTTCTTTTTTCGGGAAAATATGAGATAATATAATTACAGTAATGAAGGTGAACAAAGATGTTTATAAGTTTCGAAGGTGGAGAAGGAAGCGGAAAAACCACCATCATCGAGAGCCTTTATCAGAATTTGCAGGCTATGGGTTACAAAGTACTGAAGACCCGGGAACCTGGTGGAAGCCGGATTGCCGAGGAAATCAGGAACGTCATATTGAACGTGGAGAATCTGGAGATGGATCCCTGGACAGAGGCTTTGCTTTATGCAGCGAGCCGCCGGCAGCATACGGTCGAAGTGATCAGACCGGCTTTGGAAGCCGGGAAGATTGTGCTTTGCGACCGTTATTTGGACTCCTCCTTGGCCTACCAGGGCGTGGGCAGGGGCTTGGGGATCGAGGAGGTCTGGAAGATCAACCAGTACGCGACCGAGGGGCTCCTTCCCGATCTCACGCTCTACATTGATGTGAAACCGGAGGTCGGACTTTCCCGGATTAGGCATTCGGAGAGGAAACTCGACCGTCTGGATCTGGAAAAAGAAGATTTCCATGATACCGTCCGCACCGGATACCTGAAGCTCGCGGCGATGTTTCCGGAAAGGATCAAAGTCGTGAACGGGAACCGGACGATCGAGGCGATCGCGGCCGAGATCATGGACCTGATAATCGAACGCTTGAGGGGAACGCGGTGAAATTTGACACGTTGCTGAGAACGCAGAGAAAAGTCGTAAAACTCTTTGAAAACAGTTTGCGGAAGAAGCGGCTGGTGCACATCTATCTTTTTGAAGGCGCCAAGGGCACTCCCAAACTTGAAGCCGCGCTATATTTCGCGGCGATGATCCTTTGCAAGGAGAGGGAAAGGCCCTGCCTCAGATGCCGGGACTGTCTCAGGGTCGAGAAGGAAGCGCATCCGAATGTCTTCGTGGTGCGGCCCGAAGGCGGGACCATCAAAAAAAGCCAGATCGAACTTCTGGAGAGGGAATTCTCCCTTACGGCTTTGAGCGAAAGCGAACGTGTTTTCATCATTGACGAGATAGAAAAAGCCACGCTCACGGCCGCCAATTCCCTCCTGAAATTTACTGAGGAATTGGAGGGGGACAAGTACGGCATCATGCTCACCGAAAACGTGGACCAGGTGCTTCCGACGATCCGCTCGCGCGCGCAAATCATTTCCTTCGAACAGTTGCCCCCTTCCGTGGTCGCCGAGGAACTGATTTCCAAAGGCGTCGAGGAGGAGACGGGGCGCGTGCTTTCGAAACTTACCAACAGCCCCGAGGAAGGCCTGGCGTTGATCGGAGAGGGGAAGATCCTCGATCTGATTGAACTGACGCGGAAGGTGGGGCTGAGCCTCGCGGGTGGAGGAGGAGAGCCTTTGCTCACCTTCTACGAGGAGGGGAAGTTCCTGCTGGAGGATCCGGACCGGCGTAGCCACAGGCTGTTTTTGGACCTTCTGGTCATGCTTGCAAACGACGAACTCCAGTACATTTTGGGGGAAACCGAAGGGATAACATTCGTCAACACCATTCCCAAACTCGCCCCCCATCTTGACTCCGACTATGAGGCAAAGGTCAGGGAGGTCGAGAAACTGTTAAACTACAAGAATCGGCTGAATTACAACGTGAATCTGGAATTGTTTTACGCCGATCTGTTGATAGAGATTGTGAGGTAATATGAAGAAAGTTGTTGGAATCGGCTTCAAAGAAGTCGGTAAAATATATTGGTTCGAAGTCGGAAATCTGAAGCTGAAGCCTGGTGATAAAGTCGTTGTCGAGACCGTCCGCGGATTGGAGATCGGTAACGTCATCTATGAGCCGCGGATGGTAAGCGAAGAGGAACTTGAACACGAGCTGAAACCGGTTCTGAGAAGCGCGAACAAGCAGGACCTGAAGAACCACGAAGACAATCTGGTCCGGGCCAAAGCCGCGCTCCAGAAATGCAAGGAAATCGTGAAGCGGCATCAGCTTGAGATGAAACTCCTGGAATGCGAATACACACTGGACCGTTCGAAGGTGATTTTCTATTACAACGCGGACGGAAGGGTCGATTTCCGGGAACTCCTGAAGGACCTTGCGAGCGAATTCAAGACCCGGATTGAACTTCGTCAGATCGGTCCTCGTGAAGGGGCCAAGTTCATCGGTGGCCTCGGCCCCTGCGGGCGCGAATGCTGTTGCGTGAAGCACCTCCGCGAGTTCGACATGGTTACGATGAAGATGGCCAAGGAGCAGGGAATGAACTTGAGCGCTTCGAAAGTCGCGGGGCTCTGCGGGAAGCTGATGTGCTGCATCGGCTACGAAAGCGCGCTTTATGAGGAAATCCGGAGCAGGATCCCCTTGGTCGGGGATTTGGTTAAGACGCCCAACTGCGAGGTTTGCAAGGTCGTGGGAGTCGATTATCTCAGGGAGATCATCAAGACCGCCAAGGATGATAAGGTCGAAGTCTGGCAGGCAAGCGAACTGGTGAAAGTGCAAAGCCACGTCCAGGAAGACAACCCCAGCGACTGGACCGACGATGTCATCGAAAATGGAAGCAATACATGAGCTTTTGGGATATGAACGTCTGAAAATCGTCCAGAACCCGGAGATGTTCCGCTTTTCCCTCGACTCGCTCCTTCTTGCCGATTTCGTGCGGATCAGGGACGGGGTTCAGGAAATCATCGATTTGGGATGCGGAAACGCGCCGATACCTTTGTTCCTCACCCTGAAGACAAAGGCGCGGATCACGGGAGTGGAGATTCAAAAAGAAGTCTTCGAACTCGGGGAAAAAAGCGTCAGGCTGAACGGCTTGGAGGACCAAATCAGGCTCATCAATGCCGACATCAAGGCGGTCAGCAAGACCCTTGGTGCGAATCTGTTTGACGTCGCCATCGCCAATCCGCCCTATTTCAAGGCGGGGCCGAAAAGCAACCTCAACAAGACTGACGCCCTCTCCGTCGCCCGCCACGAACTCAAAATTACTTTTGAGGAGCTCGTTATAGAGGCCAAAAGACTTCTCAAGAACGGCGGCAGTTTCAACCTCATCCACCGGACGGAACGGATCGGGGAAGTTTTGGAGGGACTGCGGCGGAACGGTTTCGGGGTGAGAAGGCTGCGCTTCGTCCATCCGAAAAAGGAGAATCCGGCGCTTTTGTTCCTTCTGGAAGCATGGAAGAACGGAAAAGAAGACGTGAAGGTCGAAAGACCGTTGTATGTCTATGAAAACGGCGAATATTCAGAAGAAGTACGCGGAATATTCAATTATAAGAAAAACGAATACAATCAATAGAAGAAAGGAGAGGATTCTATGTTTTTGAACTTACTCTCGAAAGAGGAAAAGCATTGTTTCATCGACCTGCTCTTGAAAGTAGTCGGTGTCGACGGGGATCCGAGCGAAACCGAAACGCAGATTATAAATCGCCTGAAACATGAAATGGGGGAAGACGCCCTCCGTTACCGGAAAAGCAACACGTCCTTGGAGAAGTTGATCGATTACTTCGCCGGCAAACCCAAGGCGACGCGGAACCTCGTTTTCATGAATCTGGTCGCGGCCTCGCTCTATGACGAATTCTACAGCGTCGAGGAGCATCTCCTGATCGAACAGATCCAGACCGGTTTTGACATTTCCAACAAGAAGAAGGCGGAACTGATGAAGATCGTGTATGCGGAAAGGGATCTGAGGGAGAAGGCCAAGAGGGTCATCGCGGAATGAGGATCCAGAAATCAAACGAGGGCGAAGGCGGAATCCTGTACCTGGTCCCGACTCCGATCGGAAACCTGCAGGACATGACTTTCAGGAGCGTCGAAGTCCTCAAAGCCGCGGATCACATCTATGCTGAAGATACGAGAGTGACTAAGGTTTTGCTTAGTCATTTTCATATTTCCGCTCCCCTTTCTTCTTACCATGCCTTCAACGAGAACCTGAAGACGGAAGAAATCCTCAATCATTTGCGGGAAGGGAAGAAAGTCGCCCTGGTGACCGATGCCGGGCTGCCCGGAATCAGCGACCCCGGCTTTCTGGTCGCAAGAAGCGCCATTGACGGAGGTTTCAGCGTCATTTCGCTTCCCGGCGCCAATGCCGCCCTTACCGCCCTCATCGCCTCCGGTCTTCCTTGTGAGCGGTTTTTCTTCTTTGGTTTTTTGAACGCGAAAGCGACGCAAAGGCGGAAAGAGCTTTCCGCAATCGCCGATTATCCGGAAACGATCATTTTTTATGAGGCGCCGCACAGGATAAAAGAAGCGCTGAAAGACATGCTTGAAGTCTTGGGGGACAGGAACGCAGTGATCGCGCGGGAACTCACAAAGAAGCACGAGGAATACCTGAGGGGGACTTTGCGGGAACTTTCCGAACGCGAAGAGGAGTTGAAAGGGGAAATCGTGATTCTTGTACAGGGGGCGGAGAAGACCGCCCTGCAGAAGGATCTGGAGAAACTTCCCTTGGCTGAACACCTGCAGCATTACCTTGACGAAGGCCTTTCGGAAATGGAAGCGATGAAACGGGTTGCCAAAGACAGGGGCGTCTCCAAAAGCGAAGTTTACAAAGCGTGGAAAACAGGGAAAAGATGACAACGTCTTTTCTCTTTTTTACTATGGATGTCTTTTGAAAAAAAGCAAAAAATGGTATAATGCAGTTAAAGAAGAAAAGTGAGAAGGTAGGGACTTATGAGAGAAACCGTTCATTTGAATTTTGATTGGTACTTCCAACGCAATTTCTCCCCAAAGCACCTGAGAGACTACGGAGATTTTTCCGGCTTTGAGAAAGTGGACATTCCCCACACAAATCTGCTTCTTCCGTTCAATTATCTTCCGAAAAAGTTCAATGAGTTGATTTCAACCTACAAAAGGAAACTGTCGATACCGGAATATTGGAAGGAGAAGCGGCTTGTCCTGGTTTTTGAAGGAGTCGGCCATGCTGCGGACGTCCATCTGAATGACAGGTTCGTTCAGAGAAACGAAGGCGGCTACAACAGGTTTTCCTTGGACATCACGGATTTTGTCCGGTACGGGGAGGAGAACGTCCTCACCGTCGTCGTCGACAACCGCGAAAACCCGGACATCCCTCCGTTCGGAAACCAGGTCGACTATCTTGGTTACGGCGGAATCTACAGGGAAGTCCATCTTGAAGTCCTGGAAAAAGAACACATCAAAGCCGCTTACCTATTCAATCCCGACATTGAAACGAACGTGATCAATTTCCAAGTGGAGAGTTCGGTTTCTGAAGGGGTGTACTTGGTTGAAGTTTTTGACGGCGGAAGCAAAACCTATGAAGGTTCTTTTCCTGTGACGGGATTCTTAAGTGAATTCCAGGCGGACCTTCCGGAGAAAAAACTCTGGGACATCGACAATCCCCATCTCTATGAAATAACAATTAAATTGAGGATCGGTTCTGAAACAAAGGACGAATACAAGGTCCGTTTCGGGTTCCGCTCCGCTGTATTCACCAAGGAAGGATTTTTCCTGAACAAAAGGAAGGTCAAACTCCGGGGGCTGAACCGCCATCAGAGTTACCCCTATGTAGGCTATGCGATGCCGAAATCGGTCCAGGAGAAGGATGCGGAGATTCTGAAATATCAACTGGGGCTGAACCTGGTGAGGACTTCCCATTACATGCAGTCAAAACATTTCCTGGACCGCTGCGACGAAATCGGGCTTTTGGTCTTCGAAGAGATTCCTGGCTGGCAGTACATCGGCGGCGAGAAGTTCCGGGAAAACACTTTGAAGAATGTTGAAGCGATGATCAAGCGGGACTTTAATCATCCCTCGATCATCCTCTGGGGAGTCAGGATCAACGAATCCCCCGATGACCACGATTTGTATCAGCAGACGAACGCCTTGGCGAGGAAACTCGATCCCTCGCGGCAGACGGGAGGGGTGCGGAATTTCCCCGGAAGCGAACTTCTGGAAGATGTCTACACCTTTAACGATTTCGTCCATTCCGGAAAGAACGAAGCATTGAGGAACCCGGACCGAGTTAAGAAGGATGCCCCTTACCTCGTCACCGAATACAACGGACACATGTATCCGACGAAAAAATACGATACGGAAAGGATCCGGGTCGAACACGCTTTAAGGCATTACCGCGTCCTTAACCAGGCGAGCAAGAACGACCGGATCTCCGGGACCGTGGGCTGGTGCATGGCGGACTATAACACCCATGACGACTTCGGAAGCGGAGACAACATCTGCCATCACGGTGTCCTCGACATGTTCCGCCTTCCGAAATACGCATCCTACATCTACGCCTCCCAGCAAGATGAGATACCAGTACTTGCGGTACTCAGCACGATGAATGTCGGGGATTATCCTGCAAGTCTGCTTCCGGAGATTTACGTAGCGACAAACGGGGATTATGTGAAAATGTATAAAGGGGACTACTGTATCGGAACATTCTTCCCGGACAAGGAGAGCGGACTCCCTCATCCGCTTATAAAAATCGACGACTTCATCGGGGAACAGCTGGTGGAAAAGGAGGGATTCTCGAAGCGCGATTCCGAAAGGGTGAAGAAGATTCTCCGTCTCGTCTCCACCAGCGGAACGGCGCTCCCTCTCCGTTACAAACTCATGATGTTCCTGCTCATGAAGAAGTACAAACTTTCAATGAGCAAAGCCGTGGGGCTCTATTTCAAGTACAACAGCCCGATTCCCGATTTCCGTTTCGAAGCCTACAAGGACGGAAAACTGATGAAAACCGTGAAAATCGAAGCTGTCAAAGCGGTTGATTACAGGCTGGAAGCAGATAAAAAAGAACTGGCCATCTCCGAGACCTACGATGCGTCGCGGGTGGTCATCTCCAAAGTTGACCAGAACGGAAACGTCCTGCCCTATGCTTTCGACGCCTTCACTGTCAAGGTTACGGGGGGGATCGACCTGATCGGTCCGGACATCCTCGCCTTGAACGGAGGGCAGATGGCCTTCTGGGTGAGAACGAACGGCAAAAGCGATGCTGGGAAAGTGCAAGTAAAGTTCCCTGCCAAGAGATTGAAAATCGACTTCAAAATCAGCGGAGGAAAACATGAAAATTGAGGATAAAGTCAGACTCCTTTCGGGAAAGGATGTCTGGCACACGGTGGACATCCCGGAAGAGGGGATTCCGTCGATCATGCTTGCGGACGGGCCCCACGGAATCAGGAAACAGTTGGACGCGGCGGATAACCTCGGGGTCCGCGGGACGCACAAGGCGACGCTTTATCCGGCAGCCGCGACCGTCGCCTGCACCTTCAACTCCGATTTGGCCTACAGGATGGGGAAGATGATTGGGGCGGAAGCGAGGAAACTCGATGTCCAAGTCGTGCTCGGACCGGGAATCAACATCAAGAGGAATCCCCTCTGCGGCAGGAATTTCGAATATTATTCCGAAGACCCCTACCTTGCCGGAATCATGGGCTACAATTGGATCATGGGAGCCCAAAGCAACCATGTCGGAACGAGCCTGAAGCATTACGCGGCGAACTCCCAGGAGACCTTGAGGTTGTGGGCAGACTCGGTAATCGATGAAAGGGCGCTTCGGGAGATATATCTTAAGAACTTCCAGATTGCGGTCAAGGCGAATCCCAGCACCGTCATGTGCTGTTACAACAAGGTGAACGGCACTTACGGAAGCGAAAATAAGTATCTGCTTACCGACATCCTGAGGAACGAATGGGGATACAAAGGCCTGGTTGTTTCCGACTGGGGCGCTGTGAGCAATCATGTGAAGGCGGTTCTCGCCGGCTGCGACCTGGAAATGCCCTCATCAGGAGGGTATGGAACGAAAAAAATCCTTCAAGGTTTGAAGAAGGGCGAGATTAAGGAAACCGACATCGACAGGTCCGTCCGGCGCGTCCTCGCCCTCGTGAACGAATATAAGGACAATGAAACAGCGGAATTTGATCGCGAAGAAGCGGAAAGGACGGCGCGGGAAATAGCGACCGAAGGCATCGTCCTTCTGAAGAATGAAGGAATGCTACCTTTGAGGCCCGAAGAAAAGGTGGCGATCGTGGGAGGGTTTGCGGAAAAGCCGAGGATGCAGGGCGGCGGCAGCTCGCACATTAATCCTATCCGCACGGAAAGCGTCTTGAGTGAGATTTCCGCCTACACCATGAACTACCGCTATTTCCAAGGCTACCGTTTGGGAGATGACGAGTATGATGAGGAACTTGCGGAAGAGGTCCTCAAGGAGATAAAAGGTTTCGATAAGGTCGTGATCTTTACGGGTCTTCCCGAATGGTATGAGACCGAAGGGGAAGACAGGCGGGACATGAAACTTCCTCCGAACCATCTCCGCCTGATTGAAGAGATCCTTGAGTTGAATCCCAACCTGATTGTCGCGCTATACATCGGAGCGCAGGCGGAACTGCCTTTCGCGGACCGGGCGAAGGCGATTCTGAATCTGAACCTACTTGGCGAAGCATCGGGAAAACCCGTCCTCGACATCCTCTATGGAAAGGTTTCTCCTTCGGGAAGGCTTGCGACCACTTTTCCTTTGAAACTTGAGGACGATCCGAGCACGCCCAACTTCGCAAACACCAACAACTCCGTGTGGTATGTGGAAAGCATTTTCGTCGGCTACCGTTACTACACCACGTTCAAGAAAAATGTTCTTTATCCTTTCGGATACGGCCTGAGTTACACGGAATTCGCCTACAGCGATTTGGAAGTTTCGGGAGACGAGATTACGGAAGACGGAAAGATCACCGTGCAAGTCAAGGTGAAGAACATAGGCGATTATCCCGGCAAAGAAGTCGTGCAGCTTTATGTGGAAAACCATCGCGGCACCTTGTACAAACCTCTCAGGGAACTGAGGAGGTTCACGAAGGTTGACCTTGCTCCGGGCGAGGAAAAGGTAGTTGCTTTCACGCTCGGATACGAGGATTTCAGTTATTACGACGTCAACCTGAAAGAGTTCTATGTTGACAAGGGCGTATACAAGATTCAAATCTGCAGGAATGCGGAAGAAGTGATACTGGAGAAGGCGGTTGAAAAGAAATACGACAAACCGGGTTATAAATGGACGGGAAGGAAGGAGTACAATCTCACGGACGCAGAGTTTGCGGAAGTGTATGGCCGGCCCCTTCCGCCACGGAACATCAAAAGGCGCCGTCCCTTCACCATGGATGACAATGTTGAATTCCTGCAGAGGACTTTGATTGGGAAAATCATGAAAAGAATGATCAGAAAGCAAATAGAAAAACTCACGAATGATCCCAAGGAAAGGGAGGTTTTGTTCCGACAGGCGACCGTAGTGCCGCTTCGGACTCTCGCTTCAATGAGCGGAGGAGTATTCACTTTGGAAAAAATGGAAGGGATCGTCGACCTCATCAATTTCAAAATCATAAGGGGGCTCAGGAAACTATGAGATGGTACAAGGATGCGATTGTTTATCAGATTTATCCGCGCAGTTTCAATGATTCCAACGGCGACGGAATCGGAGACATCCGCGGAATCATCGAAAAACTCGATTACCTGAAGGATTTGGGAATCAACACCGTTTGGCTTTCCCCGATTTACGACTCGCCCTTGGATGACATGGGCTATGACATCAGAAATTATTGCGACGTCCTCAAGGAGTACGGAACCCTCGAAGACTTCAAGGAGATGCTGGACGGCATGCACAGGCGGGGAATCAAACTGATCATGGATTTGGTGGTGAACCACACTTCGGACGAACATCCTTGGTTCCTTGAAGCCAAAAAAAGTGTTGACAACCCCTATCATGATTATTACATCTTCAGAAAAGGGAAGAAAGGGAAAGCCCCGAACAATTGGCGGTCCTTCTTCGGAGGAAGCGCCTGGGAATACAACGAGGCGACGGACGAGTACTATCTCCATCTCTTTTCCAAGCGGCAGCCCGATCTGAATTGGGAAAACCCCAAAGTCCGCGAAGAAGTAAAGAAAATCCTTAAATTCTGGCTCGACATGGGCGTCGACGGGTTCCGCTGCGACGTGATTAATCTTCTTTCCAAAAAGGAAGGTCTGCCGAGCACGAAGGGACTTCCTATCCTGAGCGCGAAGGGAATCTACATCGACGGGCCGAAGATGCATGAATACCTTCAAGAATTGAAGCGGGACGTCTTTTCCAAGTACGACATGTTTACGGTCGGCGAATGCGTCCTGATTGACCATGAAACCGCCCTTAGTTATGTCCGGGAAGGCGTCGACGAACTGAACATGGTTTTCCACTTTGAACATATGAACGCCGACTGTTTCTTCAGCAAATGGCTTCCCCGGAAATTCAAACTGAGACGGCTTAAGGCTCCGCTATCAAAATGGCAGTATGCACTCCAGGATGAAGGCTGGAATTCGCTTTTTCTGGAAAACCACGACCAACCCCGGTCCGTCAATCGCTTCGGAAATTTGGAATACCGGGTGCAGCTTGCCAAGATGCTCGCGGTCTTCATCTTCTCCCAGAAGGGGACGCCCTACATCTACCAGGGCCAGGAAATTGGCATGACCAACGCCCATTACACCAGCATCGACCAATACAAGGATGTGGAAACCCTCAACATGTACAAAACTTTGAGGAAGTTCATGTCGGAAAAGCGGGCGATGAAACTCGTGAAGATCGCGAGCAGGGACAATTCCCGGACGCCGATGCAATGGAACAAGGCCAAAAACGCAGGCTTTTCGACCGGGGAACCCTGGCTTGAGGTCAACCCGAATTATGTGGAAATTAATGTGGAGGATAGTTTGAAGGATGAGGATTCCATCCTCAACTTTTACAAAAAATACCTGGCCTTGAGAAAGAACCATCCGATCTTCGTCCACGGCGACTACCGCGAACATTATCCGAAGAGCAACAAAATCGCTTATTATGAGAGGAATTTCGACGGGAAGAAACTCCTTGTCATCTGCAATTTCACCGACAAGGAATTGAAGTTCAATCCGATTTACGACCTCTCCAAGTTCCAACTCCTTTTAAACAACTATTCCGAAGACAAAGATATCCTCCTTCCCTATCAGGCGAAAATCTACCTGGGTGAAAAGGCATGATTGAAGTCAGGGACAACTTTTTCCACATCCAGACGGCGAATACCTCCTATGTCTTTTCCAGGACGGATTCGGGGCTTCTGCTCCATAATTACTACGGACCGAAGGTCAATTTCCTCAATTTCGATAATGTGAGGCAGAAACTCGAAGGGGGTGCGGGAACCTCCGTCCTCTATGAGGGCGAAGAGAACATGCATATGGATCTTCTCGACCTCGAGTATTCCACCATCGGTATCGGGGATTTCCGGGAAGCGGCGCTGGCCTTATTCAATCCGAAGTTCAGCCCTTCCGCAAGCTTCAAATACCAGAGCCACGAAATCCTCGAAGCGGACAGTTCCGCCCTTCCTTCAAGCCATGGGGAGGCAGAAGTCCTCCGTGTCACTCTCCGCGATGCCGTCCTGAACGTCCGTCTGGAGCTCTATTACAAGGTTTTCCCGGAGACCGATGTCATCAGCCGCTATGCGAAACTGGTGAATGAAAGCGAGGAGACCTATTCGATACTCAGGTTCCATTCCGCGCAAATCGATTTTCCTGAGTCTGACTATGTGATGATGACCTTCATGGGCGCCTGGGCGAAGGAAAGGCACCTTGTTGAGAAAGAATTGAAGCCGGGAATCTACATCAACGATTCGAAGACGGGCGGAAGTTCCAACAGAGCGAATCCCCTGGTCATTTTAAGGAAGAGGAACACCGACGAGGGCCAAGGCTCCTGCTATGGCTTCAACCTGGTCTACAGCGGGAACCACAAGACCACGGTGGAAGTGACCCCTCAGCAAAGACTCAGGCTCCTCACCGGAATCAACGACCACGCCTTCAACTTCACTTTCGCTCCCAAAGACGTTTTCACAACCCCCGAAGCGGTCATGACTTTCAGTGCCAGTGGGTTGAACGGGCTTTCCCAAAACTTCCACGCTTTCGTGAACAACCACATCGTCCGCGGCAAATGGAAAAACAAAATCCGGCCCGTGCTTTTGAACAGTTGGGAAGCGAATTATTTCAACTTTGATGAGAAACGGCTTTTGAAGCTCGCGAAGAAAGCGAAGGAGGTCGGAATTGAACTCTTCGTTTTGGATGACGGCTGGTTCGGGAAGAGGAACAACGACACAACCTCCCTCGGAGATTGGAACGTCAATTACAAAAAACTTCCGCACGGGTTAAAAGGGCTTGCGGAAAGGATCAATAGGATCGGCCTTGACTTCGGTCTCTGGGTGGAACCGGAAATGGTGAACGAAGAAAGCGACCTCTTCCGGGAGCATCCCGACTGGGCGGTCAGGGTTCCGGGAAGGAAACCGGGATTGGGACGCAACCAGATGGTCCTGGACCTGACCAACAGGGAAGTTCGGGAATACCTGGTGAACAAACTAAAAGAAGTTTTTTCTTCCTGCAATTTGAAATATGTGAAATGGGATTACAATCGGAACATCACGGACATGTATGGGAGAACCCTGGAAAACCAGGGAGAATTCTTCCACAGGTACATCATGGGTTTTTATGAAATAATGGAAGAGCTGACCAGAAGTTTCCCGGACATTCTTTTCGAAGGTTGCGCGAGCGGCGGAAACCGCTTTGATTTGGGGATCCTCTGTTATTTCCCGCAAATTTGGACGAGCGACGACACTGATTATCTGGAGAGGATTTACATCCAGACCGGGACCAGTTACGGCTATCCCCCTTCCGCAATCACCAACCATGTGAGCGACGTTCCGAACCACCAGACTCTAAGGGTCACGCCCCTTTCTTCAAGATTCAACCTCGCCTGCTTCGGGAACCTCGGATATGAGTTGAACCTTATGGAACTTCCCAAGGAGGAACTCCAGGAAATCAAGATGCAGATCAGCTTTTACAAATCCCGGAGGGAACTATTCCAATACGGAACCTTCTCCAGGGGCGAAAGATCGATCTTCAGCGACAACTGCGCTTATTTCTACACCGTAAGCAAGGACAAAAAAGAATGCGCGCTCGGGTTTTTCCAAGGCCTGCTCCATCCTTCACCGAAAGAAGACATCGTCTACGTGAAAGGAATGAAGGAAGGGACCTATGTTTTCCGGAACAGACTGGAAAAGCACAACATCAAGAAGTTCGGAGGACTCATCAATTATGTTTCGCCCATAAGGATCAAGGTGGGCGGAAGAATCCACAACTTCATTTCCCGGGTCTACAAAATCAAAGGCGAACAGGAAGTCTACAGGGTAAACGCGGAGATGCTGGAAAAATCGGGAATAAGGCTGTTCTCGCAATTCGCCGGAACCGGCTTCGGAAGCAAGGTCCGCGTCCTTGGGGATTTCGGGAGCCGCATATATTTGCTGGACAAAGAAGATAATTCAGAAAATTGAAAAAACTGTGCCGATTGCGGGCACAGTTTTTATTTGCTCTTTTCTATTTCACTTGATTTCCTTTTTCCTTTCCGCAAGCGCCACCTCCGCGACCTCCGCGTCCGAGTAGGGATGGATGATCCCGTTTTCTTCGTAATAATCGTCGTTTCCTTTTCCGGCGATGAGGATCGCTTCCCCGGGCGCGGCGTTGTGGATTGCATAACGGATTGCTTCCTTCCTGTCGAGGATCACTTTATAATTGCTTTTTTTCACATCCCTCAGCAAGTCAGAAACGATGTCCTCGGGTTTTTCAAAGCGCGGGTCCTCCGATGTGAAAATGACTCGGTCCGCGAATTCAGTGGCGATTGCACCGATCAAGGGACGTTTGCTTCTGTCTTTTCCCCCGGCGCTTCCCAAAACGAGGACGATCCGCTCATGCTTGGTTTTCAGCCAAGCGAGGATTTCCTTCAAGGCGTTGGGAGTATGCGCGAAATCCACATAAACAGTGAAGGGTTCGTCCCTGGTGATGACTTCCATCCTTCCGTCGATTTTCGGAATCGCTTTGAGCGCGCTGTAAATCGTCTGCTTGGGGATTTTGAAATGAAGGGCGGTGATGATCGCCGCCACTGCGTTGTAGACGTTGAAGGTTCCGAAAAGGTTGATTCTCACGTCTTCCCAGAGGCCTTCGGGGGTGAGGATGTCAAAGGAGGTGTATTTGCTTGATTCGCGGATGTTCAAGACTTTGAAGTCGGCCTTTTCCTTTATTCCGTAAGTGAACAGTTTCTTTGCCTGGAAATGCCTGCTGTAAGGGGAATCGCTGTTCACGACGCCGATTCCGCCCCACTCGATTTTGGAAAACAGGAGTTTCTTCGCTTCCAGATAGTTTTCCATGGTACCGTGCGAGTCCAGGTGCTCATGCGAGAGGTTGGTGAAGACCGCGACTTCAAAGTCGATTCCGTCCAGCCTTTTGTTGATTAAGCCCTGGCTTGAGACTTCCATAACCACATGGCGGATATTCTTGTCCGCAAGCAACCTCATCTTCTTCACCAGCAGGCAAAGCGGCAGGGTCGTGTATTTCGTCTTTTCACGCTGACCGCCGTGTCTGATTCCGTTGGTGCCGATGTAGCAGGCGTTGTAGTTCTGATTCAGAAGATGTTCGATGATTGAGGCGGTGGTGGTCTTTCCGTCCGTTCCCGTGACTCCGATCAGGCGGAGCTCGTTCTGCGGGAAATCATAGAAGCGGAACAAAAGCTCCGGAAACACCTTTTCCACATCAGCGACGATCACCGGCACCTCCGCATCCATTTCCGCCTCCGCAAGAATCGCTTTGGCTCCGAGCGCGACCGCTTCCCGGACATGATTGAGACCGGAGTCCTTTTGACCCCTCCGGGCCACGAAGAGTTCTCCGGTCTGAAGATATCTCGTGTCGTCGGATATGCCCGTGATCTTAAGTTTTTCCAGTTTCTGAAGAATCTTGTTCAGAGTCATCCGCTTCACCACATTATATGATATGTAGGAAAGCGGGTGTTTATTAAACCGAATCGTCCAGAAAGTAGGCCGCAAGCGGCTTGTAGATCACAAGGAAATACCGCTTTCCCGCCCTTTCCAGATGCGCATACCGGTAGAGGATTTCAAGGTTCAACTCCGGATGCATTTTTATGAATTTCAGGTAAACTTCCTTCCGCTCTTCCCGGGTGACGGTCCGGTCCCACCAGACCTTCGGTTTCAGGGGTTTGAACAGATAATCCTGTTTGATTACGAAAAGAAGGTCTTCGTCTTCGCCTTCAGCCAAGGATTCATACAATTTCAACGCAACAGTATCTGGTTGCATTCCTTTGGCCTTTTTGATATCAAAATTCCGGCCGATTTTCAGGAATGTCCGGTAGGGATCGAGTTTTCGGGTCTGGAAAAGGAATTCCATCGTCTTCGGGAAGGCTCCGCTGTTGTAATATTTGTTCAAAGCCCCTTCTACAATCCTAATCTCCTCCAGGTCGTCTTGAGAAAGATAGGAGTTGAATTCTATCTCGTACGGAGGTTTTTCGGAAAAACGATATCCATGCCTGGTTTTTGTCAGGCTGATATCGGTTCCCTGGAGTTCTTTCAAGAAGCCGAGCTGGAGTTCGTCGGGAAAAATCAGGAAGGTTTCATTGAAGGTCCGGATGAAGCTTTCTTTGTCTTCGTGAGGGAGTCCCGCGATCAGGTCCAGGTGGATGATCGTCCGGTCCTTGATTTTCAAAACGTTCTCTCTCAGCTTTTCAAAATTCTGGATCCTCCGCACCGCCCGGGTGACGGTCGGGTTCGTGGATTGGACGCCGATTTCGAAACGGAGCTGCCCCCTCCGCACCGTCTGAAGCAGTTCGATTGTCTCTTCCTCCAGCAGGTCGCCAACGATTTCAAATTGGAAGACGGTGATGTTGTTGTCGTGGTCGCGGAGGAAACGGATGATCTCGCGCATCTTGTTCTGGTCGACGTTGAAGGTCCTGTCGAGGAATTTCACCGTCGGGGCCTTCCTTTCCATGACGAAGAGGATTTCTTCCTTGAGTTTTTCGAAATCGAAGAACCTCACCTTCTTGTCCAGCGAGGAAAGGCAATAAGTGCAGGAAAACGGGCAGCCGCGGCTTCCTTCCAGATAGACGACCCTGTTTTTGAAATCCTTGATCAACGTCAGGTCGTGCCTGATGTTTTTGAGGTCGGGAAGGGCGTCGAATGTGTACTTGATGACACCTTCTTCCAGGTAGTAAAGGTTGGCTACGGAAGCAACCGGCCTCAGGCCGCACAGATGTTCAAGCAGCTGGTTGAAGGCATCCTCGCCTTCGTTTTTGATGATGTATTTTATTCTTTTGTCATAATGCAAAAGTTCGGGGCGATGGGAAGCTTCCGGACCACCCAGGAGGAAAGTGACTTCTTTTGGAAAGGCTTTGATGACCTCTTTCACCTTCTCGATGTTCCAGATGTAGACCGAAAAACCGATCAACTCGAAATCGTCCGCTTCCATTTTCCCAAGGATGCTTTCATTGCTGTCCTTGATGGAGAATTCCCGGATGGAAACAGGAAACTTGCTGTTCGCGGCGATCTGGAAGAGGCCGGCTGCCGGATGAATGTATTTAGAATTGATGCCGATCAAAAGGATTTTCATTTTTCCCACCCGGTTTTATTATACCACTTGCAAGGGAGATTTGCTTGCTTTTTTTATTCGGGGATTTATTATCCAAAACCAGGAAAAAATATAGGAAATAAAAATGAAATGTTCCCAAAATTACCCTTGTGAATCGGGAACGATTGTAGTATAATAATAATGAATTGATGAAAAAACGGAGGTAAATCAATAATATGTCAAAAAAGGTTTTTCAATCGATGGACGGAAATCAAGCGGCGGCTTACGCTGCTTACGGCTTCACAGAAGTCGCCGGGATTTATCCAATCACTCCGTCCTCTCCGATGGCTGAGTATGTAGACGATTGGGCAAGCAAAGGTAAAAAGAATTTCTTCGGCATGCCTGTCAAGGTTGTGGAAATGCAGTCGGAAGCGGGGGCGGCTGGAACGGTCCATGGTTCGCTTCAAGCCGGCGCGCTGACCACGACATTCACTGCAAGCCAAGGTTTGCTTTTGAAAATACCCAACATGTATAAAATCGCCGGCGAGCTTCTCCCCGGAGTCATCCATGTCTCTGCAAGAAGCCTTGCCGTGCAGGCCCTCTCCATATTCGGAGACCACCAAGACGTCATGGCCGCAAGGCAGACCGGCTGGGCGATGCTGGCGACGTCTTCGGTTCAGGAAGTCATGGATCTTGCAGGTGTTGCGCATCTGGCCGCGATTAAGACAAGCATCCCCTTCCTGCATTTCTTTGACGGTTTCAGGACCAGCCATGAAATCCAGAAAATCGAAGTTCTGGATGAAAATGTATTAAAAGGCCTGATCGACTGGGATGCGGTTCAACGTTTCCGGAACAGATCCCTCAGCCCCAACCGGCCCGTAACCAGAGGCTCCGCGCAGAACGACGACGTCTACTTCCAAGCGCGTGAAGCCCAGAACAAGTTCTATACCCATGTTCCCGATGTCGTCCAGCACTACATGGATGAGATTTCGAAAGTCACGGGCAGAACTTACAAGCTCTTCAATTACTACGGCGCTCCCGACGCGACAGACATCATCATCGCGATGGGTTCCGTCTGCGACACAATCAAGGAAGTCGTCGATTACCTGAACGAAAAAGAAGGCAAGAAGGTCGGAATGGTCAACGTCCACCTCTACCGTCCGTTCTCGGTCAAGCACCTGTTCGCATCCCTCCCCGCAACCGTGAAGAGGATTGCGGTTCTCGACAGGACCAAGGAACAGGGCGCTCCGGGAGAGCCTCTGTATCTCGATGTGAAAGCGGCTTTCTACGGAAAGGCGAACGCTCCGGTCATCATCGGCGGCCGCTACGGACTCTCTAGCAAGGACACCGATCCGGGACAAATCTTCGCCGTGTTCGAGAATCTTGAAAAAGGCGAAAAGGCCCTGAACGGCTTCACCATCGGCATCAACGACGACGTGACGCATCTCTCCTTGCCTGTGACCAAGGATGTGGACGTCTTGGGCGATGACGTAAGCCAGCTGATTTTCTACGGAATCGGAAGCGACGGCACGGTCGGCGCCAACAAGAACACCGTCAAGATCATCGGCGAAAACACCGACTTCTACGCGCAAGCCTATTTCGCCTACGACTCGAAGAAGTCCGGCGGCGTAACAAGAAGCCATCTGCGCTTCTCCAAACGCCCGATTCTCGCGCCTTACCTGGTGAAGAAGGCCGGCTTCATTTCCTGCTCTCTTGACACCTATGTGGAAAAATACGACATGCTCGCGGACATCAAGAAGAACGGAAGATTCCTGCTCAACACCACGAAGTCCGATGAAGAGCTGATTGAATTCATGCCCAATTCCTTCAAGAAGCAGCTTGCGGAAAAGAATGTAAAACTCTATGTCATCGACGCGGTCAACCTCGCCAAGGATATCGGCTTGGGGAAACGCACGAACACGATCATGCAATCGGCTTTCTTCAAACTGAACGAGCAGATCATGCCCTATGAAGAAGCCAAGGAATTGATGAAGAAATACGCCTACAAGTCATACATCAAGAAGGGACAGGCCGTCGTTGAACTGAACTATAAAGCCATCGACCTCGGCGGCGAAGGCATCAGGGAAGTGCCTGTCGATCCCGCTTGGGCGAACCTCCCTGTCGAAGAACAGAAGGCTCCGAAAGGACTTCCGAAGTTTGTTGAAGGCATCGCCCAACCCGTCAACGCGATCAAGGGTTATGACCTCCCCGTTTCCGCATTCGACGGTTTCGAGGACGGAACGATGGACAACGGTTCGACCGCTTACGAAAAGCGTTACATCGCCGCTTTCGTTCCGAAGTGGATCAAAGAGAACTGCATCCAATGCAACCAATGCAGCTTCGTCTGCCCGCATGCGGTCATCAGGCCCTTCCTTTCCACTGAAGAAGAAGTCAGCAAGGCTCCGGAAAACGCCGAATACCTTGCGGCTCAGGGCAAGGGCTTCGAAGGTCTCAAGTTCTCGATCGTCGTCTCCATCCCCGACTGCACAGGCTGCGAAGTCTGCGTGAACACCTGCCCGGGCAAGAAGGGCGAGAAGGCTTTGGCGATGATGCCGATCGACGAAGCAATCCACGAAGGCAGGGACAAGATTTCGGATTACTTCTTCAACAACGTCACCTACAAATCCGACCTTGTCGACATCGCGGCGAACCCCAAGAACTCGCAATTCGCTCAACCTCTCTTTGAGTTCTCCGGCGCCTGCGCCGGCTGCGGCGAAACTCCTTACATCAAACTGCTCACCCAACTCTTCGGAGAAGACATGATAATCGCGAACGCGACCGGTTGCTCCTCCATCTACGGCGGAAGCTTCCCGGCGACTCCGTATACGACCAACGCGGAAGGAAGAGGCCCCGCTTGGGCTAACTCCCTCTTTGAGGACAACGCGGAATTCGGATTCGGAATCAGGATGGGAACCGAAACCATCAGAAGCAGAATCGGCGTCCTGATGGAAGAAGGTCTTGAGGATCCAGCGATTTCTGAAGAAGTCAAGGAGCTCTACCGTGCCTGGCTGGAGAACCGCAACAGCAGCCTCGAAACCAAGAAGATCTCCAAGGCCTTGATCCCGCTCCTTGAAAAGGAAACCGCGGCCAGCGCCCAGGAAATCTACAAACTGAGGGATTACCTGAACAAACGTTCGCAATGGATCATCGGCGGCGACGGCTGGGCCTACGATATCGGCTTCGGCGGCCTCGACCATGTCATCGCCAACAACGAAGACGTGAACATCTTAGTCCTTGACACCGAGGTTTATTCCAATACCGGCGGGCAAAGCTCGAAATCAAGCCCCACGGGCTCGATCGCGAAGTTCACGGCTGCCGGAAAACACGGCAAGAAAAAGGACCTCGCGGCGATTGCCATGAGTTACGGCCATGTCTATGTCGCCCAGATTTCTTCCGGCGCTTCGATGGCTCAGATGCTCAAGGCATTCAAAGAAGCGGAAAGCTACAAAGGGCCTTCGATCATCATCGCCTACGCCCCCTGCATTGCTCACGGCATCAAAGGCGGTATGGGCAATTCCCAGAGACAGGGCAAACTCGCGGTCGAATCCGGATACTGGACAATCCTGAGGTACGACCCGAGACTGGCTGCGGAAGGAAAGAATCCTCTCCAGATTGATTCCAAAGAGCCTGATTGGGACAAGTACGATGACTTCCTTTCCTCCGAAACCAGGTATGCGCAGTTGAAAGAAATCAATCGTGAGGAAGCCCAGAGACTCTTGGAGCTGAACAAAGCCGAAGCGCAAAGAAGGTATAATTATTACAGACGTTTAGCCGCATTGGATTATTCTGCTTAAGTTAAAGGAAACCTCCCGCAAGGGAGGTTTTTTCTTATTATTTTTCAACAAATATTTTCAATTAGTAGTATAATAATATAGTTGGAATCTGGAGGATTTTTATGAAGATATGCGCCAGGAAACTCAGTTTCCTCATCGTTTTTGTTTTCCTCATCATTGCCCTGGTTGGATGTGAAAAAACATATTATAACCGGATCTGGCTGGTCGATGCTTTCCAGACCCAAAGTTACGTCGACGTGTTCACAAAATCCCCGCTCTCCGAAGCGGAATTTGAAAAGCTCCAGGATGAGATGAACGGCATCCTCATCGGCTTGGACAACACTTTCAACATCCAACCGCGAGGAACGGAAGAGCCAGATACCCTGCTCTACAAAATCGGAAAGAAAGCCGGAGTTGAACCGGTCGCAGTGACCGATGATGTCATATATGTTTTGAAGAAGGCTTTGGAGCTCTCGGAGATTTCGAAAACGGAAATCGGGGGCGAGGAAGTCGCCCTTTTTGATCCGACGATAGCTCCCGCCTGGAAGGCTTGGGATTTTCCCAAGAACCAGTTCACTTCGGATCCTCTCAACCCCAATTACCTGAGTGAGGAAGAGATTGCGGAAATCGTCCAGCAGGTCTCAGGAATCATCTCGGAAGGATTGGTTGATTACCGGAAGATTGTGATTGATGAAGAAGGGAAGACGGTTTTTCTGGAAAAGGCGGGAATGGAAATCGACCTGGGAGCGATAGCGAAGGGTTTCGCCGCGGACAAGATCAAGGAATACCTCGTCGGCAGGGGTTACGCATCCGCGATCATCAACATCAGCGGGAACGTCCTGCTGGTCGGCAACCTCAACGGGGACGATTTCCGGATCGACATCCGCACACCCTACATCAACTTTTTGAATGCGAGGTACGATAAGGACGGAAACATCATCAACGAGACCTTCGGCGGTGTCTTCCTGACGGACTTAAGCATCGTCACCTCCGGAACCTACGAGAAATACATCGAGGACGTGAAGGGGAACCAATACCACCACATCCTGAATCCCAGGACCGGAATGCCGATCAACAACGGCGTGATTTCCATAACGGTCATAACCAAGAATTCGACGCTTGCGGACGGATACAGCACGACCTTGTTCGCACTGGGACTCGAAAGAGGGATGGAGATTGTGGAGGCGACAGAGGATCTGGAGACGGTTTGGGTCGTCCGGAACGGAAGCGCCAAGGAGATATACATTTCAGCGGGACTTGAGGGGAAGTTCAAATTCAACAATAATGTGATAGATGATGGATTCGTATTTAAAGGAGTATATGGACATGAGAACACTCAGAATTAAGAATCTGCACACCGCGGTCGAAGACACGGAGATCCTCAAGGGCGTCGACCTGGAAATCAGGACCGGCGAAGTTCATGCGATCATGGGTCCGAACGGGACCGGAAAATCCACTCTTGCTTCGACCATCATGGGACATTATAAATACCGGGTTACCGAAGGCGGAATCTGGCTCGACGATGAGGACGTGCTGGCGATGAGCGTTGACGAGAGAAGTCGGAAAGGGATATTTCTTGCCATGCAATACCCTTATGAGATACCTGGTATCACAAATTCCGACTTCATCAAGGCCGCCATGCAGGCGCGTTTGCAAGAAGGCGAACACATCTCGCTTTTCAAATTCATCAAGAAATTCGAAAACGCCGTCAAGGATTTGAAGATGGGGAACGACCTTCCCCACAGATACTTGAACGAAGGCTTTTCGGGCGGGGAAAAGAAGAGGAATGAGATTCTGCAGATGAAGATGCTCGAACCCGCATTTGCGATTCTTGATGAAGTTGACTCCGGGCTCGACGTTGACGCCTTGAAAATCGTCGGCGAGAACATCAACAAGATGCGCGGGCCGAATTTCGGAGCCCTGATCATTACCCATTACCAGAGATTCTTGGATTATGTGGACGTCGACTATGTCCACATCATGCTGGACGGAAAGATCGTCCGTTCCGGCGGCAAGGAATTGATCGAAGCGATCGATCAGAAAGGTTATGATTGGCTGAAAATCGAGCTTGGCTTGGAGGATGAAGAGCCGAAGATGAGAACCGGCGCGGTTTTAGGGGACTGTGCGTTTAAAAAGAGCAAGGAGTGATTGATGATGAACATCAACCCCAGAGACATCATCGGTCCCAATGACGAATACCTGTTCGTTGAAGACGGAAGGATTATCGAACATTCCTCCGGAGTCCCCAGTTTTTTCATTCAACGCGACGCGGATTTGAAAGTGATCTACCATTTCAACCGGTCCTCGGAAATCGAAATCAGGGTTTCCGCAGGGGTGAATCTGAACATCCTGGAAGTCTTCGTCGATCTTGCGCCGGATGTTGATGTGTCCGTCAATTACATTTTGGAACCGGATGCGAAAGTGAACCTTTTGAGCGTTAAAAACAGCAAGCAAGTCGGAAAGGCCAGGATAAACGCAAACATCGAATTATCCCGAGATGCATATATTAATCTGAATGAACTGGCGAGTCTTCCCGGAGCCTGCGAACTTGTGAACCGGATCATCCTGAAGGAAAAGGGAGCGGAAGTGGATATGAAATCCGTAACTTTGAATTCATCGGGTTTCAAGCAGACATTTTCCGTTCAGGTCTTCCATAATTCCGGATCGACGAAATCGACTTTGAGCAGTTACGGAATCGCGGCGAACGCCTCGAAACTCAAAATCAGCACCGACGGCATCATCAAGCCGGGCTGCGCGAAGGCGGAGATGCGGCAGAACACGAAGGGCTTGATTCTTGATCCGTCTTCGCATGTGAGCGCGAGTCCGATTCTTGAAATCGATAATTTCGACGTCGTGGCCTCCCACGGCGCTTCGATAGGGGCGATTGACGAGGAAGCGCTCTACTACCTTATGAGCCGCGGAATACCGAGGCATGAAGCCGAGAAGCTTGTCATCTCCGGCTTCATCACCCCTTTCCTTTCCGCAATCCCCTCGGAAAGGCTCCAGGAGTGGATCCTTTCATTGATTAATTCCTACTTAAGGTGATATGATGCTTGCTGTGGAAAAAATCAGAGAATATTTTCCCATATACAAAAAACATCCGCGCCTCGTCTATTTGGACAGCGGCGCGACTTCCCTGAAGCCCCAGCCCGTCCTGGACAAGATGAATGAATACTATGCGGAATACGGGGTCAACATTCACCGGGGCGTCTATGAATTGAGTTTCAGGGCAACCGACGAATACGACCTCGCCCGGGAGAAGGTCGCGAGGTTCATCAACGCCCGGCCCGACGAGATCGTCTTCACCTCGAACGTGACCGACGCCTTGAACAAGCTCGCGCTGATGTACGCGAAGGAGAACTTGAAGGCCGGCGACGTTGTGCTCACTTCGGAACTCGAACACCACAGTTCCCTCCTTCCCTGGATGAAAATCTGTGAAGAAAATGGAGCCCGGCTCCGCTACATCCCCCTGAACAAGGAAGGGCGGATCACCGCGGAAAACTTCAAAAAGGCCCTTTCGAAAGAAGTGAAGGTCGTCGCCATCACCTTTGTCTCCAACGTCATGGGTTACAGGACGCCGTTGGAGGAGATCATCCCCCTCGCCCATGAAAACGGGAGCGTCGTGATTGTTGACGCGGCGCAGGCGGTCCAGCATTTCCGGGTCGATGTCAAGGTTTTGGATTGCGATTTCCTTGCTTTTTCCGGTCATAAAATGTTGGGACCTACCGGAATCGGTGTATTGTTCGGAAAAAAACGACACCTGAAAAACCTGAAGCCCGTTTTCTACGGGGGCGACATGAACCAGGACGTCTATTTCGACCACGTCGAGATCAAGGAAGTTCCCTATTGCTTCGAAGCGGGGACGCCGCCGATTGCGGAAGCGATCGGGCTAGGTCGGGCGATTGATTTTCTGGAGGAGATCGGCTTGGCGGAAATCGCCGCCCACGGAAAGGCACTCTATCAATATGCGATGGAGAAACTCTCCGGAATCGACGGGGTCACCGTCTACAACCGGGACGCGGACATTCCGATCATCGCCTTCAATATCGACGGGGTGCATCCCCATGATGCGGCCACCTGTTTCGACCAGGAGGAGATCTGCTTAAGGGCCGGCCACCACTGCGCGCAGCTCGTGAGCAGGTTCTTGAACTGCGCGGGGACTTTAAGGGCGTCCATATATCTTTACAACAACAAGGAAGACATCGACCGCTTCATTTCGGTTTTGGAAAAGACGATCGCGCTCTTCCGGAAACTGGATGGTGGAAAATGAATCTGGAAAATCTTTACCGCCAGGTAATCCTGGACCATTATAAAAACCCCCGGAACAAGGGGCTCAAGGGCTATCCTAAAATCCACCTCAAGAACCCTTCCTGCGGCGACGACATCACGGTCGAAGCGAAGATCAAGGACGGAGTCCTGGAGGAAATCAACCATGAAGGCACCGGCTGCTCAATCTGCTGCTCTTCCGCAAGCGTCCTCACCGAGACGTTGAGCGGGAAGACGGTTGAAAAGGCCGAAAAACTGATAAATGAATTCTACAGCATGATCAAAGGCGAAGACGAAGGCGACGAGGAGCTCGGGGAAGCCTTGGTTTATCAGGGCGTTTCCCAATTCCCCGCCCGGATAAAATGCGCGACCCTGCCTTGGAAGGCTTTGGAAAGGCTTCTCAAAGGTGACGACGATGAATGACATCAAAGACATCATAAAAGATTACAAATACGGTTTTTCCAGCGATGTTGAAGACATCTACAACACCGGAAAAGGTTTGAATGAGGAGGTCGTCCGCGCCATCTCCCGGATCAAAGGCGAACCGGATTGGATGCTGGAGTACCGGCTTCAGGCGTACAGGAAGTTTGTCGAAATGCCGCTCCCGTCCTTCGGACCGAAGCTTGATTTCATCAATTTCGATGACTACACGTATTATCGGAAAGTGACCCAGGAAGTCGGCTCGACCTGGGAAGAGGTGCCGGAACAGATCAAAGAGACCTTTGAAAAAATCGGCATCCCGGAAGCGGAAAGAAAATATTTGGCCGGTGTTTCGACGCAGTTCGAGTCCGAGGTCGTCTACCACAACATCATGCAGGAACTTAAAGAGAAGGGCGTGCTTTTCTGCGACACGGACACGGCTCTTAGGCTTTTTCCCGACATTTTCAAAGAATACTTTGGAACGGTCGTGCCCTACGCTGACAACAAGTTCGCCGCTTTGAATTCCGCCGTCTGGAGCGGTGGTTCCTTCATCTACGTCCCCAAGGGCGTGAAGTTGGACAAGCCCCTCCAATCCTATTTCCGGATCAACTCCCAGCAGATGGGCCAGTTCGAGCGGACGCTAATCATTGTCGAGGACGGCGCGAGCCTGCATTATGTGGAAGGGTGCACCGCCCCAATCTACTCCAAGGATTCCCTCCATGCCGCTGTTGTCGAGATCATCGTCAAGGAGGGCGGGTACTGCCGCTACACGACGATTCAGAACTGGTCGACGAACGTCATCAACCTGGTCACAAAACGGGCTGTCGTCGAGGCGGACGGACACATGGAATGGATCGACGGGAACATCGGGTCGCTGCTCAACATGAAGTACCCGGCCTGCATCCTGAAAGGCGAACGCGCGAAAGGGACGACGGTTTCGATTGCCTTCGCCGGCGAAGGCCAGATTCAGGACGCGGGGGCGAAGATGATCCACCTGGCGCCCAGGACGACCAGCACGATCATTTCGAAATCAATCTGTAGGGGCGGCGGGAAGGTCAATTACCGCGGCGTCGTGAGCTGCGAGGAGAACGCGGAAAACGCCCGGAGCCGGATCGAGTGCGACACGATCATCCTGGATGACAAATCGACGAGCGATACGATTCCCCTGAACGTCGTGAAGAACCAGAAAGCCCTGATTGAGCACGAAGCGACGGTTTCGAAGATCAGCGACGATCAATTGTTCTACTTGATGAGCAGGGGGCTTACGGAAAGCCAAGCTTTGGAAATGATTGTCATGGGTTTCATCGAACCCTTCGCAAGAGAACTGCCGATGGAGTATGCGGTCGAGCTGAACAGGTTGATCAAGCTGGAGATGGCAGGATCAATCGGCTGATTCCAAGCCGCCTTGTGGCGGCTTTTTTTCTTTACAACACATCTTTTTTAGTTTATAATTAGTTAAAGTCGGGTGTGATCATATGGCTTATCTGAAAATCGAGAATCTGCAACTGCAAAACTACACCATCAGCCTCGAAGTCGAAAATGGGGAAGCCGTGGGGGTTTTTTCCCGGAACGCCGACATCGTTTCCGATTTTTTGAAAGTCGCTTCCGGAATCAACCCCGGTAAAGGCTGCTACCATGAGGAAAAAAGCGTCTATGACAACCGCGAATATTTCCAGAACCGGATCTTCATGGACTTCGCCCACAATTATTTGACCACGCTAAGGACCTCTTCCATTGAGGAAGCACTAAAAAACAAACTCGGCTTAAGTTTTAATAAAGAAAAGTTTATTAAAATAGGAAAAGAACTGAACATCAGGGGCGAGGCCTTGATCGGGAAGCAATACAAGTTCACTCCCGCCGGAAACACCTTTGCGAACTACGCCCTCCTTCAGGCTTTGGATAAACCCAACATCGTCGTTTTGAATCCGACGCGCGGGCTGAACCTTCCGGAGGACATCGAGATGATTATAAAAGGAATGACGGACACCGCCGTCTTCAACACCGCCCTGATCGGAATCGACAGGATGAAGCCTTTCAAGGGGCGCCTCAGCAAGATACTTGTATTCTCCGATTTCGGAACCGCCCATGTCCTTCCCGGCGAAGCCCAACTGATCGTTCTTCCGCACCTGATCGAACAGGCCACCCCCTTGTTCACTGACGGTGAGAAAACGATCGCTCTCTGCGGTTACGAAAAAGACGAACTGAAGCGGATGCAAAAGGACAGGATCGGCTTTGACTTGATATCTTTGTATGCGGTCGAGGATTACCTATGAAAAAAGAGATTTATAAAAGAATAATCAACAGCGAAGCCTGGAAATTGGCCGCGGTCATCATCGCCGCTCTCTTTTTGATCACAGTGTCCATCATCCTGTTCGACGACATTGCCTTCGATAACCGCATCTTCATCTACGCCCTTTTCGGAACCATCGCTTTGACCGGATTCCTGTACAGTTTCTCCCTTACCGGAAAGGAAGCCTGGATGCGGCTCAGCTTCGGCGTGACGCGGAAGGCAATCTACAGGAAGTACATCCTCAACTCCTTCCTTTCCCTCGTCGTTTCCGTCTTCTTGGCCGCGTATTACATGGTCATTTACTACCTGGTCTATGACCATGATTTGCTGATCACGGAAGTGTTCAATTTCCGCGAGGTGGTTTTTCTTCCCCTCGTCTATCTTGCGTTGTCGTTCCTGGGTTTTTTCCTTGGCATGTGCAAGATGAATAGGAACATCTTCTACACCCTCACAGGAATCATCGTCGTCTCCCTTTCGGTGGTGGTCATCTATTTTTCCATCACGAACTGGATGAATTACCTCCTGTTGGCATTTTCAATCGTATTCGGAATGGTGAATTATTTCTTCTTCATGAAGTATAAATTATAAGGTGATCCTTATGGATGATAAACTGCAAAAAAACAAATACATCTACCTGGCGGCGTTCTTTTGCCTGAACATTGCCATGTGTTTCATCCTTTCAAGCAACCTGATTCTGCGGGATCTGAGTCCGTTTCCGCGCGATTTCTTCATGGTTGTGAACAGCCTTTTCGGTGACCTTGGTTTCCTGTTGCTGTTCCTCGCGCTTTCGGTGTTGCTGTTCAAAACAGACTACGCCCGGGCGAAATTCCTCATGATCGTCTCGATCATTTTCGGAATCCTCTTTCTCGGAATCTCGATTTATTTCCAATACTACGGAATGTTCTTCTCGTTTTACAATCTCGCCACCTTTTCGAGGAACGGCGGGGGCGAAGCTTTGGGATTCCTTCTCGGGTCGCTGTGGACTTTGTTGAAGCAGGCAAATTACTTCTTTTTCTCCTCGGCGCTCCTCATGATCCTTCTCTTCATTCTGCTCTTCTTCAGGAAGAGGAAGGTCGAGGCCTTCCGGAAATCTTCGACGGTCTCCGGGAAGAAGCGGCTTTACTGGGGATTTGGCGCTTTCGTTTTCGGAATCCTTATGATGTCGAGCAGCCTGGGCGCCTATAAAGTCAACATCGAGAACACCTGGTACCAGGACAACGCCACGCCTCTTTATGGGACGGAGGCGGTCGGACTCTTCAATTATTACCTATACGACGCCTACAATTACTACATTGTCGGTAAGGAAGGCTATTCCGAAGATGTGGTGAAGAAAATCAGGGAGAGGCTTGAGACTTTCAAAGAACCGGCCTACAAAAGCCCGATTGACGGTAGAACCTCTCTGAACAACGACTATGAAGGTCTTTTTGAAGGAAAGAACCTGCTTTTGATTCAAGTCGAATCCCTGAGCAATTTCGTAATCGGCCTGGAAGTGAAGATCGGAGACGAATACGTCCCCGTGACGCCTAACCTGAACCAGCTCATTCAAAACTCCGTCTATTTCAACAACTACTTCACCACGGTCGGAATCGGAAACACGTCGGATGCGGAATTCACGGTCCTGACCGGGCTTTATCCCCGCGGCTTCAACTTCACTATTTATGAGTACGGGGAAGTGGAGTACCAGACGCTGCCGAAACTGTTCAAAGCCAAGGGTTACAACACCTTCTCGACACACGCCAACACCGGCGCCTTTTACAACCGGAGCGACTTCCACGTGAGCCTTTACGGCTTCGATAAGCATATCGCCAAGGAGCAGTTGAACCCAGCGGAAGAAGACCTGATCCACACTTGGATGAACGATGAAAAGTTCCTGAAGGAAGTCATCGACGAAATGAAACGAGAAAGCGAGGACGGCCCGGTCTTCGGCTTTGCAATCACCATCACCTGCCACATGCCTTACGAACGGCCGCAGGAGACGGCTGACCAGGCGAATCTTTTTCCCGGGAAGCCCAATCTCTTCCCCAACGGATTCGCCCTCACCAGGAATGCGGCTTTGAACGAACAGCTGGTCGGTTACCTCGAACATGTGAACTACACCGATTATGCGCTCGGTAAAGCGCTCGAATATTTGGAGGAAAGCGGGCTTTCGGAAGACACGATTGTCGTCCTCTACGGGGACCACGGCTGCGGCATCGACGCTTTCCAGATGTTCTATGACTATCCCCTCCTTTTCAACAATCCAATCAACGGGACTATTTCCTATCTGGATAATGAGATTTCGAGGAAGCTCCTCGAAAGAAGGATGCTTTCGGAAGTCCCCCTCATCATCTACGATCCTTCCGGGGAAAGCCATGAGGTGCTTCCTCCCCAGACCATTGAACTGGTCCGGGCCCATGATTCCGTATGCAGGACGTTGGCGACGCTTTTCGATCTGGATCAGGAATACTATTTCGGAATCAACGCCCTCTCGGATTCCCGGACCTTCGCCTATAATCCGCGGAATTTCGATATCTTCGCTGATGGGCTCACGATATCCGGGCAGTCCCTAAATTACTACATCGATCCGGGGTTTGAGGCGGCCTACGACTTGGAGATGCTGGAAAATGTCGTCGAGGCCTTCCGGGACAAGAAGGATTTCAATGACAAACTCCTGAAATCCGAAGTCTTTCCGAAGCGGAGGACGGGAGATTAAGGAAATCAACAAAAAGGTGAAGCTGATGCATAGCTTCACCTTTTTATCCAAAAGCCCGTTCAACTTCGTTTTTCGCTTTCCCTAATCCCGAATTTTTGGTATAATGATTTTGCTTCGTATAGATGCTCCGAGGCGGTCATATAATTTAATATGAAAAAGGGAATCGACGCGGATTACGGGAAAATCCACTATCAGATGAGGGGGAAAGGGCGACCGCTCCTCTTTCTCCACGGCTGGGGACAAAGCAGCGAAACCTTTTCCGGAATCATCAGCCGCTTTGAAAAAAACCACCTCGTCATCAGCATCGATCTGCCCGGTTTCGGGAAAAGCCCGGAACCTTCCCGACCGCTCGACCTGACGGATTATGTGGACGGGGTTGTGAAGGTCCTGGCGGCGGAGAGAATCAAGAATCCCGTCGTCATCGGGCATTCCTTCGGAGGGAGGATTGCCCTGAGGCTTGCGGAAAGGGGGAAGGCGTCCGCCTTGGTCCTGGTGAGCCCCGCGGGGATCAGAAGGAGAAGCCTGAAACGGTTTCTGAAAATCCGTTCCTACAAACTGAAGAAACTAATCCTTAGGATCATTTCCAAGGAAAAATACCGGAGCCTGGTCGAGAAAAGCGGTTCAAGGGACTATCGGAACGCCTCGCCGGTGATGAAAGGGACCCTGTCCAATGTCGTCTCCGAGGATTTGAGAAAGGTAATGAAAAGGATCAAAACCAGGACCTTCCTGCTTTGGGGAATCCATGACGAGGAGACGCCCTTCCGGGACGGCCGTTTGATGGAGAGGCTGATTCAAAACTCCGTAATGATCCCCTTTTATGAAAGCGGCCATTTCTGCTATATCGAAGAAGAGATCAAATTCATTAAAACGCTTGAAAGGATACTGTCAGAGGACGATTTATGGAAACAACCGGCAAAATGATGGAAATCATCCAGAACGCAATTGAATATTTTGCTCTCTTCCTGAGCGCGACGATGTTGATCCAGGTGACCAACAAAGCCCTGCTCATTTTCCAGCAATCCCAATATCGGTTCGCGAGCCTAAAAAAGAGCCTGAAATTCCACTTTTTGAATCCGAACTTTTTTTGGCCGCCCTGCATCTTCTTTTATTTCTATCTTCATTTCTGGTACATCCAACTCATATTCGGAGTCTACCTTGCCTTTCTTCTCTTTTGGAACCTGAGGAAAAAGCCGATATTGAAACTGAAATACACCGCGAGAATCAAACGGCTGTATTTCGTGTTGATCGTCCTCTACACCCTGCTTGGAAGCTTCCTCGCCTGGAAGTTTCCCCTTCCCCACTTGTCATCGGGAATGATCCTGCTTCTGTTTCTGGCTCCTTTCGTTGTTTATTTCGGAGCGTTCCTCCTTCAACCCTTGGAATGTCTGATCCTTGCGCATTACCTGCGAAAAGCGCGGAGGAAGCTGGAAAAAGTTGCTCCGGTCGTGATCGGCATCACCGGAAGCTACGGAAAGACGGGAACGAAGAATATCCTGAACGCCTTTCTCCGGGATGAATACAACGTGCTGGCAAGCCCCGCCTCCTACAACACCCCCGCCGGGTTGGCCCTGACGATTAACCGAGACCTGAGAAGCGGGCATGAGGTGATGATTGCGGAAATGGGAGCGACGCACAGGAAGGACATCGAGAAACTCGTGAAATTCCTCCGTCCCAAGCACGGAATCGTCACAGCCGTTGGGCCCCAGCATTTGGAGACTTTCAAATCTGTTGAAGCGATCGTCCGGGAGAAGATGAAACTGATCGAATCCCTTCCCGAGGACGGGGTCGCCGTCATCAACAAAGACAGCGACCCGATCAGGAACTATCCTTTGCGTAGGACTGGAAGAACGGTGACGATCGGAATCGCCACGAAAGCCGATTACCGGGCAACCGATGTAAAGGCGGGTAAAGAGGGAAGCAGTTTCAAAATCAACTATGCAGGGAAAGAAGTTTCAGTGCGGACTTCGCTTTTGGGAAAACACAACATTTACAACATCCTGGCGGCTTTCGCCCTGGGCAGGGAACTCGGGATTCCGGAAAAGGAGATGATCGTGAAGATTGAAGCCCTCGAGCCCGTGGAGCACAGGCTGAATCCGAGATGCGAAGGGGATCTTCTGATTCTCGACGATTCTTTCAACTCCAATCCCGAAGGGTTCAAAGGGGCGCTTGAGGTTCTTTCCCAATTTGAAAAACCCAGGATTCTGATTACGCCGGGGGTTGTGGAAGGGGGAAAAGAGGAGCGAAGGATCAACAGGAATCTGGCCAAGAAGATTGCTTCGACCTGCGACTTCGTCTTCCTCGTGAAGACAAAGGCCTCGCTTGCCATCAAAAAAGGCCTTGACGAATTGGGGTATCACAGCGTCCGAGTCGTCGAGGATTTCCGAAAAGCGATGAAAACTATTAAGGAAGAACATTCCGACGCCGTCGTTTTGATAGAAAACGACATTACCGACATCTATAAAATCTAGGGGGTAAGTTTGAAAAGAAGCATCGGGATTGTTTTCGGCGGGAACTCGGTTGAACATGAAATCTCGATCCTCTCTTTCATCCAAGCATTGCACGCAATCGATACCGAAAAATACGCGGTCCTGCCCATCTACCTGACCAAAACGGGGGAATTCTGGGTGGGACCAAATTTCAACTCCTTGAAGACTTTCCAAAAAGACAATTTCAGGCACTACCGCATCACATTCCAGAAAAGGAACGAGGAATTGCATGTAAAAGGAATCGGCTTCCTGCCTCGGAAATATCGAAAAAAGCTTGACGCGATACTTCCGATCGTCCACGGCAAAAACGTCGAGGACGGAAGTCTCGCCGGATTCTTCAAGATTTACAATGTCGCCTATGCCGGTTCGGACATTTTCCCGGCGGCGCTCTTCCAAGACAAATTTTTTGCGAAGAAAATGCTGGCCGCGGACGGCATCCCCGTCCTGCCCTGCCGTCTCCACACCTATTCGGAATACAAAAGCCGTCGGGAGGAAATTTTGGAAGCGGCGGAAAAGGAAGGTTATCCGGTGATTGTGAAACCCGCGACCCTCGGATCGAGCATTGGAATCAAAGTTGCGAATGACGCCGAAGAATTGGTCCTCGCCCTGAACTACGCCTTCAAGTACGAGGATTCCGTGCTGATTGAAAGGAAACTGGCTTCGTTCCGGGAATTCAACCAGGCCGTTTTGGAAAAGAACGGCGACTACCTCCTTTCCACAATCGAAGAAGTAAAATCCGAAAACCCGTTTCTGACTTTCACGGACAAATACATGCCCATCAATTCCAAGCATGAAATCCCCGCCCAGATTCCGGAAAACCTGCGGGGCGAAATCAGCCGCATCAGTCTTGAGATCGCGAAAAAGTACGGCATGCGGGGCGTCATCCGGATCGACTATCTCTTCGACGCCGAGGAGATGAAACTCTATGTGAACGAGGTGAACACGATTCCCGGGTCCCTCGCCTATTACCTGTTCGAGGAACAGATGAGTTTTACGGAACTGATCGACACCATGCTTTCTTCAGCTTTCAAGGCCAAACACCGAAGCGATTTGAAATTGAATTCATTTCCCTCGATGGTTTTGTCCAGCGGAAAGTCTTTAAAGAAGTAGTCCGGGCACGGACTGCTTTTTTCCTTGATTTTTCAGGAAAGTTGAAGTATATTTATTATATAATATTTTTAGGTGAACCATGGACAAGGTATTGATCGACTTTTTTGAAAAGAACTGTTTGAAGCTCAATGACAGCACAATCGTCATCGCCGTCTCAACCGGGGTCGATTCGATGGCGCTACTGCATGCTTTTTTAAAACTGAGGGAGGAATACTCCCTCAACCTGCATGTCGCGCATTTCAACCATCGGAAACGGAAGCAGTCGGAAGAGGAAGAAGCCTTCCTCCGCTCCTTTTGCGCATCTCGGTCCCTTCCCTTCCACTTGCGGAGGTTGGAGGAGGAGGTGAAGGGCAATTTCCAAAGCTTCGCCCGGAAAAAGCGCTATGAGTTCTTCCGGGAAGTTTCGGAAACGGTCGGAGCCGATTACCTTGCCCTCGCCCATCACGCGAACGACAACGTGGAAACAATCCTGATGCGAATCATGCGGGGAAGCAACCTGAAAGGGTATTCCGGAATGGACGCCGTCCTCCCCTTCCACGGACTGCTGCTGATCAGACCTTTCCTGGACATTCGCAAAGAAGACATCATGAGCTACGCGAAAGAGGAAGGAATCAGATACTACCAGGACGAATCCAACTTCCAAGACATCTACCTGAGGAACCGGATCAGGAAGACCGTTGTTCACGCGCTTTTCCAAGAGGATCCGAACGTCCATCTGAAATTCCGGGAATTCGCGGAGACGCTGAAAGAAGCCGATCTCCTTTTGGAAGAAAGAATCAAGTGGTTTCTTGAGAAGGTCGAAAGAAGGGAAGACCGCATCCGCTTTGCGGAGGAAGATTTCCAGGGCTTGAATGATTTCCTTCAAATCGAGGTTCTGTTCGAACTTTTGAAGGAGTATCAGTTTTCGAAAAGCAGCATCGAGGAGATTCGGAAGCTGATCCTTTCCGAAAAAAAGAACCTCAAGGTGTTTTATAAGGGAAAAGTCACCTTCGTCAAGGAATACGGTACCATCTCCTTATACAAAGGCCTCCTCGAAACACCTGTTTTCGACCTCCTCATCACCGGTCCCGGGACCTACAAAATCAGTGACAAGATTTGCGTAAATGTTATCAAAAAAGAAAGCGCCGATATTCCAAATCCGGACGATTTATGGTATAATAGCAATATGTTACCGCTCAGGATCAGGACCCGGAGACCCGGAGACAAGATCCTTCTCGATGTCGGTTATAAAAAAGTCAAGGACCTCTTGATTGATAAAAAGATCGGTATTTTAGATAGAGAACAAGCAATAATATGTGAGAAGGATGGTGAAATCCTCGCGGTTCTCGGCATCAGAAAGAGCTCCTTGGTGAAAGAAATAAAGCACAATGACATAATAGTAAAGGTGGAAAGAAAAAATGGATAGTTTCATTGAAGAAGTCTTGTTGGACCATACGGAAATAGTCAAAATCTGCAAACGCCTTGGAGAGCAAATCACGGCCGACTACCACGAAAAAAGACCGATTCTCGTCGGACTTTTGAAAGGGAGCGTTCCGTTTCTTGCGGAACTGATCAAGCACATCAAATGCGATATCGAGGTCGACTTCATGCAGGCCTCCAGTTATGTCGGCGTGAAATCGAGCGGAGCGGTGATGGTTTTGAAGGACCTGGTCACTCCGGTCGCCGGCAGGCACCTTCTGCTCGTCGAAGACATCGTCGACACCGGCCTCACCCTTCAGGAAGTCATGAATCTTCTGCAGGACAGGGGCGCGGCGAGCATCGAGGTCGTGACTTTGCTGGACAAGCCGGAAGGACGGAAGGTTCCGGTCGATTTGAAATATATTGGGAGCCAAATACCCAATAAATTCGTTGTCGGATTCGGCCTCGATTACAACGAATTGTACCGCAATTTGGACTACATCGGGGTTCTGAAGGAATCCGTTTACAAGAAATAAGGAGGATTTGATGGCACAAGGACCACAACAGCAACAACAGCCTAAGCGCGGTTTCCGGACCGACATAGGCGTAATCCTAATCATCATCCTGGTCATCGTCGGCATATACTTTTTCATAAGGAATGCGGAAGCGAGCCCGGATGAAATTACAATAGCTGATTTTAAAACATATCTGCAAGAAGATAAAATCGCATCCGTGAGGGTTACCCCCGTGGGTGGCGAAAACGACGCCCTGTTCACGATTAGGGGAAGCTACATGGACGAGACCGGCAAACCCAGGAATTATGTGATTATTATCACGCAAAACCAATTCGAGAAAGATTTTCTGCCGGTCATTGAACAGAAGGGGATAGAGTACAAAGTCGTACCGCTCAAGACCGTCGACTGGTTCTCAATCCTCTCGTTCATCGTTCCCATCGTCCTTTTCATCGGGTTCATGGTGTTCCTTTTCCGGAACACGGCTTCCGGTAACAACAGAGCTTTTGACTTCGGAAAGTCCCGGGCCCGGATGGCAAGGCATTCCAAAGTCACCTTCAAGGATGTGGCGGGCGTAGACGAGGAAATCGAGGAACTGGAAGAGATCATCGACTTCCTGAAGCATCCCCGCAAATACTTTGAAATCGGGGCCCGCATCCCCAAGGGCATCCTGCTTGTCGGACCTCCGGGAACCGGAAAGACCTTGCTTGCGAAGGCGGTCGCCGGGGAAGCGAAGGTTCCCTTCTATTCCATTTCCGGTAGCGACTTCGTGGAGATGTTCGTCGGCGTCGGCGCGAGCCGCGTCCGCGACATGTTCAGGAACGCGAAAGCGAATGCGCCCTGCATCGTCTTCATTGACGAGATCGACGCGGTCGGACGCCAGAGAGGCGCCGGCTTGGGCGGCGGCCACGATGAACGCGAGCAGACATTGAACCAGCTGCTCGTGGAGATGGACGGTTTCGATGAGAATTCGGGAGTCATCGTCATGGCGGCGACGAACCGCGTCGACGTTCTCGACCCCGCGCTGCTCCGTCCGGGACGTTTCGACCGGCAGATCAGGATCTCCAATCCCGATGTCCGGGGAAGGACGGAGATTTTGAAAGTCCATGCCCGGAACAAGAAACTTTCTCCGAAGATCAATTTAGAGGACATCGCGAAGCGGACGCCAGGATTCTCGGGGGCGGATCTTGAGAACCTGCTCAACGAAGCCGCCTTGCTTGCCGCACGCGAAGGACGCAAGGAAATCAAAATCTACGACATCGATGAAGCCGTCGACCGCGTCCTGATGGGACCGGCGAAGCGGAGCAGGAAATATTCGGATGCGGAAAAGCGGATCATCGCCTACCACGAGGCGGGACATGCCGTGCTTGGATTGAAACTTGAAAAGGCGGACATCGTCCAGAAGGTCACGATCGTGCCCAGAGGGGAAGCCGGCGGATACAACCTGATGACTCCGGAAGAAGAGCGCTTCCTACACACGAAGAGTTCGCTTCTCGACACAATCACCGGTCTCCTCGGCGGAAGGGTCGCGGAGGAATTGATGACCAACGAAATCACCACCGGCGCCCACAACGACTTCCAAAAGGCGACGCAAATCGCCCGGGCGATGGTTACGGAATACGGCATGAGCAAGCTCGGACCGATCCAATATGAAAGATCGTCCTATGAAGTCTTCCTCGGCCGCGATTACATGAAGGACAAGAACTTCTCCGACCAGGTGGCTTTGGAAATCGACCAGGCGATCCGCGAAATCATCGACGAGTGCTATCAGAAGGCCCAGAAAGTTTTGACGGAAAACAAGGACCTGCTGGTTCTGATCGCCGATCACCTCTTCGAAATCGAAACCCTGACCAAAGAGGATATCTATGAGCTTGCGGAAACAGGCAAACTCGGTTGGTGGGAAAAGAAGAAAGCCAAAGAGGAGGCCGAAAGGATAGCCAAGGAGAAGGAAGAAGAACTCCAGGAAATCTATCGTAAGCAGCTCCAGGCGATGGAAGAGGCGAAGAAACGGGCTCAGGAAGGTCAGGAAACCCAAGAGGAACAAGAAGAAGCGGAAAAAGACAATGAGGCTTGACAAGTTTCTCAAGGTTTCAAGGATCATCAAACGGAGAACGGTCGCCAAGGAAGCCGGGGAAGCGGGCAAGGTCAAGGTCAATTCGAAACTTGCGAAACCGAGCACCGTGCTCAAAGTCGGGGACATTGTAGAAGTCAGCTATTTTAAGAAGACCATAGTTTTCAAAGTCCTTTCCCTGCAGCCAAGCGTGAGGAAAGAGGAAGCGAAAGACATGTTTGAAATAATCGAAATCAAAGAAAATGAATGTGATTCGGAATGAATCACATTTTTTTCTTATAAAAAGCCTTTCCCGGGAAATACTAGAAAATGAAAAAGGAAAGGATTGCTATGAAACGGATTTATCTGAGTTTGATATTGAAAATAATCTTGGTATTCGTCGCGGCCTGGATATCCTACAGCCTGATAGAGGAAAATCCCCTGCTGTGGGTATTCATATCGGCGCTCGCGGTCGCACTGCTCTCGTTCTTGGTCGGCGACATGCTGGTGCTTCCGCGCTACGGAAACATATCAGCCGCGCTCGCTGATGCTGTGATCGGAGGCATCGTCGCCTGGATTGTCGATTTGCTCACGCCAAGGTTCTACATTACTTGGGTAAGCACCCTGGTGTTCGTCGTTTTGATTTTCATAATCGAAATAATACTCCATCGCTACATTGCGGGGAAAGACTAAGACTAAAATATTCGTCCGGATATTTTAGTTTTTTCTTTATAAAGGCGACAATAAATGTTATAATTCATCATAGAAACGGGGCATGATAGAATGAAAAAGACGTTGAAATGGGTGGGGTTCGCGCTGCTCGCGGTCGCCTCTTTTTGGGTCGCAATCAACCTTGTTCCGCCAAGAAAGGCGATCGCTGAGAATCCCTTCATAATTGAAAAGGGGGAAAAGCCTCTTGTCGCCGCGCACCGCGGAGGAAAAGATTTGAATCCCGAAAACACCTTCAAGGCCTTTGACGCGGCGGTTTATCAATACCAGGTAGACATTCTGGAACTCGACCTCTGCCTTACGAGCGACGGCACACTCGTCGCAAGCCACGACCTTTTCATCAATGATCTCTGCGATGTCGAGGAAGTTTTGGGGACGACCGAAAGGTATTACATTTCTGAGCACACATTGGAGGAACTAAGGGAGTTCAATTTCGGGGCGAAGTTCACCGACAAAAACGGCAACCAGCCCTACAAAGACCTCGTCCAACCCGGGGAAGCGGGAAGGAAGGAGAAGATTGCGGAAAACAGGCTTTCGGTTGTGACCATTGAAGAGATTTTTGAGGCTTACAAGGACACGGAATTGATGTTCATTGTAGAAATAAAGGACGATGGGGCGAAGGGAAAGCAGGCTGCGGACTTATTGAACCGTCTCATCACCGAGCAATATAAAGATTACGGGATGGAAAGAAGAGTCGTCATCGGCACCTTTCATACCGAAATCGAGAAATATCTGAAAGAAAACTACGCAGGCCTCATGCGGGGCGGAAGCATTGGGGAAGTGCAAAAATTCGTCCTCACGCAGATGTTCGGAGTCAACATCTTCGACACTTCATCCTTCGTCTGTCTGCAGATTCCGACCGAAGCGAAAGCTTTCGGCATGACTTTCGATTTGACGAAACCGACATATATTAAAAGGGCCCATCGCAGGAACATTTCCGTCCAATACTGGACGATCAACGACAAAGAGGAAATGAAGAGACTAATCAAACTCGGAGCGGACGTGATCATGACCGACAATCCCGAACTGTTCCAGGAAGCTTTGACGGAGTTGGGGTACAGATGATGAGGATCATTCTTGGCTCCGGTTCCGCAAGGCGGAAGGAACTGATGGAACTTTTGGGATATGATTTCCTGGTCCATATTCCCCGAGTCGAAGAGAAATTGAGCAGTTATCAGGATCCCCTGGATTATGCGGAAAAACTGGCGCTGAAGAAAGGGACCGCGACGGTTTCCGTTTATCCGGATGATCTGGTGATCTGTGCGGACACGATCGTCGTCGCCGGGGAAAAAATCCTGGAAAAACCGAAGGATAAGGAAGACGCGCGGCGGATGATGGAAAACCTTTCCGGAAGGGACCACATGGTGATCACCGGGGTCTTCATCAATTTCCGTAATTACCGGAAGGTCTTCGCTGAAAAGACGATTGTAAAAATAGACAAGCTCAGCCCTGAAGAAATCGAAGCCTACATCAGCACGAAAGAGCCCTATGACAAATCCGGCGGATATGCGATCCAAGGCATCTTCGGGAAACATGTCCGCGGCATCAAAGGCGACTTTTACAACGTCATGGGTCTCCCGATTAACTGTGTTTACCGGGAAATAAAAAGAATCGAGAATAAATACGGAATCATTTTTCCGAAAAACAAAAAGCCTGTTTGAAGACAGGCTTTTTATGATAGATAAGCGATCAAGAGTTTCAGGGTGTTTTCGACGCCTTCCTTGTGCGTCCTCTCCATCCCGTGGGAGGCGTGGACTCCGGGGCCGATCAGGCCCCCGCGGATGTTGTTTCCGGCGCGCAAAGCGCTGGACACGTCCGAACCGTAATAGGGATAGACATCCACGGCGTAGTTCAGTTTGTTTTTCCTTGCGAGTTCAATCAAGCGGTTGGTAATTTCAAAATCGTATGGTCCGGAACTGTCCTTGACGCAGATGGAGACATCGTATTCCGTGCAGGAAAGATCCATGCCGATGCAGCCCATATCGACGGCAATTAGTTCGTCGAGGGGCGGAAGGAAACTCGCGCCGTGGCCGACCTCTTCGTAGGTGGAGATGATGAGCACCAGCCGGTTTTTGAGTTTCACGTTGTTCTCCAACAGGTAATCGATCAAGGAGAAAAGGATGGCGACGCTGATTTTGTCATCAAGGAAACGGGATTTGATGAAACCCGATTCCGTAATCACTGTTTTCGGATCGACGGCAATGAAGTCTCCGACCCCGATGCCCAGCTTCTCCACGTCCTGACGCGACTTTACTTTCTCATCTAGGCGGACGTGCATGTTCTCCTCGTTCCTCGGAAGCGAATTCGCCTCCTTGTAGACATGGACGGAAGGATTGTTGGAGAGGAAAGTTCCAGTGAATGTCTTCCCGTTCCGCGTGATCACCTGGCAGTATTCACCGTCGTAGGTCGAAAGGAGCGGGCCGCCGATGACGGTGAAGCGGATGGTGCCGTCGGAATTGATGCTCCGCACCATCGCGCCCAGGGTGTCGACATGGGCGGAAAGGCCGACCGTGTAGTCGTTTTCGCCGGGGAATTCAATGATCAGGTTCCCTTTGTTTGAAACCCAATGGTTCACGCCCTTTTTCTTGCATTCCTCCGCAAGGAAGGCGATGACATTCTTCGTATACCCGGACGGGCTGGGTATTTCCAATATCCTTTTCGCAAACTCCAACGTGTTCATTTTTTGCTCTCCCTTTCTATTTCCTCCAATTCCTCTTTCGAATAATGGTACTGCTTCCGGCAGTAATGGCAGACGACCTCGGCCTTGCCGTCCGTGTCGATGATGTCGCGGATTTCCGAACTGCCGAGGGTCGCGATGCCGCGGGCGAATTTCTCCTTGCTGCAGTCGCAGTGGAAGCGCACGTCCATCGTTTCGAGGATCCTGTAGTCGTCTGCGAAAATCATCTTCAGGATCGTCTCAAGATCCTCGTTTTCCGAAAGCAGCCCGGAAAAACTGGAAAGGACCGCGGTCTTGAACTCCAGGAATTCGATGTCCTCCTCCGTCGCGTCGGGCATCAATTGGATGATGATTCCCCCGCACAGCCAGCATTTGTTGTCCTCGCCGATGACGGCGCCGAGACTGGTCAGGGTCGGGGTCTGTTCCGAATAGGCGAAGTAGTAGGTGAAGTCCTTGGCCAGGTCCCCAGTCTGCAAGGGGATGGTCGTGGAATAGAAGTCCTTCAGTTTCAAATCCTTGATGACGTCGATGTAGCCGTTATATCCCAAGGTTGAAACATCGTCCAATTTTCCTTCCTTGGAAAAATGGACGTGGGGGTTGGTCACATACCCCCGCACCTCTCCTTTCGCGTTCCCGTCGGCGATGACGAGTCCGATTGGGCCGTTGCCGTCGATTTTCACGGTCAAGGCCTCATCCCCCTTAAGCATCGCTCCCATGAGCAGGGCCACCGTCAGAGTTTTCCCGAGTACGGAAGCGGCGCTCGGCCAAAGATCGTGGATTTTTATCGCTTCATTTGTGATATCAGTGGTCCGGGCAAGATAGACCCGGACGCGGTCGCTTCTAGCCATTGCTTTGATCAAATAATCCATAGTCCATTACCTCAAATAGTATTATAACACAAAGGGCCGACTTTTCATCCCAAATTTTGAAAAGAAAATGCCTACACAAAAGCGCCGCGATATGCTATAATATACATAATTTAGGAGTGATTGTATGGACAAGGTATTGATAAAGAACCGATTCGACAGAAACTTGTATAAAAAATTCCTTTATTTCAACATATTCGTTAAGTCGGCCTCGATTTATTTCTACATCGCCGGTGTGGTTTTGAGCCTCTACCTCGCGATTGCGGTCACCAGGAATCCCGACGCGAACGAAACCAGCAAAATCATCTACTGGGTGTTCACGACCTTCCTTTTCTTCAGTCTCCCCGGATTCACCGTCGGCAGGATCATCGGCACCGTGAACAAACTTGAACGGGACCGCGAAGGCAAATTGGAAATCATCGAGGTCACCAAGCCGAAGATTGTCCGTTTCATCGAGGACAAGCAGGGGAAGATCGTCCTCGGCTGGGAACAATTTGAAAGCGTCTATGAATTCACCGATTATGTGTTCATGTGCATCGACCGCGACCAGGGACTGGTCTTCAGTAAGGAGAGCATCGTTGAAGGGGACATCGAGACGTTCAGGAAGCTGGCGATGAAGAACATGCGTCCCGACAAGAAAGGGAAGGCCAGATATTTCATCAAATACAAGGAAGCCCAGAAATGATTGATATCCACGATTATCAATCCTATCTGACGCAGAACCGGGACTTCCTGGAGATGCTCCGGGAAAACTTCAGGATCATCTACGACCGTTTCGAGGACGTGCTGGTGGTCCTGGATTTCATCAAGGAACGGGTCAGGAAGTATGAGAAAATCGAAGAGGAGTTCGAGGTCATCTTCGAAGTCGGCTTTTCCTTCCTCCACCAGCAGTTGGAAGAATTGAAAAACATCTTCGAACTCTATTTCAAAAACGACAAAGGCAGCCTCAGCAAATACCAGCCCTTGGTAAACTACTATCTTTATCTTAGCGACCTCATTGAATCATTGAAGGAAAGAAAGCTTTATTCGAAGAAAGCCAAAGAAGAGATTTCCCAGATGTATGACGAAATCGAATCAATTCTTTCTGAGAAAAAGGATTACGATGAGGAAATCATCAAGAAATTCAATCTCATTCTGGAAGGATACGCGCCCGTGGGGACGCTTTCGACCCTGGAAATCTACGGAAGGATCAGGGAAGAAATCGAAGTTTGGGATTGAAAACAACCCTTTCCTTCTTGGGAAAGGGTTTATTTCAAAAAAATTGGAAAACAAAAACTTCCCTGCCGGGAAGTTTTTTAGTTATCGTTTGTTGTGACGCATGTGGGGGAAGAGAAGGACGTCCCGGATTGAATCGGACTGCGTGAGCAGCATGACCGTCCTGTCGACGCCGATTCCGAGTCCGCCCGTGGGCGGAAGACCGTATTCCAGCGCTTCGATGTAGTCGTAGTCCATTTCCGCGGCTTCTTCGTTTCCGAGTTCCTTTTCTTTCAGTTGGTTGAGGAAGCGCTCGTATTGGTCGATCGGGTCGTTCAACTCCGTGAAGGCGTTCGCATATTCCTTCTTGTTGATGAAGAGTTCGAACCTCTCGGTGAAGCGGGGGTCACTGCTCTTCTTCGCGAGCGGGCTGATCTCAATCGGATGCCCGTAGACGAAGGTCGGCTGGATCAAGGTCTGCTCGACGAATTTTTCGAAAAAGAGGTTGACGATGTGACCGAAGGCTTGCTGGTGCTTCGCCACTTCCACATCGTACTCCTTGGCGAGTTTCAGCGCTTCGTCCAAGGTAGCGACTTCAAAGAAGTTGATACCCGTCTGCTCCTGGATGGCTTCGACCATGTGGATCCGTTTGAAGGGCTTGTCGAAGTCGAGGAGATTGCCCTGGTATTCGAAGGTCCTTGTCTGGAGCGTTTCGTCGCATAGGAACCGGAAACACTCCTCGACGAGGTCCATCATGCCTTCCATGTCGGAATAGGCGAGATAGGCTTCGATGGTGGTGAATTCCGGATTGTGGGTCGCGTCCATGCCTTCGTTCCGGAAGAGCCTTCCGATTTCATAGACGGCTTCCATGCCGCCGACGATCAGCCGTTTGAGCGGGAGCTCGGTCGCGATCCGTAGATAGAAATCCATGTCGAGGGCGTTGTGGTGGGTGACGAAGGGCCGGGCGTTCGCGCCGCCGAGAATCGGCTGCAGGATCGGGGTCTCCACTTCCACAAACCCCTTTCCGTCGAAGAATTTCTGGAAGGCGCGGATGATTTTTGGCCGCATGAAGGCAATCCTTCGCGAGTCTTCATTCACGATCAGATCGACGTAACGGCGCCGCCGCGCTTCCTCCTTGTCATGAAGACCGTGGAATTTGTCGGGAAGCGGACGGAGGGCCTTGCATAAGTGGACGTATTTATCCGCTTTCAGGGTGAGTTCGCCCATGTCGGTCCTGATCAGCAGGCCTTCGATGCCGACGATGTCGCCGAGGTCGGACTTCTTGAAAAGTTCAAAATCGAGTTCGCTCAGCGAATCGCTCCGGCAGTAAATTTGAAACTGACCGTAACGGTCCTGGATGTGCATGAAACCGGCCTTGCCTTTGCTTCTTTTGGTCATGATCCTCCCCGCCAGCGAAGCGTGGATGTTCATTTCGGCCAATTCTTCTTTTGAAAACTTGTCATAGGCGTCCTTCAGGGATTTCGAGGTCGCGGTTCTTTTGAAGGCGTGGCCGAAAGGGTCGATTCCCTTTTCCCGCAGTTCCTCCATTTTCTGACGCCTGACTAATTCTTGATCGTTCAAAGTCCTATATTCCATAATTACACCTCTGATGATTCATTATTATACCATATTTTCATAAGAAAGCAAAATCAAAGATAAGGTTTCACCGCTTCTACGACTTTCTTATAACCCTCGAAACTCAGATGCAATCCTTCAAATGTGTAGTCTTTGTTTAAATTGCCGTTTTCATCCACAAGACGGCTGTAGACATCGATGAATGTGATTCCTTTCTCTTCGCAGAAAGTCTTAACGGCGGCATTGATTTTCACAATATCCTCATTTTTTCTTCCCCTCACGAAAAAGGGACTGAAGAACTTCGCTTTCCGGTTCACGGGATAGAGGGAGAGAAAATAAATTTCCCCCTCCGGCAGGGCCTCCTGGAGCCTGGAGAGGATTTTCTTGATGTTTTCGACCGTCATCTCCTTTTTTCCCTTTTTGCGGGCCTCGAGGTCGTTGGTGCCGATTTGCAGGAAGACTTTCGATGGCTCGAGGTCAATGACATTGCTTTCGAGCCGCTCCAAAACGTCGTCCGTGGTGTCCCCCGCGATACCGCGGTTGTAGGGATTGTGCGCGTGAAAGAATTCTTCAATCCGGAAGAATTCGGTGAGGGAATCGCCTAAAAAGACGGTCTCTCCCTTCACCGCGTAGTCTCCGTACAGGGAGTATTGCCGGGCTTTCAGTTTCGTGCTCCTTTTGATTTGCTTCAAGATGAAGACGACGACGAGCAGGAGCACAAGGATGGCAGCCCCGAGAAAGGAAATGATGAAGATGGCTATGGGATTCATGAAAAACACCTCTATTTTATCATAACATAAAATCCCATTTTTGTAACAAAAAAGACATAAGCCCCGGCTTATGCTCTCTTTTTAAAGATGTAATTGAAGACAAAAAACTGCAGCGGCAGAAGAACCGCGGTCACGGGAATCGGAATGAACGGAATCAGGTCTTCCCGATTAAAGTGGAAAAGCAGACGTTCGAAACCAAAGGTCAAAGCGTCGCTTAAGAGAAGTTTGACCAAAAAGGTGAGCATTGAGGAGAAGAAGGTTTCGAACTTCATTTCCGTCCTGTAGGTGAAGGTCGCGTTCGCCCAATAGGAGAAGAGGGAAGCTATGATGAACGCCACCGTGTTCGCCAGAACCGTTCCGAGCCCGATCGCCAGGTTGAACACCGCCAGATGGGTCAAGGTGTTGATGACGCCGATGACGCAGAAGATGAGAAAGGAACGGTTAAACAGTTTCTTCATGATTCAACGCCCCGACGTTGGTTTCTTTCAGAACAAACAAGGGTCTTTCCAAGGTCTGGTCGCGAAGATCGTAGATGAGGTGCGTGAGGAACTTGACGCCGAGCAGGACCAGAAACGTCAAAATTTCCATCCTTAAGGCGAGAAAATCGAACCCGTTTACAATGCCGTGAGCGATTTCCGAGCCAAACATGATGAACCAGAGCAGAAGGAGGATGTTCGGAACCAGGAGGTAGACATGGCTGAACTGCTTGATTCCGACCAGGGCGTAGCGGAAGAGTTTTTTGAAGGACCATTTGGTCTTTCCGGCGACCCTCGGAACATAATCAAATTCAAGGCATTTGCTCGGGAATCCGAGCCAGGCAAAAATGCCCTTCGTGAAGCGGCGGTAATCCTTGATCTGCAGGAAGGCTTCGACGACGTCCCGATCCAGCAAGGAATAATCCCGGGCTCCGCGGGCGATTTTCTTCAATCCCGTGAGGGAGCCGAAAATGAGGTAAAACGCCTTCGCAAAAAACTTCTTAAGAAAAGGCTCGCCCTTTCTTGTCCTGTGCTTGGTGTAGATGTATTTATGCCCTGCTTCGTATAAGCGTAGCATTTCGGGAATCAGGTGGGGCGGGTCCTGGAGGTCGGCGTCAATCAGGATCGCCGCGTCCGCTTTCAGCGCCTTGGCGGCGGAAAGCCCAGCGTAAATGGCCGCCTCTTTTCCAAAGTTGCGGGAAAAAGAAAGATAGCGGACATTCCGATCTTTAGCGCAGAGGGTCTTGATGGCATCCAGAGTTCCGTCCCTGGAACCGTCGTCGACGAACACGAAAGAATAATCATAGTCGGGGAGGAGATGCTTTCGCACCTCGTCATAAAAGAGATTTAGGGTTTCCTCTTCATTGAAGCAGGGAACCACCAAAGCTATTTTTTTCATGCTTCTCCTTAATTGTGCTTTTATATAGTCAATTATAGCACCGTAATGAATGTTCTGTCAACTATTGCTTTCAGGCCGTCTTCATGGTAAAATGTTCTTACATTGACGGATTTGCGATATGGAAAAAAAACATAATGTTTACCTTAAGTTTTCCCTCATCTTCCTGCTGTTTTTATTGGTCGGCCTGCTTCCTTCCGAAATCAAGACCGGCCACCCTTTCGGCTTCGGTCTTTTCACCGACGCTTTCAAGCAGCATCTGCTTTTCATGAGGGACTATGTTGCAAGCATCAAAGCCCTTCTTGGAGGTGAACCCTTTTCCGCCTACCGTTATTACATCGGCCTGGGCGGCGACTTCTTCCTGAGTTACGGGTATTATTCGCTTTTCGATCCCCTGACTCTGATAGCTTATCTCATCCCGCTCAAGCACATTGAATTAAGTTATTATTTGATCGCGGTTCTGCGGCTCTACCTTTCCGGGATTTTCTTCATTTTGCTAGCGAAGGAACTGGGAATCAGGAATGAGCGGGCTCTGCTGGTTACGGCGGTTTTTTATTGTTTCAACATCACCGTCCTCTACTCCGCCTTCCGCCATCCCTTCTTCACGAACGGCCCGCTTTGGTTTCCCTTGATCATTCTCGGCACGGAAAGACACCTGAAGAACAGGAGCCCCTTCCTCCTCATCTTCGGCTCCTTCCTCGCTTTGATTACCCAGTTTTACATCTACATCTACACCAGTTTCGGATTCGTCCTTTACTTATTGCTGCGTCTGTTTCCGAATATCAAAAAAGAATCCTTCGGAAGTTTCTTGAAAGGTTTTTTCCTGGCCTGTTCCCTCTATGCCTTGGGGGCCTTCCTGGGCGGGTTCACGCTCGTTCCCCAGTTCCTTGGGACCATTTCCAGCGGAAGAATCGCTTCGAAAGGGTTCGAACTGTATAACGCATACGACATCTTGAGTTATCTGCTTTCTTTCTTCGCCCCCGTCGTCGCGGGCCGCTACACTTCCACCCTCGGCAATTTCTACATCTTCTTCATCATCCTTGTTTGTTCTTTTAGCCGCCGGGACGTTTTCAAAACTTGTTTTTGGATTCTCGCCGGCCTTCTGTTCCTGCCTTTTTTCGGATATGCGATCAACGCCTTCTCCTACATCAACAACCGTTGGACTTATCTCTTGATCCTGCCTGCGGCTCTTCTTTTGGGAAGGTTTGTTCAGGACGGGTGGGAAGAAGGATCCCTGAACAAGGCTGCGAAGGTTTTCCTGCTTCTGCTCTCTTCCCTGGTAGCTTTCGCCTTCCTGGCTTGGGCCGAAAGGACCGGAAAACTCTGGCTGGCTCTGTTCGCGACGCTCTTCGTCGGCGGAGAGGTGCTTGCGTTTAGATGGGTAAGGGAAAGGAATCTCCGCATCAATCTTGAGAGGTGGCTGCGGCCGGACTTTGTCAGCCGGTTCACGCTCATCACTTCCTTCCTGCTGGTCCTCGGTTTCGGCTTCGCCTGCGCCTTCGTCCTCACGACATCGGCGGGCCTGGAGGCCTACGAAGAAGAAGCCTTTTCCGAAATTTCCCGGGATTCCGGTTTCTACCGGGTAGACCAGAATCTGTTCGCGCTCAACAGCGATTATCTGGGGAACGACAACATTGCTTACGGTTTTTCCGCGGTTTATTCTTATAATACAATGAATAACGGCTATATTAATGATGTGATCGACTTCTTCAACGTCACGAACCACAACAACACGGTCGGGTACAACGGCTTCGATGACCGGAGCATCCTGAACGCTGTGAATCATGTGAAATACCTGGTGGTGAGGGAATCCGAGAAAGCGGTCATTCCTTACGGTTTCAGGCTTTTTGGGTCCACGGAGCTGCAGAAGTTCTCGGATGAAATCAACGACTACACCGGCACGGGTTTCCTGGAATATGACGGGAAGAAAAAGGTCTACGAAAAAGCCTTTATCTACGAAAACGAACGCTTCCTTGATTTCGGCTTCGTGTACCATCAATACGTAAACAGGGAGGATTTGGAAAGCCTGTCCCCCGTGGCCAGGGAGAACGCCCTCCTTTACGCCGCGGTTTTGGATGGGGAGTGCGGTCTTCCCCGTTTTGAGCCGATGGAAGCGGAATCTTTGGAACCGGAAATCAGAACCTCCGGAAACATCACTGTCTCTGATGGAAAAATCATCGTCGGAAGCGGCGGCGGATCCTTAAGTTTTTCGGTCGAGACGGCGGATACGGAAGTGTTCGTGGAGATTCTGGGTTTGAAGCCTGCGAATCCGAACCGGGGGTTTTCCGTCCGCTATAGGACGGAAGAGGTTGTAAAAGAGGGAAGGTATTATCCTTACGGGAGTTTTTTCTACCACGAGAACTTCGACCAGCTCGTGAACCTGGGTTATTACGAAAGTGGCGAACTGGAAGTGGTGATCGGGTTTGAAGAAGGGGAATACGCGTTTGAAGCGTTGAAATGCTATCTTCGGAAGATGGAAGAGGTGGATGCACGGCTTTCCGGGTTGAATTCGGAAACGTTGAAGGATTTGGAGTTCACCACGGACGGTTTTTCCGGAAAGATCAATCTGGCGGAAGCCGGCTTGCTTTTCATCTCCCTGCCCTACTCCTCCGGGTTCAAAGCTTATGTTGACGGAGAGGAAAGGAAAATTGAAAGGGTGAACATCGGCTACATGGGGGTCTTTTTGGAAGCCGGAACGCATGAAGTCGTGTTCACTTATGAGACTCCGGGGATGAAGGAGGGGTTCATCCTTTCCCTCGCCTCCCTCGGCGCGATCGGAATAATCGGGATTTTTTGTATCATCAGAAAAAAGAAAGGCAGTTTTAACCATGAAAGCATTCTTTGAAAGCAAATGGTTTCCCATAATCGCTTACCTCGTCACGATGGTCTGCTGGTATTTCCAAATCCAGCTTCCGACAATCTGTTTTGCGGCGGCTTCAATCATTCTGATCATCGTCTCCGGAGCGAAGCGGATCAACATCGTTACTTTGATTTTCGCCGGAATCATCAGTTACAGGACCACCTCCTATGAGGGAAACTTCTGGCCCTTCTTGATTGCGGGATTGATCGTCGTCCCCCTCTCGGTCTACGATCTTGTGCGCCGGAAGGCGAGCCTCAAAGATCCGATTTTCATCGCTCTGGCGCTTTGTTTTCTTTCTGGCCTTGTTTCCTTGGTGAACGTGAAGCGCGAATACCTGAATTACGGCATCGCCGGCATCTTTCAACCCTTAATCTTCGCTTATCTCTATCTTTATCTTTGGAACAGCAAGGAGAAGGAAGATTTTCGGAGGGTTTCAGAAAGCGCCACCTGGCTGAGCGTCGCCATAACATTGCAGGTCGTGATTTTCCTCCTCACTTATGAGGGGCAGGTCCTGGGAAAGAGGATCAACCTCGGCTGGAGCTCCACGAACTCGCTCGCGATGATGTACCTGCTTTTGTTTCCGCTCACGCTCTACCTTTACCTTGATAAGGGGGAATGGTACGTCCTTCCGATTCTGGGGCTCGATGTTGCGGCACTCTTCCTCACCTTAAGCAAGGGCGCGTATCTTGCCTTCGCAATACTTTTAATCCCCTTCCTGGTCTATGTCTATAAGGACATCAACAATAAGCGCCAGTTCCTGTACGGAATCCTGATGTTCGCCGTTTTCGCTGTCCTCGCCCTCGGGGTCATGTTCGCCATTCCCAGCATCCGCGAGGGGGCGCTCGAGTACCTCAGGAAGATGAGCGAGCGGGGTTGGTTCAACGACAAGGCGCGGATTGAAATCTACCGCTACGGAGCCGAGGTGTTCAAGCGATATCCGCTCTTCGGTTCCGGAATCTACACGGCCAAGCCCTATCTGATCGAGAAAGGCTACAGCCCCGAATTGAAACATTACCATAATTATGTGATACAATGCCTGGCGACCGTCGGGGTTTTCGGCCTCCTGGCTTTCGGAAACTTCATTCTCCAGATCTTCCGGAAGGCTTGGAAGCATCCGTACAACATCGCCGTGGCCTTCGCCGCGGCCGCGATGCTTCTCCATGGTCTGGTGGACAACACCTGGCATAATCCCATCATCATGACGGTGATGACGGTTTACCTCGCCTTCCTCGTCGACGGGAAGAAAATTGACTCAAAGCAATGAATGGGTTATAATATGTACGGTATGAATGTTTTCAAAACCCTGCTCGGAATCTTCGGAGGGATGCTTGTTGCGGTAATGCTTTTCGCTTTCGGTTTTTTCCTCCATGCGAACAGGCGAAGGAAAGCGGCGATTGAAGGCAGCCTTTCCGGCCTCGCCCGGGAGAACGGTTTTTCCCTGATGAGGAAGAAGGGGGAAATTTATGAATATGAATTGGCGAGCGGGGAGAAAAGGCTTTTCATCAAAACCATCACCGTTCCCAGCAATTCTTCGCTCACCATCAACAGCAGGAACACCTGGGTCCTTAGCTACGGCGGTTCTGCCTATCACGGCGGTTACCGGAACAGGAAATACCTGAAAACCCTGATTCCGTTCCTGGAAGCTGATTTCGGGGACGCGCGGAAAGTGATTCTCGTCTACCCCGACACCAACAAAGTCCAACGGTATTTGAATGAAAGCGAAATCGCGATAGTCGACCTCGGGGAAAAAATCTATGATTACCGGGTCATGACCTATGCGGAATTGGGGAAGAGGTTCCGGGATTTGCTATAATAAACGGCCTGAGACTAGCATATAATTCATTGAGGTGAATTATATGAATCCGACATACAATCCGCTTTCGACCCAGGAGATCGTGTTGAAGAACAGGAGCGACCTGCACATCACCGGCGTGAAGAAACTGGAAAGCCTGAACGCGAACGAGTTCTTTTTGGAGACGTCCCTCGGGAAGATGCATGTGCGCGGAAACGAACTGGAGATGAAGAATCTGGACCTGGAGAAAGAAGTGCTCATCATCACCGGGAAGATCAATTCGATCGAATACATCTCAAAGCAGAAGCAGGAGAAGGCCAGGGGCTTCTTAAGTAAACTCTTCCGATGATCGGCATCCGCGAACAAATTGCCTGGATCGTTTATTTCCTGCTCTTCGGTTGGTTCCTCGCGGCGATGTACGATGTGATGGACCATTTCTTAAGCAAATGTCGGATCAACCAAGTTTTAAGCTACATCCTCCAACTCTTCTGCTGGCTCGCTCTGGCCTATCTATCTGCGTCCTATATGATGAAGATCACTGAGGGCGCGCTCACCATTTACGCCTTCGGTTTCTTTGCCATCGGGGCTTTGGTCCATTTCCTGCGTTTCTCCAAAGGTTTCAGGGAGGATTTGGATCGTTTTGACCGGGGTTTTCTGAAAATCTATAAGAGAGTCGAAAAAATCATAATCCTGTTGGTAATACCGAAAGAAGTCCTGCTTTTCGGAAAGAAACTTCTTCCGAAGCGGAAAACATTCGAAAAAATCAAGCTTTGGTTTCGGAAAAAATTCAGAAAGGGAAACGCCAATGAAGAAAACACTGATAGTCTTGGTGATAATCTTGAACATCCTATTCCTGAGCGGCTGCGACGGTGAGGATGTGGAAGTGGACATCTACACTTCGATTTATCCTTTGGAGTTTGTTGTGAAGAACATTGTGGAAGAGGATTACGTGGTCCGCTCGGTCTATCCGCGGGGGAAGGAAGTCCATTCCTATGAGGTCTCCCCCAAGGACCTGATGCGCATGGTGAAGAGCAAGATTATCTTTTACATCGGCCTCGGCCTCGAATGGATCATTGAGGACTCCGTGGATTCCACGCTCGCATCGGTGCCCACGGTCTCGGTCGTGAAAAACATTTCGCTGATTGAAGTCAACAGCGATGAGGTCCACCATCACCACGGGGATGACGACCACACGGGCGTTTTCTTCGATCCCCACGTCTGGCTCGACCCCAACCGGATGAAGATCATCACCGACAACATTCTTGAGGCGCTGTTCGATCACCTCGAACTTACGGATGAACAAAAACAAAGATACACCGAAAACGCGGCCAATTTGAAGGAGAGATTAACCGAGCTGGACGGGAAGTTCATGGAACTGATTTCCGACCCGCAGATCAAAGCGAAAACGATCCTGATCGACCATGACGCCTATGCCTATTGGAAGGACACCTACGGAATCGACAGGATCAGGCTTCGGACGGACAACGAAAGCATCGACGTTTCGCCTGCGGAAATGCAGGAGAAGATCAACCAGGCGAAGAAACTGGGGATTCGCTACATCTGCGTGACGAAGAACGAACTGGAATCCTCAATCATCGCCCAGTACATGAACGCTTTGGAGATTCCCAGCGAAAACAAGCTTGCCCTCCATAACCTTTCAACGATCACGAAGAAGGAGGAGGTAGAGGAAGGGCTCGATTATTTTAAAATCATGGAAGAGAACATCGAGGTTTTGCGCCAGGCTTTTCCCAAAAAATGAAACCTCCATCTTCTCAAGAAAATATGAAAAAGTCTTGCATTTTCTGCTATGATATAGTAAAATATATAGGCAGTCAAATGCTGCTCATGGTGGGGTAGCGAAGTGGCTAAACGCGGTGGACTGTAAATCCACTCTCTCCGAGTTCGGCAGTTCGAATCTGTCCCCCACCACCAGATAGGGCTATAGCCAAGTGGTAAGGCAACGGACTTTGACTCCGTCATTCGATTGTTCGAATCAATCTAGCCCTGCCATTAATAGGACCATCGCCAAGCGGTAAGGCAAATGGCTCTGACCCATTCATTCGGAGGTTCGAATCCTCCTGGTCCTGAAATTGAATTTGAAACTTGCTCAAGCGTAATGTTTGAGCAATTAATTTTTTATGTGAGTGTGACCTTTTATGAAAAAACTCGCGATCCTTTCCATCCTTGTCGGTCTGGCGGCTTTTGTCGGAATCATTCTCATTTCCGCAAAATCCCAATCCCTCTCCCCCCTGGTTAAAACCGTCGGCTTCATCTCCCTTGGTTATTTCGGCGTGATTTGCTTCACCTGGGGATGGTTGAAGATCTTTAAAAAAAAATAACGACAATTTTTTACACATTTCCCGGCTTTTCGGTTGTATAATCGAAAAGGGGTCCATTCATGCGAGTTTTAGCGATGATGCCCTACCAGAAGAACCTGCTTTCCGCAATCGGAGACGCTTCCGCTTTTGGTTTGGGCAAATTTTTTTTAATCGGGGATAAGAAAAGAATTGTTGAAACATGTTATGTGAACAGCATTGACTTCCGCCGGTTGGAAATTTTGAATTTTCCCCTGGACATGGAGGCGGTGGAGTATGCGAAAAGGATGGTGGAGGAGAAACGATTCGACTTTTACGTCTTCGGGGACGTTCCGGAAGTCTACCAGTTGAACGTTTTCGGGATGAGGAACCCGCTCGCGATTGGAAGCATCGACATCATCGAGTTGCCCGGAATGAGGAGTCCGGTCTTCATCAGCAACAGGAACCGGCATCTCTACGTCGATTTTGAAGAAAAAATGGAAGCGATCATGCAAGCCCGGCTCCTTTTAAAAACCCTCGGCGCAAAGAGAATCAATGTCGTCATGCTCACGAACGGGAACAGCAAAAACGAGGTCTTGGACGGGAACATCGCCAAGATGCTCCTGCAGGAGAAAAAATTGAGCGACGTCGAGATATTGGGAATCCAGGATTTAAGCGGTTTCTTTACGATCACCACTAAATTCAACATTTTCACATCGGGGGCGAACCTTTTGATTTTCAAGAATTACGAAATCTCCCGCGTCTTCCTTTCCACCCTTTCCGCTTTTACAAGCGCCAAAATCGCGACTTTTTCCGTTTTCAACAAACACCTGGCCGTGGACGCGAAGCTGCTGAATTCCCAGGAAAACATCCTTTTCACGTTGCTGACTTTGGAAAGACTGCATTTCCAGAAGAACGCGACGGCGGTGAGAACTTAGCTCCTTGAGGAGCTATTTTTTTATTGCTTGGTCATTACCCAAGGCATCCGACCATGGCTACAAGGCTACTTCGTGCTTCCTCAAGAGATGATGGCCGAAAAAGGAGGAAAGGTCTGAGGATTTTGTTCATTTACCCGGGACATTGTGATATAATAAAAATGCTTAGGAGGTTACAATGTTCCTGAAAAAAGCAGACCCCGAAGTTTTTTCAGTCCTTCAAAAGGAGTTGCAGAGGCAACGGGAAAACATTGAATTGATCGCTTCGGAGAATTTTGTTTCGAAAGCGGTCCTGGAAGCGCAAGGTTCGATATTGACGAATAAGTATGCGGAAGGGTATCCGGGAAGAAGGTACTACGGCGGGTGCGAATATGTGGACGAAGCCGAGGAACTCGCCCGGGAGCGGGCCAAGGCCTTGTTCAAAGCGAAATACGCGAATGTCCAGCCCCATTCCGGAACTTCTGCGAACATGGCCGCCTACAGGGTTTTATTGGAACCCGGGGACGTCGTCATGGGGATGGCCTTGGACCAAGGAGGGCATCTTTCGCACGGGCACCCCTTGAACTTTTCTGGAATCGATTATCGGTTCCAGCCTTATTTCGTGGATCGGGAAACGGAGACGATCGACTACGACGACCTGGAAAGGAAAGTCCTGGAGAACAGACCGAAACTCATCGTGGCCGGCGCGAGCGCCTATCCGCGCGCCCTCGATTTCCGGAGGTTCGGCGAAATCGCGAAGAAGGCCGGCGCCCACCTGATGGTCGACATGGCCCACATCGCCGGGCTGGTGGCCGCGGGACTCCATCAGAATCCCCTCCCCTATGCGGACATCGTCACTTCCACAACCCACAAAACCCTGCGGGGCCCGCGGGGAGGACTCATCCTCACGAATTCGGAGGAAATCGCGAAGAGGATCGACCGGTGTGTGTTTCCGGGGATCCAAGGCGGTCCCTTGATGCACGTCATCGCCGCGAAGGCGGTCTGCTTCCATGAAGCCCTGAATCCGGAATTCAAGTCCTACCAGCTCCAGGTAATAAAAAACGCCTCCCGGCTGGCGGAGGCCATGAAAGAGCTTGGCTACCACATCGTTTCCGGCGGCACGGACACCCATCTTTTGTTGGTGAACGTGAAGAAGAGCCTGGGAATCACGGGGAAGGTTGCGGAAACGGTGCTGGACAAGGTCGCAATCACCTGCAACAAGAACACCGTTCCCTATGATGACGAAAAACCGCTCCTTACGAGCGGCATCAGGTTGGGAACCGCGGGCGTCACGACGCGCGGTTTTCGTGAGGAAGAAATGGAACTGGTCGCGAAACTCATAGACAAAGCCTTGAGGAACCGGGATGATGGCACGGTTTTGGAATCCATCCGCGAGGAAGCCCTCTCGCTTTCCCGGAGGTTTCCGCTTTATCAGGACTGATTCATTCCAATTCGATGTCCAGGCCAAGGCTTTTGAACTTCTGAATCGGATTCTCATAACCCCGGAGAAGGACTTCGATGTTTTCAATCACGGTTTCTTCGGGGCACAAGGTTGAAGCAAGGATTAAAGCGGCCGCGCAGCGCAGATCATGAGCGACAATGGTCGCTTTTTTTAATGCGCAGGGGCCGTTCACAAAGATGGTGTCCCCTTCCACCCTGATGTCCGCCCCCATTTTTTTCAGTTCATTCACATGGGAGAAACGGTTGGAAAAGATCGTTTCCTTGAGGCTCGAGGTTCCATCGATCACAAGCATGAGGACGGTGGCGAGCTGCCCCAGATCAGTGGGGAATCCGGGATAGGGCTTGGTCGTGACCCGGAAGGGTTTCAGGTTCTTCCCGGTTTGGATGAAGATTTCGTTTCCCTTGATTTCCAAACGGCAACCGATTTCTTGGAGAAGGTTCAAAAGGGCGGTCATTTTTCCCACTTCCGCATTCCTCACAGTAATCCCCCCGCCTTCGGAAAGCGCACCGAGAAGCAAAAATGTCCCCGCTTCGATCCTATCCGGGCTGATTGTGAAATCGGTGCCGTGGAGGCGCTTCAAGCCCTTGACTTTGATTTTGGGCGAACCCAACCCTTCGATGTCCGCGCCCATGCTCTTCAGGAAATTCCCGACGTCGACGATTTCTGGTTCGATTGCGGCGTTGTTGATGGTGGTCTCGCCTTCCGCCATGACGGAAGCCAGCAGCAAATTGATTGTCGCGCCCACCGAAGGAAAATCCAGGTCGATTCTTGAACCTTCAAGTTTCGGAGCCTGGATTGAAATCTTTTCCCCTTCCTCCGAAACCTCTGCTCCCAGTTTCCTGAATCCGTCCAGATGGAAATTGATCGGGCGGTGACCGAGATTGCATCCGCCCGAGGTGAACATCTTCACCCGCCCCAGTCTTCCGAGGAAGGCCCCCAGGAAATAATAAGAACCCCGGAGTTTTTTCACATCCTCGGATTTGATTTCCGGGTTGATTTCCGCGATTTGGCGGATATGCAGGACGTTATCCCGGAAGGAAGTATGATAGCCGATTTCCTGGAGGATTCCGATCAGGGTGCGGACATCCTGGATGTCGGGGACGTTCCGGACCGTGAGCGGTTCGTCCGCAAGCACCGCCGCGGGAATGATGGCGACCGCGCTGTTTTTGGCACCGCTCACCTTCACCGTCCCTTCGAGACGCCTGTTTCCCCTGATTCTCACTCTCATAAATCGCACCCCATACTCCATAATATGTTTATGTGCCCCTTTTGGTTAATATGTGTTCTCATTTTTTCCTTGAAGAAACCGTGAGAATAACTCTTTATTTTTGCTTTAAAAAATGGTATTATATAAAAAGAAAAGAGTGGGGAAAGTAAGATTGGGAAATGAGGAAATTCTATGAGATACAGAATTGAACAAGACAATCTCGGGGAGAAGAAGGTTCCGGCCGAAGCCTATTACGGCATCGGTTCGCTCCGGTCGAAGGAAACATACCAGATTACCAAGCACGGCATCATCCGCCAGATGATCAAGTCCTTTGCGAATATAAAAAAAACCGCCGCGAAAACCAACAGCGATATGGGTTATCTCAATAAAGACGTGGCGGAGGCCATTTTCCTCAGTTGCGAAGAGATATTGAACGGAAGGCTCCACGGCCAGTTCATCACCGATGTCGTCCAAGGCGGTTACGGGTTCGCTATGAACACCAACGCGAACGAAGTCATCGCCAACCGCGCCAATGAATTGATGGGCGGGGAGAAAGGAAAATACGACCTTGTTAGACTGGAAGACGTGAACCTGAACCAGGACAACTATGAGATGGTGCTGCTCGCGGGGAAACTGTCCATCATCAGGCTCACGAAGAAGCTCCTCACGGAGGGGAAAAAACTGTGCAACGCTTTGGCTGACAAGATTGAGGCCTACAAACTTTCCCGTGCTGATTATTCGCTCGGCCAGCAATTCCAAGCCTTCTACGAAATCCTCGAAAAGAATATGAAACGCATCACTTCAGGAATGAACGGCGTGCTGGAAGTCGCTGTTTCCGCACGGCATCTTCCGTCGGAACAGGAGGAACTCTATGTCCGGAAGTTTATGAAGTACCTGGCCCAATATTCCGGGGAAGCGGTTTTCCAGACCAAGAACATTCTTGAGAACAAACAGAATCTGGATGCGATTTCCTGGACCTCCGTCGCCCTGAAAGTCCTGATTTCCGACCTTTCTAAAATCGCGGTCGACCTCAAGCTTTTGGAAGAACAGGGCAAGATCAAGATTCCCGATATTGATCCGGCCGGGCACGACGTCGTCCTCGACATGGTCCAGCAGGTTTCCTTTTACATCATGGGCAACGACCTCACGATCGCGCGTTCAGTCGAAGCCGGAAAACTCGAGCGCAACGCCTACCTGCCGATTATCTTCGCCTGCTATTTCGAAAGCTGCAACATGGTCCGGAGGGTCATGCGCGTCCTAAGGGAAAACGTGATTGAAAACATGCAAGTTTTGGAAGAAAACAAACCCGCCGAATGAGGCGGGTTTTATAATGCGAACTTGAAGAAGACGAGGACGTCGTAAAAATTTTCCGATTCGAAGCGAACGACGTTCTCCCTGACGAGCTCCGCTTTCGGAAAGAAGGATGCGGAATAAGCTTCCTTGTGCGTCCGGTACTCCACTTCCAGAACATACCTTTCCGGCAAGGGAATGATGTTTTTCCGAAAATCCTTTTTCAGGGCTTTGTACACGGCCTCCTCCATTTCCTGGTTTGTCAGGGACGGATGCCGGGATACGGTTGCCCCATGCGCTCCGGAAACTGTCGCTACCGTTTCGATTCCGGGAATGAGCCTCTTCGCTTCCTGCGTAAGTTTTTCATCCCCGCTTAAAAACGCGACGGGCACGTTCAAGGAGGAGGCGTAGAGAGCGTTGATCAGGAATTCGGTCGCCTTTTCGCCGTTGAGCGTTATCCTTTGGATATTGGGATCAAGGGTGTGGGCGAGGGGGTTTCCGGATGAAAGCATGCCGCTGTGGTAGCCGATGAAAAGGACCGCGTCGAAATCCGGAGAAAGCCCCTCCATCATCATCTCCGGACTTCCTTCCCAGCCCCGGTGGAGGACAGTGTATTCCGGAAGTTCCGAGGGGATGATGTTCCGCCCTTCATCATGGGCGTCTTTCACAAATACGAGGTCCGCGCCCGCGCGTCTTGCGCCGATGGCCGCGCGCCTCACCTCTTCTGTCATTTGTCTTTGGAAATAGGCGTACCCGTCCTTGCCGAGGGAGGTCTCCTCCCAAGCGGTGATTCCGTTCACGCCTTCGATGTCCGCGCTGATGTAGATTTTCATGAAACCACCTTTTTCCTAACGATTTCGCTTTAATTGTATATTCAAAAGGAAAATAAAGCAATTATTATTTTTAATTTTTTCAATATTATGGTATAATAATGAAACGGAGGAATTTATGAACAAAATAAAAACGATTACCAAACTCGATTTTAGGACATTGAAATATTGCAACCTTTTCTTGATGAAATTCCAGAGAAGAAGCAAACTGTGGATTCTTGTGACGGTGCTGCTTTCCGCGGGAATCATCGTGTATGATATTGTTAAGATTAGGACTTGGATCTTCGCGGCCTTGGGCGGCGTGTTCATTCTCTACTCGCTCTATCAATTCTTTTCTTTGGAAAAGAAACTTGACCAGCAGTTGACGGCGTTCTTCCGGGGCCGCCCGGTCACGACCCAGACCGTCGAGCTTGATTCGGAAAAGGTCAAAGTGACGCGTTCGTTCGATCCGGAGAACCCGATTGAATATGATTGGTCCTACATCAACCAGATTTTCGAGATGCCCCAATACTACATGCTGATGGTGGGGAAGGGCACTCCGATCATCATCGACCGTTCCGAAGAAGCCCTTCTTATGGGAACCAAGGACGAACTCGACGCGATCATCCAGGAAAAAGCCTCGCTCAAGCCCTACAAGAAGACGGAGGAGGATCTTGTAAAAAGGCCGATAACCTTCGTGCATGAGGAGTTCCCGAGCGCCGAGGCCATGGAAGTCGATTCGCATGAATCCGAAAAAGCCGAAGAACCGGAAGATGCGGTTCTTGAGGATGATGCGGTCGAATTGGAATTAGAGAAATTGAATCCAGAAGAGGAGAGTTCTGAAGCCAAAAACGAGGAAGAATAATTCAAATGAGAATTATTGTAAAAATGACGCATAGCGAAGAAAAGGCCCGAGATTTTTTCAGATTTCATCTTTTGAAACGGACTCCTTCCCGATACGTGTATTTCGGCCTTGCCGGAATCACGTTTGTCGGGGCGGTCGTCTTTCTTGTTCTGAGCCGGTTCTACTATGCGTTTTTTTTATCCTTCGTCGCACTGATGCTCCTTATCATCCGCAAGGTCGTCGTCAACACGACCGTCAACGGAATACTGAAGAAACTGAGTCTCGGCGAATACAATTTCAGTGTTCGCTTCGAAGATGAAAAAGTCGTTTATGAAACAGCCTCTTCCAGAAAAGAATATTCCTATGGGAACATCGTCGGGGTCGCGGAAACGAAAAGGTATGTTTATCTCTATGTTTCCCCGAACGCCGCGCTGATTCTTTCAAAAGTAAACATCAAACCCGAGGAGAGGACGGAACTGGTGGATTTCCTCAAGGGGAAGTGCCGGTACCGTCGTTATTCCTACAAATGAAAATCCTCTACGAAGACAACCATGTCCTGGTCGCCGTGAAACCCGCCGGGATTTTAAGCCAAGGGGACGCTTCGGGCGGGGCGGACATGCTTTCGCTTTTGAAAAACTACCTGAAGGAAAAATACCACAAGCCCAGGAACGTCTTCCTGGGATTGGTGCACCGCCTGGACAGGAGGGTCGAAGGGGTCATGGTTTTCGGAAAGACTTCCAAAGCTGCCTCCCGTCTCTCCGATGCCATCCGGAAAGGCGATTTCGTCAAGGAATACCGGGCTTTGATTCGGGGGAGGATCGCTCCTCCCGCCGGAGAACTCAGGCATTATTTGAGGAAAACGGAGAAGGACGGCAGGATGTTTTCGGAAGTGTGTTCGGAAAGAGATCCGGGAGCCCAGCTCGCGGTTTTGGATTATGAAACCATCGGAAGCCGAACAATAATGGGGGAAGAGGTCACGCTTCTTCGAATCAATTTGCTTACGGGAAGGTACAACCAGATTAGAGCCCAATTCGCAAGCCTTGGGCACCCTTTGTTGAACGATTTCAAATACGGTTACCGGGGCGGGGATTTCGGGGACGAAATCGGCCTCGCTTGCATAGGAATATCCTTTCCGCACCCGACGAAGAAAGAGACGATGGAATTCACCCATTTTCCCGAAACGGGCGTCTGGAAGCATTTTAAGGAGTGATTTGCTTGAAAAGAAGCATCATCTTCATCATTCTTTTTATAATCATCATCTTTTGCTTCTTCGGAATTTCGAATCTGCTGGAATACGGAGATTATGAAGTCAATTCGTACGCCGCCGACGTGACGCTGGAAAACGACGGCAGTATGCATGTTACCGAAGAGTGGGTGGTTTCCTATCCGGAAGGCTATACCGTTTCCTACCGGGACATCAGTTACAAGAAATACAATCCCGACAACCCCCTTTACCAGGAAGCCGGCAACCGGGCCGGCATTGAAGTCCTCGGCGTGACTGTGAAAGGCGCGGACGGCGTCCCTTTAGGTACTTCCAGATATGAATGGAAACTGTCGGGCGAAAGGGATGAACGCGGGGAGATCATTGAATGCCCTGCGGGGATGAGCGAATGCGAATCGATTTTCGTCAGGGTTCCGAGCGGTTTCGAGGAAAAGATGCATTTCATCTATGAATACCGGATTACGGGAGCGATGACGAAATATAATGATGCTGCGGAACTCAATTGGATCTTTTTGGATAGGTTTGAAACGAAGATTGAAAAATACGAATTGACGATAAACGTTCCCGGCATCGCCAGGGAGGACATCATGGCCTGGCCGCGGGGAACATCTGGAACATACGAAGTCCAGGACGGGAAGATCATCGCGAAAGGGAAGAATCTGAAAAAGGCGGAACTGCTGGAGATCCGGATTCTGCTTCCCGCTGAGGAATTCGACGTTCCCGCAAGGAACCGCGTCAACCGGGCGATGAGGGACGAGATTATAAGATACGAAGCGGAACTTGCTGAGGAGATGAACAATAGGATAACCATTGCGACAGTTCTTTTTTTCGGGACTTTCGGAATGCTCGCCGTCCTCCTCGTCTGCGCCTACATCGCCTACGTCAAATACGACAAGGAGCACACCCCGGAATTTTCGGGTAAGTATTACCGGGAACTTCCCGCGGATTACACTCCTGCGGAGATGAGTTATCTTTATTATTTCCGGAAGATCCATGACGAAGACATCACTGCGACGGTTCTGGATCTGATCAGGAAGAAGTACCTGCTTCTCGATCAGAATCAGGAAAGCGTCACGAAGAAGAACCCCGATTTCAAATTAATCCGGAATCCGGAGGCGGACTTGAAGGAACTGAAAAGCCATGAACGGGTTCTGCTTGACTGGTTCATCAATACCGTCGGCGACGGGAAGGAAGTCACTCTGAAGCAGGTTGAAAACTATCCGAAGATTTCGTATCAGCATGCACTGAGATTCCAGAACTTCACAAAATCCTTCGTCGCGAGCGCCAAACTTGAGGGAAGCAAGCACGATTTCTTTGAGAAGAAGGTGGCCCGTGAGAAATCGAAGATGCTCGTCGCGGCTTTGATCCCCGGCTTTTACATTTTCCTTTCCTTCGTCCTCAGAACGGTCTATTCCGTCAACATCACTTTCCCGCTCGTTGCCTCTTTCGCCGCTCTGTTCCTTTACGCCTTCTACATCTACTCCATTGACAAACGGAGCGTGAAAGGCAACGAGGATTTCGCGAAGTGGAAGGCCTTCAAGCAGTTCCTTCTCGATTTCGGAAACATGAAAGACTATCCGATACCGGGAATCGTCGTCTGGGAACATTACCTGGTCTATGCGACTTCGCTCAAGATTGCGGACAAGGTGATGGAACAGCTGGAAGTGCGGTTGCCGAAGACAATCGACGACGAGGAGCTTGTCGGTGCCACCTATCTCGGGCTCGGCTACCGTTATCCGACATACAGACTTTGGTACACGTTCGGAAGAATTAATTCTTCGATGGCTCTCGCCCGCCAGAATTTCACTCAGACCGTAGTCGCCTACAACACCAAGAAAGCGAGCGGCTTCGGCGGAGGCGGCGGATTCACCGGCGGACGTTCGTTCGGCGGAGGCGGCGGGGGCTTCAGAAGCAGATAGAATAAAAGGAGGAAGTAAATGAATTTGATTTTAAACATTAAACCGGAAACAATCATCATCATCGTGGTTGTTGTAATTGTCGTGCTGTTGGCTGTCTGGCTGATCGGCGGGTATAACAAGCTTGTGCAGTTAAGGAACCGCGTCCGGAACAGCTGGAGCCAGATCGACGTCCAACTGAAGAGGCGTTTCGATTTGATTCCGAATCTTGCGGAAACGGTCAAAGGCTATGCGAAAATGGAAAAGGACATTTTTGAGGAATTCGCCCGGGCGAGGGGTTTGTATGCCCAGGCGGCGAAGACAGGGGACGTGGAAGGAATGGCGGAGGCCAACAACACCCTTGCCGGTACCCTTAGCCGTCTGCTCGTCGTCCAGGAACGTTATCCTGAGTTGAAGGCCAACACCAATTTCCAGGAAATGATGAAGCAGTTGAAGGAAACCGAAGACAAGATCTCCTTCACCCGTCAGTTCTATAACGACACTGTCCTGGCCTACAACAACAAAACCGAACTCTTCCCGTCCAACATCATCGCTTCCCTGTTCAAGTTCAAACCGGCGCAATTCTTCGAAGTCCGGGATGAAGCGCAGAGGGAAGCCCCGAAAGTCAGCTTCTAAGAAAAAACGCCCCGCATTTCTGCGGGGCTTTGTTGCAATAAAAAAATCGGTTTGCACCGATTATTCCGATTTTTTTGCGAGACGTTTGTTGAAGCGCTCGACACGGCCTGTAGCCTGAACGAATTTCTGCTGACCGGTGAAGAAAGGATGGCAGTTCGAGCAAGTGTCGACGCGCAATTCTTTCAGGGTAGAACCGGTTTCAAACGTGTTTCCGCAGCTCGTGCAGGTCACTGTGACGCGATAATAATTCGGGTGTATGTTCGCTTTCATCTTATACTCCTTCCGCCATAGTTAATCCTAACTATAGTAAGTTTTGAATCCATTATATTATACATTATTCCCTCACCCTTGTCAAGGCAAAAGGTGATTGTGTTTTCGATTTTCAAAATTCTTCAAATCCTTCATTTTTTCGCTTTAAATCTTCTTGCCTTTAAGTTATAATATACGCGAGGAGTTGAGAAGGAATGGATTTACAAATAAAAGACGGTTGGATTGAAGTGATTGCTGGAAGCATGTTCGCGGGGAAAACGGAGGAGCTCCTGCGGAGGGTGAGGAGGATCCAGTACGCGAAGAAGAAGGTGCTGGTTTTCAAACCGGCGATTGACAACCGCTTCAGCAAAAGCGAAGTCGTCTCCCATGACAACGGAAGAACCGAATCCATTGACATCCGCGACGCCCGCGAAATCTATAAATATTGCGGGGATGAACACCCATACGCGATTGCAATCGACGAAGTGCAGTTTCTGGGGCCGGAGACCGTCGAAGTCTGCGAAGATCTTGCGGACAGGGGGGTCAGGGTGATTCTCGCCGGCCTGGACAAGAACTTCCGCGGGGAACCGTTCGGAATTATGCCCGAACTGCTCGCCCGGGCGGAGTTCGTGACGAAGCTGGACGCGATCTGCCAGGTTTGCGGCGCGCCCGCAACCAGGACGCAGAGGATTATCAACGGCAAGCCCGCCAATTATGACGATCCGATCATCGTGATCGGCGCCAAGGAAAACTATGAGGCGCGCTGCCGCCATTGCCATGTAGTGCCGGGGAAGCCCAATGGAAAGAAATGACGATTATTTCATCAAAGCGGCGATAAAGGAGGCGCGGAAGGCTTATGAGCTGGGGGAGGTCCCGGTCGGCTGCGTCATAACGGTCGGCGAAAAGATTGTTTCCCGCGGACACAATCTCAAGGAGAGCAAAAACAACGGCCTGCTCCACGCGGAAATGGTCGCAATCGACAGGGCGCTGAAGAAACTGAAGACGCCCATCCTTCCCGACGCCACGATCTACATCACCCTTGAACCCTGCCTGATGTGCGCGGGCGCGATTTTCCAAACCCGCATCAAGAGGGTCGTCTTTGCTGCTTCCGAACCGAAATTCGGCGTTCTGGGAAGCATTCTCTCCCTGCAGGACGAAGAGCGGTTCAACCACCGGATCGAGGTCACGAAGGGGATCTGCAGGGAGGAAGTCGAAATGATGATGAAGGAATTTTTCCGGAAACTCAGGAATAAGGATTGAAAATTCTGATGATTTCTGATATAATATTAAAGGATTAGATCCTATTTTAATTACCCATATCCAATATTAAGCAACGAATCAGGTCAGGCCGTGACAGGAGCAGCCTTAAGTTTCCCTTAATATGTGGGTATGGGTACTTAAAATAGGATCTTTTCCTTTTTAGCGGATTGACAGGGAAGAAGGCGTGTGGTAAAATTTTGTTTGATATTCAAACTATTTGAAAATCAAACAAACGAGAGGTTCAAAATGAAAAGGAAAATTGCGGTCCTGACGGACAGTTCTTCAACAATTTACACCTTCAAACATGATTATGACAACATCTTCATGATCAACCTTCCCTGTTACATCGGCGAGGAAGTCTTCACCGACTTTGATAAGCATGGGGACACCCTGTTCTACCAAGCGCTGAAAAATACCAAACTTGTTCCGAAGACGAGCCAGCCTTCGGTCGGCGAGACTTTGGACATGTTCAATAAGATTAAGGAACTCGGATACACGGACATCATTTACCTTCCAATCTCCAAAGAATTGAGCGGCACCTACCTGAACGGCCACGCGAGCAAGGAGATGGTCGAGGGAATCAATGTGGAAATCGTAGACACGAAGACGACGGTCTCGATCCTGGGCGCGATGACTATCGAAGCCGCGCGCCTCGCCCGGCTCGGGAAAAGCGTTGAGGAGATTGTAGAAAAGATCAAGGAAATAAGCGCGAACGCGGCCTATTACCTGGTCGTGAACGACCTCACCTCCCTGGTCCAAAACGGCCGGCTTTCCTATGCGAAATACAGGATTGCCAACTTTCTGCACATCAAGCCATTGATCATCCTGAATCAGGAAGGGAAACTGATGAGCCTGGAAAATGTCCGGACCTACAAAGCCGCTTTGAAAAAGGCGGTCGACTACGCTTTGAAGAATCTGGATCCGGAATGCGGCGAACTCCACATCTCCTACACGGACAACGTTGAGGATCTGGAGTTCGTGAAGCAGGAGATCTTGAAGCGGAAACCGGATGTGAAATACCAAGTATTCACCATTCCTTCGACGGTCACAGCCCATGTCGGCATGTCCGCCTTGGGCGTCGCCTACATAAATTATAAAAAAGAGTGAGGAAAATGGAATTAAAAGAAATTCAAGCCATCATCAGGTTTTTTGAGAAATCCACATTGACCGAATTGGAAATCGAAAAAGGGGATTTCAAAATCCGCCTCTCGAAATTGCAGGAAAAGGAGAAGCCCCAAAAAGAGGAAAAAACGGAAGAAGCGAAGGATCCGGAACTGACGGAAGTCAGATCGCCCCTCGTCGGCACCTTTTACATCAAGGATCAGGAAGGGAAGGATTTCGTGAGGCCGGGGGATTTTGTGAACGAAGGGGACACGCTCTGCCTCATCGAGGCCATGAAGATCATGAATGAGATCACAGCTCCGAAAAGCGGCGTCATCCAGGAAATCAAACTGAAGAACGGGGATCCGGTCGGCTTCGACCAGGTTCTGATCTTGCTCAAATGATGAAGAAGCAGAACAAGATTCTGATCGCGAACCGGGGGGAGATCGCCCTGAGGGTGATCAGGGCCTGCAAAGAACTGGGGATCCCGTGCGTCGCCGTCTATTCCAAGGCGGATCAGGACAGCCTGCACGTGAAATTCGCCGACGAGGCGATCTGCATCGGCGAAGGAAGAAGCGCGGAAAGCTACCTCAACATCAAGAACGTCATCAGCGCCGCGATTGCGACCGGATGCAATTCCATCCATCCCGGTTACGGTTTTCTTGCGGAAAACGAGAAATTCATCGAACTTCTGGAACGCTGCGGCCTCACTTTCATCGGCCCCCGGAGCGAAGTCGTCCGGAAATTCGGAGACAAGGCGCTCGCGCGGCGGATCGCCAAGGAAGCGGGGATACCGATCGTGGAAGGGTCGGAGGGCATCGTCCGGGATTTGGAGGAAGCGAAACTGGTCGCGGCGAGGATTGGTTTTCCCCTGATGATTAAAGCGACCGCAGGAGGCGGAGGCAAAGGAATCAGCGTCGTCAGGGATTGTGACGAACTTGTGAAAAACTTTGAACTCACGCGGATGGAAGCGGAGGCGAATTTCGGGAACCCCGACGTCTATCTTGAAAAATTCATCGAAAAACCCCGGCATATTGAAATCCAGTTTCTGGCGGACTGTTTCGGAAACGTGGTCTATTTCCCCGAACGCGATTGCTCCGTCCAAAGACGGAACCAGAAGATCATTGAAGAAAGCCCCTCGCCCTTCATCAATGAGGATTTAAGAAGGACTTTGGGGGAAGCGGCTGTTCGCCTCGTGAAGGCGACCGGGTATGCCAATGCGGGCACGGTGGAGTTCATCGTCGACGGCGAGGGCAGGTTCTATTTCCTGGAAGTGAACGCGAGAATCCAGGTCGAGCATCCGGTGACCGAGGAACTCACGGGAATCGACCTGGTGAAGGAACAGATTCGAATCGCCTACAATGACGAACTTTCCTTGAAGCAGGAGGACATCCGGATTCCGGGCCATGCTCTGGAATGCCGGATCACGGCGGAGGACCCGCTCACTTTCCAACCCTGTCCCGGTCCGGTCAAAAACCTCGTCCTTCCGGGAGGACCGGGGGTGAGGATCGACACCCATCTTTACAACGGCTATGAAGTGCCCCCGCTTTACGATTCGCTGCTTGCGAAACTGGTGGTCTTCGCGCCGACCAGGAAGGAAGCGATCAGGAAGATGCGGGTGGCTCTGGAACAGTTCATCATCGATGGTGTCAAGAATAACATCGACATCCTTTATCTCATTCTCCACAACACCAACTTTGTCCGGGGAATCTATGACACCGGATTCATGAAATCCTTCATGGAGATTTTGAAAGGTGAACTCTGATGAATAACTTTTTCGACGATCGAAAAGCCAAACTGGAAATCTATCAGAAAAATTACCGGCGAAAAAAAGAAGAGGTCGAGAAGCTGACGATTCCCGACGGCATCTTCATCAAATGCCCCCATTGCGGGGACATGGTGGTGAGGGACGACTACGAAAGAAATTTCCGGGTCTGCCCGAAATGCCAGTACCATGAGCGGCTGAATCCCCGGGAGAGGATCAAAATCACCTGCGATTCCTTCGAGGAGTTGTATGCGGAACTCAGAAGCGTGAACCCTCTGGACTTTCCCGGTTATCCCGAGAAACTGGAAAGCTACCGGACGGAAACCGGGGAGGAGGAGGCGGCGGTCGCCGGAATCGGAATGATCGGCGGATTCAAAGTCGCCGTCGCGGTCCTGAACAGCTTTTTCATGATGGGGAGCATGGGCTCGGTCGTCGGGGAGAAGATTACGCGGCTTGCGGAAAGGGCGCTCAAGGAACGGATTCCCTTGCTTATCTTCTCCGCTTCCGGAGGGGCGCGGATGCAGGAAGGGATATTTTCCCTGATGCAAATGGCGAAGACCGCGGCGGCGATCAGGAAATACTCTGATGCGGGGCTCCTCTACATCAGTGTCTTAACGAACCCGACCACCGGCGGAGTCCTCGCCAGTTTCGCCTTCCTCGGCGACATCATCATCGCCGAGCCGGGGGCCTTGATTGGTTTTGCAGGGAAACGCGTCATCCAGCAGACGATTAAGCAGGACCTTCCGCCGAATTTCCAAAGCGCCGAATTCCAGTTGGAAAAGGGGTTTGTTGATATGGTGGTCTGCCGTGCCAAAATGCGGGATACGATTTTGAAACTGCTCCGTTTGCATGAGGTGGAAAAATGGACAAGAAATTAGAAGACATCGTCTGGGAGAAGGTCCAACTCGCCCGCAACAGCAAGCGGCCCACCGCCAGAAGACTGATAAATTACCTTTTCAGCGAATTCACGGAAATGCACGGGGATCGGCTTTTTTCCGACGACAGAAGCGTGCTTACGGGAATCGGGTTTCTTGAGGGCGTCCCGGTCACGGTCATCGCCCAGGAAAAAGGGACGAACACCAGGGAAAAGATTGAACATAATTTCGGAATGCCCAATCCTGAAGGCTACAGGAAAGCGCTGCGGGCGATGAGGCAGGCCGAGAAGTTCCGCCGCCCAATCATCTTCATCATCGACACGCCCGGAGCCTACCCTGGAATCGGGGCGGAAGAAAGGGGGCAGGCCAGCGCCATCGCGGAAAACCTCGCGGCGATGGCGGGGCTCAAGGTTCCCATGATCGCGATTGTCCTGGGAGAAGGGGGGAGCGGCGGAGCGCTCGCCATCGGCGTCGCGGATGAAACTTGGATGTTTGAAAACGCGATTTACGCGATTCTTTCTCCCGAAGGGTTCGCTTCGATTTTATACAAGGACGTGTTTCTTGCGAAATACGCGGCGTCCGTCATGAAACTCACCGCCGAGGATCTGCTGGCTTACGGCGTCATCGACATGATCATTCCCGAAGCGGAAGGGGGACTGCATCTGAATGCGGAATACTCCTTTTCCTTCTTGAAAGCGAAACTGACAGAGAAAGTGAAAGAACTCAAATCCGCAAACGTCGAGGAACTGCTTGCGAAACGGTACAAAAAATTCAGGAACATGGGAGCATATGAAGAAAGACCTTGACAAATTGATCAGCGTCATCGGAGATTTGTTTTTCCAATTCCAGGCGAAACTCCAGTTCTTCGAACGGGAATATTTGCGGAAATTCGGAATCGAGGACGTCACGCCGAGCGAAGTGAAGGTACTTTACATCATCGGCCTTTCCAACACCAAATCGATGTCGGAGATCGCGGAAGCGTTGAAAATCACCAGAGGAACGCTTTCGACCACCGTCGACAGCCTCGTGAACAAGGGCTACGTAATCAGGACCAGGCACAAGCAGGACAGGCGGGTGATCATCCTCTACCTCACCCAGAAAGCGATTGGCATCATCAAACAGTACGAGAAGTATCTCGAGGAACTCATTAGCACGCTTGCGAAGAATCTGGACAAGGAAAAAATGTTTGTCATGGAAGAAATACTTGAGAAGCTGAATCAGATCGTCGAATCCGATTTTTATAAGACTCCGGACGGGATTGATTCGGAAATGGAAGAGCGGTTCAATCTCGAAGGCGAAGACGGATTGGTGGGAGATTAGTCATGAAAAAAATCGCGTTGTTGTTCGCCGGCCAAGGCTCGCAGTACCCGGGAATGGGGATGGACATCTATGAAAAATACGGTTTCGTCCGGGAGATGTTTCAAGAAGCGGGTTCGATTCTCGGTTATGATTTGGCCGAATTGTGTTTTTTGGAAAATGAGCGTCTGAATCAGACGATTTACACGCAGCCCGCAATTACGGTCCTTAATTGCGCTTTGTTTGAGATTTTACGGGCGGAAGGTATAAAATTTCACGCCGCTCTGGGCTTTAGCCTAGGCGAATATTCGGCCTTGTACGCCGCGGGAGTCTTCAATTTTCCGACGGCCATCGATTTGATCAAGCAGCGCGCCCTCTACATGCATCGGGTTGCGGAAAAAACGGGAGGAGCGATGACGGCGATTATCGGGCTGGATTTGGAGGCTGTGAAGGCGGTCTGCGCTGCTTCCGGAACCGCCATCGCCAACTTCAATTCGCCAATCCAATACGTGATCGCCGGAGAAGAGGAAAGGGTGAAAGCCGCGGAAGAAGAGGCGAGGCGACTCGGAGCGCGGAGGGTGGTAAGGTTGAACGTGAGCGGAGCCTTTCATCATCCTTTAATGCGGGAGGCTGCGGAAAACCTCAAACCCCATCTGCAAGCGGCAAGTAAGAATCCGCCGGCGTTTCCCGTTGTCATGAACTTCACTGCTTCACCTCTGGAGATTGAGGAGATTGAGGAACTGCTGGAAAAGCAGATTTATTCACCCGTGCGTTTCGAGGAAAGCGTGCGGAGGCTTGTGGAAATGGGAAGCGACGGATTCATCGAAGTCGGACCGGGGAGGGTGCTGAGCGGTCTTGTGAAGCGGATCGCGCCCGAGGTCGAGACATATAATTTTGAAAAATTGAGCGATTTAATTGCATTGAAGGAGGCAATCAATGAATCTGAAAAATAAAGTCGCCGTCGTCACCGGCGCCTCGAACGGCATCGGCCGGGAAATCGCAAGGACGCTGGCGAAGGAAGGGGCGGCGGTCGTCATCAACTACCGTTCCAGCAAGGAAAAAGCGGAAGCGCTCAAGGAGGAACTGCTTTCCTTGGGCTTGCAAGCGGAAACATTCCAGGCGGATGTATCCTCCTTTTCGGAAGCCCAAAGTTTGATTGATTTCGCCGTCGAAAGGTTCGGCGCTTTGGACATTCTTGTGAACAACGCCGGAATCACCGCGGACAACCTGATTTTAAGGATGGGAGAAGATGATTTCGACCGCGTCGTGAACGTCAATCTGAAAGGGGCCTGGAATTGCTCCAAACACGCGGCGAAACACATGGCGAAGCAGAGATCGGGGAAAATCATCAACATTTCCTCCGTGGTCGGTCTCGTGGGGAATCCAGGCCAAAGCAATTACGCCGCCGCGAAGGCGGGAATCATTGGGATGACCAAGGCGCTTGCGAAGGAACTTGCGAAAAGGAACATCACGGTCAATGCCGTCGCTCCCGGTTTCATCAAAACGGAAATGACGGAGAAATTGAATCCGGAATGGATTTCGGAAATCGAGAAGAACATACCGCTTGGAAGGCTCGGGGAAACGACTGACGCCGCGAAGGTCGTGGCCTTTCTCTGCCGGGACGAGGCGGATTACATCACCGGCCAGGTGATAAATGTTGACGGCGGTTTGGTGATGTGAAAGAATGAAAAGAAGAGTCGTCATCACCGGGATGGGGGCCGTGACTCCCGTCGGGCATAATGTTGAAGAGACTTGGTCGGCGCTGCTTTCCGGGAAGAACGGAATCGACTTCATCACTTCCCTGGATTCCTCAAACATGAGAATCAAGATAGCCGCGGAAATCAAAGACCTTGAGATTGAGAAATACTTGGATCCGAAAGAGGCGAGAAGGATTGACAGGGTCATCGCCCTGGGACTGATTGCCGCGGAAGAAGCCTATCAACAGGCGGGGCTGAAGGATGCGGAAATCGACTCCTTTCGTTTCGGAACCTTCGTGACCAGCGGAATCGGCGGAATCACGACGATCTACAAACAGTCCCAAGTCGCCCTGGAAAAAGGCATTGACAGGATTTCACCATTCTTCGTGCCGAGCGCGATCATCAACCTGATCGGCGGGAACATCGCCATCAAATACCGGGCGAAGGGGGCGAATCTGCCGGTCGTGACTGCCTGCTCTTCCGGAAACGATTCGATCGGCTATGCCTTCAGGAGTATACGGGACGGCTACCTGGATTTGGCCTTCGCCGGCGGAGCGGAAGCTCCGATTGGGGAACTGGCCTTGGGCGGATTCGGAAACATGCGCGCCCTTTGTGCGAACAACGACCCGCAGGCGGCGTCGATTCCTTTCGATAAACGCAGAAGCGGATTCGTCATCGGCGAAGGCGCGGGGGTCTTGATCCTGGAGGAATATGAACACGCGAAAAGAAGAGGCGCAAAGATTCTGGGAGAACTGATCGGATACGGAGCGACCTGCGACGCCTTCCACATCACCGCGCCGGATGAGACCGGAGAGGGAATCGCGGAAGCAATCCGGCTCGCCTTGCGGGACGCCGGGATTGCTCCGGAGGATGTGGATCACATCAACGCCCACGGCACCTCCACGCCCTACAACGACAAACTTGAAACCCTGGCCATCAAAAAGGTCTTCGGGGATCACGCCTACAAAATCAACATCAATTCCATCAAATCGATGCTCGGGCATTCTTTGGGGGCCTGCGGAGGAATCGAAGCAATCGCGACCGCCCTCGCTGTGAAGGAGGATGTCATTCCTCCGACAATCAATTACCGGGAATTTGATGAAGATTGCGATTTGAATTACACGCCGAACCGGAAGGTTGAAAGAAGGGTCCGTTACGCTCTGAACAACAATGTCGGTTTCGGAGGACAGAACTCGGTACTGGTGTTCAAAAAGTTTGAAGAATGACCAAAAGGTGAGGAAAGCAATCCTTGCCTTTTTTTGTATGATTGTAAATGATTTGAGACCAAATAAGTGAAAGAAGATATAACAAAGGGGTTAAAGGGGGAATGTGTCCCC